>Ga0272441_10000359_pt1 | contig 104687 bp, 73 predicted proteins | sample SSMProp6N_FD_193582 | JGI IMG/M metagenome (GOLD analysis project Ga0272441, IMG submission 193582) | Marine sediment archaeal communities from Little Sippewissett salt marsh, Falmouth, MA, United States - SSM-Prop-6N | ecosystem: Environmental > Aquatic > Marine > Wetlands > Sediment ...
AAGAGGACCAGGAGCAAACGACGCTAGCAACAGAATCCAGTTTCGTGATATTCACAACCCCGGCTTCGGGGTGGCTGAGTCATGACCGTGAGAACGGATGAGTCATGACCGCGGGAATCGACAATGTGAACAGCTTGAGACCGCGCTCCCGAAACAGGGTCTACTAGTAGGTACTGAGGCCGGCCACGCTGACTCTCACTATTCTCAGTCCGGTGGCTACGCCACCAGCTGCCATCAGCGTTTCTACTGAACCAGATCTCTTACCTGCGCAGTCGTTAGCCTGCTCTCAACGTTCGAACGAATTGACTCTGGTAGGTCGATCCATCTAGAAGCATAGTGCGATACCAACACATCAGAGAGGTACTCACAGACCTCTACTTGGAGCTTGCAGCAATCGTCGCACGCCTCTTTCGCACAGACCATTCCTTCGAGCGGACCGGGGGCGGGCATTGCCAACATGGCCGTACTATGAACATGGATGGAGAGCAACTCGTAGGGATTCGACTTTGATCGTGAACTATTTGCGTCGAGCAAATTGAAACGTTTATCAAAACCTCGCGAGAACTTCTTCAGGTACTTCAAATTGGATGCACGGAGCGGAAAGTCCTTTCCTGTATCTTTGGAGTGCTTCCATTCAACCTCGTGGTCCTTGAAATACATCCACGCCAGAAAAAGCTCTAACTCGACTCGAATTGAGAACAGCGCGGGCCTCACCAATCCCAATGACAAACACCCAGCAACATCCCTTACCGCAGCGCGAACGCAGTCCAACAATTCCTTGGCGTGCCCGGTTGCAGCGAAGCCCTGTAGGTATCCAATCCAGTCTAGAAGCAGTTTGGAACCGCTGTCGATAGCCTCGACGAGATCTGCTCCGTCTGCTTCTGACAGCGCTCGAGCAGCGGTTAAAAGTTTGGTAGCTTCATCAGAGTGGCTTGTCACTTGCGTTTCCTCAAAGGCCAATCTGTAGTGGGGGAGTGGACCGCCTGGTTGCGAACAACCGTCGCATGGTGAAGTAGTTCGCTAGGTGGAACGAGCTTCGCTACCCGCTTGAGCCATGTTTTCAGCCCTTTCTTGGCGTTGAATTTCGGGAGGCCATGTGCTAGCCCCTGATCACGCCTCAGTTGATCCTCAAGCAGTGTTCCTGCCTCTGCAGCCGCGAGAGCAGCTTCATTCCTCAACAGGTGCAGCACTTGCTCGATCGCTGACTCATGCTCAGCCGATGCGCTCTCGAAGTACTCGTCATCCGACTCAAGAGACACCGTGCGAACTGACACACGAAGCATCATCACTAGATCAATGACAGGCTCAGCACCGTTCCTTTCGACCCACCGCAGTACGGCTCGCATTTTCTTATCAGTCCATCCAGTACCAGCAAGAAGCAATGCAAGATCTCTGCTGAGTTTTTCCATTAGATTCCAATCCTCCCAGCAAGTTCGTCTACGATAGCGTTCAGTTCCCTCGTTAGTCTGATACGATTCGCTACAGGCCTGTCGGTGGCAAAGCCTGTATATTTATTATCCGCACGAAGTAGGCTCGATATTCTAATACGTCCGGCCAAAACCTCTGGTCCGTAGGTTCCATGCGCTCTCAGTTCATCCTCCACAGTCCTGTCGTAGTTGGCTGTCGGGATTGCGTTGAGGATGACCGAGCGTGCGGGTTTCGGCTGAACGGTCGGCAGCAGGTCCACGAGGTCCGCAACGAGTTCAAGGCCTAGCACCGAGTACCGGTCCGGCCGTACTGGGACAATAAGGTGTGAGCAGGCTTCCAGTGCGCACGTGGTCAGGAAGGAGCTGCTTGGATTGCAGTCGAGCACTACAAGATCATACTCATCTCTTGCCATCGACATGAATTGAAGAAATCGAGTACGGACCGACCCAAGTTTGTCGGTTTCTTTTATCAGGCTGTACTTCACAAGAGAGAAATCACCAGGGACCAAGTGCAAGTGAGCGGCTGTCGCCGTCATCCACCGCAATTGGAGCGCAAGATCTGTTACCTGCGGTGGTGGGTGATTGCCGGCTGCCACATCAAACAACCCAACCTCTGACGGTGGCTCCATCGCCAGATAGATGGTCTTGCCATCTCTCTTCAGTTTTTCGTACCTACTGCGCTTCAGCACACACTGCGTGAGGTTGAACTGTGGGTCCAAGTCTACCAGGAGGACCTTCTTTTGCTTTCGCTGATACAGCACACGCATGACGTGAGCAGAGATGGTGGTCTTCCCCACCCCCCCCTTCATATTTAGGACTGCGACTGTTTTCCCCATTAGACAGTCTCCCGCGCGTCGGCACTCTGATTCTCTATCCAATGGCTACGCGCAAAAAGCAGAAATTGGCCCAATAGCTGAGTTGGTGCAGGCGGAAGCAACCTTGCTCTGCGTTCCGGCTCAGTCGGTCACTCAGCGTAGAGGCTGACCTCAGTCCTTCCGCGGCCGCAAGTATCAACCACCGTACAATCATCGTCAAGCACCCAGTAACACGGGGAATTTCTTACGCCTTCACTCTCCGCACCTAACACAGTATACCAAGATGCGACGATGCCTTCCCAGCCCGTCAAAGACAACCGCTGATGCGCATACGACGAGCCACCAACTATCAGGGAGAATGTGATCTCACTGAACATGCTATTCGGATTCGCACGATATCAACTTCTCAATGTGTTTGGCCCAGGCATCCAGAGCCTCCCTCTTCTCCTTGTCGTACGCGTGGAGGTTGTAGCCATCGGTCACGTCGTATTCCTTGTGGTTGAGAATTTTCTTCAAGATCAGCCGGTACTCTGTCTTCAGCCCAGCGATGTGGGTAACCGCGGTGCGTCTGAGATCGTGAGGGGTGAAGTGCTCCATCCCGAGCCGGACAGTCTCCCGGGTTAAGGCTCTGTTGATGGCGTTCGTTGTCACCGGGCTGTCCCCATGCGGGGAGGGCAGAACCCAGCGGGACGCTCCGGCCATCGCCTTCAAGTGGCCCAGCATCTCCGAGGCAAGTGGCGAGAGAGGCACCCGGTGTGCCTGACCGTTCTTCGCCTTCTCCGACGGGATGGTCCAAACGGAAGCGTCTAGGTCGATCTCCTTCCATTCTGCGTTCACTACCTCCCCTTTCCGCTGGGCCGTAGTCAAAATGAGCTTGAGCGCCATACGAATTCGTGGGGTCATCTTGCTGCTCTCAAGCCCCTGCCAGAACTTCTTGATTTCGTCCTCGCTCAAGTACCGCTCGCGACGAGACTCCCTGGTTGGTGCTGGCACGAGGCGACAGGGGTTGTCGCCTACGTGTCCTTTGGTGATGGCGAAGTTGAACATCTTCCGGATCACAGCAAGGACACGATTTGCCCCGATTGGGGCTCCTCGGTCTGCGACGGCCTGCACGAGATCGTCCACCATGTCGCGTGTGACCTCGTGCAGAAGAAGGTCTCCCCACTGCGGCAGGACCTCCCTGTCCAGAATACGCTTGTCTTCCTCCCAGCTCCTCTTGCGCTCCTTGGCCCACTTCTCCAAGTAGAAGCCCACCAGGTCTCTGACGGTGACAATGGTCTTTCCGGAGTCCTTCGGGTTACGCCCTTTAGCGACGAGTTTCCTCGCCGTGGCCGCCTCAGAACGAGCATCGGCCAGCGTCTTGTCCTCCACGGAGCCGATGGTCATCCGATGCAGCTTCTTCTTCAGCCGATACGAGTAGAACCACGTCTTCGTACCCTTTGGCGTGATCCTGACACCGAAGCCGTTCCCATCCTTCTCGAAGACCTCATACCGGGTGTCTCTCGGGCGAAGCCCTTCGATGTTCCTCTTGGTGAATTTCATGCTCGGCATCCATCCAACTCCTCGTCAATGCAACCGTGAGACCGGGAAGAGTGGAGCAAGGATACCCTCCGAATATCCGGCAAGTCTGTACCCGGGGTAACAAGTCGGGGTAGACTTGGGGTAGACTATTCGCAGCAGAACTGGTGTGAGCAGCTTGGAACGCTCAGGAAACGTCCAGAACTAACCCCAGAGCGATAACTTTTTCTTTTCTTGTACTTACGACTAGTTCTCTAGAGTTCTGAGACACCCCCAACGGTTCCTCACCATCCCATATATTTGATTCGTAATCAGCAGGTCAGCGGTTCAAGTCCGCTCGTTGGCTTTTACTTTTCAACCACTTATGGAATCCTGGGAAATCGCCGAGACGATTTATCACACCATTGTCACACTCTGGAGTGATTTCGCGCCAGCGTGATCCTCTTCTCTGACGACGGATGCAAGACCATCAACGCAACCACGAAGGACTGCCATGCTGCCGTTAGACGCCGCCTAGCGCTCGTCTGTCAAGGAATCGGCCTCCAAGCGGGTCCCAATGCGCCCGCGGCGGCCAGGAGTGGCAGGCCTGGTGGCCTGGGCGGCGGCTACGCACGCTCACCGGAAGGACACCACCTTCTCCAGCCAGTAGTGCTGGCGGCGCTTGATCGTGTTGTCCTCTGCAAGAAGTCGGAGGTTCTTGAGGAAAAGATCAAGCTCGTCCTCCACTCTTCCATGCTCATCGAGGGCCTCACCGACAAGAGCACGGAACACTCTATTGTAGTGGGCTAGTGGCTTCTCCACGCCGATGTGAGAGCAGTAATCTCGGAACAACAGTAGGCCGAACATGACGACGTGAAGGGCATCTCTCGGCCTGCCTGAAACCTGTGAACCTATCCGCCCCAGAGTCTTGGTCAGCATGCGTTTGGCGCACTCCCAAACCGAGTCTGTGTCTACTCCCAAGCTCCATATGACTATTGGTGCCGCGAGCGCGGAAAACACGCAGCTCAGCCTGGAGGCCGCCGCGCCGCCTGCCGAGATCGTGGCGGGCTTCGCCCTGCCGGATCAGCACTACTTCCACCGCGGACACACCTGGGCCCGCGTGGAGTACGGCGGCCGCGTACGCATCGGCATGGACGACTTTGCCCTGCGCCTCCTGGGACCGCCCGACTACATCGAGCTGCCGTCGTTGGGACAGCCACTCGGCCCCGACGAAGCGGCGTTCCGGCTTCGACGGGACGATCACCAGGCCCCGGCGCGCAGCCTGGTGGAGGGCGTGGTGGTGGCGGTGAACCCGCGCGTAGAGCAGGACGCCGCCACGGCCCACCGGGCGCCCTACGGCAGCGGCTGGCTGCTCATTGTGGAGCCCACCAAGCTGCGGCGAGACCTCCGCGGGCTCCTCTACGGCCCTGAAACCCACGCCTGGCTACAGGACGAAGCGACGAGCCTGACCGCCCACATCGCCGGCGAGGCCGACTACGCCTTGGCCGCCACCGGCGGGCGCGTGGTGGACGACATCTACGGCATGGTGGAAGGGCTCGACTGGGACACGCTGGTCGGGCGCTACCTGCTCGGATAGAGCTGCTGTCTGACCGCTGGTACATCGCCACCAATATCGGAACCACGAAGCGAATTCCAGGATTGTCCTTCTGATGGCCGCAGTCAGGTCTATAATGGTGCCATGTGCACCATAAAATCTGCAATCGCTGTCGCTGGTTTTCTGGCTCTGACGCTCCCCGGATTCGCCTGCAGATTCGACCCCTCGGGATTGAATCACGTCTTGGACGGACAGGTGCCGCCGCCCGATGGTGGCGTTCTCGCGGATGGCCAAGCTCAGCTCGACGCCGCCCCGGGCGTGGATGCGGCGCCGGGCGTGGACGCCGAGGTGATTCAAGATGCCCTGGTGCAAAATGACGCGGGGCCCACCTGTGTTCCGGCCAACTGTCCGTTGGGTTGCAACACCTCGATCGACCGCTGCTTCCGCCTCGCTCCGTCCAACTTCTTGCCACAGTCCTTCCACGACTCGCTGAGCGCTGGCATCACCTGCGCAGCGAGCGAGGCCGTCTACGTGGACACCGACACCGGTGGGATCGTAGGCGCCGTGACCTATCGTGCCGCCGGGCAACAGGGCCAGACCGTGAGCGGCATCCACTGGACCGTGACCCCGCAGACCGGCGGAGGGGACCTGGCGGTGTTCGGTCTGACGCACCTGAACGTACCTGCCAGCTGCAGGATCATCGTGGCGGGCTCGCTTCCGGCGGCCTTCTACGTGACCGGCGACGTGCTCCTCGATGGCCGAGTGGACGGCTATGGCCTGGGGCAGGTCCCCGGGCCGGGCGGCGGCCCGGGGGGCCCGGCCAACGGCGCCCCGGGCGCCCCCTGCGGAGGGGATCCTGGCGACGGCGGCACCGAGGGGGGCAGCGGAACCTCGCAGTACGAATCGGGCGGCGGCGGCGGCGGGCTCGGCGGCAACGGCGGCGATGGGGCTGATTCGAACTACGGTCCCGCGCCCGGAGGCGCCGGAGGCGTTCCGGTCGGGGTGAATGCGGCCCTCGCACCGCTGCTGGGGGGCTGCGGCGGAGGCGCGGGCGGCGGGCCCGACACGGCGGGGAACAGCTGGGCCGGCGGCGACGGCGGTTACGGCGGCGCCGGGGGCGGCGGGTTGCAGATCTCGGCAGGTGGCACCATCACGATCCTCTCCGGGGGCGGCATCGACGTGGGTGCGGGTGGGGGACAGGGCGGTCAGTGGGGCGCCGGCGGAGGCGGAGGTGGATCGGGCGGGGCGATTCTGCTCGAGGCGACGCACGTGATCAACGGCGGCCTCCTGGCGGCCAATGGCGGCGGCGGCGGCGCGGGCGGCACTAGCACCGCCGGCAGCGGCGAGAACGGCCAGCCGGGACTGTTCAGCACGGTAGCGGCCGCCGGGGGCACGGGCTACACCTACGGCGGCAGCGGCGGCGCGGGCGGCGCCAGCGGCTCGTCCAACGGGAGCCCCGGAGTGGAGAACGCCAACGGCGGGGGTGGGGGCGGCAGCACGGGGCTGATCAGCATCCGCTACCACCTGACCGTGAGCGCCGGCACCACCTCCCCGACGACCGTCAGCCAGCAGCAGGGCGTCGGCCTCTGGTAACGCAGCCCGGATAGCTCACCAGATGTCGTGCGAGCGGGTCCCAGGGGAATACGGGCTGTCAGGAGCGGCGCCTCCGGCCCATGAACCAGGCGACCAGGACCATGGCAAACCCGAGGGGTATGGGTGCCGAGCCATCGCTGGTGGAGCAGCCGCAGCCCGTGTCATCGTCGCCGGGGAGACCCGCGTCGGCTCCCGGATCGCCACCGTCGGAGCTGGTTGCGGCGTCGGAGCCGGTGCTCCCGTCCGGCAGGGGTACCCCGCCATCGGGCTGGGTGTCGCCGAAGAGGTGGGTCCATTCGGTTTCGATCTGGTCCGAGCGGCCGCGGCCGTGGATCCGCAGGGTCATGTCCTCCTCGCCCCGCTCCACTGCTACTCCGTCAGATCCACACCGGCCGGCTGCAGTGGCTCGTCGTGTAGTTGATCCGGTGGCTGGCCCCACTACATCACGTCATAATAAACGTCCCTGGCTTGTGCGACGATGGGAATACCATCGACGACCTCACCTGTGCCGCCGACTGCCAGAGCTACTGCGGAGATGGGATCGTTAATGGTGCGATTGGCGAGGAGTGCGACTACCCCGATATGGCGGGGGCGAACTGCACCACCTTGGGGTTCAGTAGCGGAGTTCTAATATGCGACTCGGGCTGCGCCTACGACACCAGCAACTGCTCAACCAACTGCACGGACGGTGATGGTCACGGCTACGGGGTGGGCGCGGGCTGCCTCGGTCCGGACTGCAACGACGCTGACGCCGCCTGCAACGTGGGTGCCTGCTGCCCCGCGGGCAACGGCATGGTAGGTGAGGCCTGTGGTGATGTCAGCCAGTGCACCGACATCACCGACGGCACTGCCGAATGCCTGACCAACATATTTGGCGTGATCACCTTCCCGGGCGGTTACTGCACGGGAAGTAGCTGCACGGTGGGGAATTCCTGTGACAGTGGAACGGGGATCTGCGTGGACATCATGGGATTTGCGTCCTACTGCCTCAAACCATGCACCGACGTTTCCGAGTGTCGGGGAGCCGAAGGCTACGTCTGTCAGGCAGCGGCCTCCCAGCCCCAGCCGGGCGACCCGACCTACTGCATTCCGCCCTTTGGCGGACCTTAGCTCGGACTACCGGTTCCGGTGATTACGTTTGGAGCTTCTACCGCGGGTTGGCTCCGTCGCCTGCTGGTCCGTGTGCGAGGACGCCAAGGTCAGCGAGATCGCACCGATGATTCACGGGGCCGACGGGCGACGCAACGCCGTCAGCCTACTGGCAGACGCCCAGGCCGGGCCACGCGGTAGTCGCCAGATCCTGGCAGGTCCCGATGATACAGGCGTGGCTGACGTCACACAGGGCAGAACAGGCGGCCGGATTGCCGAGACACGCAAGACCGCCGGCGCAGTCGTCGATGAACTGACAGGAGCTGCCCAGAGCGCCGGTGCCCGCGGTCGCACACAGGGTGTCCCCCGCCTGATTGAGCAGGTAACAGGCTTCGCCGGCGCCGCAGCCCGACTGCACCATTATCAAAGATTGCGTGGGGCAAAGGAAGTATTGTCAATGCTCCCAAAGAAAGATGAACCGCCCCGGATTCTTCAGAGAGCTCGTTGCTCGAGTCTTGCCGCTGCCCCCTCTACTAAGCCATTGACTTACTGAGTCAATGGCTTACAATTTCACTACGATGCAATTTGAGTGGGATCCAAAGAAGGACCTTGCAAATCAAAAGAAGCACGGCATCGGCTTCGAAGAAGTGAAAGAGCTCTTTCTTTCTGATGATGACTACCTGGAACGATTTGATGAAGCACATTCCTTTGTCGAGGAGCGCTTCATCGCAATTGGGCCCATCCGGCGCGGTATCGTCGTTGTGGTCTATTGCGAGCGAGTCGACGACAGTCTTCGCATCATCAGCGCTCGATGGGCAACAGAGTCAGAAAAGGACCTCTACCGAAGGTACATGGAGCAGTGATGACTGACATTCCAGAGCTGACGGAGCAAGACTTCCAGCGCGCGATCAAAGGCCGTCAACGGCGACGCATCATGCGAGGCGAGATCAAGTCGGGGGATGACATCATCGCCGTGCGCAAGTTCGTGGGCCTGTCGCAACAGGCGTTCTCGAACGCCCTGGGCATCAGCGTCCATACCCTTCGCAACTGGGAGCAGGGACGGCGCACCCCCACCGGGCCAGCCCTGGCGCTACTGCGCATCGCCGCACGTCACCCCAAAGTGATCCGCGAGAGTGTCGCATCCGCCGCCTGATTGGTGGTTTTCGTAGTCAGCAGGTCAGCGGTTCAAGTCCGCTCGTTGGCTTTGGATTTCAAGAAGTTGGCCCGCCAGCACAATCCACCCGCATCGGCTGTTGGTATGGATGCAAGCACAATGAGCGCTTTGCGGCCGCGGCTACATTCCGAATCTACAAAAGGGCTCAGCACCACCGCTCTGCCCCGCCGGTGTCCCCGGTGGTCAGCGCCGCGCTCCTTTTCAGCGGAAGATGACGGGGAAGATGAAGCGCTGGGTGCGGTCGCGGAAGCGCTGGAAGCGTGCGCGTTTGAAGGCGTCGATGACGCAGTGTTCAGTGGCGCGATGGGTCGATCTGTTCAGCACGGTCACACGGATGGGTCTGCCGGTGGCTCCGGAGAGCACGACGTGGACTCGATAGTGACCGGGCACCCGATACCGGAAGCCGCAGCCTCGGGCGTAGCCCATGATGGCCCCTACGCCGCGCCGGATGTGTCGTGGCGACAGCCGCTTGGGAAGGGTCCCGGAGGTCGCGGTGGGCGTCGACGGAGCGAGCCCCGGTTCCGGCGCACAGGCGACGCAAACCAGCCCACAGGCGAAGGCGAATAGCGGCCCACTGGCGAGTGCGCAGAGGGTGAGTCGTAGGGCTCTCATGGGTCTCCTGTCGGCGGGGGAGGGTCCAGTGCCCCGCTCATGCAACTGACGGACAGGGACAGCTCCAGCGTCGAATTGCGCGTGGTCATCATACTCCCCCCTACCGTGAACCTCTGTCAACTCGCCAGCGGGAAGATCAACGGGAGGAGCACCTGGAGGAGCACCGGCTCCGTTCTTCTCCCACAATGCGGGACCGCGTTGTTGTACACTGTCGGGGAATTATCAATGTGCGCGTGCGGCTCGCGGCGAATGGCGGTCGTCGGAAGTGGCATCGCCGGGGAAATACGTCATGAGAAACCTAGGAAAACTGCCGGGAACGCTTTGGGGTTGGGTCAGGGTCGGGGTGTTGGCCGGGGTGGGGGTGCTTAGGCTGGGAGTCCTGGGGCTGGGAGTCCTGGGATTGGGAGTCCTGGGGCTGGGAGTCCTGGGGTTGGGGGTGACCTCCTGCGGCGATGGCGCCACGGGGGGCGAGCCCTGCGAGCCTGGGGCGACGCGGTGCAGCGGCAGCGAGGTGGAGCAGTGCCTGCTGACGGGCAACGGGTGGGAGGTGGTGGACCAGTGCGCCGCCGATGAGTCTTGCGTGGAGGGGCTGTGCCTGGCCGACGAGTGCGAGCCCGGGACCCGGCTGTGCGCCGAGAATGCGGTGTACGAGTGCGCCGCGGACGGGCTCTCGTGGGAGAGGTCGGTGTGCCCCGAGGGCACCGAGTGCCTGTTCGGCGAGTGCATCGAGTGCGTGAGCGACCAGGGCTGCCCCGAGGGGCAGGTCTGCGACCAGGGGCAGTGCGTGGAGCCGGAGGTCGACGGGGTCGAGATCACCACCACGGCGTTGCCCGATGGCATTGTGAACGTGCCCTACTCGGCCACGGTGGAGGCGAGCCAGGGGACCGAGCCCTACGCGTGGACGCTGGAGAGCGGGGACCTGCCCGCCGGCCTCACCCTCGACGCGACCACCGGCGAGATCAGCGGCACGCCGACCACGGCGGGGGACTATTCCTTTGTCGCCGAGGTGACCGACTCGGACGGCGCAGGCGACACCCAGGCCCTGTCGTTGCGGGTGTTGGGCGAGGGAGTGGAGATCATCACGCCTTCGAACCTCCCCGCGGCCGAGGAAGGGTTCGCCTACGAAACCCAGCTACAGGCGGCGGGTGGGCTTCCGCCCTATGCCTGGATGATCACCGAAGGTGGGCTGCCCGCCGGGCTCGACCTCCTGGCAGACGGCCGCATCGCGGGCACCCCAGCGGAGGTCGGCTCGTTCCCCTTCGTGGTGCGGGTCTTCGACAACCTCGAGCCCGCGCAAGACGCCACCAAGCTGATGAACCTGGAGGTGGAAATCGCCCCCCTGGTGATCGTGGGCGACACCGAATACAACTTCTACGTCACGAAGATCATCGTGCTCAACATGATCTTCCCCTTCGTTCCCTACAGCGAACAGCTCCAGGCGATGGGCGGCCTCAAGCCCTACCTGTGGGAGGAGCAGCCTGTCCCGGGCCTCCTGGCCACCATGCTCCAGCTCGCGGGCGTGGATCCCTCGAGCTGGGGGGTCCCCGCCGGCCTCACCCTGGCCCAGGACGGCACCCTGTCCGGATCCAAGACCGACGTCGGCGACGCCCAGACCCTGGTCATCCCCGTGGTCAACATCTCCGTCACCGGCTACTTCTTCTACGCCAGCGTCACCGACAGCCAGTTTCCGGCCGAGAGCCGAGAGGCGGTGTTCGTGATCCCCACCATCCCCCTCTCCCAGCCCTAGTCAATGTGGTTCACCAGACCCCCGCGCGCTCGCTGGTCCGGGGGCTACTGGCAGACGCCGCCGATGCAGTTCATGCCAAAGGCGCAGGTGTTGCCGCAGGAGCCGCAGTTCTCGATGCCCAGGGGCTGGAGGCTCATGTACACCACGCAGCCGCCCGAGCTGCAGCATTCTCCCGGGGAGCCGGGGAGCACTCCTTCGCAGACGACGCCCGCCGCTCCGCAGCCGCAGACGCCGCCGTAGCAGCCCTCGTTCGTCGCGCAGCTCACGGTGCAGGAGCCGCAATGCTCCGTGGAATCCAGCGACACGCAGGAGCCGTTGCAGCAGCCCTGGCCAAAGGTGCAGGCCGGGCCGCCGCCGCACATGCAGTCGCCGCCCACGCAGGTCTCACCGGTGGCGCACGTGACGCCGCAGCCCCCGCAGTTGGTCACGTCCACCAGCAGGTACTTGCAGGTTCCAAAGCAGCAGCCCTGATCGACCGCACAGGCCGGACCGCTCCCGCACAAGCAGTCGCCACTCACGCAGGTCTCACCGGTGGCGCAAGCGACGTCGCACCCCCCGCAGTTCAACTCGTCCAGGGTCACGTCCAGGCACGCCGCTCCGCAACAGCGAAAGCCGTTGGTGACATCGCACGCGGCGAAGCCGCCACAGGTGCAGACGCTGTTCGTGCAGCCGTCGCCGGCCGCCGCGTCGCAGGCGTCGCCGCAGCCACCGCAGTGATCGAAGTCCGAGGCGACCTGAACGCACTCGCCATCGCAGCAAGTGTCGCCCGCTGCGCACGCGCCGTTGAGTCCGCAGGAGCACGCCCCGCCGAGGCACCGGTCCGCGGTCTCGCCGCATGGGGAATGACACATCCCACAATGGTCGATGTCCGCCGCCAGGTCCGCGTCGCAGCAGCCCGAGACGTCGATCTCACATGAAACACACGAGAGCTCACCGGCGGTGAATCCAAAGTCCGAGCAGTCCTGCCCGGCCAGGTCGGGCCAGTCACACGCCTCGCTGACATCCGCGTAGCCGTCACCGCACGTGGGAATGCACACGCACGGCTCCCACCTCTCGTCGGCGCCGCACTCCGCCACCCCCGAGGACAGGCCGCCGCAGGAGCAAGTCGTCGTGGCGCCCGGATGACAGCTCTCGAGGCTCACACAAAAGCTGGACAGACACACGAGCCCATCGTTGCACGTGCCGTTGGGGTAGCACGGTCCCCCCTCGGACCCGGCGACGGGTCCCAGGCTGTCTCCGCCACAGGCAACAGCGGCGACAGAGGCAGCAACGCCTACCAGACCCAGCCACACGGCTACCGAAGCGGTCCGACGCATCTTGCTCTCCCTTCACGTTTGCAGCTGCATCGAGTATCGCTGATCTTTGGGCGGAGGTGTAGCGACATTGCGATCCGTGATCTACGGCGCGGTGATCTCCAGCGTGACGTTGCAGACCATGACCGCGGCGCGATCTTCCTCGAGGACGATGAAGTAGGTCATGGGGGTGGGGTCGGTGTTGGTGAGGGTGATGGAGAGGCGATAGTCGTTGTTCGGGGAGAGGTCCTGCAGGATATCTCCGGCGACGCAGGTGTTGCCGGAGATGTCGCCGCAGTCGGTCAGGGCGTAGAGCGCCGCGCTGGCGCTGAAGGCGACGATGTACTCGGCGGTGACGGTGTCACCGGGGGCCAGGGTCAACCTGTAGAGAAGCTCGTTTCCGTCGTAGAGGGCCCAGGGGTAGTTGAGGCAGGGCATCGGTACGTAGTTGAAGAAGTAGTCGCTCGCGCTGCTGCACATGTCGCCGGTCACCGAGATGGGGCTTCCACTCCAGGTGCCCAAGTCCGTGGCCATGCAGGCCACGGTGCACTGCGACACATCCCAGTCGTAGCAGGTGGGGCCGCAGGCCAGGACGCCGCCGCTGAAGGGGCCGACGGACTGGCAGGTGGCGCCGTTGAGGCTCGCGCCGTCGCACAGCTCGTTGTACTCGACGAGGTTGTTGCCGCAGGGGGGTAGGATGCACCCGGACGTGTCGAAGTCGCTGCAGTCCGATCGGCAGGCCAGGGTCCCCCCGGCGAATCCCTGGTTGATGGTCACGCAGTCGTTGCCCCGCAGGTCCGGGCCGTCACAGCCCTCATGGCTCTCGGCGGAGCCGTCCCCGCAGACCGCCGCGACGCACCCGGAGGTGTCCCAGGCATCGCAGGTGCCGCTGCACGCCAGCGTGCCAGAGCCGAAGTGAGGGTCGACGTCTGTGCAGTCGTAACCCCTAAGGTCGAGCCCGTCGCACAGCTCGGTGGCCTCCCAGACGCCGTTGCCGCAGAAAGGCTCGTTGCATCCCGACGTGTCGAAGCTGCAGTTGCTGTTGCACGCCAGCGTACCGCCGACAAAGGTGTCACCGGTCGCCCAGCCGGCGCTGACGCAGTCGTGGCCATCCAGGTCCAGGCCGTCGCAGGCCTCCCCGACCTCGGCGACGCCGTTTCCGCAGGCCGTGACGTGGCAGTTGCTGGTGTCCCAGGTGCAGTATCCCGTACACCCCAGCGTTCCAACGGTGAAGCCCTGGCCGATGGTCGTGCAGTCGTGCCCCCCCAGGTCGGGGGCGTCGCAGTCCTCGTCGCCCTCGGCCACGGTGTCGCCACAGACGGCCCGCTGGCACGAGGTGGTGTCGAACCCCGCGCAGTCCACCTGGCAGGCCAGCGTCCCCCCCACGAAGGCCTCGTCTACGGTCGTGCAGTCGTTGCCGTCGAGGTTCTCCCGGTCGCACACCTCGCCGGCGTCCAGGTTGCCGTCACCGCAGGTGCTCGCGACGATGCAGTTGCGGGTGTCGAACCCGGCACAGTCAGCCTGGCAGGCCAGCGTCCCCCCGAGGAAGAACTGGCTGACCTCCTGGCAGTCGTAGCCCCGCAGGTCGGTGCCGTCGCAGAGCTCCGCCCCATCTGCCAGGCCGTCTCCACACCAGGGCGCGCCGTGGGTGTTGTCGTTGGCGTTCGTGTTGTCGTTGGCGTTCGTGTTGTCGTTGGCGTTGGCGTTGGTGTTGCCGTTGGTGTTGGTGTTGTCGTCGCCGCCCAGATCGCCACCGCATCCCCAGACGCCCCCGATCAAAAGCGCACTTGCTACGAAAACCCACAAGGACTGTCCGGCTGATTGGGTGCTTCTCATTGTCGACTCCTGGTTTGATGGGCTCCGGTCTGCTTTCGATACGAAGCAATTCCCGTGCCTCGCGCCGCCGCGATGGAACCCGTGCAATACCGGGCGTCGGACCAGCAGCACCAGGGCCTGCCTGTACGAACCTTGCGCAGTCGACCGCCGATCCTTGCGCAGGTCGCTGCCGCACGCGACCGCCGGCTCTCACGGACCGCCCCCGCCCGCCGCAACGCCCCCAGCGGCGTCGCCACCGGCGCCTGCGAGGCGTGGTCGTAGGGGTTGGGCGAAAAAATACGCCAACGAATCCAGGTTTCTGCGCGGGTGCGTCCGGCGCTGAGCCCCAGGGGGCGGCCCGTACTGCTCATGGCCCCCAACGCACATCGCGAGGTGGATCCCCGTGGGGGTCAGGCGGGGCGGCTCGCCAGAGGCATGATGCTTGCAGACAGTCTCGCCAAGGCCAAATCGAGGAAGAACAAATTGAGACCATCCATCACCGCATTCGTCTGCGCTGCCCTGGCTGTGGGATGCGCCCAGGGATACTCCAGCACGAACGAAAACAACAACAGCGCGCCCCTCGCCTGCGCCGACGGGCTGGACAACGACGGCGACGGCCGGGTCGACTTCCCCGACGATCCGGGCTGCGACTCTGCCCAGGACAACGACGAGTCCGACGCGCTCGCGCCCCACTGCGCCGACGGGCTGGACAACGACGGCGACGGGCTGACCGACTACCCGGCCGATCCCGGGTGCCTCTCGGCCCAGGACGGCAACGAGACAGACGTGGCGCCGCAGTGCGCAGATGGAATCGACAACGACGGTGACGGAAAGGTCGACCATCCCGCTGATCCCGGGTGCAGCTCAGCGACGGACGACGACGAGACCGACCTCCCGCAATGCGCAGACGGGGTGGACAACGACGGCGACGGTGAGACCGACTATCCCGCGGATCCCGGCTGCCTCTCTCCCCAGGACAACGACGAAGCCGACACGATCATACCCCAATGCGCCGACGGAGTGGACAACGACGGCGACGGCGCGATCGATTACCCCGCCGATCCCGGCTGCGCCTCTGCGCAGGACAACGACGAGTCCGACACCCCGGGGCCCGACGGAGACGGCGACGGCGTCCCGGACGTCGATGACAACTGCCCCACGGCCTTCAACCCCAACCAGCAGGACTCCGACGGAGACGGACCGGGCGACGTCTGTGACAACTGCTCGGTCGTCTCCAACCCCGCCCAGACAGACGGCGACGGCGACGCCATCGGTGACGCCTGCGACAACTGCGTCGACATCTCCAATCCGACCCAGGCCAACGTCGACGGCGACAGCCTGGGGGACACCTGCGACAACTGCCCGGGTGTGCCCAACCCGTCCCAGGTGGACCCCGACGGCGACGGCGTGGGCAGCCACTGTGACAACTGCCCCACCGATGCCAATCCGTCGCAGGCCGACTCCGACAACGACGATCAGGGGGACGCGTGTGACGCCTGCCCGAACGACCCCGACAACGACAGCGACGGCGACGGGATCTGTGGCGACCTGGACAACTGCCCCGACCTGTCCAACGCCGCGCAGTCCGACGGCGACGGCGACGGGGTGGGCGACGCGTGTGACAACTGCCCGTCGGTGGTCAACGTGTCCCAGGCCGATGCGGATGGCGACGGTCAGGGGGACGCCTGTGACGCCTGCCCCGGCGACCCGGACAACGACACCGACGGCGACGGGATCTGCGGCGATCTGGACAACTGCCCGACCCTGTCCAATCCCCTGCAAGAGGACAACGACGGCGACGGGGTGGGCAACGCCTGCGACAACTGCCCCGACGTCATCAACGTCTCTCAGGCCGACGCGGATGGCGATGGTCTGGGAGACGCCTGCGACAACTGCCCGGCCCTGTCGAATCCAGCGCAGGCCGACACGGACGCAGACGGGCTGGGCGACGCCTGTGACGTCTGCCCGACCGATCCCGCCAACGACGCCGACGGCGACGGCGTGTGCGGGGACGTGGACAACTGCCCCGTCACCGCAAACCCCACCCAGGCCGACAGCGATGGGGACGAGGTGGGTGACGCCTGCGACTGCGACGCGAACGATCCCCTGGTGGGAGAGGCAGTCCTGGACGAGGACTTCGACCAGCTCACCACCTCCTTCCAGCCCGCCCGGGGCCCCTTCGACTGGACCGTGCAGACCACATGGGGCTGGTACTATCAGTCCGGCACGGTGGGGTTCAAGTACGCCTGGGCCGGCGCCGACAACGTGTCCGATCTCACCGCCACGGCCTGGGCCCGGGTCACCTGGTCGGGCGTCTCGGCCCTCAACCCCCCCGTCTACAACGTCAACGCCATGGGCGTCCTGATGAGGGCCTCGGATCTCCAGGCCAGCGCCGGGCAGTCCTACGCCTGCGGCTTCGACGTGTTGAACAACACCGTGTTCATCGCGTCCTTCTCCGGAAGTGACGTCGCCGACAGCGCCCTCAACATCCTGAGCTCCTCCCCGACCGCGCTCGCACTGTCCGCTCAGACCTTCTACCAGATCAGCGGTCGCGCCGAGGGCACCCAGATCACCTGTGAGGTCGCGACGTCCGACGGGATCACCATCCTGGGAACGACGTCGGTCATCGACAGCCAATTCAGCTCCGGAGGTGTGGGGCTGTTCACCGCCGGTGCCGCCGGGTACGTAGACCGGATCAGGGCCTGCCAGCCGGTCCAATAGCCGCAAACGAGCCTTCGCACGCAAGAGAGGAACCAGTCAATGCCAGGACATTGCCGAGAGGTCGGAAGAATCCGTTGCACGCTGATCGAGATCATCTCCTTCCTGGTCGTTTTTTCGTTGGCGCCGGCCGCGCTGTGGGCCGCGCCAGACGATCCCGTGCGGCCCCTCTGGGGAGAGGAGACCTACTCCGGCCGGCTCAAGCCCGGGCAGTCCGTGGTGGTGCGGATCGTCAGCGGCCCCGTGGCCGGGTTCTCGATCGAAGAGCCCGTGTCGGTGTCACTGACAGCCACCGCTCGCCAGGCAGTGGGCGTCGCCCCGGCGTGGCTACGGCCGCGGCTGAGCTACCGCTTCCGCTCGTACAGCCCCGCGCTCCAGGACCGGCTCGCCTCGATCATCCTGGCACCCGACGATCCCCGAACCATCGACGAGATCGCCTTCGCGGTGGCCACCGTGCCGCCCGAGGAGGTATGGGCAGACGACTTCGACGAGCGGCTCCTGGCCTGGAATGCCTCGCTCGTCTACGAGGCCGCCGGGCGGCTCGAGTACGTGGAGCTGGTGGAGGTCGGCGATCCCGAGGCGGACGATGACTTTCACACCACGGCGCGGTACCGGATCCTGAACGAGTCGGGCGACCCGGTGTGGTACGACCTGCCCCCAGACCAGTACTACTGGTACGTCGTCCACCCGATGGTCGGCGGTGAGGCGCCGATCTTCATCGATCCACGCAGTGGCCGCCCCGCTCCTCCCGAAGAGGGTGGCGTGCACTGGCGGGACTTCTACCTGCTCGAGCAGGTCCAGACCGACAGCCGCGCCTCGCTGCACTTCGTGCTCGAGCACCCGCATCAGATCACCGACGACGACCTGCAGGGATGGGATGCCCAGGAGCTGTTCGTCCTGGACTCCACGGCCATCGATCCCATCAACCTGGCCCTGGAGTCCGGCAGCGGCGAGCCGGTGCTCATCCACTACTCCTACCCGGGGAGGAACCACGACGGTGTGGTCATCGCGACGACGCTGCCGGTGGAACAGATGTACGAAGACTCCAGACCCGCCCTCCTGGAGAACCTGGTCCGAGCCGGAAACGCGAGCGCCACGCTCCCGGAGGAAGCGACGATCGCCCTGATCAAGGAGCGCGATCCCTTTGGCGCACCCACCGTGGAGACCGCCCTGCAGGACGCCGGATACGCCTACGACGTCTACTCCGCCACCCAGATCCCCGAGATCGACCTGTCGGGCTACATGAAGGTGATCGTCCCGTCCGACCAGCCGCGGGCCCTGTATGTAGCGCTGGCGGACAGCACGCAGCTCTTTTATGAGTACATGTCCCGGGACCCCGACAGTGAGGAGGTGGTCTACCAGTTCCACGGCGCCACGAGGTCGGTGTCGGCCACGGACCACTGGGACGACCTGGTCATGCCGGGCGGGCTCCGCGCGGTCCATCCGGCCCCGGGCGTCGTCTCGGCCGTGGACCTGGGCGGGTACCCGATGCTCCTTCACGTGCTGGAGGGCGCCGACATCCTGTGGGACGGCCAGCACCAGTCCCTCAGCGGGAGGCTGCCGCTGCCGGCGGACGCCCAGGCGGTGCTGCGCATCGGCTACTACGGCACCCAGAACACGCCCGACCGGTGCTCGGAGATGCCCTACTACTACCGCGGTCCGGACGGAACCGACCCGCCGGGCCCCGGGCTGGTCCAGGGGCTGCGCACCAACTTTCCCCAGCGGACGCTGTACCTGCACTACGGGAACTGCGGGGAGATGCAGCAGGTGCTCGGCGCCGCGGGGCGGTCGGCCCTGGTTCCCATGGTCACCGTGGACGCCTGGGCCGACGATCACGTGTGGAACGAGCTGAGGTGGGAGGATGGGTGGCGCAACTACACCATCAACCGCTCGGACTCCTCCGTGTCGGTGAGCACCGAGGGCCTCGTCGGCGACCACTGGGCGGGCACCTTCATCACACGCGGCGATGGCTACGTGGAGAACGCCACCGATCGCTACACGGACCCCATCACCCTGGCGGTGACCGTGACGGACGCCGATGGCCGGGCCGTCGACGGCGCCCGGTTGATGGTGGCCACCGAGTACAACAAGATGGTCGGCGACTCCACTCCCCTCACGCCCATGATGGTGGCCTGGACCGACTCGAGCGGTGAGGCCTCAATCGATCTGGGCACGGACCGTGACTTCTACCTGATGGCGACGAGCCCGCTGGGGTATCTGCCCGGCCCCGAGGACAACATCGTGGCCCTGGTGGCCTGCCGCGAGGAGACCGCCTCCTGTCCGGGCACCACCGAGCCCGGAACGATCATCCCCGTGGCGATGACCTACGAAACGAGCCTGCCCGCGCCGCCGGTGGCCTCGGCGGTGGCCGGGCACGGTGCGATCTCCGACGACGACAGCTATCTGCAATTCTCGCTGACCCGCGTCGACGAGGTGCTCGAGGACCAGGCCTTTGCCGACCAGACCTTCGAGCGGTGGCTGGGGCCGGGCGTGGTGGATGTGACCGTGCTCGACGCCACCGAGTATGCACACTACGCGGCCGGCGAGCAGTACACCGCGGTCGTCGAGCAGCGCGGCGTCAACACCACCGAGGTCAACCTGCCCATCCCGACGGTCGGCGGCGAGTACTTCGTGGTGGTGGCCAACACGGGTCGGGCGTCCTTGCATCAGGACGTGGCCCTTTCGGCCCAGACCTACGGGGCGGTGCCGGCCACGGTGACGGTCATCGAGCCGACGGACGAGGGCTGCGGCTGCCGCGCGACCAGCGGCGGCGGTCACCCCCCTGTGGGGCTGCCACTGTGCTGTGTCCTGGTCCTGTTGTTGATCCGTCGACGGCACACCAGGTGGCGGGCCCTGGCGGGGCTGGTGCTGCCCGTCGGCTTGGCCGCGGTGCTGATCACGACGCTGCTGGCGGCGACCTCTTGCGCCCCCAGCGGCGGCGAAGAAGACCACGAGGCTCACTGCGCAGATCAGGTGGACAACGACGGAGACGGTGCCGCGGACTGCCAGGATCCGGACTGCTACCACGACCCCGCCTGCGCCGTGGGCGTCGAGATCTGCGGCAACACCGTCGACGATGATGGCGATGGCGCCACCGACTGCGACGATTCGGACTGCCTGGGCGATCCGGTCTGCACGTCCTCCCCCGAGGTCTGCGACAACGCCACCGACGACGACGGCGATGGCGCAATCGACTGCTACGACAGCGACTGCCAGGAAGATCCCCACTGTCAGGTCCAGGGGGCCCTGTCGTGCAACATGATCGGAACCTGCGCCTTCTGCTGCCCGGAGGGGGACGACGCCTGTCGGCAGGCCTGTCATGACGCGGGCACTCCCGAGGCCCAGGCCCAGGACGACGCAATCAAGGCCTGCCAGGAGGCGACCTGCCAGACCGAGTGCGGCCCCAGCGGCTCAGCGGCCGCGTGCAACACGTGCACGTTGACCTCCTGCGTAGATGAGCTCAATGGATGCACCTACGCCACCGACGGTGCGGGAGGCTGCACCACGCTGGACTCCTGCCTCGCAGGCTGCCCCGACCTCCCGCAGGCCGGAAGCGGGTCCGCTGCCGCCTGTCCCATGGACCCGGGTATCACCTGCCCCAACGCCTGCTTCGTGAGCGTCGACCAGCAGGCCGTGGACCTGAGCTACTCCCTGTACGTCTGCCGGTCGAGCAGCTGCGGCACCGAGTGCTACGGTGAGAACGCCACTGAGACCGACTGCACCGGATGCGTCCAGGCCTACTGCCCCAACGAGCTCACGGCCTGTGAGCAGGACGGGTAACGCCAAGCTGCGCTCACTTGATGCCGTGCTTCTTGATCTTGTACAGCAGTGACCGCCGGGAGATGCCGAGTCGCTCCGCGGCCCGGGTGCGGTTCCCGCCGCAGGCCCGCAGGGCCTCCTCGATGGCGTCGTGCTCCAGCTGGTCCAGGCGCTGCTTCACGCCCCCCTTGGCGCGGCGCCTCCCCGCCATGGAGCCGTCCAAGGAGATCGGGCCGCTGACGTCGGAGGCCTCCACGTGGTGGGGGCTGCCGCCGGCGACACCGTCGGGCAGATGCTCGACGTCCAGGGTGTTTCCGTCGGCGAGGATGACGGCGCGCTCCACGACGTTGCGCAGCTCCCGGATGTTGCCCGGCCACGCGTAGGCCACCAGGGCCATGGCCGTACCCTTGGCGAATCGGGGCACGGCGCGGTCCAGACCGGCCGCGAACTGGGCGGCGAAGCGCTTGGCCAACGGGAGGATCTCCTCCCGCCTCTCCCGAAGCGGGGGCACCTCGAGCGAGAAGCCGTTGAGCCGGAACAGCAGGTCCTTGCGGAACTTGCCGGCCGCCACCGCCCGTTCGACGTCCTGGTTGGTGGCGGCGATGACGCGGACGTCCACCGAGACCTCCCGGGTGCTCCCCAGGCGTACCAGCTTCTTGTCCTCGAGCACCCTGAGCAGCTTGGCCTGGATGGCGATGGTCAGCTCACCCACCTCGTCGAGAAAGAGGGTTCCGCCGCTGGCCGCCTCGAAGAGCCCCTTCTTCTTCCGGTTCGCGCCGGTGAAGGCCCCAGCCTCGTACCCGAAGAGCTCGCTCTCGAGCAGGGTCTCGGGGATGGACGCGCAGTTGATGCACATCAGGGCACGATCGGCCCGCTTGCTGGTCAGGTGGACCGCCTCGGCGAGGACCCCCTTGCCCGCTCCCGTTTCGCCCGTGATCAGCACCGTGATGTCGGTGGGCGCCACCTTGTCGACCACCGCGAAGAGCTTCTTCATGGCCGGCGCGAGGACGACCGCCGACGCGCCATCCGTGGTCTCCCGCATGGCCATCCCCGCGGCCTCGGCCGAGTGGACCTCCAGACGCCGGTCGCTGTCCAGGGCGCTCCCCAGGGCGGACCGCGCCTCCTCCAGCAGCTTGTCGGGCCCGCTCGCTCCTCCGGGCAGGTGGGTCATCCCCCCCGAGGCGATGACACCGGTCAGGCCCTGGAGCTCGGTCAGGTACTTCTCGACCTGGACCCTGGCCTCGGACGGCTCGGCCTCGGGGAGCAGCAGCGCGAACTCACCGCGACCGTACTCCGCGAGGACGTCCAGCGCGTCCAGCTGGTCCAGCAGGAAGTCGATGGCCCCGTTCGCGTCGCCCTCGATCCGGATCATGGCGAATCCCAGGGGGCGCCGGTGGCGGCGCGAACGCTCGAACTCCTGGGAGAGTCGCGCCCACAGCTCGCTGTACGACAGCACCCTCCGCTCCCAACCGCTGGTGGGCGCCGTGATCCCGACCACGATGGCCGCGTCGCCAAAGGTGATCTCGTCTCCGCTCGACAGGGGCAGATCCGTCGCCGGCTCGATGGCGACGCCGTTGAGCTCCACCCCGTTGGTGCTCTGGTTGTCGCGAAGAAACAGCCGGCCGCCGCTCCAGTGCAGGATCAGGTGCTCCCGGGAAACGCTCTCCCCGAGCACCGTTTCGGTGGCCTGGGTGGAGCGACCGAAGGACATCTCCCCCACGTCCGGCTTGATGTTCACCATGCGGACGCCGTTCTGATCACTGAGAATGCAGTACGCCTCCGGCTCGCGTTCCGGTTTTCCGCGATCGGATTTCAGCGTGAGCCCGTCTTCGTTCTCCAACAACGACTCCGCCCGGTCCGTGGACATCCCAATATCACTCGGGCATCCACTTAATAGCTCAAAGGTAACGCCAGGTCCATAGGTATGGAATCACCAGGCCTGCGAACGAACCCCCAGAGCGGCGCGCAGAAAGACGCCTGCGCAAGGTTCGCACGATCGCATGCGAAGTCTTGCGCACCGTGCAACTGAGCCCAGCGCCGATTGCGAGCCCGGCGCACGGGCCGGACGCTCGGCCACTTCCCGCAAACGCGCCGGGAACAAGCCCCAGCGCCTCGGGCAACCCTCCCCCATCAGTCTCCGGCTCGACCGTTGCAATCGGGAAAAAGCGCGCGGCGCTGGGCGCGCCGGGTGTCGCGGTGGCTGTCATCGAGGGAGGCGAGATCTCCCTCGCTGCAGGTCTGGGAAGCAAGCACCCCGACCAGGCCGACTCCGTCCAGGCCACCACCCTCTTCCGCATCGGCTCGGTGACCAAGATGCTCACCGCCGTGGGCCTGCTGCAGCAGGTGCACGCGGGCCAGGTGGAGCTGAGCACGTCCGTGACGACCCCCCTGCCCGACTTTGCCCTGGTCGGCGACGCCGCCTGGGCGCCCTCCATCCAGGTACAAGACCTGCTCACCCACCGGTCGGGGCTCGTCGACTACCTCGAGATCGACGCCGCCGCGGCCTATCACAGCGACGACGGCCTCGGCGACTACCTCCTGGGTCCCTATGGGTTGGCCTACCTCATGGCCCCCGCCGGCCGGTTCTGGAACTACAGCAACCCGGGCTACATGGTCGTCGGCCTGGTCACCGAGGTCCTCGACGGCCAAGGCCAGTCCGAGTACCTGCGCACCCGCCACTTCGTGGGTACCCGTGTGCAGTCCCTGCCCCCCGCCCCTCCACCGCCGAGCCCCCTCGCCAGGGCCCGTCTGCTCCGCCTGCTCCACCGTGCCCGCCTCGACCCGTCCCCCTGGCGGTTATCGCGGCCGCCTTGGTCCACACCCTTGACAAGGTAGCAGCGCCACTGCGCAGCGTTCGTACGCAGCAGACGACTTGTTGCGCAGTAGGCACGCACGCCCAGACCGGCACCATTGCCCGTGACCATGACCCGGTCATGCCCGTTCCGCTGAAGTAATCAGGGCTTTGGGACCGGGGCCAGGCCCCAGACGCCGTCGGGCCAATGGTGGCATGAGTGTTGCTTGGCTCGTGACAACCGACAAGGAGCCACGACATGCACAAAACCAGCCTGGTCGCCGTTGCCGTCTGCCTGGTCGCCGTTGCCGTCTGCCTGGTCGCAGGAGCCTGTGCCGATGGCGAGAGCGGCGCCACCGACAACCAGAATCACAACTACAGCGTGAACCAGAACGACAACCTGAACACCAACGCCAACGACAACCTGAACAACAACACCAACACCAATGACAACCTGAACAACGGAGGCCCGCAGACCTTCTGCGGCGACGGCGTGGTGGACACCGGGGAGGAGTGCGACCTGGGCGCGTCGAACGGCCAGAGCCCCTCGCCCTGCCTCTCGGACTGCACCCTGACGACCTGCGGCGACGGCTACGTCGGTGCCGACGAACAGTGCGACGAGGGTGCGCAGAACAGCAACACCGTGCCCGACGCGTGTCGCGCCGACTGCCGTCTCCCCTCGTGCGGCGACGGGGTGGTCGACAGCACAGAGGTGTGCGACGGCAGCGCCCTTGCGGGACAGACCTGCGACACCCGCGGCTACAACGCCGGGGCCCTGGCCTGCGAAGCGGACTGCCTGGCATTCGACGAATCGGCCTGCACGGGGGTCAACAACTGCACCGTGGATCTCCCCGTGGGGTTGGTTCAGAGCGGCACCCCGCAAAACACCAGCGGCACCCTGATCACCACCTCCGGCGACGAGAACGACCTGTCCTGCAACCTGGCCGGCTCCTCCATCGACCAGGTCATCTCCTTCTTTACGGCTCAGCCCGGCAATCTCACGGCGGGCTACGACTTTGGCCTGGTGCCTCCAACCTATCGATTCCTGGGCCTGTACCAGGCCGGCACCGTGGAGTGCACGGACGTCGAGCTGGGCTGCCAGTCCTTCACCGACGAGACCGGCACCATCGACTTCGGCCCCCTGAGCCCCGGAGACTACTACCTCATCGTCGAGGAGATGGTTCCTCTCGGGTCGAGCTTCACCGTCACCCTGACCCTCACGCCCTGACCGCCGGGGGATCTACGAAACGCGAGGCATTCGGATTTCGTACGCTCCCGCGTGAAGGACGATGGCAGCGCCGGCAGAGGGGGCTGCGCAAGAACCGTACAGATACCAGGCGGGAGGGACCCCCGAGCCGCGGGTAGGCAGGTCGCGACTCGCTCACAGCCATTGGATATCAGCGAGGATATCCATCGGAACGGCCTGGCCCTTCCAGGCACGGGGGCCATGGGCACGCCGCTTGCGTCGTTCAGATCGCGTGTGTGCCTTCCTCGCAACGGATGCCTCGCCCCGGCGGGGCCGCGGAGGAAACCACGGTTTGCAACAAGACCCCTGTTGGACAGTGGCTGGCCTGGACCCTGACAGCCCTGGTGATTGGAGCCGCCCCGGCCTGCGGCGGCGAGGCCTCGTCGTCCGAACAGCCGAACCCGGTCAACTGCCCGGCCGACTGCTCGGGCCACGGCACCTGCGGTTTCGTGGCCACTCCCGAATGCCTGGAGCTCGGCACGTGCAACAACATTCCGCAGTGCCAGTGTGACCTGGGCTACACGGGCGTCGCCTGCGAGGCCTGCGCCTACGGACACTTCCTCGACCAGGGGCTGTGCGTCGCCGAACCGGTCCCGAACAACGCCCCCAACAGGCCCTCGGATCCCCAGCCACCGAATGGGGCCAGCCTCGTGGCCTTGGACGCGACCCTCGGGTGGACCGGCTCGGACCAGGGAACCCAGCTCAAGGTGGGTGGAGCCGCGGAGTTCAACGCGCCCAACGCGGGGTTCGCCAGCCTGTTCCTGGGGCACTTCGACTTTGCCAACGTCGGCAGCTCCGCGGTGTTCTGGACCTCCACCAGCAACTCGGACGGGAGCAACGCATGGTACCGGAAGATCGACGCCACCGACTCGGGCATCGATCGCTCCCTGGCCCACAAGCTCGACGCGTACTCGGTCCGCTGCATCAGGGACTGAGCCCCAGCCGCACCGTCCGCTCGCCAGCCTGGGCCTCAGAGGAGAGGTGGTCACCAGCAAGAAGCGGGCAAAATCTGATGTTGCCGATCCGCAGCGTACGCTTCTTGCGCAACAGGCCGGTGTCCAGAGACCCGGCGGCGCGGCGTGACAGTCCGTCCCAGATCCCCTCGAAAGCCCATTCCCGCGTGTTTCAAGGGACAAGGACTGCCCACCTGGTCCCCGGTCGAGCGCTTGCTCGGTTTTGGCACATTCCCTGCATCTGCGTGACGACGACCATCACTGGCAAATCGCCCGCGTCGAGGCGCCTCCACTGTCGCGTCCGACGACCGCCTGACCCTCGAGATCCAACCTTCGGGTGAATCGACTCTGCCACAGGCGACGCGCACGGTGATTCAACGACCAACGGTGATTCAACGACCAACGGTGATTCAACGACCAACGGTGATTCAATGACCAACGCTGATTCAATGACCAACGCTGATTCAATGACCAACGGTGATTCAATGACCAATGGAGCGCGCTGGACAATTGCCTGTCTGCTGGGGCTGGGGCTTGTCTGGGGCTGGGGCTGCGGCTCCCCTCAGGTCGGCGACGGCAAGGACGGCGGCGTCGAGGACGGCGGCGCCGCGGACGGCGGCGAGGCAGTGGACTCGGCGCTGGTCCATCCAGACGGTGGAGATGCCCCGACCGACGGCAGTGTCGAGCCGGTGGTGGGCGTCGTGAGCGCCGGCCGGGACCACACCTGCCTGGTCGAGCCCACTGGCGAGGTGGCGTGCTGGGGAAGCAATGATCAAGGCCAGGGCGATCCGCCGGATGGCGTCTTTGCGTGGATCAGCGCCGGCGGAAAGTACACCTGCGGCGTCCGAAGCAACGGACAGGTCGCCTGCTGGGGTCTGAACGACGTGGGCCAGTGCGTCACACCCGCAGGGGCCTTCACCCGGGTGTCCGCCGGGTTCGACCACGCCTGTGGCCTGACCGACCAAGGGAGAGCCGTGTGCTGGGGGTTCGACGAATCCGGCCAGGCCAGCCCACCCGCCGGGCAGTTCACCGGGCTCAGCGCCGGGGGGGATTTCACCTGCGGACACCGGCCCGAGGGGACCGTGGACTGCTGGGGGGCGAACGCCTTCGGCCAGGCCAGCCCGCCTGCCGACCTCTTCGGCGAGGTGGTCACTGGCTGGTACCACAGCTGCGGGCTGCGGCTCGATGGGACGGTCCTTTGCTGGGGCTGCGCAAGCCCCTACGAGAACTTCGGCCAGTGTGAGCCACCCACCCAGACCTTTGTGGACCTTGCCGCGGGGGCGGCCCACACCTGCGGGCGCCAGGCCGACGGGACCGTGGCCTGCTGGGGCCACAACGACTTCGGACAGTCCACCGCCCCGGCCGGAGCCTTCGTCGAGATCAGCGCCGGGTGGCGGCACAGCTGCGGAGTGAGACCAGGCGGCGCGGTGGAGTGCTGGGGTGACGACACCTTCGGCCAATCGACGCCTTGACCGACGAGCTGTACCAGAACGGCGAACGGTTTGAAAGCCGTTCAGGGGCTGAGGATGGTGGAGAGGGCCCGTTTCTGTTGGCACCGCTCGATTCGGCGCTTTACGTAGGGCAGGACCTCGGGGGCGCCCTGAGCCAGGTTCCACGCTCGCTTGGCTGCGGCCTTGCAGCGAGCAAACCTCCCGTCCAGCAGATGGACGGTGGAGCGGTACAACCAGGCCAGGGGATCCCGGTCGGCTCCCTTGGCTGACTTGATCAGACGCAGCGCCCGCGGTCGATCCACCAAAAGCATCAGGTCCAACATGGGATGGTAGGGTCGGACGACGACCGAGCCCGTGACCAGGTGTTTCTCGAGCTCGGCGGCGCGCGCGGCCTGATCCCTGGCTTGCTTCCAATCGCCGCGCAGCTTCGAAACACGCGCCAAGGCGTGGTGGGCGAGCCACCGGTAGAGCTCCACGGCGAACACCTGCTGGGCCTGGCGCAGCTGCACGATCCCGTCCCGCAGCGCGGCGGCGGCAGGTCCGGGTCGGCCCAGGCCGGCCAGTGCCAGGCCCTCGAGCACCTTGTGGACCGGCGGATGGATGTCCCGCAGGTGGGCGCGCCGCTGCTCGGCCAGGTGCCTCGAGATGGCCCGCGTCAGATCGAGCGCGCGCCGAAAGTCGCCGGCCGCCAGGGCCTTCTCACACATGTTCACGCGGATCCAGCTGTCCAGAGGGCGCAGGGCCAAATAGCGCCTATAGTTGCGCATACCGCGCGCAACCTCGTCGAGCAGCAGCGCCGAGAAGACCGAGCCGGAGTACACGTGCCCAGTGAACATGATCACGCGCGGGCTCTTCGGGTGCTCGATGGTGAGCCGCTTGACCAACGCTTCGGCCGTGGAGTAGTTGCCAAGCAGCAGGTGGATGACGGCGGACACGGCGCGGTAGGGCTCCAGCTCAGGCTTGTGCTTGGCCGCCGTAGTAAAATCCACGATGGCGGCAGCGAGGTTCCGGCGATCGAACCGGCCGTAGCCGTAGCGGTAGTAGCGCTGCATCCCGCGCTGCACGTAGGCCCACGCGTACTGCGGATCGAGGCGAATCGCCTCATTCAGTCCACCGAAGCACGCCTTCCACAGGGATCTCTGACAGGCCGTGGTGGCCAGCGCGAGGGCCTTGTAGGCCTTCAAGCTGCGGGTGGTTCCCCGCGCGAGGCGCTCCCGATCAGAGCGATCCAGGGCGACCTTGAGCACGTTGGCCATTCGCTGCACGATCCGGTCCTGCAGCGCGAACACCTGGTTGAGCGGGCCCTGCAAGCGTAACGGTGGGAGCGCCCTTCGTGTCCGCACTCCGTGGAAGCGGGCCGTCATCCGGATCCGATCGCCGAGGCGCTGGTAGCTGCCACTGAGCACCCACGCCGCTCCGAGGGCGCGCCCCACGCGCAGCGGATCGCCCCGGTCTGCGGCCGACATGGTCAGGATCACCTGGTCGACCCGGCTGCGGTCCAGGACCTGGATACGCCGGATCTGTGCCAGGTCGGCGGCCACGGTTGCCGCGATGCCTGTGCCCAGCCAGTCGACGTCTGCGTCGCCGGACAGGTTCCTGAAACGAAGCACGGCCACCAGGGCGTCGTCTGAGGGTTGGCCAGGTGGCGGCGCGGTGGGGGACGCCGACGACCCAGTGGGTCGACCCGAAAGGAGCACCAGCGAGGCCGCCGAGGGACGAAGCGCCAGGTAGCCAACGCCGGCCAACAAGGCCGCAACCACCATCACACCGGCAACCCATCGCAAACGACCGTGGCCAACACCACCAGGCCCCGGAGAGCCATCGGTCCGAACCCCTGAGCCGCCTCCCCGGGTCGGCCACCCGCTGTCGGTGGGCTCCCAACCGATGGCCACAGCCATCTCACGACAAGAGCCAAACCGCCGCTGGGGGTCCTTGTCCAGGGCTCGCTCCATGGCGTCGGAGAGGCGCCGGGGAAGGTCCGGCACCGCCTCCCGCGCCGACGGGCTGGGCTCGTGAACGACGTTGTGGATCACCGATTCGTAGCGGTGTCCCGAGTGGGGTCGCCGGCCCACGAGCATCTCGTACAAAAGCACGCCCACGGTGTAGATGTCCGAGCGGTGGTCCACGTCCGACTTCGCCTGGATCTGCTCGGGTGACATGTACACAGGCGTGCCCACGACGTTGCCTTCGCCGGTCAGGAGCACCTCGGCGCCGAGGATCTTCGAGACGCCGAAGTCGAGGACCTTCACAAAGTCTGTCCGGCCGAAGCGGGTGACCAGCTGGATGTTGGTGGGCTTGAGATCACGGTGCACGATCGACTGGTCATGCGCGGCCTGCAGGGCGTCGAGGATCTGTCCGGTGATGGCCACCGCCTCATCGAGCCCGAGGGTGGACTCGCGGTCGAGGCGCTCCCGCAGGGACTCGCCCTCCAGAAACTCCATCACGAGGTAAGGCGTACCGCCCGAGTCCACGTCGAAGTCAGTGACCTTCACGATGTTCTCGTGGCCGACCGCGGAGGCGGCCAGCGCCTCGCGGTGAAACCGCTGGATGTTGTCGGTGTTGCTCAGGGCCTGGTCGCGGAGGATCTTCACCGCCACCCGGCTGCCGAGTCGAAGATGCTCTGCCTCGTACACCTCACCCATCCCGCCGCGGCCCACCCGGGCGCCAAGCCGATAGGACCCGCCCAGCAACCTGCCCTCCATCCCCGATGGCTGCCCCGATGGCTGATCGCCGCCCTCGGAGTCACTCGCTCCGGGTGGATCGGCCTTGGTGGCCTTGTCGTCTTCGCTGCCCACCACACCGGAGCACGCCGCACAGAGCTGCCTTCCCTCTGCGATCGGTTCTCCGCATGCGATGCAGGTGCCCATTTCGCTGTTCCGCCGTCTCCAGACGAGAGACAACTAATGCCGAATTTCTGGATCTTGTAAAGGAGGGAGGGGCCGGCTCGCCCATCAGCGACGCCCGACCAACCTCGCCTCGAAAAACTGTCCGTTCAGGTCGTCGGGCCAAACCACACCAACCGCCGTCGATCCCGGAGCGCCGCTGCCAGGGCCTGGCGGGCCTCCTGCAGAATCATGTTGGGGTCGACCGCGCCGCCCGGAGGGTGGGCGCAACCCCCGAAGAGGTCCACGTCGGGCAGGGCGGCGACCGTGTCGAGGAGGGAGCAGATCCGCTCACGGAAGGCGGCGGGCGCGGCCTCCGGGGCGAGAATGGCGAGGTCACCACGGCCGTTCTCGGCGAGGACCTCGAGGGAGTCCAGGCCCTCGATCAACCTCTCGAGGGGCAACGCCACCGGTCCCTCGATGCGAATCATCGCCAGGCCGAGCGGGCGGTGGTACCGCCGTGACCGCACGAGCTCCTGGGAGAGGCGACGCCACAGGAGGCAGTATGGCAGCACCCGCGGCCCGTACGCTGCCCAGGGGGACGTGACGCCCAGCAGCAGGGCGACGTCACCGAAGGTGATTTCGTCCCCGCTCGCCACGGGGACCTCCACACCCGGCTCGACGGGCCTCCCGTTCAGGGCGGTGCCGTTGGTGCTCTGATTGTCGCTCAAAAGCAGCCGACCGTGAGACCAGCGCAGGGTGACGTGCACCCGGGAAACGCGGTCCCCACGAACGGTCACAGTCGCGCGGGCCGACCGGCCGACGGTCAGATCCGCCCCGTCGGGCTCGATGTCAACCATGCGCGCCCCGGCGGTGTCGCTCAGGATACAGTACGCCCGGGGCTCGAGCTGACACGTCCCGCCGGTGGCTGGCAACGTGTGCCAAACGTCGGAGCTCGAAGGCTTGACGGGGAGAGCCGAGGGAACCTCTATTTCACAGCGCACATCCACGAGCGCAATCCCTGCCCTCACCACATGGCAGGCTCGCGTCGGGGGCCGAAGTGGTCCCTCGAGGGCAGGCCGTCGCGCAGACGGCGACGATGGCGCCGACGCACCAGCCGAAGCGCGGCCGGTCAGTCCAATTCGTTTCGCGGCTCATGGGCTCACCTCCGACGCTCTGCCATGCAACGATCCTGCCAAACGGGACACCGCCGGAATGAGACGCTTTTGGAGGCCCGCACCCCGTGCCCACTGCGAAAGGAATGTGCTGCGCTGCGCAACAAACGTACGCCCGACCCAAAAGGGGACGGGGCTCGAAGACATCACACCCACACTGCTGCCCCTGTCTTCGCCCCGGCAAACGCCAGCGACCAGATGTGGTATCATTTCACCGAACATCATGTCGCCAGCGGGGCCGTTGATGGCGGACAGCCACACTGGAGAATCACGAAAGCACCAGGCGCTCCTGCCATCGGGCAGCCTGGTGGATCACTACCGGATCGTGCGCCCCGTCGGCCGGGGTGGGATGGGCGAGGTCTACCTGGCCCGGGACATCAAGCTGGGCCGAAAGGTGGCGCTCAAGGTCATCCGACCCGAAGCCCTCGGATCGGATCAGGCCCGGGAGCGCTTCCTGTTCGAGGCTCGGATCACCGCCAAGTTCAGCCATCCACACATCGTGACCATCCATGCCGTGGGCGAGCACAAGGGGACCCCCTACCTGGCCTTGGAGTACCTCGAGGGAGAGACACTCAAGGAGCGGATGCAGGTGGACCACCCTGGCCCTCGCGAGGCGATGCGGATCGGGCTCGCCATTGCCGAAGCCTTGAAGGAGGCTCACCAGCACCAGGTGCTGCACCGCGATCTGAAGCCGGGCAACGTGTTCATCCCCCGTGACGGACGGCTCCGTGTGTTGGATTTCGGCGTGGCCAAGGTCGTCCACGCCCCCGCGGTGATCTCCTTCAAGGCCACCCTGGTCGACGGGTGGGCAAGGCAGGTCACGACGACCGAGGATCTGATCACCACCGATCACGAGCACGTGATCGGCACGCCGGCTTTCCTCGCGCCCGAGCGGTGGCGGGGCGAGGACAGCACCGAGGCCGCCGACATCTGGGCCTTTGGTGTCATGCTCCACGAGCTGGCCTACGGCTGCCGACCCTATCCGAACGCGCCCGCGGATGGGCTGCGGGAGTTGGTCTCCAGCCCCAAGCCAGTTCCAAAGGCCAAAGCTCCGGTCGACATGCCCCCCGGGCTGTCTGGGCTGATCGCCGAGTGCTTGGAAAAGAAGCCGGCGTCCAGACCTTCGGCCATGGCGATCGTGGAGGCGCTCGAGGACATGCTGTCCCAGGGAAGGGTCCGCCGAACCCGGGCGGAGAGCCCCTTCCGAGGGCTCCTGCCATTTGGGGAGCGGCACGCTGACTTCTTCTTCGGCCGGGACGCCGAGGTGGCCGCGCTCCTGGAGCGCCTGCGCGAACAACCGGTGCTGCCCGTGGTGGGTCCTTCTGGAGCCGGCAAGAGCTCCTTCGTCCAGGCTGGGCTGGTTCCCCGGCTGAAAGACCAGGGGACGTGGACCATTCTTCGACTCAGGCCCGGGCACGATCCCTTTGGAACCCTGGCCTCCAGGCTCGTGTCCGGAGAGAGCTCCATCGGCAGCCAGACGGGTCCCCTGGAGACCGGATCCCCAACCGTGAAGCGTCGCAAGCGCCCGACGATCCCCGGACACGCCCGCGGTGACCCTCCCGCCGATCCCTCTGGTGACGGGCCGACGCCCAAGTCGCGGATTCGCAACGCTCGCGGAGCCGATTTCACACCCACGGTCAGACTCTCCAATCGGCCCCGAAACGAGCGTTCGTCGGGGCCCCTTCCGGCCCAACCATCCAGCCACGGTGGCGTGGAAAAGGCGCTGGCCGCACAGCTCCGAGAATCGCCCTCGCTGCTGAACCTGATGCTGCAGGAGATCGCAGAGAAGCAGGACAGCCTCGTCCTGCTCTTCGTGGACCAGGCCGAAGAGCTGTACACGCTGGTGGACGACGAGGAGGTCGGGCGTCGCTTCATGCAGGCCATCTGCATGGCGGCCGATGATCCCCAGGGAGATGTACGTGTGATCTTCACGCTGCGGGACGACTACCTGGGGCGGGCGGCCGAGGGGATCGAGGTGCGGGAGGCGCTCAGCCAGGTGACCGTGATGAGGAGCCCGGGAGAGGCGATACTCGAGGAGGTGCTGCGCAAGCCGCTGGAGGCGGTGCAGTATCACTACGACGATCCCGGCCTGGTGCACGAGATGGTGTCGACCGTGCGCGGTGAGCCGGACTGTCTCCCGCTGCTGCAGTTCACGGCGCGGATGCTGTGGGACCGTCGAGACAGGAGCGAGCGGCTCCTGCGTCGTTCGGTCTACGACGCCATGGGTGGCGTGGCCGGGGCGCTGGCCGAGCACGCCGACGGTGTGCTGAAGGGGCTGTCGCCCGATCAGATGCACCTGGCGAGGGAGGTCCTGCTGCGCCTGGTCACGCCGGAGGGCACCCGCAGCGCGGTGTCGACAAGGACGGTGCTCGACGGTCTGGATGCCGGAGCCCAGGCGGTGATCGATCTGCTGATCGCCGCTCGGCTGGTCTCGGTGAGGAGGTCTTTGGGTGACAAGCAGCGAGGGGACGCAGAGCTGGAGCTGGTCCATGAATCGCTGATCCACACCTGGACCAGGCTGGCGCGGTGGATCGAGGAGAGTCACGAGGACCTGGCCTTCATGTCCGAGGTGACCCAGGCGGCGGAGCTCTGGAAAAAGCGAGGATGCCGCAACGAGGAGGTGTGGAATGGGGAGGCCCTGAGGGAGGCGCGGCGCTCTCTCGGCAGGTGCACCACCCGGATGCCGGACCTGGCGAAGAGCTTTCTGGTGGCGGGCGTGCGTGTGGAGCAGCGGCTCCGACGCCGCAGGCGGGTTCTGCTGTCCTCCGGCGTGGCGACCCTCGCCGTCGTCGCCATGGTCTCCATCGTCGTGGCGCTGGCCTTTGCCGAAAAGGAGCGCGAGGCGAATCTGGAGAAGGAGCGCACCGAGGTCCAGCGAAAGCAGGCCGAGGCGCAGCGGGCCGAAGCCCGGCGGAGCTGGGCCGAGGCCCAGCGCGAGGGAGCTCGGGCCGCCTTCGAACGAGGCGATCTGATCGAAGCCAGAGCCAAGGTCCGGGGTGCCCTGGAAACGCGGGACTCGCAGCAGAGCCGGGCGGTCTGGTGGCGCCTGGAGCGAACCTCCCTCCTGTGGAAGAAGAGGTTCCCCGTCGCGGTCTATGCGGTGGACTTCTCTCCGGACAGCAAGACCGTTGCCGTTGCCTGCCATGATCGCGTAGTCCGCCAGATCGACGTCCAGACCCGGGCCACGCGCACCCTACGTGGTCACGCGAGCACCACGCACTGTGTGGCCATGTCGCCCGACGGCCAGAGGCTGGCCTCGGGCGGTGCCAAGGGCGAGGTGCTGATCTGGGACCGCCGGACCGGTAGGAGCCGCGTGGTCCGGGGACACTCCGCGCGAGTCCTGGGCGTCCACTTCAGCCCCGACGGGGAGGTCCTCGCCTCGTGCGGCGCCGACCGGACCGTGCGCATGTGGAGCACCCGCACCGGCAAGGCGCTCAAGACCCTCAGTGGACACACCGAATCGGTCAATGGTGTGACCTTCGACCCGAGCGGAAAGCTCCTCGCCTCAGCCAGCAACGACCGGACCGTGCGCCTGTGGCGCGTCGGCACCGGCGAGCTCCTCAAAACGCTCCGAGGACACACCGGATCGGTCAGGAGCCTTGCCTTCAGCCCCGATGGTCGGCTCCTCGCCTCGGCCAGTCGCGACAAGACCATCCGGATCTGGAAACCGCGGGCCGGCGAAACCCTGAAGGTACTGCGCGGCCACGATGAGGCGCTCACCAGCGTGAGCTTCAGCCCCGATGGTCTCCGCGTCGCTTCGGCCAGCTTGGACAAGACCATCCGGATCTGGGGCCTCGACACGGGGGCCACTCGCAGGATCCTGCGCGGACACAACCTCGTCGTCTACGGCGTGAAATTCAGCCCGAACGGTCGGCTCATCGCCTCGGTGAGCTATGACAGGACCCTCAGACTCTGGGACCTGGCCGCCAGGCCGGCCCCGAAAGCCGACGGCCACCAGGCCGAGGTGGGCCACCTCAGCTTCAGCCCCGATGGTCGACTCATCGCAACGGCGAGCGCCGACGGGACGGCCCGGATCTGGAGCGCGCGGACCGGCGCGACAAGGATGGTCCTGCACGGACACGTAGGACCGGTGTACACCGCCATCATCAGCCCCAATGGGCGCATCCTCGCCACGGCGGGCGGCGACAAGACCGTCAGGCTCTGGCACGTTCCTTCGGGCCGGCCCCGACTGGAGCTGCGCGGACACAAGGCCACGGTCACCTCTGCTCGCTTCAGCGTAGACGGCCGCCTCCTCGCCTCGAGCAGCTTCGACGACACGGCCCGGATCTGGAGCGCTGGCACCGGCGCCCTCCGACAGGTCCTGCGTGGCCACCGGGCGGGAATCTGGACAGCAAAATTCGGCCCGAAGGGTCGCCTTCTGGCCACGGGCAGCCAGGACCACACCGTCCGGCTCTGGACGGTCAAGACCGGCAGGCCGCTGGGAATCGCGACCCGAAGCAACGCCCCGGTAATCGCCTTGGCCTTCAGCCCCAACGGGAAAATCCTGGCAATCGGAGACAACCGCGGGAACGTCCGGCTCTGGAACCCGACGACCAAGAAAGGCCGGCTGTTGGGACGACACCCGGCAGGGATAACTCAGCTCGATTTTCACCACCAGGGAGGACTCCTCGCCGTGGCGGTCGAGGATGGAACGGCCCGGCTGTGGGACCTGAGCACGGGAAAGCACAGAACGCTGCGGGGCCATCGAGCCGTGACGAACGACGCTCGGTTCAGCCCCGATGGTCGGCTCATCGGCACCACCAGCGATGACGGCTCGCTGCGGCTGTGGGAGACGAGGTCCGGCAATCCGGTCTGGCGCGCACCGCTGCTGCGCAGGACCCTGCCCGAGCTGTACACCCACCTCGGGTGGGTCCGCCTGGACAAGGCATCCAAGCCACGGGCTCGGGCGCGAACCGCCCGGTGGCGAGCCGCGGTCGAGACGCGGGCCCGTCTCGCCTCCGAGTCACCCGACGGACGACTGGTCTGCCTCCGCACCCATGATGACGTGCTGGAGATGTGGGACATCCCCCGAGACAAGCGCATTGGGCGCCTGAGTCTCCCCGGCCTAACGCGGACAATCGCGCTCCGTGACGGTTGCTTGACCCTGGCAGCCGGCGGGGTCCGGCGTCACCCCCGCAGGGGTGCTACGCAGAAACTGTGCAGCGACGCCAACGCAATCGCCACGGTCAACGACGAGATCCTGGTCGCGTCCGGCCGTCTTGTCACCGTGTACGCGCCGTCGACTCTCACGCCACGGACCTACGCCACCGGCGAAGGGGTGACGGCCCTGACACGCGTCGGCGACTGGATCGCCGTTGGCTATGGCGACGGAGGAATCGAGCTGGTGCCCACCCGCCCCGGTCAGGTCAGGCCGGGGCTCTCCTTCGAGTCCCTGCCTGCGAGCCCGGTGGTCAAGCTCATTGCCGGCCCCCGGGGCACCCTGGTGTCCGGCTACGCCAATGGCGTGGTGGGCCTATGGAGCATGCGGAGCGGAGCCCGCTTGGAACACAGCCGCCTCCACGGCCCGGTCATTCACGTCCTGTTCAAGGGGAACAGGCTCTACGCTGCCAGTGAGCTGGGGCAGCACCTGGTCTGGGATCTGAGCGTGTTCTTCCAGGACTACTGTCAGCTCCTGAAGCAGGTCTGGAACCAAGTCAAGGTCGTCTGGAAGGCGGGCTACCCGGTCGCCCGCCCCCCACCCGAACGGCACCGCTGCGCTGTGCGCTAGCGGTATGGCACGACCGACACCCCTGCCGACACCCCTGCTGACACCCCTGCTGACACCCCTGCTTGACCGCCCTGGCACCGCAGCCGATACTCGTGGAAACACGGAGGTTGGGATGCGATCTTCGCTGTGTTGGACGATTGGTTGGTGTTTGCTGCTGGCTGGTGGTGGGTGTGAATCGGACGGCGCCGGGGACCGCCCCGACGCCCGCACTCCACCGGCCGACGGTGGGCTCGTGCCCGGGCCGGCGCACTGTGGTGCTCCCACGGGCGATGTGTACTACGTGAGCCCCGCGGGCGACGACGCAAACCCGGGGACGACCGGCGAGCCTTTTGGGACCCTGCAGCGGGCGGCCGACGCGGCCCAGCCCGGGGACACCGTGTACCTCATGGACGGTGTGTACACCGAGCGGTTGATCGTGCCGCGCTCCGGCAGCGCCGGCGCCTGGATCACCTTCGCGCTCGCCCCGTCCGCCGCCGAGGCGGTGATCGACGGCGACGGCCTCGACACGGACGGAGACGGCCTGGTCTTCCTCTCCGGTGTCAGCTACATCCGGCTGTGCGACCTCACGGTGCGCCGCTCCCCCGACCACGGCGTCGAGGTGGAGGACACCTGGGAGTCGGTGGCCCAGCACATCGAGATCATCGGGCTCACCGTAGAGGACTCCGACGTCGCGGCGATCCACGTGGAGGGGGCCAGCGACGTGGCCATCGAAGGCTGTCTGACCCGCGAGAGCGTCTCCTCGGGCATCGGTGTTTGGTACAGCGCCCGAGTGGCGGTGCGGGGCAACGAGGTCGTCAACGCGCGCAACGACGACGACCGTGGCTACAACGAGTGGATCTCCATCGCCGGGGTCGAGGATTTCGAGGTGGCCGAGAACGAGCTGTACATGGAGGCGGCGGACTTCCGGGGACACTCGGCCATCGACGTCAAGGAGTCGAGCTTTCGCGGCAGCGTGCACCACAACTACATCCACGACTTCCCCGAGGGCGGGCAAATCTACCTCGACGCCTGGGAGGCGAGCACGGACGGCAGCTACAGCCTGAGCCACGTGGACGTCCACGCGAACCTGCTGGTGGACGCCAAGGGGATCACCGTGGGCTCGGAGCAGGGGGGTACCGCGGAGAACATCCGCATCTTCAACAACGTGATCGTGCGCTCGTACTCGAGCGGGATCCTGATCTCCGACACGGGGCTGGGCCATGGCGGCGACGGGCCGCGCCGAAACATCCACATCTTCGGAAACTCCATCTACGACTGCCGGAACCACGGCACCTCGGCCATCTACATCCTCAGCACCAACATCGAGTCCATCGTCATCCAAAACAACGCGATCTGGTTCGATCCAGACCGCGTCGTAGGGCTGATCACAGCCGGCACCGACGGCGCCACGGAGGCCTTGACCGTGGACCACAACCTGGTCTTCGGCCCCACCGAGTGCTCCAACGACTACCCGGGCTGCGAGGAGGTCTCCGGCTGGCCCGACAACGTGCATGCCGACCCGCTCTTCGTCGACGGCCCCGGTGGCGACCTGCACCTGGTCCCCGGCTCCCCTGCCGTGGACCAGGGCCTGGCAATCCCCGGGCTGGCCAACGACTTCGACGGCAACCCCCGCCCCCTGGGTGCCGGCGTGGACATCGGCGCCTTCGAGCTCAGCCCATAGCTCCGAGGAGCGGGAGCGGGAGCCGGCGCCCGCGACATCAACGGCGACAGCAACTACGGCTTCCCGAACGCGCTGATCTGTGAGAGCTTTGGCGTTGCGCCATTGACGCGACGGATGTGACCATGGACAAGATCCCTGTTTTCGTGCTTGCAGCGCTGACCCTCGCGGCGTGCTCCGGCCCCACGCCGCCAGTTCCGCGGGATCCGACCCGTGGAGGACGATCCGGGGCGCAGAGCCTGGCCGCACAGGCCAGGCGCCTGCCGCAAATGAAGGCGCACTTCATCAACGTCGGACAGGGGGACGCGGTACTTTTCGAATTCCCATGCGGCGCGGTGCTCGTGGACACGGGGGGAGAGAAAGGCGGCGGCTTCGACAGCAACAAGGCGCTCGATGAGTACCTCGGCAAGTTCTTCTCGCGGCGGAAGGACCTGAACAACACCCTGGACCTGGTGGCGATCTCCCACCCGCACTACGGGCACACGCGGGGGATCAAAAAAGTGCTGCTGCATCCAGGGTCCAAGGTGAAGATCCGGAACGTGATCACCAACGGGCAGGAGCGAGGGCCGGGGGCCTGGCTGCAGAAGCTCCTGCACAAGTGGGCAGCGGCGAACGAGAACGTGAAGCTGCGGAAGATCATCGTCGAGGACATTCCCGAGGGGTATGGGCTCACAGGGCCTGTCATCGACCCGATCAAGTGCAAGCGCGTGGACCCGAGGATCCGGGTGCTCTGGGGCGCGGTGACCCGAAAACCCAAGGACTGGGACTACCGCGCCATGGAGAACATGCACAACCACTCCCTGGTGATCCGCGTGGACTTCGGCAAGGTCTCCTTTCTGATGATGGGCGACATCGAGGAGGACGGCCTCAACCAGATCGGGCACTGGAGCTACCCCTCCCGGCTGCTCGACGTGGACGTGCTCAAGGTGCCTGGTCATGGCTCCGAGGAGAGCGCCAGCCCGGGCATCCTCAAGATCGTGTCGCCCAGCATCGCCGTGATCTCCGTGGGTCCCCACGACCGCACCTGGGGCTTCACCGCCTTCAAGCAGGGCCACCCGCGCCTGTCGGCCATCAAGATGCTGCAGCAACACGTGACCTCCAAGCGGCTGCCGCAAAAGGCCTTCCACGTGGCTACCGGTCCTCGCAAATACAAGAAGCACTGGATCGAGAAGGCCGTCTACGCCACGGCCTGGGACGGGCACGTGGTCATCGAGGCGGCGACAAACGGGTGGCTGCGGAAGGTGCCATAGGTCGGTCGATGAAGGTGAGCTGATGGATGTCTGGCGACAGCTCGAAGACGCGGTCCGCGAAGGCGGCGTGCGGGTGGAGGCGCGGCTGGCGCTGCTCGAGAGTCTCCGCGAGGAGGCGGACTTCGCGCAGCTGAAAGACCGGCTCGATAGGGCCACCGAGCGACTCGAGGACGCGGCCGCGCAGCTGCGCCGGGAGGCACGGGGACGGTGAGCGGAGGCGGCGTGCAGATGCGGCTGAGGTCCATCCACCTCCAGCGCTTCCGCGGGTTCCGCGCGGGCACCACGGTGGAGCTGCGCGACGGCATCAACGTGGTCGTCGGCGACAACGGCAGCGGAAAGAGCAGCGTGGTCACCGCCGTGGAGTGGTGCCTCTTCGGCCGCGAGGTGGAGTCGAAGGGCTCGGGCATCGCCGAATACAAGGACAGGGAGATCAGGCACCGCGCCGACGACGATGGAGACACCGGGGTCCGGCTCGTTTTCGACAGCCCGGGCGGCGAAGTGACCGTGTCGCGCACCCGGGCCGCGGAGGCCAAGGCGAGGAGCCCTGACGATCGGCTCGAGGTGCGCGACGAAGCGGGCGACCTTCGCAGCGGCGACGACGCCGAACGCTGGCTGGCCGAGCGGGCGTTTCCCACCTGGATGGACTGGCGGTCGTCACACTGTCAGCACCAGGAAGATGCCCGACATCGCCTCCTGGACGGAGCCAGCCTCAAGGCCTCTTTGGCGACGCTGCTGGGGCTGGACGACCTCGTCGACCTCCGGAACCGGTTCGACGCCGTGAGGCTGGGCAGCCACGTCAAGGCGGTCAAACGGATCGAAGCCCAGCAGAGCGACGAGCTGCTCGACCTGGCCACCAGCACGGGGCCCCAGCAAGACGCCGCGGCGGCCTGCGAGCGGCTCGGCGTGGACCCACAGCGTGTCACCAGAGAGGCCGCACGCGGCGAGACCGTGAGGCTGCTCGACGCCGCCCGGGACCTCGTGCGCGAGCAGGGGCTCACCGCACCAGTACCCGACAACCAGGGCGACCTCGACGAGGTCATCGAGTGGGCCGGCGGCTGGCCAGATGCCGTCCGGTCCCAGCCAGGCAACCACTCCCGACTGCCCGGGCTGCGCCAGGAATCCGGCGAGCTGTCCGCGCTGGTCGGGGAGGTCGAGCCCCTGGCCCGACAGGTCGCGCAGGCCCAGGAGTCGTTGCGGGCCAGCATCGAACGCGACGGCGACAGTGAGCGCCGCCTCCAGGCCCTCGCCGATGCCCGCGAGGAGGCCGCCCGCGCCAACGCCAACCGAAAGGCCGCCGACGCGCTCCGATCGCTGCTCCAGGACGCCGCCGGTGTCCTGGACGAAGGGGTGCCCGACGAGTGTCCCGTGTGCGAGTCCGCGGTGCCGGACCTGTCCAACAGGGTCAAGGCCCGCCTCGACGACCTCTCCTCCCAGGCCGCTGCCACTCTCGACGAGGCCTGCACCAGGGCGAACCAGGCCGTGACCCGCGCCATCGGACAATCCTCGACCTTGACCCAAGTCGAGGACCAGCTCACCAGAGCCCGTCAGAGCCTGGAGTCCAAGACCCGAGCGCTCCGCGCGCACCTGGACGGGCAAGACGCAGACGCCACGGACCCGCTGGCCGCGGCCCGCACGGCGATCGAGACGAGGCAGGCAGAGATCGCCCGGCTCGAGCCCCTGCTCCAGTCACGCGATCAAAGACTCGATCAACATCGTCAGGCCACCGACCGCCTGGTCGCCATGACCCGCTACCTCGATGGGCTCGAGCGCCAGTCCACGCGCGTCGACGTGATCACCCTCCCCGCCTGGCAACAGTACCAGGACGGCCTGGACGACCTGGTCAGCCTCATCGTCGACTGCGACGCCCTGGCCTCCCTCACCAACGACCTGTTGGGCCGACGATCCGAGGAGCGCCTTTCGGTGGTCAACCGCAACCTCGGCGAGTACTTCTCCTTGATCACCGGTGAGGAGCGCGCCGCTGCCCGTGGGCTGACCGTCGAGACCCGCGCCACCGCCACTCGACTCGGCTACCGCATCGTGGACGCCGGCGGAGACCTCCTTCTGCCCATCTTGAACCAGGCCTCCCTGAACGCCATCGCCCTGGCGATCCTCTTCGCGCAGGCCCGGGATCGAGCTGAGCGCGGCGGCCCGGCGCTGCTCGTGCTGGACGACCCGGAGCAGAGCCTGGACGCTGATCACGTCGCCGGACTGGCCAAGGTGCTCGAGCAGATGACCGCCTCGATGCCGGTGATCGTGGCGCTGCCCCCCGGTGGTCTCGAGGAGCGCATCCGCGACTACGCCTCGTGCCCCAAGCACTTCATCCGACTCAACCCGTGGAACCCGGACACGGGCGCTACGATCCGGCCCCCATCCATCGGAGACGCAGCCTCATGAGGTACGCGTGCTGGAAAAAGCTGGAGGAGATCCGCGCCTCCACCCAGAAGGACTTCGGCAAGGTGGTCCAGAAGCTCCTCGCCCTCACCTTCCTCGACCTGGGCGCCACTCGGGTCACCGACCGGGCCATCCAGGGCATCGACATCGAGGCCCGCCTCGACGACCGCGACCTTGCCATCGAGGTAAAGACGGGCGAGTCCAGCATCGTCCGTATCGGCAGAAAGGACCTCAAGGGCCTCGACGCCCGCCGCGCCGAGGGCTACGCCACGCTCCTGGCGGTCCTGGGAGGCCGCCTCATCGACGACTGGCTGCTGCTGCCCGTCCCGGGTACGGACCTCAAGCCAAACAGCGATCTCGAGGTGACCTTCCTCCGCCCCTTCGTAGACCGCGCGCTCAGCGACCGCGTCCGGGCCGCCTTCGTGGAGATCGTCGATCGGCACGGAGTCGCCGCCGCAAGTGGTGGCCAGCTCGCGCTCAACGCCCTCCTCGAAAAGCATGAGCACTACGCGCTGGCGTGAGATCCCCGGGTGCCCCGGGGAGTTTCTGGTCCGGCTGTCACGTACAATCCACAAAGGATGTCCCACCGGATGAACCCCGTCGCACCCATCTTGGCACTCGTCTCGATCGCTGGACTGGCGAACGACGCCGGAGCTCGGGCTCCGAAGCCCGACCCCCCCCCCGCGCCGGTGCTCATCGGGCCCCTCGACAAGGCGGGGCTACAGCGCGGTCTGCGACGGTTGGTCCAGGGGGCGGGTGCCAACGATGGGACGATGGCCATCGCCGTCAAGGAGCTGGGGGCGCCCGAGGCGCTCTTTGTGCGACGGGGGGACAAGGCGCTGCACCCGGCTTCCTGCGTGAAGCTGGTGACCGCGACGGCGCTGCTGCGACGGCTGGGGACAGACCTGCGGCTCGAGACGAGCCTGCACGGGCTGGCGGCGGGAACGACCCTGGTGACGCCGCTGTACGTCCGCGGCGAGGGCGACCCATCGCTGTCGCCGGAGCATCTGCACGCCTTTGCGGCGGCGCTGGTGGCGCGGGGCGTTGCGGCGGTGCCCTTCGGTGTCGTGGTAGACGACTCGTACTTCGATGGCAAGCGGTGGGCGCCGGGGTACGACAAGCGCACAGCGTCGGGGTACTCGGCACCCACGGGGGCGGTGTCGGTGCACGGAAACGTGGTCCAGGTCCGCGTGACACCTGCGGGGCGCGCCGGGCAGGCCGCGGAGGTGGAGGCGCTGCCGGACTCGGACTACTTGCGGTTGGACGCGAGGGTGCGCACGACAGCGCGGGGGCTCGGCTTCTGGGCGCACGCGGCGCGGCTGCGCTCTCGGCCCGACCGGCCGGGGCAGCGGGGCCGGCCGGAGCGGCTGCGTGTGGTGGCGCGTGGGCGCATCGGCGTGGGCACCGGGCCGCGAAGCAAGTGGGTGCGCGTAGTGAGCCCGGCGCGGTTCTTCGGCGAGTCCTTGAGGCGGGCGCTCCAGGACGCCGGCGTGCTCGTGGGGCCGGCGTCCCGCGGACGGCTGCCGGTACCGTCAACCTGGCCGCCGGCGATCCATGTACACCGGTCCGAGCCCCTGGCGACGCTGGTGAAGACCATGAACGAGCACAGCTCGAACTTTTACGCCGAGCAGCTGCTCAAGGTGTTGGGCGCCAAGGGCTCTGGCGCGCCGGGCACCACAGCCAAGGGCATCGCCGAGGCCCGAAAGGTGATGGCCTGGCTAGGCGTCGGCGTCAAGGAGTACAGCCTCGCCAACGGGTCCGGGCTCTGGGGCAGCACGAGGCTGACCGTGCGCATGTTGGTCACGCTGCTGGACAGGACCCGGAGCGAGGCGAGGCTGTTTCGGGCCCTCGGCGCGTCGCTGCCTGTCTGGGGGAAAACGGGCACCCTGGAGGGACGGACGACCAGGAGCGTCAGCCTCGGACGGGTGCGCGCCAAGACCGGAACGCTCAAGAACGTGAGCTGTCTTGCGGGGTACGTAGATGGCAAGCCGGGCACCAGGCCGCTGGTCTTCGCCATCCTCCACAACGGCTTCACCCAGGGGCTCCTCGTGGTTCGCAAGGTCCAGCAGCGCGCCGCCGAGCTCCTGGTACGTTACGCACACAGCCGCTAACACCGGAATGCCGCGCGGTCGCTGGACCTGAATGCCACTACTCGAAAAGGCCCTCCAGGGAAGGCGACCGGCGGCGGCGGGGACGCTTGAGCCGGGGGCGCGGCGCGGGGGCGACGGCCCTGCGGCGAGGTCGGGCGGCCATGGGGGTGGACCTGATTGACTTGCGGGCGGATCCGGTGGTCCTGGGCGCGACTGCGGACATGGGCGCGGCGCGGTCTGCACGGGTCCTCTTCCGGAGCACCTCCAGCTGCTTTTTGAGCAGTTCCACCTCGGCCTTGGAGCCCGCCTGTACGAGCTCCTCCTCGAGCTTCCGCTCCCTGGCGTCGAGCTCACGCCTCCGCTGGTCGAGGCGCCGACGCTCCGACTGGCGGATACGCTCACGCTCCTCCCCGCGAACCCGCTTGCGCATTTGGGCCTCGGTCTCCCGACGGCCACAGGCGCCCAGCGCCAGCGTTCCGGCGACGACCAACAGCAGAAGACCACGCACCAAAAAGACCTCCTGACTCGAGAAGTATCACGCGAGGTCAGCTCGTACGTCAAGAACCTACAGCCAGAACGCCATCCGGCGCCCGATGGCCCAACGCACGGACCTGGTCGGAACCCGCGAGCTTGATCGGGTGTGAATCCGGGTTCTCGCGATCCGACTCGAATGTCAGACCTCGTCAGAACCGGCAATCGCGCTGGGGTTCGACGGTCCTCACGACAGTATCCAAGCACACAATTCCTAGAAACCTGTAACCATAGAACATTTTTCCAGCGCCACCGTCCAACCAGATCGCCGCCGTCAGGACCGCGCGGCAAGCCCGCCGATTGGCACGACCTATGCAGGTTTCCACGGCGAACGTCGCGTTGGGAGGTGACAAGATGACCCGCAGCGACAAGACCGAAAATGACCACACCCCCGAGCCCGCCAGCGCCGATGCGCGGCGCGGCCGTTCGAACGACAACAGCTCCCTGGGCAGCATCTCCCGGCGCAAGGTGTCGCGCACCCGCTGGCTCCGCGCGGTCAAGCGGATCCGACACCTGTCCACCACGGTGAGCGAGCTGCAGCGCCAGAACGAGGCACTGCGGCGCATGGCCTACCGGGACGCCCTCACCGGGCTGCTGAACCGCCGGGGCTTCGACGAGCACCTGGTTCGAGCGCTGGAGGACCTCGACGACCACGACGGCGATCTGGCGGTGATCCTGCTGGACGTGGACGATCTCAAGCACATCAACGACACCCGGGGCCATGCCGCGGGGGACTCGGCCCTGCGCATCGTGGCCGACTCCCTACGCCGGGCCGTGCGGGTGGGCGACTACGTGGCCCGGCTGGGCGGCGACGAGTTCATTGTGCTGATGCCCAGCACCGACGAGGCCCTTGCCGGACGCATCGCCGAGCGCGTGGGCGCCACGCTGCACCAGGCCGGCTCCCTGGCCGGGCTCACCGTCACGGTGAGCGCCGGCGTGGCCGACGTACAGCGCGACGACTCCGCCGGTGACCGGGCCGACCTGCTGCTGGAGCGGGCCGACCGGGCGCTGTACGCAGCCAAGGACGCGGGCCGCGACCGCGTGGACTTCGCCCCCATCTGCACCTGCAAAGGGTAGCCAGCGATTCACCGTCCGGTATCCGTCCTTTCACCGTCCGGATACCGCCCCACGGTCCGGATTCCGGCCGCCCCGTCGATCCGAGAGAAACATGATAGTCTGACGGGGAAGCCCCTGCGCCCAACGGCGGTAGGACGAAGGAACGGCAGAACAATGCACCGATCCTCTTGTACACTTGGCCTCGTGGCGATGGCGGCGATGGGGCTGGCAATCCTCGGGCTGGGCGAGCGACCGGGCACTGCGGCGCCCGGGACCGGGACCATCGCCGACCCGGTGATCATCGACGACTTCCCCTATGCCGTGGCAGACGACACCACCGGGCGGGGGCAGGAGATCGATGCCTACGCCTGCGCGATCACCCTGGACGAATCAGGACCGGAGGTGGTGTATCGGCTGGACCTGCCGGACAACGGGCGGTTGGTGGCGTGGGTGGAGGGCGACGACTACGTCAGCACCGACATCGACGTGCACCTGCTGGGCTCCACGGCGGTGAGTGGGGGCGAGGCCACTGACTGCATCGCCCGGTCGAACCTTGCCATCGAGGTGGACCAGCTCGCCGCCGGGACCTACTGGCTGGTCGTCGACAGCTACGTGGACGCGGGCACCCCCCTGCCCGGCCCCTACGTGCTACGGATGGACTTCATCCCCTACGACACCTGGCGAGACCGGACCGTGGCTCGGGGCGTGATCTGGCGACAGCGACTCTACCCCGATCTCTACGGGTACTTCCAGACGGCCAACGTGCTGGTGATTGATCCCACGGAGCCGGACGTGACCGTGGAGCCCGTGGAGGGTCAGGGGTGCGAGACCCCAGCGAGCATGGGTGAGCGAGTGGGCGGCGTGGCCGCCGTGAACGCCGGGTTCTTCGCGAGCGGCTGCGCGCCGGTGGGGCTGGTCAAGATCGACGGTCAGCTCCTGGCAACCAACGGCGGCCCCTGGGCGACCTTCGGCTTCGACACGGCGGGTGGCCCGCTGGTGGACTGGGTGGACAACGGCCAAGACTGGCCCGCGGCGCACGACGCCCTGGGGGGCAAGCCCATGCTGGTGCAGGGGGCGACCGTGGACGTCACCTGGGAGCTGGAGGGCGTGGGCTCGAGCTTCACCTTCGACCGACACCCACGCACGGCGGCCTGCATTGACGTCGACGGCAACGTGGGCCTCTTCACCTTCGACGGGCGCACACCCGCCGGTGGCGGCGTCGCCCTGGACGACCTCGCCGAGTGGATGACCCAGCTGGGCTGCAACGACGGCATGAACTTCGATGGCGGCGGTTCCACCTCCATGTGGATCGCCGGCCAACCCTTCGGCGGCGTGGTGAGCTACCCCTCTGACAACGGGACCGCGGACCACGACGGCGCCCGGGCGGTCGGCAACGCCTGGGTCGTCTTCGCCGCACCCTACAACCACCCGCCGCGCTTCACCACCACGCCCGACCCGCTCCTCGCGAGCGAGTCCACTCCCTACGCCTACGACGCCGACGCGCTGGATCTGAACGTCTACGATCAGCTGGCCTTCGACCTGGTCGGCGGGCCCCAGGGCGCGGCGGTGGATCCCGCCACGGGGGTCTTCTCCTGGACACCCACCTACCGCGACGGCGGCCCACAGGACGTGGTGATCAGCGTCACCGACGGCGACCACGTCATCGAGCAGCCCTTCACGCTCACCGTGGACGTCGCGGACACGGACGGCGACGGCCTGCCCGACGCCTGGGAGAACGAACACGGCACCGACCCGTCCACGCCGGACGGTGGCAGCGATCCCGACGGTGACGGCTACACCAACCTCGAGGAGTACGGCCTCGGCAGCGATCCCCAAGACCCCGAAGATCCGGGCGAGCCGACACCTGACGCCGGTGGCGCCGACAGCGGCGACGCCTCGGACAACGGTGTCGACGGCGGCTGCAACTGCCGCGCAGACACGGGCCCCGCGACCATCCCCACCCTGCCCGCGCTGACCGCGCTGCTGCTCACGTTTGTTCTGTGGCGTCGCGGCCGGGCGCGCCGCCGGCCAGTCCGGCCAGGAAAGCGCTCATGGTCTGCCGCGGCTGGTCGTCCAGCTCGACCCGCAAGGCCCGGCGGTGGACGTCGGCCGCGCGCAGGGTGTGATCCAGGACGCGCTGGTGGTCCAGGGGCGGCAATGGCACCTGGAGATCGAGCAGGTCCGCGGCGCTGATCCGGGGAAGCGCGGCGCCACTCTGCAACCGCACGGCTGGATCACGGATGATGGGAGAAGCCAGCAGCTGGCGCAGCACCCGCGGCAGCACACGCTCGGGATCGGCCTCCAGCACCAGCAGCTCGCCAGAGCACAGCCCGGCGCTCACCTGCGCGACCTCGGCGAGGTAGACCTTGTTCAGAGCCGGACGAAGGCGGCCGTACAGCACGTGACCCTCGCAAAAGACCTTGGATCGGGATCGGATCCGAGCGGCGGGCCGGGGAGCGTAGCCCAATAGATCGCCGGTGAGTGGCTCGATGTGCTCCAGGCCCACGTAGGCAATCTCATGCGCGGGCAGCGCCGGCGGACGTACAATCTCACGGACCTCCCGAACCAGGTCACCGAGCCGAGCGCTGGGATACACCGACGCCGGCAGGCCGGCCGAAGGGAGGTCGGCGAAGCGCTCCACCGCCCAGCTGCCCTCCCGGGCCAGATCAGCAGAGCTGATCACGCGTTGCCACACAGCTACCAGCCCTCCCTGTCCAGAAAGGCCCGGAGGCTGGCCGCGCAGGCTGGCAGCTCGTCGGTACCCCGCTCGCGGCCGGCCGTGTCGTACCCCACGTCATCCACCCGGACCAGCTGCACCGCGTGGGGGGTCCGGGGCTCGCCCTCGAGCCACCGCCGCCCGAATATCACGCTCGTCTTGATGTTGGCTCCGAAGGGCGTGAACGCCTCAACGGGCAAGCTCACCACGGCTCGGAGACGAGCGCGATCCGCCAGCCACTGCCGCAGGTAGCCGGTGGTGTCGTTGCCCAGCAGACCGTCGGGCACCACGATGCCCAGCCGACCGCCGGGCCTGAGCAGCTCCAGGCAGCGCTCTAGGCCCAGCACCTCGAGGCCTACGCGGGTGCGCCCCCGGGCCAGCTCGAAGTGCCCGAGCTGGCCCAGGCTCTCCGGTCCGAGCAGCGCGCCGAAGGGCGGGTTGGTCAGGACGAGGTCGAAGGAGGCCGGCTCCAGGTCCGGAAAGTTGGCGAGGTCCACCAGCGCATCGGCGCAGCGGAGGGTGGCGACCACGTCATCGCCCAGCTGCAGCGCGGTGCGGGCGACGCGGACCATCCGCTCGCTCTTCTCGATGCCGTGAAGATCCCCCGCGGCGGCGGGGCTCCCTGCCTCGGCGAGGGACCGCGCACACCACGCGAGAAACCGCGCCGAGCCGCAGAAGGGATCCCCGATGCGCTCGCCGGGGCGGGGCCGGGCGACCTCCACCATGAACCGCACGACTGGCTCGGGTGTGAAGTACTGGCCCATGCCGGCGCGCACCACCGGTGCGATGACCTGCTGAAAGGCACGCCCCTTGACGTCGGTGTCACTGTGGTCCAAGCGATACCGGGCCAGGAGCGTCATGGCCCGCGCCGCGGCCGGGCTGGAGAGACGCAGCGGCGCCTCGACGGCACACCGCCCGAGCTGCGCGTAGCGAAGACGCGTGGCGGCGGCGAGTTGCTCGGCGCATCCCCAGCGCCCGGCCTGGAGCCAGGCCTCCGACGGCCCGGTCAACCGCTCGTCCTCGGCCTTGGCAGCCAAGAGCTTGCACAGCTCGTCGAGGGCCTCGTCGGCGTGGAGGCCATCGACGTCCCGAAGCGAGTCGTGCACCCGGTGCAGCAGGCTCTCATTGCGGTCGGGAAGCGGCGACTGCGGCGTCTCCTCTCCGACAACCGCGGCGTCGTATTGCTCGAGCTCGCTCAGGAGCTCGCACGTGGAGGCGTCGAATCGACGCCGCAGAAAGACCACCTCTCCATCGCCGACGGCCACACCCAGGCCCGCCGTGTCGCTCGACAGGAGGGCCGCTCGGAGCGAGGCCACCGGCGCGACCTTTCCCTCGCCCACCAGGCCCAGCAGAAAGGGCGTTCCGTCGGGCAGGGTCGCCGCCACTCCCGCCTCGCCCGCCCCGACCTCCGGCGGATCCCACCGCACGAGCATCGACTCCGGGTACCCATAGGTGCCGGTCAGCTCCCGCATCAACCACTGGGGCGTCCGTGACATGACCCGAGCTTTCCGACAAAGTGACGCGCCGTCAACCGCAAAACGGAGCGACGACCGGTTGCCGAGGATCGGGGGGGCGTGTATGCTCCAGATGCCTTGGAGGGATAGCGCCGACATGTCTGCAGAAAAACCGACATGGCCCCCCGAGGGGACTCCCGTGCGGATCCTCTTCGGTCGGTACATCATCCACCGGCTGCTGGGCATGGGGGGCATGGCGGAGATCTACCGGGCCAGCGTGAGCGGCCCGGCGGGCTTCGAAAAGCCGGTGGTGATCAAACGGGTGCGCTCGCAGTACGCCCAGAACGAGACCTTCGTGGCGATGTTCGTGGATGAAGCGCGCATCTGCGCCAGCCTCAACCACGCGAACCTCGTGACGGTGTTCGACTTCGGGCAGGAGGACGGCCACTTCTACATGGCCATGGAGCTGGTGGACGGGCTGGACCTGCGCACGGCCCACGTGCGGTACGCTCAGGCCCACGGCAAGCCCATGCCCTGGGGAGTCTCCACGGTGGTCGTGCGAGACGCCCTGCGCGGGCTGGACTACGCACACAACCTCGCCGGAGCGGACGGCCAGCCCCTGGGCATCGTGCACAGGGACATCGACCTGGCCAACATCATGGTGCGGCCCGACGGCGCGGTGAAGGTGCTGGACTTCGGCTGTGCCAAGGCGTCGAGCGCGATCCGCAGGACCCAGACCGTTGCCGGGGTCATCAAGGGCAAGCTGGGATACATGTCGCCCGAGCAGAGCGAGGACCGTCCCCTGGACGGCCGGTCGGACGTGTTCGCGGCGTCCATCGTGCTGCACGAGCTGCTCACCGGACGGCGGCTGTTCTTCGGGGACGACCCCATGAGCGTCATCCAGAGCGTGCTCACCCGACCCATTCCGGACCCGCGTGAGAAGAACCCTGCCGTGCCCGAGCTCCTGGCGCAGGTGGTGCTGCGCGGCCTCGCGCGCAGCTTGGAGGATCGCTACGCTTCAGCGTCGGCCATGGCCGACGACCTGGACGGCATCATCCACCAACATCGCCTCAGTCAATCCCTGGTGGCCGAAACCTTCGCGCCCCTCATCGCCAGCAACGAGGGCGGCATGGGGGTGGAGATCACCCAGGACCAACGCAAGCTCACCCTGGCTGCCTGGAGCGAGTCCACCGGGGACGCCGAGCCCCTGGAGATCATCTCCGGTGTGCTGGTGGACCAGGAGGAGGATGACGTGGCGAACGCGCCCTTCATCGACGCCACCATCGTGGTCACCAATCCACGTTGGATGCTCCCCGATGAGCGCGACACCCAGACCGAGCTCCGCCCCGCGGGCGCCCAGCCAATGGCCGAGGCCCCTGCCGACGGTCCCGCCGTGGGCCTACACACCGAGCCGACGGCGCTGATCACCACCGACGCCCCCGCCGTTGTGCTCAACACCGAGCCGACGGCGATCATCGGCACAGACGCCCCGGCCGTGGGGCTCACGGATCAGGAGACGCTGCTGCTCACCGAGGCTGACCGGAAGCGAATCACCGCCTCCCAGGCCCAGGCCCCTGCCCCTGGTCAAGCCTCGCCGCAGAAGGACCCGCTGCCCGACGCCCCGCTGCCGACGCCCTCCCGGCTCCCCCTCTACCTCCTCGCTGCAGCAGTCGCCCTGGCCGCAGGTGTCGTCCTGTTCTGGACGCTGGCGAGGTAAGGCGGCTGGCGCAAACAACCTTGTCAAGCTTGTTCACGCCAGCCGCCGAAGGGCCCGCGCCGCAGCCGGGAAACAGCGGCGTTGCCAGCGGAGCCCGGGTTCACTACAATCCGCAACCATGCGAACAAGCCAAAAGGAACGGGTGTTTCACTGCGCCTTGGTGCTCGCTCTAGGCCTCGCTCTGGCAACGGGGTGCCCGTGTCCGCCATGCAAAACCAGCGGCCCGGCCTGCCCACGCGCGGGATCCCCCGGAGGGAGCGGCGAGGTGGTCCTACAGGGAGCGCCTCCCATCCCGCGGTCGCTCAAAGACCGGCTCAAGCAGTACCTGGCCACCCGGAGCGCCAAGCTCAACAGCCTGTCGGACGACGGCAAGGCCATGCTCATCACGGCGCGCTTCGGCCAAACCAGCCAGGTGCACCTGGTGCAGCAGCCCCTGGGTGCCCGCACCCAGCTCACCTTCGAGCACGAGCCCGTGGGCAGCGCGGCCTTCGTTCCGGGGCAACGCCGCGTCATCACGTATCTGTCCGATGTGGGCGGCAATGAGCGGTACCAGATCTCCCGCCTCGATCTGGACACCGGCCGTGCGACCCTGCTCACTGACGGCCGTAGCCGCCACCGCTCCTACCGCTGGAGCCCCGACGGTGCCCGCATCGCTTACAACAGCAACCAGCGCAACGGCCGGGACATGGACATCTGGGTGGGCGACGGCAAGACCGCCGCCTCGGCGCGGCTGCTGGTGAAGCGCAAGGGCGCCTGGGCGCCCAAGGACTGGTCACGCGACGGAAAACGCCTGCTCGTCTCGGAGTACCGCTCCATCAATGAGTCCCACCTCCATGTGGTGGACGTGGCCACGGGCAAGCGCACGGCCATCACGCCGGCCACGCCCCGCGCATCCTACCGTCAGGCGCTCTTCGCCGCCGACAGCGGTCGGCTCTACGTGACCACCGACCGTTTCGGCGACAAGGTCGAGCTGTACGAGGTGGACCTGGTGAGCAAGAAGTGGACGCCTTTGACCCGGGACATCGGATGGAACGTGGAGCGCCTGGCCCTCTCCCCGGATGGACGTACCCTGGCCTTCGCCACCAACGAGGACGGCTACTCCGTGCTGCGACTGCTGGACACGGGCACGCGGCGCCACCGCACCGCGAAGGCCGTGCCCCGGGGGATCCTTTCGAACCTGCACTTCGCTCGGAAGACGGGGCTGCTGGGCTTCACCCTACGGGGTCCCACCCGCACCGGCGACGCGGGCACTTACGACGTGCGCACCGCCCGGCTCACCCTCTGGACCGCCAGCGAGTCGGGCGGGCTCAACCGCGCCGGCCTGATCAAGCCCACCCTGCTGAAGTACAAGACCTTCGACGGACGTTTTATCCCCTGCTTCTACTATCGCCCGGCCGGCGCAGGCCCGCACCCGGTGGCGCTCTACATCCACGGCGGCCCCGAGTCCCAGGCGCGTCCCTATTTCCGCGCCTTCGTGCAGTACCTCGTGCGGGAAAGTGGCATCGCCGTGCTCCAGCCCAACGTGCGCGGCTCCGACGGCTACGGGAAAAAGTACCTGCTGCTGGACAACGGCTACAAGCGTGAAGACTCGGTCAAGGACATCGGCTCCCTGCTCGACTGGGTGAAGGCCCGGCCCGAGCTCGACGCAGGCCGTGTGGGCGTCGTCGGCGGCTCCTACGGCGGCTACATGGTGCTGGCGTCCCTGGTGCACTTCGCCGCGCGCATCGTCGCAGGCGTGGAGATCGTGGGCATCTCGAACTTCGTCACGTTTCTCAAAAACACCAAGGCCTACCGCCGCAACCTGCGCCGCGCTGAGTACGGCGACGAACGCGACCCGAGGATGCGGGCCCACCTGGAGAAGATCTCACCGAACAACAACGTCTCGAAGATCCGCTCGGCCCTCTTCGTGGCCCAGGGGGCCAACGACCCGCGTGTGCCGCTGTCGGAGTCCGAACAGATCGTCCGAAGCGTGCGCAGCCAGGGCCGGGACGTGTGGTACATGGTGGCCAAGAACGAGGGGCACGGCTTCCGAAAGCGACGAAACCGCGACCTCTTCTATTCTCTGATGATCCTGTTTTTCGAAAAGCACCTGAGGCAGGTCTCGCGGTAGGAGCGACACACAGTGGAGGAGCGCAGGCGACGGGTCTACATGGCGACCATGCTGCTGGGGATCTCCTTTTTCTCCGGCACGGCGGGCTTCTACTTCCTCGGCCGCGGGGAGTGGGACGTCGACGACTGCGCGTACATGACCGCCATCACGCTGACCACCGTGGGGTACAACGAGACGGTGCCGGTGAGCACCGCGCCTGGCGGCAGAGTGTTTACCGTTCTGTTCATGTTGGGCGGTGTGGCCGCCCTGCTGTACTTCGCGACCACGATCATGGCGTTCATCGTAGAGGGAGACCTTCGGTCCCTGCTTGGGAGCAAGCGCATGGAGAAGATAACCAGGAAGATGAAGAACCACTACGTCGTCTGCGGCGTGGGCCGCACGGGCCGCCACACGGTGCGCATGCTCTACAAGGCGGATCTGCTGGTGGTGTTGGTGGACAGGGACAGGGATCGCCTCAATGACATCGGCGCCCACGAGGAGGCCCGCCTGCCATACGTCGTCGGAGACTGCACTGACGAGGCGGTGCTCCGCGACGCGGGCATCGAGCGCGCCAAGGGCCTCTTCTGCGCCCTGGACAGCGACCAGGCCAACCTCTATGCGGTGCTCACCGCCAAGGAGATCAACCCCAAGCTGCGGGTGGTGGCCAAAGTGAGTGGCGCCTCGGCCGCCAAGAAGTTCAAGATGGTGGGAGCCGACGAAGTGGTGGCGCCCACAGAGCTTGGGGGCAAGCGGCTCTTCGCCCAGATGACCGAGCCAGCGGCGGCGTACTTCCTCGAGCAGCTCACCCTGCCCGACAAACTCGACCTGATGGTGCGAGAGGTCAAGGTGGCCGCAACCTCGCCCCTCGCCGGGCAGACCCTGGCCGAGGCCGAGCTTCGCCGGCAGGTGGGCAATGTGCTCATCCTGGCCATCCGCCAGCCGGAGAACGGCGACTTCACCTACAACCCCAAACCCACGAGCCGCATGGTGGCAGGCGCCTCGGTCATGGCCATGGGCGGCTCCGACGAGATTGAGCGCTTCCGGGATCTCGCTCAGTAGCGCTCAGACAACGCGCAGAGACAGATCTCGACCATGGCCGCCAAGCAGACAGCCGACTCACTACGTCCCGAGCCGCGGATCGGGTCGGTGACCAGGCGGCTCGTGCGCCGCATGGCCGGCAAGGACGACGACGAGCTGGACCGCGCCGAGCGGAGCGTCGCCTACTCCCTGGTCGAAGGCTACGTGTCCGTGGTGGCGAACCTGGCGCTCTTCGGCGTGAAGCTCGCCCTTGGGCTGATCGCCGGGTCCATCGCCCTGATAGCCGACGCCGTGCACACGGCCTCGGACAGCCTGACCTCGGTGGTCGTGATCGTCAGCGCCTACATCGCCCGCAAGCCCCCCGACGCCAAGCACCCCTACGGCCACGGTCGCATCGAGTACGTGGCCGCGGTGGTGATCGCCCTGCTGTTGGGCATCGCTGGCTTCGAGTTCGCCAGGGAGTCCTTCGCCCGCGTCCTCACGCCCAAGCCCCTCTCGGCGTCGTGGGTCATCATCGGGGTGGTGGCGCTCACGGCGGGCGCCAAGGAGTGGCTGGCCCGGTACGCAGCGCGGCTGGCGGATCGCAGCGGCAACCGGGCCCTGGCCGCTGACGCCTGGCACCACAGGTCCGACGCCCTGGCCACGGTGCTGGTGGCCGGGGGGATGGTCGGCGCCCGGTTCGGCCTGCCCTGGCTCGACGGCGTGGCCGGCATCGGCGTCAGCCTGCTGCTGTTCAAGGTGGCCTACGACATCGCCCGGGACGCAGTGGATTCCCTGCTGGGGCGCGCCCCGTCCCCCGAGGAGATCGACGAGGTGAAGCGCCGAGCCCACTCCGTCGAGGGTGTGCGCGGCGTGCATGACGTGGTGATCCACCAGTACGGCGCCCGTCGCTTCATCTCACTGCACGTCGAGACCTCGGCGGCGCCTTCGGGGGTGGACCTGCACCAAATCGCCGAAGGGGTGGAGGTCGAGGTGGCCCAGTCCGGCCACGGCTCGGTGTGCGTCCACGTGGACCCGGTAGATCGCGATCATCCGGCCTACCAAACGGTGCACGCGGCAGTGACCGCGGCGGTGTCCGACGACCACGACCTCATCTCCTTCCACGACCTGCGCCTGGTGGGCGACGCCGACCGGTTCACCGCCGTACTGGACGTCAAGTGTGAGCCCGGATGCACCGACCTCACAAAGCCCCGCCGGCACATCGAGGCAGCGATCCAGGCCCACTATCCTCGGGCCACCGTGGTGGTTGAGCTCGAGCCGGTCTACTCCTACTGACCTCCGCCGTCCACGGACCGAGCCCTTGTGGCGCTCGAGCCTGGCCTTCGCGATCGCAGGGCACCCGGTGAAAAAGTCTAGGGCTGTCGGATCTCGGCGGCCGGCAACAGGATGGTCACGTCGGTGCCTGTCTCCCCGTCCGACGCGGCCTCCACAGTACCACCGTGGCGCTCCACGATGCTCCGCGTGGTGCTCAGCCCCAGGCCGACATGGTGCTGTTTGCCCTGGGTTTCGAATGGCTCGAACATGCGATCCAGGTAGTCCGATGCCACGCCGCACCCCGTGTCCGAGAGCCGGAGCGCCACGCCCCCTTCGTCCGGAACGAGGATCTGGGCATGGAGGGTGCCGCCCTCGGGCATGGCCTCGACAGCGTTACGAACGATCGCACGCAGGGCGTGCTCCATCTGCTCGGCGTCCACCAGCACGGTAACGCTGGACTGGGCACCGACGAAGATCTCCACGCCCCGCTCCTTCATCATCGGTATCAGCCGCGTGAGCACGGCGCGCACGAAGTCCTCGGCGTCCACGCGCTGGGGATCCAGGGGGTCTGCCACCAGGGCGTACTCCTGCGCCGAGGTCAGCATGCGGAAGATGTCCTGGACGAAGGTCTCCACCTCCGCGCCGATGCGCTTGACATCCTCGGCACCGAGCTCGAAGCTGCTCAGCATGGCCGCGCTGCCCTGCAGCACCTTTGCCGGGTTCGACAGCTCGGCCATGAGCCGCCTGGTCACCGAGCCGATGGCCGCCAGCCCCTCGGTCTCCACCACGTACTGCGTGAGCCGGGCCTGCTCGATGACCAAGGCCGCCTGATGACAGATCGCCTCGAAAAAGCGTAGATCCGCGTCAGAGAACTCACGCGTCTTGAAGCGGCTGTCCACGTACATGACCCCAAGGGGACCCTCCCGCCCCAGGATCGGCACGCACATGACGGTGTTGAGATCCAACGCCCGCACGCTCTTGCCGAGTGCCGGCACGTCGCCGCCGACGGTGTCCACCAGGCAGATGGACTCCCCCGTCTCCAGCACCTTGCGCGGGATGGAGTGGCTGAACTGGGAGAGCTCGGAGATGGTCTGTCGATCGCGATCCCGGGCCGCCACGACACGGGCCTCCGACCCCTCGTCGCGCAGAAGGAGGATGCCGCGATCGGCGCTCGTCATCTCGACGATCATGTCCACCACCCGGTCGAGGTAGGCACCGATGTCCTTCGAGGAGTCGAAGGCATGGACCGTCTCTAGCAGCAGCGCGACGTTCCGTGTGTCCCGTTCCCGGTCGCCCGTGAGCACATGGTCCAACCGCTCCCGCACCCGCGCGGGCTCCACGGGGCCCGACGTCACCTGCACGGTGAGCCGTTGGGAGGACAGGCGTCTGCTCTTGTCGCGTTTTTGGGTCACGGGTCCACTCCGTAGCGTCGACACTATCCGCAATCCGCGCCAGACTCAAGGGAGCCCGCGCATCGGTCAGCTCGGCAGCAACCGCTCCATGCGATCGAAGAGCCCCTCCACCCGGGCGCGGGGAATGGCACTGTCGCAAAATCCGGCCGAGAAGGTGAGCGAGTCCCCAAAGCCCGTGATGGCCGGCGCAAAGAGGGGTGGATAGACCACCGAGGCGGTAACAAAAGCGTCGACCACACGGGGCTCGCCAAAACGCAGCTGCGCCGGATCCACGCGACCGATGTTGGTGATGGCCGGGAGCCGCAGCTCCGCTGGCAGTGGCTTGGCCAGGTGCGCCTCGAACCCGGTGAGGAGCCCCCAGAAGGGCATCATCGTCGCCAAGACGCCGAAGAAGGGATAGTCCCCCAGACCGATGAGGTCTGCCTTGTGGCGGTTCATCTCCCGGTGGACCCGCCCCACGAGCTCGTCGAAGCTTCGCGGTAGACCCGGTCCGAGGTTCGGATACACGAAGGCCGAGAGGTTGCACAGCGCCTCGCCGCGCCCCGACGGAAGGTACCGCCGCAGATCCACCGTCGTCCTGAGCCGCAGAGGAACCTCTGCAGCGGGCCGCACGAGCTCCACCACTGCCTGGCAGTAGGCGGCCACGAGGACATCGTTTAAGGTCACGCCCTGCCGGCCGCAGTATGCTCGCACAGCGCCGAACCGGTCGGCGCCTATGCGGTGAAACACATAGGATGGCCCGGGGGCAAGCCTCCCCCGGCGACCGTCCTCGCTCGGGAAGGCCCACCACCGCGCGGGGCGGATCCGCCGACGCGTCGACCACAGACCATAGCGCACCATGCCCAATCGCCCCCAGGGGCCCAGTCGCTCGAGGATCTGGTCGAAGGACCGGCGGCCGGTCAAATTTGCGCGGGGGCGAAATCCCCGGTCACGCCCCAGGGCTTCGTAGATCGACGCCAGTCGGTATACGCACTCCTTGGTGCCGCCCCCGTCCATGGCCAGGTGAGCGAGCTTCACGCAGACGGTGTCCCCGGCGACGGCGCCGTCCGCGCCAGGCGGGGGACGAAATATCCGCACCTGCACCAGGGGATCGCGCTCCGCCAGGCAGGGCATCGTCATGAAGGGGCTGCAGTCGGCGAGGGGGGCGTCGCTGTCCACCACCGACACCAGGGGGGCGCGATCCAGGTCCTGCCGGCGCTCCCATCGCGGATGCAGCCGCGTCTCGACCCAACGACACCCCAGCACGGGCTCGGTGTCCAACAGGAGCCGCACGGCCCGGGCGAGCCGCACCTCGTCGAGGCGCCCCTCCAGCCGTATCACGCAGTGCAGCTGCATGTCCCCGATGAGACGAATCAGCCTGACCAACCGATCCGTGACAACGGACGGTAGCCGGTCCGGCAGCGGCATCTTGGGGGGGCCGATGTGCGGCGTACGCACGAACCTGGGGGTCGTCATGACCTGGCCAGGGTGGCACCTGACAGGGCCGACGTCAACGTCAGTCAGCCCGGCCGGGGCCGGCGTCCGGGACGATCGCGTCGTTGTTGCGCGGGCCCTAACGCGAGAGCAGCAGCGCGGTGCGGGACGAGTGCGTGACGGTGTCGCCCAGGGTGTCGCCAGAAAAGTCCATGGGGTCGAAATCGGGGAAAACCGAGGCCGATACGAACAACGTGGCGTCCCCGGTGGGGAACGGATCCGGCGTGACCGTGGGCAGGGAGAAGGAGGTGCGGCCGTCGAGGAGCAGCACGTGCCACACGGGGTTGCCGTCACTGTCCTCCACCTGGGCGCTGTGCAGGCTGGCCCCCGCTACGGGCGTGAACTGGTAGACCCCTTCGGCCGCTGACACGCCCGTGGGTCGCGGCAGCCAATCGGAAAATGTGAGGGAATCTCCCAGGGTGGAGGCGCGCAGAAACGCCACTGTGCCCTCCACGCCCACGCCGTCGCCATCGGAGGGCTCGGCCACGGCACGGAGCTCGTAGCTTGCGCCGGCCACCAGGGCCTCGATGGCCGGCAAGGCGGCCGAAGGCGTAGCCGGAGTGATCGCGGGGAGGGAGAAGACCAGGCTCCCCTCGTCCCCCAGGTCCACGTATGGAAAAACCTGCACCTGATCGAGCCCTGTCGGGGCGCTGGGGAGGGTCACCGCCACGTCGACGAGATCCGCGGGATCGATGATGGACAACAACACGCCGTCGGGCTGATCTCCGCTGCCCAGATCGAAGCCGGTCTCCAGCCCATAGGTGATGAGCGTCGTCACGTCGTCTGCCAGGTCCGCAGTGCCCAGAGAAAGGACGAGGGCCGTGGCCGCCGCCCACTGTTCATGAGCAAATCGCATGGTTCTCCTCCTGACGTCCGAGCGCCTGGTTCTCCGTCACAGACCCGCGCGGAGGTGGTTGGTAAAAAAAAAATCAGCGAGCGGACGGGAACCCGGGGGGCTGTCGGGGCGGCGGGGGGCGACGAGGCGATGGAGGGCGGCGAGGCGACGGAGGGCAAGGGTTCGCCGGCAGACGCCAGGACCGATCGAAGGTCCCCGCCGCCAGGTACCGTCGCTTCGGGCCCAGGATTCGCGCCGAGCCCGTGCGCTCGATGGAGTCGTCATAGACTACGAAGTCCGGCAGATACCGGGGGACGAGGTGCTGTCGAAGCACGCCCCGGGCGGTGGTACCGGCGATGACGAGGAGATAACGGTCCGGCGCTTCGGGGTTGGGATAGATGAGCTTCACGCCCAGCTCCGGCCCCGTGAAACGGCACCGGCCGAGGGTCACGCCCCGCGCAGTGACCTGGATCGGCAGCCGCTTGGCGTAGCGCCCGGTCTCCCGGTTCACCGCCGGTCCGCCCACCAGCAGCAGGTGAAAGCGCCGGCGATCCGCGGCGGTGACCCGGGTGTCCGCCTTCAGCGGATAGCGGATGGAAGCGCCGCCGTTGCTCCTGAGCCGCCTCGCAACCCGCTCGAGGGCCGCGCGCTGGCGGCCGCTCCGGGTGCCATAGACCACGAGCACCGCCCCGTGGTGAAGGTCCTCCATGGGGCCCTCCAGGCCGGGCCGCTTCCGCAGTCCAATCCCCGCGGCCAGCGCGCCGCGGCGCCAGACGCCGCCTGCGCGGTGCAGGGTGAGCGTCGGGCGGCCGCGCACCGTCAGGCGCGTCCCGTCGATCCGCACCGGCAGCGTCCGGCGGCGGCCGACGGGGGCCTGGCCGAGCAGCAACGTCAGCTGGTCCAGGTTGTGGGTCTTTACGTACAGGCCGCTCGGACGCACCCGGGCGTCCACCCGGCTCCAGGCGTCCACTCGCGGCCGGGCCTCCAGCCGCACCCAGTGCGCCCGATTCCACCGCAGCCGGGTGGTGGCGAAGGTCACGTGCCGCGGCCGCTGCGGCGATCGCCAGGCCGCCGTGTCGGTGTAGACCTGGCCGCGGTCCAGGTACTTCCGCCAGATGGAGTGCCCGAACTCGAAGAGCTTGAGGTCGGCCCGGTACCGCCGACGCTTGTACGCCCGGACCAACCCCTTGGACTTGTAGGGACCGTCCTTGGTGCCATGGACCGCGATCAGGGGGAGGTGCCGACCGTTGGCCACCCAGCGCTGGGGCGAGTACCGCTCGGCCTGGAGCTTCTCCCAGGGGCGCAGGGGCCCCTTCCGGACGTCCGGGTGGATCCACCGGGACGGGTAGCCGGCGAGGGAGACCATGCCGGCGAACCTGTGCGGCGCGCGCAGTCCCAGGTCGACCACGCCCGTGCCGCCCATGGAGTGGCCCACGAGGATCACCCGCCGCGGATCCACCCGGTAGTGGCGCACCACCTCAGCAATGGCCCGGTGCACCGCCACCTCGCCCTCGTGGTGGTAAAAGGAGTTGCCAAAGGCCTGGGGTGACAGCACCAGCGCGCGTGGGTGGAGCTTGGCCGGTGGTGGCCGCCGCACGAACTTCCACCAGGGCAGCCGGGGCTCCTGGTCCTCGGTCATCCAGGTGCCGAGCATCTGGTTCACCCCCTTACGATGGCTGCAGTTCATGCCATGCAACATCACGTACAGCGGCCAGGCCCGGCGCCGTGCATGTCCAGCGGGCACGTACAGGGAGTATGGCTGCAAGGAGCCGTCCAGCCGAGACCGGTAGGCCTTGACGATGCGACCGCGAAGCCGGGGGAAGGGGTCCTTTCCCTTCCCCAGCGCGGCGGCCCACCGGGCCACCGTGCGCAGGCGCCGGGCGAGGTAGGCGGCGTCCGTGTCGCCAGCCACGAGCAGGCGACGCAGGTCTTGCAGGTGGTAGGCCACCGACGAGAGGCTGGCGGCCGGTGGAGGAGGCGACCGCCGGCGCGCCTTGACCAGGTCCTTCCCCGCGGTGGTCAAACGCCGGCAGGCGCGGTCCGCGCGCCAGAGCCGGTGCCAACGCGCCCGCCCGCCGGGGGTCTGCACCGTCAGCCACCGCGCCGAACGCCGCCCCAAGGCGACAAGCCGGGGTGGCAGCGCCATCCGCCAGCCCTGCTCGGCCACCTTCCGGAGGTCCACCCGCGTCGCGCGCAGCGCCCCCCGCCGCCTTCCCCGCTGCCAGGCGATCCCGTACGCCAGGGCCAGGTACCCGCCCGGGAGCAGCAACACGCCCCCCGGAGCGGTGACCTCGAGATTCAGCTTCAGGCGGAGCGGTGTGAAGGCTCGCCCGATCTCCGCGCGCAAGGCCAAGGCGGCCCGGGCGGCCAGCCACCGGGAGGAGCGGGCGCGCCCCGACGTGGGAACCGACAGAAACAACCGCGTTCGCCTCGCCGCGGTGCCATGCCCCAGGGGGCGGTGGTCCGGCCCCGTGAGCCGCGCCTGTACCCGCCACCGCCCGCGGCCGTGCGCCAGTTGAAGCACCAGGGGATTGCGTCCCTTGATCAGGTTCAGCACCACCAGGCGCTGATCGTAGCGATAGCTCTGCGACGCCAGAGAGGCGAAGACCCGCCGGCCGTTGAGCCACACCGCGAGACCGTCGTCGTGCCCCAGGTGGAGATACACCCGCGTGGGCTTCGCCGCACGAATGACCAGGCCGAGGAAGGCGGCCCGGTGCCGCTGGTAGCCCTTGAGCCCCAGCGCCCGGCGCAGATCCATGCGCGCCTCACTCCCGGTGACGACCCACCAGGCCAAGCTTCGCGACCGCCGCCGCTGCCGCACCGTCACCGCTCGACCGGGAACAAGCCCCGCCACGCCGCCCACGAGCCCCTCGGGCGGACGGGACAGGCGCCTGTCGGACGAGCCCCGCCCCGACAATCGCAGAGGCCCAAGCACCTGCCACTGGCTCAGCACCCCGGTGGGGCCCACCATCACCTCCAAGTCCCGGGTCGCCCTGGCCCGGGCCCGGGCCAGGGCCGGATCTGCACCCACACCCGAGACCACGACGAGGATCGGGGTACACAGGAGGAACCCGACGACTTTTCCAAGTGATCTCGTCAAAAGTCCGATCTCCGGCCAATCTCCGGGGCCGCGCTCCGAAGCATAGCCCATCTGGGCCTGGTGTCAGCGAAAACCCGCGTCGAGGGAGAGGACCCTGAGGCGAGCACACGGGCGATCGAGTTCTAGCTCTTGGCTCCATGCGTTCAGCGTCGTTACATTTTCGGAATGAGGATGAACTGGGCGCCGATCCATCCCCCTGGGCGGCGTCGCTCGTCGGTTCCATAGGCCCCACTATGCGCCCTCCTCGCTCCTTGCCCAGCGGGCGCCTCGGCGGCCAGCATCGATCGAGTTGTTCATTCGCGGCCCCTTACCTGGTGGTACGGCGCGTCAGACTGCGGTATAAAGCGGCCGATCATCGAATCCGATCCATCCCGAAAACCGGAGGAACCATCTATGGACATCAAAGACAAGGTCGTGGTCGTGACGGGCGGTGCCCAGGGCATCGGCTTTTCCATTGCGGAGCACTTCGCCGGACTCGGCGCCAAGCTTGTGCTGGGGGACATCAAGCCCGACGTCCTCGACGAAGCGGTGACCCAGCTCAAAAAGGGCGGCACTGACGCCACGGGCATCGTGTGCAACGTCTCGGACGAGGGGAGCGCCGAGAAGCTCATGCAGGGCGCCGTGGACGCCTATGGCCGGCTCGACGTGGCCGTGCTCAACGCCGGTGTGCTACGGGACGGCATGCTTCTCAAGGTGGACAAGGAGACCAAGAAGGTCGCGCGCAAGATGAGCCTGGAGCAGTGGCAACTGGTCATCGACGTGAACCTGACCGGCGTGTTCTTGACCGGCCGAGAGGCCGCCGCGCAAATGGTGAACTGCGGCAACGGAGGCGTGCTGATCCTCATGTCCTCCATCGCTGCCGACGGCAACTTCGGCCAGACCAACTACGCGGCCACCAAGGCCGGGGTGCGCGCCATGGCCACCACGTGGTCCAGGGAGCTGGCCCGGTACGGCGTCCGCGCCATGTCCGTGGCCCCAGGCTTCATCGGCACACCCATGGTCAAAAACGACATGAAGCCCGAGGCCCGCGAGCGGCTCCTCAAGCTCGTGCCCCTGTCCCGCCTCGGCGAGCCCTCCGAGGTCGCCCAGATGTGCCAGTTCATCGTGGAGAACGACTTCGCCACCGGAGAGTGCTGGACCATCAACGGCGGCATGCGCCTCTGACCCCGCCCCTCCGCCGAATCACCACGCCCTGGCCCCCAGGACCCGGTCACGAATACCTTGATCGCTCAGGCCGCCGATCCATCCCGGCTCGCTTCGTTGCCGGGCGGTTGCATATTCCCGATATGCGCCCTTCCGGCGTCTCACGAGCCGGGCGCCTCGACGCCCTGATCTGACCAAACAATGTGTGACCGGGTCCTCAGTACAACACGCAGGGACCGCCACAGGGGTTGACTGCCTCCCCCGTCTGGAAGAAGTGCCAGGCCATGTCGAAGACCTCCTGGGAGGCGGGGGCGGTGTAGTGTCCGCCGTCGTCGGTGTCGGGGGACTGGTTGCCCGGTGGCGGATCGCCATCGCCGGCGTCCATGGTCACGTAGACCGACCCCATGTGCGGGGAGGCGACCTCGGAAACTCCCCAGGGGACCCACACCGACCCCTCCAGGGCGGCCAGCCCGACGTTGCGGGCGGCGAGATCCGAGCAGGCGTTGGGCACCTGGGCGTCGTTTCGGGTCGCCATGTAGATGAACTCCTTGGGCCCGATGCCCGGGAGACCCACGGAGGCGCGGCGTAGGTAGTCGGCGGACTCGGCCCAGTCCCACACGTGCTGGGAAAGGGCCATGAGGAAGCCTTGATCGATGCGCGCCGGACAGGTGGCGGCCATGAACAGCTCGAAGGCGTTGTAGTGGATGGACCGCTCGATCATGAAAGAGAAGTTGTTCCCACCCACGAGCAGGGCGCCCCGGTCGATGTCCGGTGACAAGGTCAAAAAGGTGCCCCCGAGGATGGACCCTTGGGAGCCCCCCACGTAGTACCGCCGATCGGGATCGATCAGCGGCGTACCGTCAGCGGTCATCTCCGGTGCGAGGCGACAGACGCCGAGCAGGGTGCGCGTGAGGGTGATCTGATTCACCATGCCCTGCTGAACGTGCTCGCCCAACTTGTAGAACTGGGACACGTCCCCCAGGGAGGCGGCCAGGGCGCCCATGTCGGGCGAGCTCATGCCCGCCCAGTTCGTGGCGGCGAAGATGAAGCCCTCCTCCTCGGCCCGCCCGAGCATCACGTCGCTGGTGATGTGCTGCTCCTTGTCGCCGAACAGGCCGTGTCCCCAGATCACCAGGGGGCCCTGAGCGCCCACGTCCGCCAGGGAGTGGGGCAGGATGGCGATGAACTCCACCTCCTGGTCGCCCTGGTACGCGGGCACGCCGCTGGCGTCCCGCACGAAGGCCGCCGGGCTCTCGGGGCTGTCCAGGTACCAGGGCGTGGTGATGGTGCCGCGGACGAGCCGGTGGACGATGCCGCCGTACTCATCCTCCACGCTGTCGACGGTGCAGCCGAGGCCGTCGCTCCCGATGCGTTCGAGGGCGTCGGCGCGAATGTCGAGCTGGTCTTGGTGGGTGCGCTCGAAGGAGGCGGTGTGCCACCACCAGGCGGCCTGGAGCTCGGACACGGCGATGGGGACGGCGGCCTCGGCAAAGGCGGCGAACACCTCCTCGTACCTCGCCCGCCGTGCCTCGAGCAAAGGCGAGTCGGAGCCCAGCCCGTCCCGCAGGGCACCGAAGGCCTCGCTCGGCGAAAAGACCACGCCGTCGGCGTCCGGGATGTTGCGCAGGGCTACGGCGTAGCTGCGGTTGTTCTCCAGTCGGATGGCGGGCCGAAGGTAGACGAGCCTCTGATCCGGGGGGGCGTCGCGCCAGTCCACCTCCACCCAGTGGGGCACCCGCTCGCCGGTCTCGAGATCCAACAGCACCGTGGGAGAGTCGTCCTGAAGGGACCGATCGATGGTGTCGAGGGTGGCGACGCCGCTCAGGTCCGGCGGGCTCGGAAAGAGCGTCAGGATCTGAGAGCCCGGGCTGTAGCCGTCCATGCGGTTGAAGGGGGCGAGGTTCGCGGGGCGGCTGGAGCAGCCGTCGGGGATCACCTCCTGCGTATAGGCAATCCGGTACCCCGTTGGGGTCGTGGGATCAGCCTCCAGATACCGGTCCGAAGGCCAGGGCAACGCGCAGTACAAAGGATTGAGATCGTCGCAGCCGGCGACCTCCTCCACGTGCACCACCTCTGGCGCGTCGTCACCGTCACCGCAGCTGGTCAAAGGGACAAAGGCCGCGGTCAACAGGCAAACAACCATCGGCCGACAAATCCGTGACTTCGAATCTTTAGTCATGATTATGATAGTTTAGACGAACACAGGGCCGCCGAGCAAGTGGAAATCATCCCAGCGTCCCAAAAAAGTGTTGACAATCAATTGTACACTCGGCTATTTTTTAACTGGGCGACCGGTTAAACCGTTCGGTTGTTTGAAAAGCGAGGCAGAGGATTGAAACCGAAAGAACGGATCCTGGAGGCGGCAGACTCGCTGTTCGGCGAGGTGGGCTTCGACGCCACCACCACGCGAGAGATCGCCGAGCGGTCGGGCGTGAACAAGGCCTTGATCCACTACCACTTCAAGTCCAAGGAAGGGCTGCTGGCCAGCCTTCTGGATCGGTACTACCAACAGCTCGCCGAGACCGTGCAACAGGCCCTCGCCGGGGAGGCCACCCTGACCGAGCGGATGCACCGCCTGCTCGACACCTACGTGGACTTCCTGGCCGCCAACCTGAACTTTGCCCACATCGTGCAGCGGGAGGCCGCCGGAGGCCAGCACATGGCGCGGATCCGAGCGCACATGGCGCCGCTGTTCACCCTGGGAACCCAGCTGGTCAAGGACCTCTACCCCGCCGCCAGGCACGGTGAGCTCGCCGCGGAGCAGCTCCTCACGAGCATCTACGGCATGGTGATCAGCTACTTCACCTGGAGCGATCTGCTCGCAGATCTCTACGGCGCCGATCCCCTCTCGCCGGAGCTTCTCGCCCGGCGCAAGGCCCACCTGCGCCGGATGCTGGATCTCACCCTGGACGCCCTCGCCGCCGAGCCGGAGGGCGCCCAATGATCGCCCACGCTCAAGTCGTCGACCCTGCCCTCGCACCCACGGCGCGGCCCGGAAAACGCCTCGTGCCATCGGTGGATCCGGAGCGCGAGCGCCGCCGCATCCAACGGATCCGGCAGCGCTACCAGACCGGCCCGGCCACAATCTCGGTGGAGCGCGCGCGCTACTACACCGAGCGGTGGCGACAGACCGCGGGCCTGCCCCGGGGCATCCGCGTTGCCGAGGCCATGCGCCACGTCTACGAGAGGATGACCCACCATTTGGATCCCGACGATCGCATCGCCGGCGCCTGGACCGAGCACTTCCTCGGTGCCCCCGTGGACATCGAGAAGGGCGTGTTCAACCGCGTGCTCGAAACAGAGCTCACCCGCTCGACGCTGGTCCTGAACCGGGGCCTCGCCGCTGTACGAGGCCTGGCCTACGTCCTGCGCAAGCGCGGGTTCGGCGACTTCTTACGGAGCCAGCGTATCACCCGCCAGACGGGCAAACCGCCGCTCAACCTGACCCTGAAGACCATGGGAGAGCGGACCATCAACGCCTGGCAGATCGACGATGGGGATCGCGCCGAGCTCCTCGAGAGTCTGCTGCCTCACTGGAAGGGGCGGACCGTGGCAGATCGGCTGGAGGAAGCCCTCGATGGGTCCGGGCTCCTCTCGTCGGACATGCGCGACTTTGCCTTGGCCCTCACGGGCAACACCTCTCGTCAGGCGGTGCTGCTGTCGACCTGCGCTTCCACCGCCACCATCCAGGGCCACGTCATCCTCGACTTCGACCACGCCCTCGAAAAGGGGCTGGTGGGAATGCGCGATGAGGTGCGCCGGGCTCGGCAAAAAAAACGAGCCGGGACCCTCGACGAGCGAACCTTCCTGCGGTCGGTGGACCTCGCCCTGGAGGGCGTTATGATCTTCGCGGACCGCCTGGCCACGCGCGTCGAGGAGGCGCTGGCCGCCGAACGTCACCCGCGCCGGCGCACCGAGCTCACCGACCTGCTCGCCACCTGCCGCAAGGTCCCCCTGCATCCCCCCGACACGTTCCGCGAGGCGGTACAGGCCCTGTGGACGCTGAAGACCGCCGTGGAGCTGGCCCACCCCATGAACCTGCACTGCTTCGGGCGGCTGGATCAGACCCTGATCAAGTACTACCGCCGGGACCTGGCGGCGGGGCGGATCACCGCGGAAGAGGCGCGCACGCTGGTCGAGGAGCTGCTCCTGAAGATCATGGCTCAGAACGTGCGGCTGGAGTCGAGCCTCCTGACCGACTACTACCACCGCTTCCTGGGATCATCGCCGGTGACAGTGGGCGGCGTTCGGCCGGACGGCAGCGACGCCACCAACGAGCTGACGACGCTGTTCATCCAAGCGGCCCACCGCTGCAAGGCCGTGACCAACCTCTCGGTGCGCGTGAGCGAGCAGACCCCCGACGAGGTGTTGCAGGAGGTGGCCGGAGCCCTCGCCGCCGGAACGTCGAGCTACTCGATCTTCAACGACGAGCTGACCGTGGAGGCCATGCAGCGCCGGGGCTTTGACGAGGCCGACGCCCGGGACTACGCCATCATGGGCTGCGTGGAGGCCACCTGCCCTGGACGCACCGGGGCCATGAGCGCCAACGGGCTGCTGCTGACGCGGCTGCTGGACATCACTCTGCGCAACGGCGACTCTGCGCTCCTGGCCGGGATCGTCCGTGGCGAGGGGCTGCGAACCGGCGATCCGGACCTTTTCGGAGGCTTCGACGAGCTCCTGGAGGCCTTCTTCGACCAGGCGGCGCACTTCCTCGCCAAGATCGTGAAGGGATCGAACCTGCGGGACCGCATCCATGCCGAGCACCTGCCCGCGCCCACCATCTCCGCCTTCACGCAGGGATGTCTGGAGTCGGGACGAGACGTCACCCGAGGCGGCGCACGGTACGACCTGTCCGGCATCTCCATGATCAACTCCGTGGCCAACCTGGTGGACTCGCTGTACGTGCTCAAGAAGCTGGTTTACGAGCAGCAGAGGTTCACCGTGAGCCAGCTGCTCGAGGCATTGGACCACAACTTCGTGGGCCACGAGCCCATACACGAGGCCATCACCGCCCTGGAGGGCAAGTGGGGCAACGGCCACCCCGAGACGGACGCCCTGGCCCGCCAGGTGGCCCAGGGGCTCTTCGCGCTGACCCACCGCTACGCCAACGAGCGCGGCGGGCCCTTCGTGGTCTACGTGATCAGCATGATCACCCACACCATCGATGGGCGCCTCTCCACCGCCACACCGGACGGACGCAGAGCGGCCACACCCTTCGCCGCGAGCTGTAACCCCTACAATGTGGAGCGGGCCGGCGTGACGGCGTCCCTGCGGTCGGTGGCCGCCCTGCCCTTTGCCGATGTGCTGGGCTGCGCGGTGAACATGAAGTTCCACCCCAGCGCCATCGGCACGTCCACCGAGACCCGGGCCAAGTGGATCGCGCTGGTGCGCACCTACTTCCGGCTGGGCGGCATGCAGCTCCAGCCGAGCGCGGTGTCCACCGAGACCCTGGTCGCCGCGCAGTCCAGACCCCAGGACCACCGGGACCTGATCGTCAAGGTGGGCGGGTACTCCACGTACTTCGTGGACCTTGGGCGGGAGATCCAGGACGAGATCATCGCGCGAACAGAGCATCGGTTGGGATAACAGAACATACGTACGACCACGAAATGAGGACGCAATGAAACGAGCCCTGGTCACAGGAGGCGACGGGCTGCTGGGAAGCCACCTGGTGCGGCAGCTGCTACAACGCGATGTCGCGGTGCGCGTGCTGGTGCAGCCAGGGGTGGCGACACCCACTCTGGAGGGGCTGGACATCGAGCGGGTGGCCGGGGACCTGGTCGACCCGACCACGTCGCTTCTGGACGCGGTGCGCGGCTGTGACTGGGTGTTCCACTGTGCCGCCATCACCGCCCTGTGGGCGGATCCGAAGCAGATCTGGGACGTGAATCTGGAGGGTACCCGGCGGTTGCTGGACGCGTGCCTCGTCGAGCCGGTTGGCCGCTTCGTCTTCGTCGGCTCGGCCAGCTCCTTCGCGCCCGGCACCCTCGAGCACCCCGGCGACGAGGAGGGGGGCTTCCCAAAGTCCCACCGCCCGGTGCCGTACATGGCGTCGAAGCACGAGGCCATGAACCTGGTCCGGTGGTATGCCAGCGAGCGCGGCCTGGACGCGGTCATCGTCGCGCCGACCTTCATGCTCGGCGACCACGACTGGCGGCCCAGCTCCGGAGAGCTCGTGCGACAGTTCGTGGCCTTGGGCCTGCCCATGGTGCCTCCGGGCGGCCGCAGCTTCGCCTACGCCCCGGACGTGGCCGCCGCCCTGATCGCCGCGGCGGACCGCGGCGGTCGGGGCGAAACCTACCTACTCGGTGGCGCCAACCTGACCTACCTGGACTTTTTCACCCGGGTGGCCCGGCTGTCTGGCGCGAAGCCACCCCGGGGGGTCGTACCAGGGGCGGCCCTGCGAGGTGCAGGCGTGGTGGGATCGGTGCTGGGGCGCCTCACGGGCCACCGCAAGGGCTTCGACCGCACCATGGCCCGGCTCTCCGTGGCCGACGCATACTACAGCTCTGCCAAGGCCATCGGCGAGCTGGGCTACGCCCAGACCCCCGTGGAGACAGGCATCCGCGAAACACTGCAAGGGCTCATCGACCACAAACACCTGCCGGAGGGCTCCCTGAGTGACCTCGTGGGCAAGGTGGCCCTGGTCACCGGTGCGAGCCGGGGCGTGGGGCTCGCAACAGCCCAGGCTCTGGTGCAGCGCGGCGCTCGGGTGGCCATCAGCGCCCGGGGGGAGGCGCGGCTGCGCAAGGCCCACGCGGATCTGACGGCCCTGGGCGGCGATGTCCTGGCCGTGGTGGGAGACGTGGGCCGCTGGGAGGACGCCGTGGACATGGTGTCCCAGACCGTGGCGCGATTCGGACGGCTGGACATCCTGGTGGCCAACGCCGGGGTCTCCATGCGGGGGGATTTCGCCGACCTGTCGCCCCAGGTCTGCTCCCAGACCGTCCACACCAACCTCATGGGAACGGTACTAACGGCCCGGGCCGCCGCAACGCAGCTCATCGAGAACCGCGGCCAACTGGTGATGATCTCTTCCATCGCCGGGCTCATGGGGCTGCCCGGGGCATCCACCTACTGCGCCTCCAAAGGAGGTCTCACGGGGCTCTGTGAGTCCCTGCGGCTGGAGCTCGGTCCCAAGGGCGTGCACTGCGGCGTCGTGTACCTGGGCTTCACGGAGCACGATGCGGAGAAGCGCATTTTGGCGGCGGACGGCAGCCTGGTCCTCCCAGACCGCCCGGCACATCACACCCAGTCCTACGCCGCCGGGCTGATCCTCGACCTGATCGAGCGACGCCGGCGGCAGGTCATCATGACCCCCGTGGGACGCCTCGGCGGGGTGGTCTATCGTCTGTCACCGGCCTTCGTGGAGTGGGCGATCCTCAAGGCCCAGGCCAGCCAGTGGAAGATGTTCCAACAGTTCTCCTGAAAGGAGTGAGACATGGGATTCGTCGTCACGAAACAAGAGCTGGATCGCTACTACCAGCTGGGGGTGCGCCAGTTCGACGGCGCCAAGATGATCGGCGTGATGTTCGCCAGCGAACCCGAGATCACGGCGCCGCTGCTGCCGCCGCCCCTGGACCAGGCCGACCTGCCCGGGGGGCTGATCTTCATCGCCGAGTACGGGGCGACCAATCTCGGCCCGGGCTACCGCGAGTCCGCGCTGCTGCTGCGCTGCCAGTACCAGGGCGTGGCCGGCACCTACTGCCTGTCCATGCCCATCGACAGCGAGCCGCGAATGCACAACGGCCGGGACATCTTCGGCTTCCCCAAGGAGATGGCCGACATCCACGTCGCCCGGGAGGGCTCCACCGTGCACGGCTGGGTGGAGCGCGCCGGAGTGCGGTTCGTAGAGGTTACGGTGGACCTGACCGGGGAGCTCCCCGAGCTGCCCCCTATGGGTCCGTCCTACCTGTTCAAGGCCATGCCGCGCATCGACCTTCAGCCCGGCTTCGACGGCCCGGTCTTCCTGGCCAGCCAGCAGACGGACGTGAAGCTGCGCAAGCTGGAGATCGGCATGGGGGACCTGACCCTGCGCCCCTCCGCGGCGGATCCCTGGGCAGACCTGGGGGAGCCCACCCTGATGATGGCCTTCCAGCTCGAGAGCGACAACACCATGCAGCCGGGCCGGATCCTCACCGAGGTCGATGGGGAGGCCTTCTTGCCCTACTACTTCAAGATGACAGACTTCTCCGCGGGTGCGCCGACGGAGGGCAACGAGGAGGGGGAGAGATGATCGACTTCACTCCGAGCAGCGAGCAGGAGCAGTTCGTCAAGACCGCTCGGGACTTCGGCCGCGAGGTCCTCGGGCCGGCCGAGGTGGCGCTGGACAAGATGGCTGATCCGGATGAGGCCTTCGCCAGCGACCTGTTCTGGAACACCATGCGGCAGGCCTTCGAGCTGGGCTTCCACAAGATGGGGCTGCCCGAGGGCTACGGTGGCCTGGGGCTCGACGCCATCACCGCCGGTCTGGTCTGGGAGGAGCTGTCCCGCTGGGGTGCAGGCCTGTCGGCGAGCCTCATGGCCGGGGCCGTGGTGCCGCGTCTGGTCGCCTTCATGGCCCCACACAACGAGGCGCTGGTGAACAAGCACGTCCTCCCGTTCTGCGAGGAGGACGACCCGCGGCTCATCACCGCCTGGGGCTCGAGCGAGCCGAACCTCGGATCCGACGGCAAGAACTACACCGACAAGTCCGTGCGTCACCGCACCACCGCCCGGCTGCGAGACGGGCGGTGGGTCCTGGAGGGCACCAAGTCCAACTTCATCTCCAACGGCGGGATCGCCAACGCCTACATCGTGTTCGCCTGCGTGGAGCCCGACCTTGGCATCTGTGGATCGGGCGCCTTCGTGGTGCCCGCCGACGCCAAGGGGGTCACCCGGGGCAAGGCCGTGGACCGCCTCGGTCTCAGGGCCCTGAACCAGGCGGCGGTCTACTTTGACGAGGTGGAGCTGGACGAGTCCAACCTCCTCTTCCCGCCGGGGGACGGCTACCCCATGCTGCACAACGCCATCATCACGGTGGGCAACCTCGGCACGGGCTACCTCGCCCTGGGCACCCTGCGGGCCGCCTACGAAGAGGCCCTCTCCTACGCCCGGGAGCGGGTTCAGTGGGGCAGGCCCATCGTCGAGCACCAGCTCGTCGCCAAAAAGCTCCTCGAGGCCCACGCGGCCATCGAGTCCATGCGCGTCCTGCTCTGGAAGGGGAGCTGGCTCTGCGCCACCGCCTTCCCCGGCGACCTGAAGACCAGCATCACGGCCAAGATCTACGCCACCAACCTCGCCGCCAAACACACGGCGGACATGGTGCAGATCCTCGGCGGCTACGGCCTTACCCGGGACTACCCGGTGGAGAAATACGTACGCGACGCGCCCCTGCTCCAGGTCATGGACGGCACCAACGACACGCTGATGGTGAAGGCTGCAGCGCTGCTCTGAGCCGCGTGACCCACCGACCGGCTACGGCACCCCGGCTACGGCACCCCGGCTACGGCACCCCGACTACGGCTCGCCGGCCAAACCTCGCCGGCCAGGGCTCGCCGGCTACGGCTCGAGCTTGTACCCGACCTGGCGAACGGTGATGATGTGGCGGGGGCGCGCAGGGTCGACCTCCAGCTTCCGACGCAAGCTGAGAATGAAGTTGTTCACCGTGCGGGTGGTTCCGGAGAAGTCCCAGCCCCAGATTTGATCCAGGATTGACTCGCGGGTAAAGGGCTTCCCCGGTGAGCTGGCCAGCAGCCGCAGCAGGTCGAACTCCTTGGCCGACAACGCGACGGGCTCCCCGGCACGGGTGACCTGGCGGGTGGCTTGATCGATCTCGATGACGCCCACGACGATCCGGGGTCGACCCTGGACGAGGACGCGCTGTCGGCGGAGCATCACCTCGGCCCTGGCCAGCAGCTCCGGCAACTCGAAGGGCTTGCTCACGTAGTCGTCGGCGCCCGTCTCCAGCCCCTCGATCTTGTTGTCCGTGGTGTCTCGGGCCGAGAGGATCAGTACAGGCACACGCTCGGCCCGCGCCCGCAGCTCGCTCAGGATCTCCAGGCCGCTGGGCCCGGGCAGCATGATGTCGAGGATGATGAGATCCGGACGCTCGTCAAAGGCGGCCCGGATGCCCTCGTCCCCGTCCGCGGCGGTCAGCACCCGGTAGCCGCGAAGCTGGAAGTTCATGGCGAGCCCCTCGCGCAGGGAACGGTCGTCCTCCACGATGAGAATCGTCTCGCCGCCCGTCGCCTCACCGGATGACCGCTCGACCATCAGCTCGTCCCCTCGTCTACAGCCCTGGGCAGGTGGATGACAAAGCGGCTCCCCTCCCCTGCCGAGGACTCCACGAAGACCTGACCCTGGTGGGCGCCGACCATGTGCCGCACGATGGCCAGGCCGAGGCCGGCGCCGCTGGCCTTGATCGACCGGCTCGACTCCACCCGGTAGAATGGATCGAAGATGCGCCCGTGCTCTCGGTGAGGAATGCCGACGCCGTTGTCGCCAACCGCGATGATCACCATGTCCTGCTCATCGGTCGCCTCGAGGGTAATGTGCTTGTCGGAGCCACTGTACTTGTAGGCGTTCGTGAGCAGGTTCAGGATCATGATCACGATGCCATTCTTGTCGTGAAGCACCGGGATCTGGCTGTCGTTCTTCACCCGAAAATCCACCTCACCCGGCGCGAGCATCCGTCGAAAGCGGATCGCCACCTCGTCCACCACCGGCCCCAGGGGCTCGCTCACCATGTCCAGATCGAAGCGGTCCCGGGCCGCGGCGCGCCAGGTCAGCACCCGGTCGATCATGGCCTCCAGCCACTCGGTCTCACGGATGATGGTCTCCACGCTGGTCCTGGTGCGCTCGGCATCCCCGTCCAGCACGCCGAGCTGCAGGGTCTGGGCGTACATCCGGATCGCCGACAAGGGCGTGCGCAGCTCGTGGGTCACGTTGGCCAGAAAGTCCGCCTGGAGCCGCGCCGTTCGGGAGCGCCGTCCGAGCAGCACCGTGACGATGATGGCGCTGCCGATGGCGGCGGAGGTGAAGGAGATGGTCAGCACCCCGAGGATGATGGACTGCGAGCCGGTGCCGAGCACGATGTTGAGAATGCCCACGAACGTCGACAGCAGCACCGGCAGCAGCACGCCCACCGACAGGAGCACGATGGCCCCGGTGAGCTTGAGGTTTCGCCGCAGCCGTTTGATGCGGGTGGCGCCCGGCGCGTCCATCCACGGAGTATCGGGTGGGTAGGGGTCTGGATGCAAGGTCAGAAGCTGGGATGCCGACTTCTCAGTTGGCTGCCGGAGCCTCGGTGGCCCACATGGCGACGGCCGCGACCTGCTCACGGACCCGCTCCGGGTCGGCCGACACCACCTCCACGGGAATGGGGCGTGGCGCGGCCCGGAGCCGCTGGGCCTGGTAGCGGGTCACGATGGTGTCCGGTTGGATGGCGTCCCCCATCAGGCGCACGCGCAGCCTCCAGGCGACGGCGATGACGGTGGCCGCCGGACGCTTGAGTCGCTCGATCAGGGTCAGAGGCAGGGCCTTTCGGACGCGCCGATCCAGGTCCAGAGCGCGCTCCCGCTCCTGGCGGTTCACCGCCAGCCGGGCCACCCCCAACAGCATGGGCGACCAGCCCCGGACGCACTGCTCCAGCATCCTCATGCGCGCCCTCTGCCCCGGATCCAGCTGCCACCGACGGGCCAGGCGCTCGTAGCCCTTGAGCACGGTGCGGATCACCCGCAGCAAGGAGCTGGAGTTGGCCTCGTACTCTTGGCGGAAGGCGCTGTCGATCCAGCGCTGGGCCGAGTCCCCTGGAAATTCCGGGTGGCGGTAGGAAAGCTCCTTCTGCCCGTGCCACTCCTCCAGGGGCAGGTCCATGCGCAAGAGGCCGCGCTCCTTGTGGTCCTTGTACAGCCGGGTCACCGGCAGGGGCGTGAGCAGCATGAACTGCACGAAGTCCGCCTCGAGGCCGATCATGAAGTCGATCTCGCCCTGGATGTTGTCCTGGGTGTGGTGCTCGGCGCACAGGATGGACGAGGCCAGCACGATGATGCCGTGGTCCTGGAGCTGTGAAACGAGGCGCCGCGCATCGAGGCCGACGTTCTTTTCGAAGTTGCCCTGCGACGACGAGGACTCCACGCCGATCCACACGAAGGTCACGTTCAGCCGCTCCATGTTGCGCAAGCCGAACGCGCGGATCGTCTCGGTGGACGAGAAGATGTGAAAGGAGAAGTGCCGCCCGTGGCGCTCCATCTCGTCGATGAGATCCAGGGCGCGTTGCTTGTCCTTGAGGAAGTTCTCGTCGAGCACGAAGAACTCGTCGGTGCCCGTCTCGTCGGCGATGCGACGGGCGGTCTCGAACAGCTCCCGTCCGGTGGACAGGTAGGACGTGTACGCCCGCCCGAAAAAGTGCGACGTCGAGCAGAACCGGCACCCGTTCACGCAGCCCACGCCGGGCACGAGCAGGTTGGCCGGTGTTCCCGGCGCCGGCAGGCCGTAGACTGACGACTTCTCGCTGCTCGGCAGCGTCGGATGGACGATGGGCGCGTCGGGATCCTGCCCCAGCAGGCGCCGCAGGGGGCGGATGCCCTCGCCGCGCACCACGTGATCGCAGTCGATCTTCTCCTCGACGCCCTCCACGGCGGCCCCATGACCGCCGACGACGATGGTCGCGCCAGGCGCCACCCGCCGGGTGATCCGCGCCATCTCCCGGGCCTTGACGAAGTTGGGAGCGATGAAGGAGATCCCAACCATGTCATAGCCCCGGGCCACCTCCTGCTCGAAACGGTCCTTCGATGGAAAGTCGAGCACCGTCACATCCGCGTCCACGTTGGCCGCCAGGAAGTACAGCCCGAAGGAGCGATGGAAGAACCGGAACGAAGCCGTGTCCTGCCCCCGGGTGACCTGGTTGTGGAACAGCTCCATGATGTTCTCTTTGCGGCCGAACTCGTCGTCCACCCCAAAGGGCCCAAACACTCCACTGAGCAGGATCCTGACCGGCCGATCCGAGCCGTTCACTCCACGCAGCTGGTTCAATTCGCGCATTCGTCCTCCTCGGTCGTGCGACCAGACTCCACCCTACGGCCCCCAGAACACGGTTTGGTCATGGACCAGAAGAAAGAAAACGCCTAAGAAATCACCACGATATCAGCAATATTCACAGATCGGCTCAGCGCGGATTGTAGACATAGCCGATGCCCCAGAAGGCAGATCCGTAAATCCGCAAGGGACCGTCCAGCCACCCGAAGGCGTACCCACCCACATGGATCACCACGGCCGACCTGCGCGAGGCGAAGATCGCCAGGGAGACATCCCCCAACATGGTGAACAGCCCACGCTCACCGTGGTCGTCGCCGCGGATCCGGCCCCCGCCGCCGATCATCGGGCGCAGGCCGACCGAGAGGCCGAAGCGATGCCAGCGCCAGCCAAAGACAAGCTCCAGGTCCACGTGCCCATACCCCGCCGCCACATCCCGATCGTCGAGCATGAAGAGGGTGAAGCCGCCTCCGATCCCCAGCGCAACCCAATCCGCCGCCCGGTATCGCGGGCCCACCCGTAGCTGCAGGTTGCCGGGCCACCCTCCGCGGCCCTCGATGGGGATCGACAGCCTGCCAGACACATAGGGCTCCACAGCGACCCGCCCCGCCAGCTCCTCCATGGGATAGGCGCCCAGCGCGCTCACGCTGAAGTCCGGGTGGCGGAGATTGCGCCGGTCCACCGACACGTACCCCGGTGTGGGCGGCATGCTCGGAGGCGTGGCGCGACAGCCGGACGCGACCACCCCGACGCCCATCGCGAGGAGCAATGCTCCTGGTAACGCCGCCCGCCCGCGGCGCCCCGCCGCCGACCTCGATGCATCAGCACGGTCCATGGTCTCTCCGATGGGTTCCCAGCCCATGCCTCGACTATCGCACATCTCGCCAGCTCGAGGCGCACAATCCTACCCACCGGGGCCACCGGCGTGCCGCAGGCAGCGTCGGCGCTGGAGGTCGTGTTGCTCCGCGGCGCTGGCGGGGTACACTTGAACCAGTGGCACACGCACACGCCCAGAGCCCGCACGGTCGTCCGCGCATGGGTCTTTTCGGGGGAGTCACTGGCCCGGTGACGGTGGGGTGGTGCGCCGTGCTGGCGCTCGCAGGCGGTGTCGCGTGCGCTCCTGCGAGCCAGCCCACACAGCGTCCCAATGTGTCCAGGGCCCGATCGCCGTCGGCCCCGGCGCGCCGGGCTCCGCCCCGCGGGCTGCGATACGAGCTCCGCTACCGGGCCCCGGCCCGCGGCGGGGCGCCCGTGCTCCGGGTGGACATGCATTTCGTGGGTGACCCCAGCGGACGCACGGCGGTGTTCCTGCCCGGTCGCTGGGCCTTCGTGCGAGACTTTTCGAAGTGGGTGCGCGGCCTGCGGGCGGTCACACCGGGGGCCGACATTCATTCCGGACCCAAGCCCTACTACCGCCTCGTGGTGCACCCGCCGGGGGCGCGGCTCCACCTGCGCTACGAGGTGGTGGCCCGGGCCCCGGTGCCCGCCCTGGGCCAGAAAAACCGGTACTACCACCTGTTCCGCCGGGCGGGCTTTCGCTTCGTGGGGCACGCGGTCTTCGCCATCCCGGCCTGGTCGGCCATGAAGCGGCGGCCGGTGGAGCTGCGGTGGGTGAATCCTGTCCGCCGCCCATGGGCCCTGGCCAACAGCTTCGGCGCGGCGCGCGTGGTGCAGCGGATCCAGGCCTCCCTCTTCGAGCTACGTCACGCCATCTATCTGGGCGGCGACTACCGCGTCCTCCGGCGCAGGGTACGCGGCCGCCCGGTGGTGTTGGCCATTCGGGGCCACTGGAAGTTCACCGACCGCGCCCTGGCGGGGTTGGTGGAAAAGACCGTGCGGCTGCAGCGCGACTTCTGGCGGGACCACCGGTTCCCGCACTTCCTGGTGGCGGTGGTGCCTCTGCCCGGCCGATGCTGCTCCTACGGCGGCCTCGGCTTCACCAACTCCGTGATTCTGTTTCTCAACACCGCGGGGGCCATAGGGCCCGAGCTCCGGTGGCTGGTGGTGCACGAGCTCTTCCACGCCTGGCTGGGGGATCGCATCCGACCGGCGCACCTGGATCAGCGCCACCGCTGGTTCTTCGAGGGGGTCACCGAGTACTTCGCGCACCTGCTGATCCTACGCCACTTCACCCGATCCCTGCCGGCCTACGTGGCCGAGCTGAACGAGAAGATCCGTGCCTACTGGCGCTCGGGGCAACGAACCGCGACTCTGTCACAGATGCTGGCAGGGCTCTGGCGGAACAAGGACCTGTACCGCCTCGCATACTGGCGCGGGCATCTGCTGGCCTCCAACTGGCACGCGGCCCACCACCGGGCCACCCGGGGCCGCGAGGGGCTGGGTGGGCTCATGCGACGGCTCTACACCCACGTCCAAAAAAGCGGCAAGCGATTCACGGTGGACATGGTCTCGGCCTTGACCCGGCGGCACCATCCGGGGTGGATCGGGCGCGCAGTGAAAAGGCACATCGTCGACGGCCACCTGGTCCACCCCGATCCGCGCGGGCTGGGGCCCTGCGTCTCGCTCGCGCCACGGATCTTCCACACCTACGACCTGGGGTTCGACTGGCCCAAGACCCGGCGACGACGACGAATCACAGGACTGCGCCCCGCGGGGCCCGCGCAGAGGGCCGGCCTGCGCCCAGGCGAGAGGGTCTGGGGCTGGAAGCTGCGCCTGAACGATCCCGACTTTGCCGTGCAGCTCTACGTCCGGCGGCGAAACCGCCTGACATGGCTGCGGTTTCTGCCGCGCCAGGGAAGGGGCTGGACCGTGCCCCAGTACCACGTCGACCTCAAACGACTGAAACGCAACCGCGCCGCCTGCCTCCGGTGGTTCGGGATCCCAATCCACCGCCCGCCCCTCTCTCCCCCAAATGGGTGAATTGACAAACCTGGCCCGACGGTCAAGATCAGGGTTCTGGCAGTGAGCAGCCCACCATGAACCCCGATCATCTCAACCTCACCGGCTTTCTGCTGAACAACACCCTGTTGGTGGAGCGGATCACCGAGCCGGGCGAGCTGGAGGTCTATGCGGGTCGGCACCAGCACCTCAGGCGCCCGGTGACGGTCCAGGTGATTCGCGCGGGCACCGTCCACCACGCGGTGTGGGAGGAGCAGGTGGCCGCCGAGGCTCGGTTCCTTGCCCAGGTGGTACACCCCAACGTGGTGCACGTCTACGACGTCGGCATGGAGGACGACGGCACCATCTATGTGATCACCGAGCAGATCGACGGCTGCCCCCTGGACCAGATCCTGGCGGATCGTACCTACCTCGAGCACGCCTACGCCCTCCGCGTGACCCGGGAGATCGCCCGGGGCATCGCAGCCTTCCACCGCCTGGGCCTGGTGTCCTCCGAGCTGGATCCCGCCAGCGTCGTGGTGGTCAACGGCCCCCTCGTGGAGCGGGACAAGCCCGGGGCGCCCTGGGTCAAGCTGCTGGACCTCGGCGTGGGTTGCAAGGTGGGAACCCCCCGGTCCGGCGATGTGCCCTCCGGCGAGGCCCGCCGTTACCTGGCGCCGGAGGCCGTCCGCAGGGAGCCCCTCACCGAGCAAGCGGACATCTATTCCCTGGGTATCCTGCTGCGGGACCTGCTGCTGGGAGGCATGCAGGGGTCCAACCTCGTGAGCGGCAGCTCCGTGGAGCGGCTGGTCAGCGGCTGCACGGCTCCCCAACCCCGAGATCGTCCGACGTCGGTGCTCGACTTCCTGGACCGCCTCGACACCGCCGAGGCCAACTGGTCCTTCGGCGCCGCCATCCAGTCCTCCCTTCGATAGCCCGCAAATCTCACCAGTCCCGCATCCGGCCCGGGCCGGCCACAAGACTGCCTCGAAATGCCCCTTCGAGCATGGCACCGCTCGCTGCACCCCGCGAAGGAGGTTGCCCTGGGCCGCTCTGACCGCGCGGACGCGGCCAAGATCGGCTACCGACAACCTCCTTCGCGAGGCCATCGCTCGCTGTGCCCAGCCGTGTCTTTGGGGAGCCTGATTCAACACAGCCGGCACCGAAGCGGAGGCGGGGTGCGTAGTCGAGGGGAGCGGCGAGCGCAGTTCGACAGGAGCGAACGCAGTGAGCGGATGGCTGTTCGAAGCGCGACGCCCCCTCGCGGAGCCCCCCGCCGGAGCGATTTCGAAAAGGCGCCCATTTCGTACATCGTATGTGCCGACCCGGGCCGACTGCAGGACTGGTGAGATTTGCTAGCTATACGCGGTCGATCACGCCGAATCGGGCGTTCACCTCCACCCAGGGGAAGACGTGTCGGTCCTTGGGAAACTCGTAGATGGCCTGGGCCTTGTCCCGGTCCGTGGTCACCATCTGGGTGGCGTAGTACAGCGGAGACCAGTGGTGAGTCCTCTGCACGACACAACCCATGTCGCACCGCTCGAGCACCCGACCATAGGGGCTCACGACCCACACGGGGTGGCCGAGGGCCTCCTCGGTGGTGACCTGGGTGTCGTGATCCGTCTGCTCAATCTGCTTGGAGAGGACGTTGCTGAGCATCTCCAGGGCCTCGGGCAGGGTCTCGGGCTCCACGATGCCGCGCACGATGGACGTGGGCACGTCCGCCTTGAACTGGCCGTCCCGCACCAGGGCGCGGATCCCGGCGTAGGACAGGGAGTTCACGCCGCCCTGGGAGTGCACGAAGGGGCGGGAGTCCAGAACCAGGCCGATGTTGTCCAGGGCCGCCCCGATGGCCTTGGACGAAAAGACCGCCTGGTAATGCTTGAGGAACCGGTCTCCGTCGATCATGGCCCGCAAGAACTTCCAGTCCCCGCAGGTGCCGTGTGCAGAGCCGTTGGCCGCGCTAAACAGCAGGTTCCGGCAGCGTAGAGACCGCGCGAGGGCCTGCTGGTCAGGCGTCCCGCCCAGTAGCAGAGACTCGACCCGCAGGCCGTTGGCGCACCCCTGGCTGTAGCCGACGTAGCCCCAGGGGGTGGTGGCTCGGCGCACGGCGTCCTCGATGCGGTCGGCGTTGAACTCCAGCGACCGGGCGGTCTGGGTGTCGGCTCGGATCACGCGCACCCCTCGCTGCTCACCGATGCGCCGGTAGGCGTCCTTCAGCTCGGTGCCCCTGGCCCCCTCGGTGATCACGCCCATGGCGCTGATGATCGTGAAGTCGTATTGCCCCGGCGGCGGATCCATGAGGAGCCGCACCAGGGGGTCGCCCGACAGACGCGCGCGATCCTCCGGGTAGTAGTACAGCGCACCGATGACCGCCCCCACGAGGCCCTGCTCGCTGGCGGGTGGCTCCCCGCCGTGTCGCACCTCGAGCCAGTGGCGTACCTGATCGATGTCCTGCTGGTAATTGCGCACCACCGACAGGACCACCAGCGCCTCGTGGTTGCGGGCCCAGAAAGACTTGAACCAGTCGAGCCCGATGGCCTGGGGCTCCTGGGCACGCAGCTCCCGGCAGGCGGAAAAGGCGGCCTCATAGGCCTCGCTGGCTCGCTGGCGACGGGCGGGCTCGGCGCCCTTGAACGTGCACTCGCTCCCCAGCCGATCCGCCGCGACGATGGCGTCCTGCGCCGCGGCCGCCAGCTTCCGGTGATCCGTCGCCTCGTGGATCGGGCCCGGCACCGGATGCCGGACCACCTGCAGATGCTCTTTCAAGGCCAGGTAGGGCTCGGCCTCGGCGAGGACCAGCTCCGCCGTACGAGACAGGGCCTCCATGTGGCTCTCGCGCGCCCAGCGCCCGCCGGCCATGTAGTCCGCCAACCGGGGCACCGGCACGCCGAGGCGATCGGCGACGAGCTGCTCCACATCGACGGGTTCGACCATGATCCCCTGGTCGAGCTGCAGCAACGCGTAGAGCACGCCGGTGAGCGCCCGGGGGCTGCGCCCGGCCATCTCCACCAGCACCTCCCGCAGAAACTCCCGCGGCTGCCCGACCACGTAGTCCAGCAGGAGCCGCTGGTTGACCTGCACCGGCCCGCCCTTCCACATGGACGCCAGCCCCGACTGCAGGAGCACGCCCACCTCGAGGGGACCCAGCAAGCCGTCGGCGATGTCGTAGGCCTTGTCCGGGAGCGGCCCATCGACCCGATGGTTCGGCTTGTGGCCTGAGACGGGGCCGGGACGGTGGCGCACCGCCGCCCCGATGAAGAAGCTGATGGCGTAGGCCTGGGGCAAAAATGCCATGCCGCCGTAGCTCTCGGCGATCTGCTGCACCCGGTCCTTGATGGCGCGGACGGCCCGGAGCTTGTACAGGTCCGCGGCGTCCCAGTCCGGCCGTGAGGCGTCGAGCAACGCGTCAACCTGTGCAATGGTGAGGTAGGGCGCCACCCGCGCCACCCGGCCGGAGAAGCTCGGCTGGAGCGGCTCGGAGGAGAGGACCGCCGCGTACAGCTCCCCGGCGGAGATCAGGTGGGAGAAGAGGGACCGGTAGTGGTCCAGCTCGGCCAGCGGCGTGACCTCCTCCACGTCCCGCGGCGGCACGGGCTCGGTGGGCGCGAGCAGGCGCGCCACGATGCGCAGACCGCGATCCAGCTCGAAGTCGTAGTCGTGGTCGGGCAGGTGCTCTGACAGCAGCCGCTTGGTGGCCGACACGTCCAGGCCGCCGCCGTCGGTGACCTGCTTGACCAGCGGGTAGATGCGATCCTCCAGCTCATGGGAGCCCACCAGCACCTGGGACAACACCCGCGCGATGGCGCGGCCGGGGAGGAAGTCGCTCGGCTCCCGGATGCCCTCCTGGTCGAAGATGGCCCGCACGCGCTTGGCAAAGGCGCGGATCTCGTCCAGCAGATCCGCACCCTCGGCGGTGAAGAGGCGCAGGCTGCCCAGCACCTTGTCCATGGCGTCGTCGTTGTCGAGGATCTCGAGCCACCGCTCCACTTCGGCGCCCGGATTGACCAGCGCGTTGAAGAAGCGGGCGTCGTACAGCCCCCCCTCGTGACCCGAGATGGTCACCCCGCCCACCGGGCTCAGGGTCACCGTGAGCCGGCTCTGGCGCAGCTCCGGCACAAAGCACTCCACGGAGCGCCCGGAGGCGGACAACACCGGAGAGGCGCCCTGGAGATCCCAGTCCACCTCGAAGATCGCCTCTCCGAGCCCTGTCGTGGACAGGTGTCCCAGGGGAAGGCGCACAGACACCACGCTCCCCGTCGGTAGGGTAAGGCTCCGGGGTCCCAGGTCCAGCCGCGCCTCCTCCACCACGAGATCCGCCGAGGTCCCGCTCACGTCCAGATCCACCAGGCGGCCACACAGGGGGCTGGTGCGCAGCCGGCCGTCGAACCCCACACGCACCACGCCCCGCCCCAGGAGCACGCCGTCGTCGATGTCCAACTCCGGGAAGGCATCCACCCGGGTGGTGGTGTCCAGGGAGAGGCCCGTCCGGCCCTCGAGCCGCACCGCCAGGCCGCCTTCAGGGGTCCGGTCGGCGCGCCCGGAGATCCGGCCGTCCGCCAACCGCGGCGCCAGGCTCATGACGCCGTCCTCCAGGTGGCTGCCCGGCGGGATGTCCACCCCGGAGCTGAAGGACACCGCCGCCCGATCCAGGATCGACACGCCGGCGGGCTGGCCCGTGCACAGCGCCACCTCACCGTCCAAAGACAGCCCGTGCATCTGGAGGCTCAGCCCCGTGGTCTCCGCCATCAATGGCTGCTCGATGTCCAGGCTCACATCCAGCGCCTCCACCGAAGAGCCCGGATCGACCTTCAGCGCCGCCTCCAGGGCGAGGTGCTCTTCGGGCCACCGCTGGTCAAAGGCCGCAGCCACGCACCGGGCCGCCACGTCGCCGCCCTCCCCGCGGGCGTTGATGGCCAGGGACACATCGCCCCGCAGCCGATGGTCCGCCGTGCCCGCCTCGAGCCCCTCCAGGCTGATCCGGATGGACTCGGCGCCGCTCGACGCGGCGACCACGCCCCGTACCAAGACCGGCTCCGGGAACCCCAGGGCCACGGTGGTTTCGCCCAGGTCCGGCGTGGGCAACCGCGCCGCGAGGGTCGGCAGGCGGGCAGTGGCCTCGAAGTGGCCCTCGACCTGGGCCACCAGCCGCGCCGCCTCCAGGGCGAGGGCGCGCTGGTCGAGCCGATCGAACCGCACGGTCGCCGAGGCCAGGGGGTTGTCCGACAGGAGCGACTCCACCAGGGCGTGGGGCGCCGGCAGCACCGCGCGCGGCAACACCACATCGGCGAAACGAGTCATGGCGCGCCCCGGATAGCCGAATTCCCCGGTGAATCGCAGATGCAGCTCCCAGGTCCCGCGCCGCTGAACCGGGCGGGCGGAGACGTGGCTGAGCAGAATCACCGGCAGCCGCTGGGACGTGTGCTTGAGCTCCTCCCGGATCAGGCCGGCCCCACCGGCGAGCTCGCGCAGAAGCACCTCGGTGCCCCGGGACACCTGGGCCTTGACCTCTTCGATGCGCTGGCCCACGCGCGGCTCGGCCGCGGCCACGATGGCAAGACCGCTGTCGAGCCGACCCAGCCAGTCCAGCCCCACCCGCTGCGCCTTCACCGCTGCTTCGCTCTGGGCGAGCCGGGTCAGCTGGTTCCGAACCGCAGCCAGGTCCCGGTCCTCGAAGAGGGTGTGCAGCCGGCTGAGGGTGGGCCAGACGTTGCGCAGGGTCACTGCCGGCTCGAACCCCAGCTCTGCGGCGGTGATCATGGACTTGTGACGCACCTGGTCCAAGCCCCGATTCGCAGTGAGCCACGCCTGGCAGACGCAGTCGGCGTCCACATCGATCTCCAAAGGCTCACGGTCGGTCACGCCGAACGCATACCGGCCCGGCCTCAGGGACACGCTCAGCTCGGCGTGCAGGTGGTCGATGTGATCACCGCTGAGCTGATCTGTCACCAGCCGCACCGCGGAAGGCGGCGCCAGCGGCACGAACTCCGGTGTGATCTCCGACCCGGGATCCAGGCGAAGCTCCAACCGCCCGGCGGGTGCAGGTCCGCGCGATCCCTGACTCACGCGCGATCCCTGGCTCAGATCTTGATCTCGATCCTGATCCTGATTCGGCTCGCGGGTGATCGACATGGCACTCTTTCTGTCGCGACCCTGGCGCCGGGGTCAGCAGGACTTGAAAACCCAAAGCAGGACCACCGCCACAGCCAGCCCGACCGTGACCGCCAGCAGGATTTGGACGCGCCGCCGGCCGGTGTGGTCCGACGCCACGGCGCTGTCCGGCGTCACGGCGCTGTCCGGCGTCACGGCGGTGTCCGCCTCGCCAACGACCCCGTCCACGCCCCCGACGACATCGCCGTCGCCGTCGCCGTCGACCGCCTCCTCGTCGAGGATCTGCGTCTTGGGCTCCGCTGAAGCGAGGTCCGCCTCCTCGTCGAGGATCTGCGTCTTGGGCTCCGCAGAAGCGAGATCCGCCTCCTCGTCGAGGATCTGCGTCTTGGCCTCTCCCCCGGACAGATCGTGGGAGTCGTCCAGGATCTGCGTCTCTGCGGCCAACAGCGCCAGAGAAGGTACCCGGGCAGGGCCCTCCCCTTCCACCTCCCCTTCCACCTCCCCGGCCAACTCCTCGGCGAGCTCCTCGGCCAGCTCAGCCTCCTCGCTCTCCTCCAGCGCGGCCTGGGCCTGCTCGCTGATCACCGGCTCCATGGCGTCGTCTCCCCCGACGCTCATCCACTTGACGTCGGTGGTGATCAACGTATCGCTCTCTGCCCGAAGGGCATCCTCCCGCACGGCCTCAATCCCCGCGGTCTTGCGGCCCACCGAGGTCTCCTTGGCGTCGGGGTCCCCCAGGGTGCCGGCCACCGAGCGACGGCGGCGATGCCCATCCTGCTCCTTCACGCCCTGCTGCCAGGCGAGCAGCGTCATCTTGCGCCGTCGCTCTGCCATCTTGTCCGAGTCGCCTGACCGCTCGTCACCGAGCAGGTCCCGCATGAGATCCCGCAGCACCGATCCCAGGACGTGGTTGTGCTCGATGACCTCGTCCAGGGCATCGGCCATGGCGCCGGCCGACTGGTACCGCTGCGCCAGGTCCCGACAGAGGCCCTTGTTCACCACGTCCACAAGGTCCTCGGGAACGTCGGGGGCGAACTGGCGCGGGTCCGGCACGTCCCCGTCGCGCACCCGACGGAGGATCTCCAGGTCGTCTTTGCCCCAGAAGAGCCGACGCCCGGTGAGCAGCTCGTGCAGCACGATGCTCGCCGAGAATACGTCGGAGCGGCGGTCCAGGGGCTTGCCCTCGGCCTGCTCGGGCGACATGTACCCGAACTTGCCCTTGAGCACGCCACCCACGGTCTCGGCCGACCGGATGCCGTCAGCCGCCTTGACGATGCCGAAGTCCAGCAGCTTCACGTCCCCGGACCGCGCGACCATGATGTTCACCAGGTTGATGTCCCGGTGAATCAGCCCCATGGGCCGGCCCTTGTCATCCGTCTTCTCGTGGGCATACTCCAACCCGCGAAGCGCGTCCCGGACGATGTGCAGCCCCACGCGCCAGGGCAAGGACCGCTTGTACCGCTGGGCGTACCGCACGTGCAGCCCCTGCAGGTGCAGCCCGTCGATGTACTCCATGGCGATGAAGTGGTTGCCGTCCTGCTCGCCGTACTCCAGGACCGTGACGATGTTCGGATGTTGCAGCAGCGCCGAGAGCCTGGCCTCGTCGATGAACATACGGACGAAGCCCGGGTCCCCGGCGTGCTGCGGCTTGACCCGCTTGATGACCAGCGAGGACTCACCGCCCTTGGCCCCACCGGAGCCCTCGGCCCCTTTCGAGCCCTCGGAGCCCTTGGAGCCCTCGGAGCCCTCGGAGCCCTCGGAGCCCTCGGAGCCCTCGGAGCCCTCGGCACGGCTGGCCCGGTACACCTCGGCCATGCCGCCGGTGCCGATGAGCTCGTGGATCCGGAAGGCGCCGAACTCCACGGCAACGGCGTCACGGACCGACTCTGTCTTCTGATCGCTCGACTGATCGCTCAACGAAGTGCCTCTACGGGATCTGCCCGATTATTCGTACATCTGCGCCGCGGGTGCAACCACCGACCGGGATCTAGGGGCCGCGAATGGGTAATTCGATCGTTCAGGCCGCCGATCCATCCCGTCTCGCTTTGTTGCCAGGCGGTCGAATATTCCCGATATGCTCCCTTCTGGCGCCTCGCGAGCCGGGCGCCTTGACGCCCTGAATCGACCGACTTACCCATTCGCGGCCCCTTAGTCCCTTATCTACCAAATCGTGCGCAAGATGGTATCAACTTGTGCACACATCGAGCTGGTATCGAACTGCTATTGGCCGTAGGCAATTAGGTATTAGCTTTCTGATTCCGGAGTGTTGGCTAACTGCTAATCGCTAACGGCCAACAGATCCCGGCGGAGCCGGGACCTGTATGGTTCCGGCTACGCCGGGTTAGGGGCCGCGAACGAACAACTCGATCGATGCTGGCCGCCGAGGCGCCCGCTGGGCAAGGAGCGAGGAGGGCGCATAGTGGGGCCCATGGAACCGACGAGCGACGCCGCCCAGGGGGATGGATCGGCGGTCAGGACGACTGACTTGTTCATTCGCGGCCCCTTATGACCGAGATTGACGGTGGAGGTACTCCAGGAAGCGGGCGATCCCACGGACCGCGTGGGCGGCGCGCAGCGAGGGGAAGACCTCGAAGGCGTGGTGCGCCCCGCGCAGCTCAGCGTAGCAGCTCGGCGCGCCGGAGCCCTCGCGGAGCGCTGCGTGAAACCGTCGGGCTCCCCCCACGGGCGCCAAGGTGTCCCGATCCCCGTGCAAAACAAAAAAAGGCGGCGCCTCCCGGTGGATCCGATGGATGGGAGAGGCCTCGGCGAAGACCTCGGGCGCCTCGGCATACCGGACCTTGAGGAACACCCTCTCCACCAGCCGGCGCAAGCCCTCTTGGGCCCGGTCCCCGGGCTCGCCCACGAGATCGTAGATTCCATAGATGGAGACGCAGCCCCGAACAGAGGTATCAACCTCCTCGAACCCCGGTTGGTAACCAGCCTCCCCCGCCGTCAGCGCCAGCAAGGAGGCCAAATGCGCCCCGGCCGACCCGCCCGCCACCACCACGAAGTCGGGATCCGCCCCGTAGCCGCTCCCTTCCTCGCGGATCCAGCGAACAGCGTCCTTGAGGTCGATGAGCGCGTCGGGAAACGTAGCCCGAGGGCTGAGACGATAGTTGGCCGTCACGCACACCCAGCCCCGCCTGGCCAGGTGATGCATCAAAGGCCCGCCCTCGTACCTCTTGTCACTGATGGTCCACCCGCCGCCGTGGACCCACAGCAGGGTAGGCGCGCCCCGGAGGGCGGTTGCGCCCCGCGCGCCCCCCGTCGCCCGGCTGGCCCGGCGAGCCCGGATCACATCCAACGTAAGAACCCGGCCATCAACCTCGCGGTAAGCGATGTCGGACAACCGCTCCACGTCCCCCGGACGCAGGGGCCAGGGCACCAGCACCTCCGCCACCGTCGGCCCGCCCTCGCCCGCCCCCGGCCCGCCCTCGCCCGCCCCCGGCTCATCCTCCACCCAGGAGCCCAACTCCACGCCGAGCCCATCGGTCAAGGCCGCGTCCACAGTGGCCCGGGTCCGCGCGCTCCACACCACGCTGACCCAAAGCCCGGTCCAGGCCATCCCGGCGAGGCCAAGCCCAACCCACCCCGGCCACCCGCCGAGCGCGCCACCGGCCACCAGCAGCCCCACGGCCACCGCCTGCCACACCAGGTGATGCAAGGCCACCTCGACGGTGAGCCACCCGGCGAAGAACACCACCGCGGCCACCACCGGCGGCCGCCGCGGCGGCCAGAAGGCGTTCCACGAAAAGAGCGCGCACCATCCGCCAAGGCCGAGCAGCAGCCACGGTGTCATTCTAGCTCGGGGGAGGGTCGACGTGCTCGGTGCGGTCGGGCTCGCGCGGGGGCTTCGACCCACCGGGTCGACAGGCAGGTGCCATTCACGTGGGCACGCCCAGCCGGGGCAAGACGAAGCGCTGTAGCACCAGCCAGACCACGAAAAAGAGGATGATCCAGATCAGATCCATGACCAGGCCTACTTGATGGACTTCAAGATCTGCTTGGCGTAGCTGGAGTTGTAGCCACAGCGGGGGCACAGGCGGATGTACCGGCTCAAGGCTGCCTTGGCCGCCGCCTTCTTGCCCATCTCGTTGCTTGCGACTCCCAGGTAGAACCAGGGGCCGGGCAGGCTGCTGTCGAGGCCCGTGGCCCGCTTGGCCATGGTCACCGCGCCCTTGTTGGCGCCGGAGTGGAGGAAGCGCTTGGCCTTGGCGCCGAAGATCTTCGCCAGGATCTTGCGCGCGGTGGGCTCGGCGGGGTTGAGCTTGAGGGCCTGCTGTGCCAGCTTCTCGGCCTTGGCCCGGTTGCGCTTGTACTCTGCCTTGGCCTGGGCGGCCAGGTTGGCGGCCTCCCCTCCACCAGACGCCGGCGTCATGCCCACAGGCGTCATGCCCACAGGCGTCATGCCCACAGGCGTCATGCCCACAGGCGTCATGCCGTCGAGCGTCATGCCGTCGGGCGTCATGCCCACGGGCGTCATGCCGTCGGGCGTCATGCCCACGGGCGTCATGCCGTCGGGCGTCATGCCCACGGGCGTCATGCCCGACGGGGTCATGCCGGACTTGTTGGCACCGCCGGTGGTCCCAGCTGAGTCACCCGAGAGCACGGGGTCTTCCTTGTAGACCTGCGCCAGCAACGCCCGATCGTGGGCGTCACTGCGCTTGGAGCTCTTCGTGCTTCCGCCTTTCGCGTAGGGATTGATCTTGAAGACCGCGAAGTAGGTCCCCGCGGCCACGGCCACCAGCAACACGATCAGCCCGATCAGCAGCCTGCGCTTGCGCCGCGCCCTGGGCTGAAAATCATCCAGATCCGAGAAGTCGTCTAGCGCGTCGTCGAACTCCTGCTCCGTGGAGAAGAACTCGGTCTCGCCTCCCTTCTGGATCTTCAAACCGCGGTAGGGCGTCTTCTGCATGGGATCGGAGACCGAAGCCGGATGGGGCTGGGCCTCCGCCGTGGGCTGGGCCTCCGCCTTCGGCTGGGCCTCCGCCGTGGGCTGGGCCTCCGCTGTGGGCTTCTCTTCCGCCACGGGCGCAGGCGCTGGAGCCGGCTTCGGTGCTGGCTCGGGCGTGGGCTCGACCGCCGGCTCGGGGGCCACCACGACCTTGGACGAAGGCGCCTCTGCTGCCTTGGGTGAGGCCTCGGGCTCGGGGGCCACCACGACCTTGGACGAAGACGGCTCTGCTGCCTTGGGTGAGGTCACGGGCTCGGGGGCCACTGGACTCACCGGCGGCGGGGCCGGCGTGATGTCCGGCGTCGTTGCTTGGGTAGGCGCGGCCTCCTCTTCGTCGGGGAGCTGCGGCACGGCCGAGGCGGTTGGCGGCTCCACGGCACGGGGCTCCGCTCGCTCGGGCGCCACCACGACCTTGGGCAGATCCGGCACCGACACGACCACCGGTTTTGCAGCCGCGGGGGCAGGGGCCACCTTCGCCGCGATGTCCTTTTTCGGCACCGCCACCTTCACGGGCTTGATCTGCGCCAGCTTTGCCACCTCGGGGGACGTCGTGGCAGCAGAAGGAGCGGGGGCGGTTGCCGGGGCGGTCACTGGGCCGGTCACCGGGGCGGTCTCCTGGTCGGCGAGGGGCTTGGACACCACCGATTCGGGCGTGTACATCTCCTTGGTGTCCGCGTAGCGGCGCTTTGCGGCCGCGTCCAGTTGCGCGACCCCGGCATCGGGCGCGCGCTCCGGCTGGAAGGCCGTCGCTGTGGACACGTTCCCCGCCGCGGCGTCCGCCCGCTCGGAGGTCTGAGCCGCCGTGGGTGGCGGAGCGGCGGCCACCGAGGCGACGCTGGCCTCGAGGGCCGCGAGCATGGACTGAGCGCTGGGGGCACGGGCGCCGGCCTTCTTCGAAAGGGCCTGGTCCATGAGCACCCACAAGGCTTGGGAGATCTCCGGCCGCTCGGCCCTCAGATCCACAGGGGCGTCCTCCAGGTGCGCCCGCATCACGTCGAACTCGGCCTGGCCGTCGAAGGGCACCCGGCCCGCCAGGGCGAAGTATGCCAGCACGCCCACGGCATACAGGTCTGTCCGCTCGTCCGCGAGGTGGTTACGGATCTGCTCGGGGGCCATGTACCGAATCGCCGCCAGGGAGCGCTGCCCCTCCTGGTCGGATTTAATGAAGTGGTCGAAGCCGGTGATCTTCACCCGGTCGTCCTCGTCCACCGCCACGTTCAGCGCGGTGAGCTGCCCGTGGGGCAATCCAGCCTGATGGGCGTAAGCCAACCCGTCGAGCACCTGACAGAAGATGCGATGGAAGCGAGGTAGCGCCAGCGGACCTTCGGATTGGACGATTCCCTCCAGCGGCTGGCCTTCGGGGATCTGCAGAACGGCGACGTAACGATTCCCTTCCCGGCGGAAGTTGTAGAGGGTGAGCAGGTTCGGATGATCCAGCTTGGCCAGGGTCCGCGCCTCGGACTTGATCCGCTCGTCTGCCTTGGTGTTGGCAAACTCGGGGGCTGGCAGGGCCTTGACCATGGCAGGTTGCCCGGTCAGCTGATGCTTCGTCTCGTAGATCTCCCCCTGGGCACCTGCCGTCACGAGGCGCACGATCTCGTAGTCGCTACAGACCACTGCGCCGGGCTGCAAGATGTCGGAGCGGGGGCTGGTCGGCTCAGCCGACGGAGTGACGCTCACGTCCTCGGGCGCTTCCACCTTGGCCGCATCGGCCGCCTTGAGCCGTCGGCCGCAATGCTGGCAGAAAAGAGCATCGTCCGGAGAGCGGTGTCCACAGTAGGCGCAATACACGATGGGTACCCTTCCACAAAACTGGGGCTAAGAACATAGCACGCCCAATAGTGGTCGTCACCCGCGAGTTTACACCTGAGCGCACGCGGGGATTTGTCGGGCGGACGATACAACGGCCGCCCCGTAGTCTCGGCGCCCATGCGCTCGCTTATGAGCCTCACACCGATGCCTCGAAGGGCCGCTTGACCGCTGCCCATGGGTCTTTCCACTTGACACCCCCAAACAGGCCACTTAGACTTCACTCCTCTTTTCCAGTAAAAAAAGACGCGCCAACGGCATCCAAATCCAGGAAGCGAGAGGAAGCTTATGACGAAAGCCGAACTGATCGAGAAAATCTACAAGAAAAAGGGCCTGCCCGCGAATCTGACCAAGAAGGCAGTCACCGAGATCGTCGAGTCGGTTTTCGACGAGGTGGCAGACTACTTCGTCAAGCAGCGGATCACCAAGAACTCCACACCGAAGTTCACCTACCCCGGATTTGGCACGTTCACCAAGAAGAAGCGTGGCGCCCGCAAGGGCCGCAACCCGCAGACAGGTGAGCCGTTGAGGATTCCCGCCTCCGTGGGCCTCAGCTTCTCCCCGGGCGTGCAGTTGAAGGGTCGCCTCAACAAGCGCAAATAGCGCGAGGCGGGGAACCGCCTCTATCGCATCCGGATGTCCAATCAGGGGAGGTGCAGCCCCAGGCTACAGGCGTGGTGAGTCCAGACCTGTTGTGCCACGTCGCGCCAGCCACCATCTCGCACGCCCGTGAATCCCCGCGTCCCACTCCACGTCCAACCCATCGGTCGCCACGCCTAGCCAGCAGACGCCTGTTCTCACCGACTATGGATTGCTACTTGTGGGACACGGCACTAGTATGAAACCGATGCTCCGCCGAACCCTCATCTCCCTGGTCACGATTGCCTCGCTGGCGCTGCCGCTGGCGTCGCTGCCGGCGCGGGCGGGAGATCCACTGCCGGGGCGCATGCCCGGCGTGCAGCTACCCCCGCGACTCCAGAAACCCCAGGGCAAGATCCGCGTAGGGAGCTGGGTGGAGTTCTCCGTGCGGTCCATCACCAAACGGCGGCGCTTCCGCCTACACTGGGCGGTGGTGGGAAAGGTGGGACGCAGCTTCTGGTGGGAGCTCACCTTTCGGGAGGCTCGCAAGCCCGTCGCGCGCATCAAGACCCTCATCAAGGGCACCGTGACCAAGCCGAGCCATATCAAGCGGGTCATCGTCCAGACCGGCACCTCCCAACCCCTCGAGCTGCCCATGAAGTCCGGACGGAAGCTCATGAAGGTCTACCTGCGAAAGCGGCGGGGCGTTGCCATCAAGGACCACGGCACCGTGCGGCTGAAGGTGGCCGCGGGCACCTTCCTGACCCGCCACCAGTCCTGGAAGGACACCTCGGGCCAGACCGTGCACGAGTGGATCTCCCGAAAGGCCGGCATCTGGGGCCTGGTCCGCTTCCGCACGCCGCAGCTCGAGATGGAGCTCATCGGCCAGGGCCGCGGCGCCCGATCCCGGATTCGCGGCATCCCCGCCAAGTGGCACATCCCAGGACGATGAACCTCCCTCCCAGACATTCGCTGGCCTGCGCTACGTTTGGGCTGGCGTCACTCGTCCTGGCCGCGACAGCCGCGCACAGCGCTCCCCCAAAAGAGGTCACGCTGACCCAAAAAAAACGTCAGCCCCCCGTTGCCTTCGCCGCCATGATCAACCCGGTCGAGACCGGTGTATCCGCGCTGGTGAACAAGCTCGTGCTGGTGTCTCCTCTGGTGCTACTCGGCGACGGCCGGGGGGCCTGCGTGCTCAACCCTCAGGCCTACGCGCTCACCGACGGCTCCGTCGGTGGCGTCGGGGCGCTGGTGGGCTTCCGGATCTTCTCCGGTCGGCGCTACGACGGCCTGTACTTCGGCGTGCGCTTCGGGGGGGGCGTGGGCAACGAGTCCTTCAAGACCTTCATGGGGCAGATCGACACCGGCTACACCTGGGCCTTCGGTGCCTTCCGCCTCGGCCTCGGTGTAAACGCCGGCGGTGGGTACATGGCCTACCGGGACACCCGCGGCAGCCTCTATCTGTTCAGCCTGGACGTCTCCGTAGGGTTCGCCATGGGGCGGTTCAAAGCCCCGCCGGCCGCAAAGTAGCGGTCAGACGAACGGAGCGCTCGGCGCGCCACGGAGGGAAGCGCCAGCCGCGGGCGATTCCCTCGATGCAGCGCCCCAGTCCCTGGGGAGGCGGCATCGAGCGGGCCTTGCGAGCGGGTGCTCGGGGCCCCGTCAGAGGACTGCCCTTCACCCGTCGCACGGCCCCGTCAGGGGGAATCAGCAGCACCAGCCGCCAGCCCTGCAACCTGTGTCCGACCGACGCGAAACAGCGCGCCACCGCGGGCACACGGGCACGCAGCTGGGCAGCCCAGGACAGGGCCGGAGGAGGCTCGGCCCGCGGCTTCCACGGTCCCGCGAGGCGCAGCACCCGGGCGCGCAGAGCGGCGGGGCCGGTCAGGCCCGAGCCGAGCGCCGTGGTGAGCACCCGGCGAGCGGACCGGACCGCTCCGCGGCTCATCAGCCGCCCGGTAAGGCGCGTGGACACCACGCTCCCGTGGGCCTTGAACCCCGCAGCGTCTACGCTAGACCAGTCCTGGAGGTGGCGCGCCGGGTCGCGCGTCCGCGCCAGGAGCGCCGGCAGGTGGTACACCACGGAGCGACGCAGGGCCGCAGACGCTGATCCCAAGGCGCGGATCAATCGCCCCAACAGCCTCCGCAAAGGCCTGGGGGAGCCGTTGCTGCGCGCCAGGGCCAGGGCCCTCAGCAGCATGGCCCGAGCCCCCCGGGCATCCTTTGCGGCGGTACGCAAGACCTTCAGGGCGGACGCCGGCCTCCCCAGCCCGACCCATAGCTGGGCCAGGTCGAGCCCGTAAGCCGTGCGCTGCCGAGGCACACGAACGTCGACGAGCAGCCGCTCGAAGAGCTTCGCCGAGGCGGCCGGTTTGAGCTCTCGAAGATAGTGCGCCAGGCGCACCCTGGCCATCTCAGGGGGCTGGTTGTTCTCGAGAACCCCCTCCAGGAGGGTGACGCATTCCCGCAGGTGAGCCGACACCTTCCGCTGCAGCAGGTCGATGCGCTCGCGCGGCGGAGGTCGCCCTTCGGACTTCGCGGCCGCCATCAAGGCCCGGATTGTGTCGATCTTCCGGTTGGCCAGGCGCCAGAGCCGGGCGGCGATGTGGGTGATGAGCACCTGTCTCTTGCGGCCGCGTTTTCGGTAGGCCATGCGACGTTCCTTGCGCAGGCTGCGGCGTGGCAGACCGAAGGGGTCCCGAAAAAGGGGAAAGGGTGGCGGGTTCCGGAGCCGAATGGCTCTTGGAACGGGCCGTAAAAACCCCTCCACCGCGATGGACGTCTCGACCTCTGGGATCGGACGAGCTCGCCTCGCGCGCAAGTCCGGGTCCGGCGACGCGAGCCTGGGGCAGGCCGCCAGGGTCACGACCCCGGGTAGGAGGATCGACAGTCGAATCGCCGAGCTGTAGCTCAAGGCGCAATCTCCATCCGGTAGCGGTGCCCCTTGCGGAGGCGCACTTTTTCCCGCCGCAGGAGCCTCCCACCCTTTCGCACCTCCAGCTTGTACACACCGGCTGCCAACAGGGTGCGGGCGTGCTCCTGGGGCGGCGCGGTCACCAGCCGCTGAACCGGGCCCCGAAAGGCCAGTCGCACCACCTCGGCGCTGCGGTTCACCACGTGCAGTGCCGGGTGGCGAAGCTGGGCGTCCTTCCTCTTGTGGAGGGTACGGCTCTGATGCGACCGGGCTGTTCCCTTGGCCGATCCGACGCAGACCAGCCCCGCGGCGATCAACAGCATTGCACGTCCCACACAGACCATGGCTCGCAGCATAACACGCCTGGCCACCCCCACAAAAAACGCGCCGCAGAATGGACGACATGGGATCCTAGGCTCTTTCCAAGGGCAACAATTGTGGGTACCTTCGGGGCAACAATGGAGGAAATCATGACAGTCGATGTTACCTGGTACGGACACTCGGTCACGATGGTGAGAACCGACGAGGTCACGCTGCTGATCGATCCGTTCCTGACGGACAACGCCAAGTCACCCATCACCGCCGATGACGTCGAGCCGGATGTCATTGCCATCACCCACGGCCACGCCGACCATGTCGGCGACACGGTGGCCATCGCCAAGGAGCACGGCTCGCTGTGCATCTCCAACTTCGAGATTTGTAACTACCTGCAGGCCAACGGAGTACAGGACGTTCACCCGCTGCACATCGGCGGCGGGTTCAACTTTCCCTGGGGACGGGTGCAGCTCACGATCGCCCACCATGGCTCGGCGCTCCCCGACGGCTCCTACGGCGGGAGCCCGGCGGGGCTGCTGCTCTCCTTTGCCGGCAAGAACATCTACCACGCCGGCGACACCGGGCTCTTTTACGACATGAAGCTCATCGGGGAAAAGCGGCTGGACCTGGCCCTGCTCCCCATCGGCGACAACTTCACCATGGGCCCCGACGACGCGCTGCGGGCGGTCGAGCTGCTGGAGCCGAGGATCGTGGTGCCCATGCACTACGACACCTTCGACGTCATCGAGCAGGATCCCAACGACTGGGCCGAGCAGGTACAGCGCAAGACGAACGCCAACGTGAAGGTGCTCTCCCCGGGCGAGTCGGTGGTGCTGTAGGGATCTGCACTAGCCGCGCAGGCGAATCTTGATCAGGGTCGCGAGGGCCTCCACGCCGTCGGTCCAGCGAATCTTCTTGCCCGAGGCCACGTCCCGGGCCTCGTAGTCGATGGGGACCTCGTGCACCGGGATCTTTGCCCTGCCGAGCTTGCCCACCACCTCCGGACAGAACTCGAACCGCTCACACTGCAGGTCGAACCCGCGCAAGATGTCAGTGCGAAAGACCTTGAAGCAGGTGGCCTCGTCCGTGATCCGCACACCGAACAACAGGTTCGCCGAGAGGGTGAGGATCCGGTTGGCCAAGAAGTTGGACACCTGCATGCCCGTGGGCCAGGAACGCCTGAGGAACCGGGAGCCAAAGACCACATCCGCCCTACCGTTGACGATGGGCTCCAGGAGGGTCGGGTAGTCGGCCACGTCGTACTCCAGATCGGCATCTTGAATGATGGCGATGTCGCCGGTGGCCACCTGCAGCGCCGTGCGAATGGCCGCGCCCTTGCCGCGATTCGTCGGGTGGTGGGCCAGCTTGACCACCGACTCTGCGGGCGTGAACTCCGTGACGATGACCGAGGTGCGATCCGGGGATCCGTCGTCGCAGACCACGATCTCCTTGTCGAGGCCGAGACCCCTCAGATCCACGGCGTCGATCTGCGCCAGGATCTGACCGATGTGCTTCTCTTCACAGAAGGCGGGAACGATGATCGACAGCTTCATGGGGCGACGCTCTCAGGCGGCTGGCGCAAATTGCCTTGTCATCTGGAACCCGATCCATCGCGACTGCCTGCGGGGGGCTTCCCCCCCCCAAGAAACAGGGGAGATGCTCGTCGGTTGCATACGCCGACCATGCGCCCTCCTCGCGCCTTGGCAACCGCGCGCCTCGTGTCCCAACTCGACAAGCTTGTTCACGCCAGCCGCCTTGCGATGGACGGTCCACCGGGTGACCTCAATCTAACAGCTTCGGACTGGGGCCAAAAGGCGCAAAAAAGCCCGCTGGTCATCCGCCACCGGAGGGCACCACCATCCAGACCACGTCGTCGGATCGAAGCGGTGTGGAGTATCCCTGCAGGTAGTGAATGTTCCGGCCGTTGAGTAGCAGCGTGCACTGGGTCGACTCCTTCCATTCGGCGGGATCCACCCCCTGGCCTGCCTCCTGGAGAAGCTCGGCCACGGTGCGGGCGTCCGACTCCACCCGCTCGGCGCCGAGTCGCGCGGCCAGGCCAGCGTGGGGCACGAGGATGGGCATGGCTACCTCCGGATCCTCAGCCGCCGCACGGTGGCGTCCGTGGGCACCCCCGTCTCGTCCCAGCCACGTATCTTGTAGTACTGCGGGAGCATCACACCGAGGGGGACCCCGCTTTGCCCCTCGCGGGACAGCGGCTCGGACAGGAGCCGCTTTGGCAGGTTGTCGGCGGTGGGACGGATCCCCTCGCGCAGGTTGTACAGCCGCTCGAGGGTGTAGACCCGGGCGCCGATCTCGGCCAGGTCGCTCATGGACACTGAGCGCCCCGTGACCGCTGACAAGAGCTTCTCGAACCAGAGCATCTGGCCGGGAAGCTTGAGCTTCATGATCAAGCGCAGGACCGGGCCGCTGTTGGCCAGGACGGCCATGATGGTGCGATAGGCCAGCCCGTTGGGGTCGAGCTTGAACAGCGCACCCGGGATCACTGCGTAGGTGGAGAAGTAGCACATCGACAGCGACGACACCGAGGCGTTGGTGTTCTGCTGGAAGACCACCAGCTCCGGCTTGGACTTCGGCGAGAAGGGATCCACCGACGCCGGCCCTGTGGCCTCGAGGTACATGGTGCTGCCGCGGATGTGGCACCCACCGCGGTTGTTCACCGCGTACTCGAGCCCCTGGCCCACGCAGCCTCGCGGGTCGTAGGCCGGCAGCTCGAGGCCCTTGACGTGGATGGCAAAGTCCACGCCGCCGTACTTCTCCGACATGCGCCGGCTCCCCTCGGCCAAGTCGGCGCCGAGCCCCCGCCTGGCGGCGGTGTCGTCGATGGCCTTGCGGTAGCCCTCCACGTCTCCCCAGGCCAGGTCGCTGGTCAGCATGTCCCGCTCGGTGAGCTCGGTGGCGAAGCCCAGGGTGGTTCCCATCGAGATGGTGTCCAGGCCCAGCTCGTCGCAGACCTCACCCAGCTCCACCACGGCCTCGAGGTCGAAGACACCGAGGTTGTTCCCCAGCATTCCTATGGTCTCGTACTCGGGGCCCTTGGCCGGACGGCCCTTGATCTCGACGTGGCGGCCGCAGCGGATGGGGCAGGCCAGGCAGCCGCCACGCTTCTGTAGCAGCTCGTCGCGCATCTTCTCCCCGGCGAGGCTCGTGGAGCGCAGATCCTGGCCGGCCTGGAAGTTGCGCGTGGGGATGATGTTCCGCCCGGCGCAAGTCATCACCAGGCTCGCCGTGCCCAGGTCCGGCAGGATGCCGCCGGTCATGGGGTGGCTCTTGAGGAAGGCCGACAGGCTCCGTTGCAGCTCCTTGTAGGACTCGGGTCGGGCGATGGGCGTCTTGCCCTTGCCGTTGGCGATGACCGCCTTGAGGTTCTTCGAGCCCATTACGGCGCCGGTGCCGCAGCGCCCCGCCACCCGGTGCTGGCTCACGATGCAGGCGTACCGCACGAGGTTTTCCCCCGCCGGGCCGATAACCGCCTTGCCGAAGTTGCGCGGCAGGGCGGCCTGGGTCTCGCCGGTGGTCTTGCCCCACAGATGAGACGCGTCCTTGAGAGTGACGTTGTCCTCGTCGATCTCGAGGTACACGGGGCGATCGCTGCGCCCCCGCAGCAGCACCGCGTCGTAACCCGCCTTCTTGAGCTTGGTGGCGAAGCTGCCGCCACAGTGGCTGTCGCCGATGCACCCGGTCAGCGGCGACTTGGTGGTGACGACGAAGCGGTTGGACTGGGGCGCGTTGGTACCCGTGAGAGGGCCCACCGAGAAGATCAGGACCATGCGCTCGTCAAAGGGATCGAGGCCCGCGGGCGTGTTGTCGTAGAGCATGCGCGCGCCCATGCCGCGCCCTCCCAGATAGAGCTCCTCGTCCTGCGGATCGGTGCGCTTGACCTCGATGGTCCCGGCGCCCAGATCCACGTCCAGATACCGACCCAGGTTGCCGCCCTTCATGCGTGACCTCCGGAAAAGAGCCAAGCCCGTGATTAACACATCGCGTCAAAAGAGACCAGTCGAGTCCCCTTTTCGCGCGGGGCCGAACGACCTGCGACCCGAAGGGCGCGGTCAGATCGGGAATATTCGTGACCGACTCCCACCGCAGAAGTGCGATACTCGACGCATGGAGCCCCCTATCTATCTCGACTACAACGCCACCACTCCCATCCACCCCGAGGTGGCCGCGGCAATGCGGCCGGTCCTCGAAGACACCTTCGGCAACCCGTCCAGCGGCCACGCCTTTGGCCGGGCAGCCGCCGCCCTCGTGGCCACGGCGAGGGCCCAGGTGGCGGAGGCCCTCGGCTGCGACGCCGACGAGATCGTCTTCACCGGAGGCGGCACCGAGAGCAACAACCTGGCGATCGTGGGCATCGCCGAGGCCCGGCGGGAGCAAGGCGACCACCTGGTGACCTCTGCGGTGGAGCACCCGGCCGTGGACCGGGTCATGACTCACCTCGAGGGCCGGGGCTTCCGGGTCACCCGCGTGGCCGTGGACGGTCATGGACAGGTGGATCCGCAGGACGTCGCCGCGGCCCTGACCCCCGAGACGACCCTCGTGTCGATCATGCACGCCAACAACGAGGTGGGAACGATCATGCCCATCGCCGAGATCGCCGCCCTCTGTCGTGACCGGGGCGTGGCCGTCCACACGGACGCGGCCCAGTCCGTGGGCAAGATCCCCACGGCGGTGAACGACCTCGGCGTGGACCTGCTCACCGTGGCGGGTCACAAGTTCTACGCTCCCAAGGGGGTGGGAGCGCTCTACGTGCGGCGCGGAACCACGCTGGCAAAGGTACTGCACGGCGCGGACCACGAACGCGGGCTCCGGCCGGGCACCGAGAACGTGCCAGGGCTGGTGGGACTCGGGCGCGCAGCGGCCCTGGCCGCGCAGGATCTGGAGAGTCACGCCGACCACCAGCGCGGGCTGCGTGACCGCCTGCACCAGGCCCTCGTCGCCGGTCTGCCTACCGACGCCCTCCGGCTCAACGGCCACCCCACCCAGCGCCTGCCCAACACCCTGAGCCTCGGCTTTGGGGGCCTCGACGCCGCGACCCTTCTGAAGGCCATGCCCCAGGTGGCCGCCTCGGCCGGCGCCGCCTGCCACGCCGGGGACGACAGGTCCTCCACGGTGCTCGGCGCCATGGGCGTGGACGCCGCCTACGCCGCGGGCGCCGTGCGCTTCTCCACCGGACGGCTCACCACCGACGCCGACGTGGACCGCGCAGCAACCCACATCATCGCCGCGGCGCTCGCCCTCGCCCCTTGACCTCCGACTGTGTTCGGGATCACTTGCAGCTGAAGCTCTCGCCGACCTCCTTGGCCGTGCGGACACAGGCCTTGGCGAGCTCGCCGACCTGCTTGGGATCCCGCTTGAGCGCCTTGGCCTTCCAGCCCACAGCGTCTTTCTTCACCGTGTTGTACGCGATCTTGAGCGCCGGGTGCTTCTTGTGGCACTTGCTGAGCATGTCGAGGAGGGCGTCGCACTCCTTGATGCCCGTAGGCCCGGTGGTCACCGCGGGCGCCTCGGTCATGCCGGGCGTGATCCGCATGCCCCCGCCCATGGCGTCCATGGTGTCCATCCCCATGGCGGTCGTCACGGCGGAGCCCTTGCTCGGGCCATCCGAGGATTTCTTCTTGTTGCACTGGACAAGGGTCCCCAGGCACAGGACCACGAGGAACGGGGCGATTGTTCTTGGCCGCATCACGCAAACCCTTCCCATAGGCAGTAGGAACCAAATATACCCTACGCCCGGCCGAATGGCCACGTGAACACAGCCAGCGGGTGTGATCGCTACCCCCTGGTGAATTCTCGTTTCCGGGTGCTGCGGATTGATTCGGTGGCAGTAACGAACGCTGTCGCTCAATGGAGCTTCATTGCCAAGGGGGAAGACGGATCCGCCACTTCGTGGCTCCAGACCCCCCTTCCGTCCCCAGGGGGAAACCCGCGCTCTGCGCGGAGGGCGTCCGGGCGATCAGCACCAAGGGGATGCGATCACCCCCACAGCCAGGCCGAGAACGCTCTCGTTACCGCCTCGGGCGCGGCCTCGGGCGCGGCCGCGGACGTGTCACACGGCGTCGCTGGATCTCGCCGGTCATGGGCACGAAGATGACGCCGAGCAGATCCTCCCGGCGGGTGGAGGTCTTGGTGCGGGTGACGCGAATCAGGGTCTGTCTGGCAGTGCCCACGGGCATCACCAGCCGACCGCCCACCTTGAGCTGTTTGATCAGGGCCGGGGGCACCCGCGGCGGAGCCGCGGTGACCATGATGGCGTCGAAGGGCGCCGCCTTGGGCCAGCCCCGATAGCCGTCCCCGACGCGCACCCGCACGTTCTTGTACCCGCGTCTACGGAGCAGCTTCCTGCTCCGCACCCCCAAGGCCTTGACGATCTCGATGGAGTAGACCCGGGAGGCGAGCCTCGCCAGCACGGCCGCCTGGTAGCCGGACCCGGTGCCCACCTCGAGCACCTTGTCGGTGGGCTTCACGCGGAGGGCCTCGGTCATGTAGGCCACGATGTAAGGCTGGGAGATGGTCTGGCGGTATCCAATGGGCAGGGGCCGATCCTCGTAGGCGCGGCTGCGCTGGGAAGAAGGCACGAACAGATGCCGGTGCACCGCGCGCATGGCCCGGAGCACCCGCTTGTCCTTGATGCCCCGGGCGACGAGTTGGTCGCGCACCATGGCGTGCCGCTTGTTGCGGAGCGACCGCGGCTCCGATGCCACCGGGCGACACGCCCCGATCTGCCCGACCAGCGCGCTCCCCGCCACCAGCAACACTGCGCCGCGCCTCGATAGGATCATGGTCTCTACAAGATGATCTTGTTGAGCAGGAACAGCCCCAGGACCCACGCCGTGATCGTGCCCCCGGTGGCTGCCACGGCAAGCAACCCGCGGGACTTGGGCTCCGCGCGAGTCACCACGCCCAACCCCTGGTAGAGCTGAATGGCCCCGTATCCCTGACCGATCATGCCCGCAACCACCACCACGCTCTCCCAGCCCTCCATGGCCGTGACGAGCGCCAGGCCCGACACCAAAAAGGGAATCGCCGCGTACACCGTGAGCTTGAGCGCGTCCTCGGCGTTGACCCGGATCCCCAGGGCCGGCCCGACACGGACCAGCAGCTGGGTCTGTCCAAAGAGGCAGAGCACCACCAGCGCGTAGTAGACCACGGACCACGCCAAGGAGACCCCCAGGGCGATGGTCCCCTCGTCCCCGCCAACGAAGGAATGGCCGACTACGAAGAACAGTGGTCCCAGGGCCACCAGCAGCGCCGGCATGGGCAGCAGCAGGGACGCCGGGTGTCCAGACTCCGACGCGATTTCGGTCCACGCGTCCGCGGGCTGGAGCACCAACCGGATCATGCGTCTGGGAAAGGACGGCCTCATGGTCACATGTGGGTGTCGCGCCAAAGGTCGAAGAAGCGCTAGCTCTTCCTCTTCTTCTTTCGCTTCTTCTTCTTCTTTTTCTTGGCCGACCCGTCATCCACGGGCAGGTCGATCTGCGCCGCATCCTCTGCCGGGGGCTCGGGCTCCGGCTCGACTTCCGGCTCCGGCTCCGGCTCCGGCTCCGGCTCGGCTTCGGCTTCCGGCTCGGCTTCGGCTTCCGGCTCGGCTTCGGCTTCCGGCTCGGCTTCGGCTTCCGGCTCGGCTTCGGCTTCCGGCTCGGCTTCGGCTTCCGGCTCGGCTTCGG
>Ga0272441_10000360_pt1 | contig 104605 bp, 104 predicted proteins | sample SSMProp6N_FD_193582 | JGI IMG/M metagenome (GOLD analysis project Ga0272441, IMG submission 193582) | Marine sediment archaeal communities from Little Sippewissett salt marsh, Falmouth, MA, United States - SSM-Prop-6N | ecosystem: Environmental > Aquatic > Marine > Wetlands > Sediment ...
ACCGGCGTCTTCACCACCATGGAAGAGCCGGTACCGCCTCAGGATCCGGTAGTCGTGAATGAGTATCCGCCGTCCGAAATCACCATACCGCCGGCGGAGACGATAACACCTACCTGGATCTATGCCGTTATCGGCATTGGCGCGGCGTTGATAGTTGTGGTTATCGTCCTGATTGTCAGGACCCGCAGACCGTAACTTGAACCCGCGAGGGTAACTAATCGAATAGACACAAAAAGCCCCCTGAGAAATCGGGGGGCTCTTCTTTTATGGCCAAGTCTTGAATGTCTCAAGAGCTAGGGGCTCGTCAACTCGGGCTATCGTTGCTCTAAGGCAATAGGGGTTATGTACTCTTGGTGCGTATGGCCAGCCAAATCAGAAGCTATGCGCCAGTTTACATACATACCGATGTTTGTTCAATGGTAATAAATTTTCGTAGCTGAATATTAATAAAATGAGGCGTCTGGTTGTTATAGATCAGTCGCCTTTTATTTATATAGCTATATAATCATAGAATTTGTACAATCATATTTTCATGTAATGAAAGGTATGCTAGAATACCAAACAAATCATGCTTGGGGTGTCTAATGTATATAAAAGCAGGTTTGATTATGATTGTAACCCTTTTGTGCACACCATTGGTGAGTTGCATCCCTGAATCAGACGATCAAGTTTCACAAGACAACGTTTCACAAAACAACATCGATGAATTCACCGCTTTTGATCTGGACAATGATGGTGAGCAGGATAAGTACGTTTATAAGTTCGCTGAAGAGGAAATAGCCGATGATGTTTTTTTAACGAGGACGATTGAGTTTGAGAAAACGGATAAGGGTGCCGAGGGAAAGATATCACTAAGATTTGATGAACAAAGTCAGGGTAACGATTTTCGGCATGTTGAAAATATACCCAAGGACTTCGCTTCTCATGTAGATGAACTCGAGTTCTCAGTGCCGCCAACTGAAATAATTAACCCTGATCCTGAGGTTGCTTGGGATAAAGAGCAGATCGATATGGCGTCAGAACATTTAATAGATATCACAAAGAACTTGGAAAAATGGAGTCCAGACACGGTGATAGCAATGTCGGCGCTTACTGTAATGAAATACAGTAGGGTGAAGTTTGACAGGATGAAACCAGGTCCTGAACGTGATAAGGCTGTGATGCAAACAGCTTCACAATTGACCAACATGGTTGAAGGTTTTGAATATGATCAGGCAGAACTGATTTGCATTTTTTGTAGTCAACCATACACAGTGGCAGCATGTGTCGCATTACTTTTAGGAGATCCCGAAAAATGTGATGCGGCTGAGTTGAGTGAGGATGATAAAGACCTATGCAAGGGAATATATATACAAGATAAATGCGAAGATATTGCCGACAAAGAAGCTAGAGAAGAATGCTTCTTTAATAACGCGACTAGTATTGGATGTGAACTTGCTTGTGGTTCCCTCAGCGATAAAGATAAGCGTAATCTATGCCTTGCGGCTGTGAATGATGATTTTGAATATTGCAGTAAGATAGAGGATCAGGAAATCTATGAGCAGTGCTGTCGAGAATGTGGCAGATCACCAGATGGGTCACCTTTGCTGGTGCCTTCAGAAGAGGAGAAACCTGAAACACCGGAAGATGAAGGCATGTGCAGTATGGAGGCATTACGAAGAGAATGTGAAAAAGGAATGAGTAATTGTATTTGTCCTGATGGAACATGCTGGAAATGTGTAAACGGCGAGCCAGTTCAAATAGAGTGCGATGGATCGGGAGATTAATATAAAGGCTCCCGCCAGCTTGGACTATCGTTGGCTCAGAGCCGAAGGTGTTACTATGCTCTTGACAGAGCATACCCTTTGTCTATAGTGTAAATATACCTACAGTGGAACAAGCTCCACGTTGACTGCGAGACTAGTAATCGCTATTAAACGGTAATGAGATTTGACTAATTGTCTTCTGTATTCTTTCCGCTGCTTCTATTCGTTCTTTTATATCTTTCTTTTTAGACCTGTACCGCCTTACGGCTTCGTTCCTGTCCTTTTTGTTCTTGTGCGGCATGAAATAACAATTCTCCTTCTAATTAAATCGACAAGTGTAAAATACATCAATCCTTATCAATCATCATTTTCCGCATGATGTATTGCAAAGAGCTTTCTTGTTTGGGATAATAGCTACACGTCAATTTGTACAAACATACGGGTGTTGGTTCAATGCTAATAAATATTGAAGCTAAATAATTCATCGGCTGATGAAGATCCAGAGGTAAAAAGAGGCGTCTGGTTATTTATATCAGGCGCCTTTTATTTGGTGTCGGGATTGAAAATCATGTGAATAGAAGCTATACATAACCGTGGCTATGAAAGAGAAGGAGAATAAAGGTATGGTGAAAAAGAATATATATCGTGAATATGCAGATGAGCTTGAGAAAATGACACGGTTACAGACTTTCCCTTTAGCCGTGAAACTATTATCTGGAGAATCAGATATTCCCGAAGGAGCAGAGAGACCTTTTAAAGATTTTGGCTATCGAATAGTCCTTTGCCAGGGTTATGCCATGTCGCGTAGGGATGGCAGAACAATAGCTATGTTCAAAGATGATATGTTGTGCTTCGAGCCAGTAGTGGGATATGGATGGGTAACACCGCCAAAATATTTTCTTGAGGGATATAATCGTTTCCCAGAGGATGTAAAGGATTTAAAGGCGGGAAAGAATTTTGTCGAGGATTTTCCAAAGTTGCCTGTCGGTAAATACACTGGTGTAGTATCAGCGCCACTAGCTACGGCCAATTTTGAGCCTGATATGGTTATGATTTATTGTAATTCAACTCAGCTAGCCTTACTGCTTTTAGGGAAGGAATATCAGGATGGTCATGACCTAAAATGTAATTTGTCAAGCCATGCAGCTTGTGTTTATTCTGTGGTGCCTATAATAGAAGGGAAAGATTATCAGGTCTCTGTACCGTGCCGTGGTGACCGCTATATTGCTTTGGCTGGGGATGACGAAATCATTTTTAGTGTAGCAACAAAAAAACTCGAGGACTTGCTAGCTGGACTTAGGCATGTTAAGGAATATGGATCTAAGCTACCCAGAAACCCGCAGATGAATCGCAGCCCCGTGGTACCGGAGAGTTATCAGAAGATAGCCAAAATGTTAGATATGGATGGCAATTGATTTACTTCGGTAAGTTGTTTGCAAGACCATCGATGTTCGTCCAATGGTAGTAGATATCGGAGCTTGATAATTCATCTGCTGATGAATGTGCAATTGTAAAAAGAGGCGTCTGAGTTAGTTAAATATTTCTATTTTTGATGCCTGAATATGTTACGATAGAAACACAGACATGCCGATGTTTGTGCAATGGTAATAAATATTCATAGCTGAGTTGGCAAAAAGAGGCGTCTGGTTAGTATAGATCAGGCGCCTTTTCTTTTTATGTGATTTCATAATAATAGACATCCAAATCATTGACAGATAATAAGAGCGGGTATATGATGTCCGAACTTGTATCAACTGGGATTCCAAAAACATTGTCTCAGAAGAGTAGGAGGCAAAGTGGCAACTAAAATCGTTGTTCCTATCGTCGGTAAAAAGGGGCAGAAGTACGACATTGTAACTGTGGTGGAGTGGAAGGTTAAAGAGGGCGATAAGAGTGAGAATAACACCACTATTGCTGTGGTAGAGACCGATAAGGCCAGCGCTGATATTGAAGCAGAAGCCTCTGGGCTGCTTCGCATCGTAGTAACCCAGGGTAATCGGGCATCGGTTGGTTCCGTAATCGGTGTTATTGCAGATAGCGACGCGGAGTATGCCAAACTGAAAGATATGCGTTCTGATCAGCTGGCCAGTATCTAGTTAATTAGTTTGACTTTGGTTTTATGATTGATAGTTAACCATCAAAATCTTTAGGAGGTGAATATCCATGCCCCATTTCAAAGGCAAAGACCTGGAATTTAAGCGGATGCCCAGCTGAGGGTGTAATCTGAAATGGTACCCGGTGGGTCCCAACAATGATTTACTTGACTGGATTGTGGTGGAGAGAACGACAAAATCTGATGAAAGCGGATGGGCAATGCAGATGCATTCGCACCCTGATTTTGAAGAGTATTGGTTCGTAATCGAAGGTAAAGGTCAGATCATATGTGGCGACGAGACTTACGATGTTGAGGTAGGCGATCTCGTCATTACGCCGCGTGGCATACCTCACAAGGCAATAGGCAACGTTAAATTCATTTGCTGTACTGCTAAGCACAACGTCTATGGTCAAACCTCGGGTACGAAGATGCAGTACGTAGCCCATGATACTCCGTACCGCGAGGATCCTGAAGATATCCCTCCCGTTGGAAAATATTTGGAGATTGATGTTGCGGATAAAGCCAATGGTTAATCTTGGGCATTTGGTTTAGTTTAACATTTCCATTTCCGATGACCAAAATAGTTTGCGATAAATAGACATGCCAATGTTTGTTCAGTGGTAATAGATATTAGCCACTAGGTTATTGTATGGATAGGCGCCTGATAATGAATCAGGCGCCTTCTGGTGTTCCGGTACTCTATCGGTATGTTACGAAGATTACTGTTTAGGAGTTGTTATCCAGATCAGTCATTGGGGTGTTCTTGTATATTATCTTCATGCAGTTCCAACACTGCCAGCCATCCTCGTGAGCGACGATGTATTTCCCTTTTTGGTTACACTTGGGACATACTACATTCTCTTTGGTTTCTTTAATGCTTTGTGGTAGTGCGTTAGTTGTCATTTTATCGCCTTTAAAACCCCCCTTAAAATAAAAAATTAAAGCGCAGGTTTACTTACCGCTAAGTAGTCTCCTACGCTCTAATTAGGTTTTGTCTATCTAGGCTCGGTGCTACTTCTTATGGTTCAAACCGAGTGGAATTATAATTCTGTTCCAAATTTTTGTCAACAACTTAACTATAGCCCCTTATTTTGAGGTGATATAGTTGCTAAATAGAATAGCTCGCAGTGAATCTTGTAGGTTGGTTAATGTAATCCATTCTCCATCTTCTTAATTATTCCATTGACAGCCGTTTTAGCCACCGGACCTTTCGAAACTTGTTTGACTATTGAGAGTCTATCGTAGACGCTTCTGATGCTCTTTATTTTGTCACCCGCGAACTCGTAAATACAAATCCCTAAAGTATCCCACTTCATGTCATCGCTTGTCCCAGATAATATATGCTCATACACTCCGACATTGTCCTCAGCGACAATCTTTATTCCCACCTCCGTCATTTTAAAGTCAGGAGTGATTTCTTTGTTCCACCGAACATAGCGCAAGATTTGTTCCTTGCCCTTGAAGCCTCCTTCGGGAGCATGCCACTCAGCGTCATCTGCGAAGAATGACATGATATTATCGAGGTCTCTAGATTCCAGGGCTGCCTTGAATTCTCTCATGGTATTTTTGATCTTTTGTTCTGACATTCTTGACCTCCATAACAGGTTATTATTGAAGCAGAAGGATTGTAAACCCGACAACATGGTTTGTCAATCCGCCTAAATCGTAATGGCAAAATAATGCAGGGGTACGTTCATTATGTGAGGTCTAATTGGCTGTTTTACGATAAACAGAATAATAAAGATTAATGCCTAATAAGCCGATTTTCGCCCACTATCCGAAAAACCTGCCCATGACCGGGACCGTTATTGCCCTTACAGGCTGGGAAGACTTCGATATCGATGAAGGCAAAAGATTGGCCTGCGCATCCAAAATTTACGGAAGGCGTTTAATATTGGTGAGTGGGTAGACACCAGCAAGTGACTGCTCCTTAGCTGCTCCATAAAAGATGTATCAGTCCGCGACTAGCGGTCCCAATAGTTGATGAAGAGTTAGCATTCATCGGACCAAAAGCCTTGGGGCTAATGTCCCGGTAAACGGGCATGAAAGTGCAGCCGAGCATACCCTTGGTGAGTAATGTAAATACACCGCTGGTATGTTGATTACGCCGAGAAAAACAATAAGGAACTCTATGTTCTGGTTACCTGGACTAATCACGCGATCAACACTATCCAGGAACGCCATACCGGGTTTATGAATGGTGTCGGCGATAGTCCGCTTATCCACATTGTTGATTCTCCCAACGATACTTTCGGAACGGATGCCGCTGTCTTTGAGCGTACCATGGATGCCTTCACGGCTCATCCTGAGCTGAATGCCTTCTTCCTGGACAATGGGGGCGGAACCGGAGCCGTTGAAGCATTGGATGCGATGGGTCTTCTAAAGCCGGTTAATGATCCGGATCACATAGTCCTGGGCTTTAACGATATTGATACCCGTGTCGTGCAGGCAATGGACGATGGCCACCTTGACGTAATTCTCAGTCACATATTCCATGATCTAGTTGATCTGGCCGTCAAGGCAATGTTCACGAATCTCGTTCTGGGCGAATCGGTACCTCAGGACATGGTTACGCCGGAGGTCCTTATTACGCCGGATAACATTGATTCGGCCAAGATTGGCGGCGTGATCGTCGCTTACCCGAGATTACCTGCTTCGAATTGGGATTTGTGGCCGGCGCTCAATTTCTCCGAGCCGGGGAGTGTTCTTTCCTATCCCGATCTCGAACCGTTATCCATCGAGACTCCTACCGCGGCTATGAGGCAAGATCTGTTAGGCTACTAGCCGTGTTTGTGCAGTGGCAATAGATATTTAAGACTGTCATTGTTGAAACAAGAGGCGTCTGGTTGTTATAAATCAGGCGCCTCTTTTATTATTTTTGAAGGTAAAAAATCACATTATCGTGGGCAGGGCTTTGACATTGCACACCCTTTGCCCTCAATATAGAAGTAGTTATCCGTAGGGCGAACAATTCATAAGGAGTGTTGTGGACATGAAGTGTAATTTTTTTAGGGCGTTAGCGTTGGTCGTGTTGGTGGGATCGTTGTCAGTACCGTTCACCGCTTGTAGTATGACCACCGCTCAGTTATCCGAGGCAACGATGGCTAGTAGCATCGATGAGATCACCGGCCAGCCGATAGGTACGACCGACACCTTCACCGCTGATGTGCCGGAGATATTCGCTTCGGTCAAATTGTCTAACGCCCCCGATGATACCGAGGTCTCCTCCGAATGGATATATGTCTCCGGCGAGATGGAGGGCATAGAAAATTATTCCATAATGACGCTATCGGATAATTTCAGTGGTACTCAGTATATATATTTTTCCATCTCCGAAATGGAAGGGGGCTGGCCCGGCGGGAACTACGATGTCGTCCTTTTCATTGATGGCGAGGAGCAGTTGACCATACCCTTCACGGTGGTCGCCCCGGCCATACCCCCCAAGCCGGAGGGCCTGCTGACCAGCGATGTTGAATACCAGGAACTATGGGAAACCTTCGCCGGTTGGGGGCTGGACTTCAACAGCCTTTTCATGGGCTATTCACAGCAGGCCATCGCTGCCGATGCGACCGTAATGTGGCTCGGCGACGTTGATAACGACGCCAATGGGGTATACTTTAAGCGCGTGGGGAATGATTGGGAGCCTTATGACCTTTCTGTAATCCCGGACAAGCCGTGGAACCTGCTGGCTAGTGATGAGGAATATCAGGAGATGTGGGTAACCTTCGATAGCTGGGGCAGGGACTTCTACGAAGTGTTTACCACCACCTCTCAAGAAGGTATTGCTAATGACTGGGTCATAATGTGGCTCGGTAACGCTGAGAGAGAAACCTGGGTGTTCTTTAATCGTGTCGATGATAGCTGGGAGCCGTATTACATGCCGCCCAAGCCGGAGAACCTGCTGGCGAGTGATGCCGAATATAAAGAGTTATGGGAAACATTTGCTAAATGGGCCTTGGATTTTAACGAGCTTTTCGCGAGCGAGTCTCAACGAGGCGTTGCTGAGGGAGAGGATTATATCTGGGTCGGTAGCAGTAGTGATGAAACCCGCCGGGAATATTTTGCCCGGGTGGGGGACGACTGGCAGCCCCTTGACGGGCCTCCGGTGGAACCTTATCAGGAGATAAGCGGCATCATGCCGGCACGTGACTATACCCGGGTCACTGTCACCTTTACCAATACCCTGGAAGCGGGCGACGTAATCGAGGGCTCCGTTGAGATTAGCGGCGAGTATAAAACCCAGGACTGGAGCTTTGACTGGACCGGCGAGATTCTCAACCCGGAGGGCGACACCATCGATATTTTCCGGGGCCACTGGGTAAAAGAGACTATTTACGATATCAATGTTGAGGTGCTCACGGCCGGGGAGTATACGCTCAGGATCCGCCATAACAGTAAATTCGAAAAAGAGCTTTACATCAATATCCGCCCTGAGGGCTGGAGCTACTAGCGAATTGCGCCATTATCGTTGTTGACACCGGAGGCGTCTGGTTATAAAATCAGGCGCCTTCCCCTTTATAGCGGGATATGGCCGACAATGATTTAATGCAGTGCTGAGGTAAAGGAGGATACTAGTGCAGATAGAACTTAAAGAGGTGCAGCCACAGCCGGTTTTATACATCAGGACCCGGGCCAGCCAGGAGAAGCTGCCGCAGGTCATCGGGGAGAGTTACAAGAAAATAGCTGAGTACATGATTGGCCTGGGAACGCCGCCGATGAAGGCCCCTTATACCGCCTACTATAAGCTCGATATGCAGGATCTCGACGCGGAAATGGGGTTCCCGGTATCGAAGGCGCTGCCGGAAAACAGCGATATCAAGGCCCGTGAAATTGAAGCGGGTAAGGCAGTTTGTGCCTTATATAAGGGGGCATACTCGGAGATGGAAGTCCCCTATGGTCAGATACTCAAGTGGATTGAGGAAAATGGTTATCAACTAGCGGGTGTCAGCTATGAGTACTACCATAATTCACCGCAGGATGTGCCGGCGAGCGAGCTGCTGACCGAGATAGTAATCCCGGTAAAATAATTGTGCCCAGAAAGTACGTGCTATAAGGCGTCTGACTTGTGATAGTCAGACGCATTTTGTATTCTGAATACACTGAATCACCATAAGTGGTATCATTGTCGGAGGATAACCTATGGGCATTGAAATATCGGAAGCTATAAAGCAACTGCTTGTAATTGTGAACCAATTACGAAGCACATATCCAACTAAAAGATTTACTTTGGATGGTCGTCTCGTTGGTGACCTTGGGGAGATCATTGCAGAGACGGCGTATGATATTAGACTTTATGACGGTTTGCAGAAACATCATGATGCAGAAACAATGGACGGGAAGAAAGTACAAATCAAAGCAAAAATGCAAAAGGATCTTACTTTTCCGTGTGACCATGTACCAGATTATTACCTGGGCATTAAGATCCATCCGGATGGTACATTTACGGAGATATTTAATGGTCCCGGGTTGATAGTCTGGGAAGCTTTGAAACATCGCAAGCCGACCAAAATTAGCCTTCATTCCATTGCGGTTAATGCTCTACATACTCTTAACGAAAAAGTGGAACCGAGCGAGAGGATTCCAAAGCGGAAAATCTATTGAGATTGAGCATTGTTTATTTTACTTCTCATTGTTGCCGGATTTTCCGAAATCGCGGAGCTTGCCGGCCATGCTTATCAGCGATTTCTGAACGCGGTCGTTGATTGAATCCGGCTCGAATTTGCCGCTCTTAAGGCGTTTTCCGGCCTTGATGCCGGTCAGTACTTCAATGCCTTCGTCGATGGTCTTTACCGGATAGATGTGGAACTTGCCCGACTGGATGGCGGGCAGCATTTCGTCCTTGAGCATCAGGTTCTTGACGTTGCTTTCGGGTATCAGCACTCCCTGTTTGCCGTTGAGCCCCTTGGCCCGGCAGATTTCAAAAAAGCCCTCTATCTTCTCGTTGATACCGCCGATAGCCTGTACCTCGCCGTTCTGATTGACGGAGCCGGTAACAGCGATTCCCTGCTCAATCGGTGCTTCCGCCAGACGGGAGAGCAGCGCGTAGAGCTCGGTGCTGGAAGCGCTGTCGCCATCCACCTCCTCGTAGCTTTGCTCGAAGACGAGCCGCGCCGACAGGGACAGGGGGGTATCCTGAGCGTATCGGTTATGGATAAAACCGTTCAGTATCATGACCCCCTTGCTGTGCAGCCGACCGCCCAGCTTAGCCTCCCGTTCGATGTCGATCAGGCCGCCGCGCCCTAGTCCCACGCTGGCGGTGATACGTGACGGCCGGCCGAAAGCAAAGTCGCCGAGGTCGATGACCGCCAGGCCGTTGACTTGTCCGGTTTTCTTGCCCTTGCTGTCGATGATAATCAGGCCGTTATCAATCATTTCTTTAATCTTGTCCTGAATCAGATTCGAACGATAAATGCGCTGCTCGATGGCCTTATCGACGTGCTTGGTCTGGATGAATCTGGAGCCAGCATCGGTGGCCCAGAAGCTGGCCTCGCGGATGATATCGCTAATATGGGCGAACATGGCGGAGAGCTTGTCCTGATTCCCCGCTAGGCGGACGCTTTGCTCGACAATCTTGGCCAGGGCATCTTTGTTCAGGTGGCGCAGATTTTCGTCCTGGCAGATCCGGCAGATGACCTTGGCGTATTCTTGGAGATTGGCCTCGTTCCGGTCCATACGGCTGTCAAAATCGGCCTTAATCTTGAAGAGCTGCTTGAACTCTGGGTCATGCTTGAGCAGCAGGTAATAGAACATCGGCTCACCGATGATGATTACCTTGATGTCCAGCGGGATCGGCTCCGGTTTCAGGCTCTTGGTGGCAACAAAGCCAAGACGCTCCCCGATTTCCTCGATGGTCAGCTTCTTGTCGCGTAGGGTGCGCTTGATGCCCTCCCACGATTGCAAATTGGCGAGGATGTCATTGATTCTGACCACCAGATAGCCGCCGTTGGCCTGGTGCATGGAACCGCTCTTAATCATCGTGAAGTCGGTGTAGAGGGCGCTCATCTGGACCTCTTTTTCGATGCGCCCGAAGAGGTCGTTGAATACCGGGTTCAACTCCAGGATGACCGGCGCCCCGTTTAGCTCCGAGTTATCGACCAGTACATTGATTTCGTATTTCCGAAGCTGCTGCTGGCGTAAGAAGCTCTGCATGATACCGGCCGCATCCGTTTCCGGGGCCTTCTTCTCCGTCCGGAACTGCTCGTAGTTCTCGACAATATCCTCGGCGACTTCATTGAGATAGGCCGCCACCTGATCCAGTTTCCGGTATTTGGCCATGGTTTTTTCGAAGAGATGACTGATCGCGTACTGAACGACTTCGCGGTTGGTTTTGCCAAGCTTTTTCTCGACCTCGGATTCTTCATCGCCCAGTTTGGTGATGGCGTTCTTCAGCTCGATGCTGAGTTCGTCGCGTTTGCTGATGAGTTCCTCTCTGGCTGCGTCGCTGAGCTTCTGGTAGTCCTCGTCGCTCATCGGCTTGCCGTCGCTGGCCGGGACAATTGCCAGGCCGGCCGGGGTTGCCTGGATGAGCAGGCCGCTGGCGGCCGCCTTTTTGTTGAGCTTCCTGAAAACGGTTTCTCGTTTCTTCTTAAAGGCATCCGTAATGTCCGCCATGCGCTCGGTGTATTCCTTACCGGCAAACGCCTGCATGATGCTGTGTTTGGCGTTTTCGATCAGGCTTTTCATGTCCTTCTGAAATTCCCTGGCCATGCCCGGCGGCATTTCCATGGCCTTAGGACGGTAGGCATCCCGGAAGTTGTGAACGTAGCACCAGTCGGCGGGGGTCGGTTCTTTGGCGGCCATCTCCTGCAGGAAGGATTTTATGGCCGTGGTGCGGCCGGTGCCGGTCGGCCCGGAGACATAGATATTGAATCCCTGTTTACGAATCTTGAGCCCGAATCTGAGGGCGCAGATGGCCCTATCCTGACCCAGAATGCTTGTCGAAGGCTCCAGCTCCTGGGTGGAGTTGCATTTCAGGGTTGAGGGGTCGCACTTCCATCTTACCTCGGCGGCGGTCAATTCTCGCGGCATCGCTACCTCCTAATCCTGCCAAGTGATACGGTAATTATACATTATATGACAGATGCAGCCCGCTGTTGAAATCTAGTACGCGCTTGGCCAGCCGCTGACGCGGCGCCGCCGTATGTTTGTCGCATTTCTGATTATGGGGTGACGGCGTCCAGCGGGTGGGGCATTACCCGAAGATCAAGTCCAAGATGTTGCCGAGGGTATCCTTGCCACCGCTCAGTTTGTCTAGGTCGTAGACCTCGGTGTAGCCACAGTTGTGGCACGAAGCGAAGGCATACCGGTTGTGCTGTAAATCGATTATTTTGGATAGCCCGGTGCCGGTCATTGCCAGGCTCTTGACATTAGCCCCGGTGGAGTGGCACTTGGCGCAGACAAACCTGGCGGATAGCTGCCTTTCGATATCATTCATTGTTGGCTCCTTCCTGCTGTCTTGTTACCTGGAAGTATACACTGCCTAAGCTGGCGTTGCCAGTATGTCGTTACTGGCAGGCGGATGCTCTGTAATGTTCACATAGGGCTTGACAAAGCGCCAGATATATGTTATAAATTTCTAACATCAGATACTAAGGAGGTGATCTTAGATGGCTGATTACTCGAAGCGTTATTTCCGGTTAGCCTACACCTTCACCATTGCCGCGCTGGCAGTGGTGGTGCTGCAGATGACCAAGGTCATGATTTCCGGGCCGCTGGGAACAGTGCTGTCCATTGGCTTAATTGCGGCGGCGGTTATTGTGGCTGCCTATGGCTTCCGTTCCGAAACTAGCGGACTCGAAATCCCGGAGCAGCACACCCCGCAGCACTACTTCGCGGTTCTGTCGCATTCCCTGCAGACCGCGCTGATATCCTTCGGTCTGCACGGCGCCTTCTATGCCCTCTTCTGGTTCGCGATCCCGCTGTTCGAGACCGGGGACGAGCCGGTATTCTTCATCATCCTGCTCTTCGTTGTCCCGGCGGGTTTGATTGCGGGGGCCGTCGGCAGGGCGTGGGACTGGGCAGTGGTGAGAACGCTCAAAGAGATGAAAGAACAGGATATTGCCCTGCCGCCTCATTCCGGACGGTACTACGCGCCATTTGCCAGCTATGCGTGGTTGTGGAAGTACAGTAAGGGCGTGTCTGCCCTGACTGGGCGCCGGATACCGGCGGGCGGTACCTTCTGCGCCGTGTTTTTCCTTGGGGTGGTCGGCTTTTTCATCATCCGCCGGGCGACCGATTACCACCTCAAGCGGATGGCCGGTACCCAATCAGTGACAGGGCGCCAGAGTAATCTGGACCTGTCCTCAGCAGTACGCCGCGGTTAATTAGTGTTAAGATTAGACCGCTGGCGGGTAAGTCACAGCGGGATGAGTTTGACAGGAGCGACGCCTGATTATAGAATCAGGCGTCGTTATTATTGCCGAAAGTAGTGACTAACTGGGAGGCAGCATCATGGCAGACGGTCAGGAGCTTATTGCCTACTGTGGACTGTATTGCGGCGATTGTCACGGTTACCAGCAAAAGGTGCCGGATTTGGCGCGTGACCTGAGAAAAGAGTTACGCAAGTCCAAGTATAAGAAATTCGCTGATGGTATCGCCGCTCATGACTTCGGGCGGGTCTTCCGCGAATATGATAAGTTCTACGAAGTGCTGGGGACGATGGTCAAATTCCGGTGTCATAGTGGCTGCCGCGAAGGCGGCGGGCCGCCGTTTTGCAAGATACGGGTTTGCTGCCAGAAGAAGGGGCTTACCGGCTGCTGGGAGTGCGCCGAATTCGAAACCTGCACCAAACTGGACTTTCTGCGCTCGGTGCATGACGACGGCCACATCAAGAACCTGAAAATCGTCAAGAAGAAGGGGCCGGAAGCCTTTATTGCTGGGAAGCGGCACTGGTAAACGCGGCTTTGAGCTGCTGTAATAAGTTGACATAAAGAGTGGAATGATGGCGTATAACATTGACCTGGAAGCCAGAATCGATAAACTGATTACCCGGCTTGGCGATATAACCAAGAAGCGGATGTTCGGTGGGTTGGGTTACCTGATGAACGGTAACATGTGTTTTGGGGTATATCAGGAATACCTGATACTGCGGACGTCGCCGGAGAGGACGGCGGAACTGCTACGGGGTGATGATACCAAGCCCTTCGATATTACCGGACGGCCGATGAAGGGCTGGGTAATGGTCTCGCCGGATGCCGTGGAGACCGAAGACCGGCTGCTGGCGATGCTGCAAATCGGCGTCAGTTATGCGGCAACGCTGCCGGCCAAGTAGCGCCGGTGACCTAATGTCTCACTGAGACTACAGGGCCTTTCACCACGGCGGCCGGCCCCAGGGGACATACTCGACAAGGAATCATCTTGGCTAGACATAAAGATGTTTGCCACTTTCACGACTGCCCTGAGACTGTAGCAGAAGCAGTCCTCGTCGTAATAACGGCGGCCATAATTGACCTGGGAAACGTGGGGTGTTATAAAACAAGCGTCTCGATGTTGATGGTGCAGCGGGCTATTATTATCGGTTGCGTTGGCCGGAAAGGAGTGCCGGATGAAGATAGTCGGGATATCGGGTTCCCCGCGCAGGGGGAATACCGAATGGATGGTGCGTAGATTCCTCGACCGTGCCGCGGCCGATGGGGCGGAAACGGAGCTGCTACTGCTCCGCCGACTCAATGTCAAGACCTGCTACGGCTGCCTGGCCTGTGAGGAGGGCGGCGCCGAGCGCAAGGGTATTTGCAAGATAAGCGATGACATGAATGACCTGTATCCCCGGCTGCTGGCCGCCGATGCCCTGGTCATCGGGACGCCAGGTTACTTCGACATGCTCTCCGGCCTGCTCAAGAATTTTATGGATCGTACCTGCCCCATCTGGCCGAAGCTGGCGGGGAAGCCGGTGGTCGGTCTGGCGGTGGCGGAGGAAGGCATTGGCCAGGCGATCAGTAATATCAGGAGCTACGTCAATATCTGTCAGATGCGCTGGGTGGGCAGCGTTTCCGGATTGGCAAAGGGGCCGGGTGAGATTGCGGCCAACCGGGGCGTGCGGCAGCGTCTCGACCGTTTGGCGCTCCGGCTGGTGCGCGAGTTGGCATCTGTTGGGAGTGAATCATGACGGCCGAGAAAAAAGGCTGGCGGGCGACCGAGGGCGAGAACAAATGCCGGGTGAAGCCAGCCATTGACGTAACCCTGGAGATGGAATCCCGCCGGGTGGAACTTGACCGAACCCACCTTGGTAACTTCGACTATGTAACCTACTACGACCCGGAGACTAAGGTCTACTGGGCGGAAAAAATGGCCGTGAGTTAAGCCCGCCAAGACATCGATTAATTCGTGGCTATAATGCTAGCTCACGGCGGCGGTTTTGCGCCTGGCCGGACGGTGCCGCCGGCGTCGTGGCGGGCGTTCCTTTTCCCGTGGCGAGGCGGCGGCGGTTCCGTAGTCGAAGCCATCCAGCGTCCGCTGTTCCAGTGGCTTATCGAGCAGCCGTTCCAGGGTGAGGATCATGACCTTGTCCTCGCCGGTGACCAGGGTGAAGGCTTCACCGCTGTTGCCGATGCGCCCGGTGCGGCCAATGCGGTGGGTATAGGCGTCGGAAGTATCGGGCATGTCGTAGTTGATGACGTGGGAGATGTCCAGGATATCGATACCCCGGGCGGCGATATCGGTGGCGACCAGGATTTTGTAGCGGCCGTTACGGAAATTGTCCAAGGCGGCCTGGCGCTGGTGCTGCGACATGTTACCCTGGAGGGCGGTGGCCCGGTAACCGGCTCGAATGAGCTGCTCGGCGACGCGGCGAGCGCGGTGCTTGGTGCGGGTAAAGACGAGCACCGAATCCGTTTCTATATTACGTAGCAGTTCCTTGAGCAGCGCCGTTTTAAGGTGCTGCTTGACCGGGAACAGGGCGTGGGAGACTGTCTTGGCCGGGGCGGTGTGCCCGATCTGCACCGTGACTGGGTTGTGGAGAATGTCCTTGACCAGCCGCCGGATGTCGTCCGGCATGGTGGCCGAGAAGAGCAGCGTCTGCCGTTTCTCCGGCAGGCAGCGCAGCAGATTACGGATATCGGGCAGAAAACCCATGTCGAACATCCGGTCGGCCTCGTCAATGACCAGGATTTCCAGGTGCGATAGGTCGATGGTCCCCTTCCAGATGTGATCGAGGAGACGTCCGGGGCAAGCGGCGACGATATCCGTCCGGCCGCGCAGCCGCCGGATCTGGTTATCCATCCCGATACCGCCGTAGACAGCGGTGCTCTCTAGGTCGGTATCCCGGCCCAAGTCGTCGATGGCCTCGCAAGTCTGCTCGGCGAGCTCCCGCGTCGGTGAGATGATAAGGGCACGGACCTGGCCGCGCGGGCCGGCCAGCAAACGCTGCATAATCGGCAGCACAAAGGCGGCTGTCTTGCCGGTGCCGGTCTGGGCCAGACCGATCAGGTCACGGCCTTCTAGAATCGGTGGGATGGCCTTGGCCTGGATGGGGGTGGGTGTTTCGTACCCGCAGGCACGCACCCCGGACATGATACGGGGGTGAAGATTGAAGCTTTGGAAACTCAAATGGATGACCTCTCTTTTTATACTTTCGGTGTTCGGGTCATCCAATACTTACGTTACCTTATGGGAGGTTATGAAGCTTGCAATAACCTAAACTACACTTAATTACTATGTATAGTTTACAACAGTTAACCTTCATTTGTAAAATCCGCGAGCGTAGTGGGTGGTTCGGGCCGCTTTTGACACCACCGCTGATTTGTGCCAAACTTATTTTCGATACCACCCCGCCGGATAGTCCCCGGTTAACGCGTGATTAAAGGAGGTTACCGGAAATGGCGCTGGTGAAAGTGGCTGAAATCTACGAAAAGGCCCGTCAAGGTGGTTATGGGGTTGCCGGTTTCTGTGTTGACGGTCTCGGCTCGGCGCTGGCGATCCTCGATGCCGCCGAAGAGGCCCAGGCCCCGGTGGTGGCCGTAATCTGGCAGGAAATCATCCGCTCGGTGGGACCGGGCTATATGGAGGCCATCATCAAGCACGGGGCGGCTCAGGTCGGCGTGCCGGTCGGCATCATGCTCGACCACGGCACCGACCTTACCATTTGTCTGGAGAGTATCGTGCAAGGACACTCGATGGTTATGATTGATGCCTCCCACTACGAGTTTGAGGAGAACATCCGACGCACCCGCGCGGTCTGTGATTTGGCCCATCGGCTGGGTGCCACCGTTGAGGGGGAGTTGGGGGCCATCCGCCGCACCTTCGAGAAAACCGGTGAGTTTAGTGAGGCCACTACCCTGACCGACCCTGAATCGGTTCCGGTTTTCGTGGAGCGCACGGGGGTTGATGCCCTGGCCGTCTCCATCGGCACCGAGTCGGGGCTTCTGGCCGAGACTCCGCAGCTGGATTTCGAGCGGCTGCGCCGTATTGCTGCGAGCAGCGACGTGCATTTAGTGATTCACGGCGGCTCCGGCACCCCGGCCGCCGACGTCTGCCGTATGGTGGACAGTGGCGTGACCGCGTTTCGCTTCGCCAGTGAAATCTGGCGGGCCTATCTGAATGCCATGAGAGAGGCCCAGGCTAAGCTCCCGGAGGATAGCCCCGATACGCGTCACGTCTTCGGGCCGGCCCGTCAGGCGGCCAGGGAGATGGTGCTAACACGTATGGAACAGCTGGGCTGCGTCGGTAAAGCCTGGTAAGGACTAAAATCGGTCACAAGCGAGAAAGGAAGGCAAAAAATGACGGAGAATTACGAAAAATTACTGAACCCTGATTCGGGGAAGGCCAATGTCGTGGCCATGGACCACGGCATGGCATCGATGGTTTTTGATGAATTCAAAAATCCGGGGAAGACCTTGGAACAGGTACTGGCGGGCGAGCCGGATGCGGTGTTAATCAGCCCGATGCTGGTGCGCCGCTTCGCTTCCCTGTTCGAGAAGCACCCTACGGTGAGGAAGATTGCCACCCTGGATGCCCTGACGCTGCCGGAGCTCAGCGGCCCGTTGCCGGTCTTCGATATCGATGCCGCCCTGGACTCTGGGGCAGACGCGATTAAGAGCCTGCTCATCTTTGGTCAGGCCGATCGGCGGGACTATCTGGATAACGTGAGCTACGTGGCGGCCCTGGCCGAACTCGCGCAGCAGCGCGGCGTTCCCTTCATGGTCGAGGCCGTGCTCTGGGGGCCGGAAATAACAACCGAGAAGCGAAACGACCCGGAACTGATTAACAAGGCCTGCCGGGTGGCCTTCGAGCTGGGGGCTGACGTGATTAAAACGGAATACACCGGCGATGCGGCATCCTTCAGTGATATCGCTGCCAGCTACCCGATTCCCATCATGGTTCTCGGCGGCTCCAAGACAGGGCTGGCCGACCTCTTCAAGCGGGTTAAAGAGTCCATGGGAGCCGGGGCCCGCGGTGTGGTCATCGGGCGTAACGTCTTCCAGCAAGAGCGGCCCGACAAGCTGGTCAAAGCCCTGAACGATATCGTTCATCGTGATGTTACCGTAGAAGCAGCCCTGAAAACTGCCGGCTAGGAGGCGCGCGGATGTCACTACTGGGTCTGGACATCGGGACTACCGGCACCAAGGCGGTGCTGTTTACGGAATCGGGACGAATAATAGATACCGAATATCAGGACTATCCGCACGTCTATCCCCATCCAGGCTGGGTGGAGCTTGAGCCGGAGCGGGTCTGGTCAGCAGTTTGTAAGACGGTGAGTCGGGTGGCGGAACGTGCCGCCGCTCCGATAAAAGCGCTCGGTATTTCCTGCTTGGGAGACAACCTGATACCGGTGGCCAGGGATAACCGGCCACTCTATAACGGTATCCTGGCCGTTGATGACCGGGCCACCGCGGAGGTGGCCTTTATCGATTCGGTCATCGGGCGGCGGGGGTTTTTCGAAATTACCGGTGGCCCGCTAACGACCACTACCAACATGAGCAAGGTTCTTTGGCTCAAGCGTAATCGTCCTGACATATTCGCCGCTACCTGGAAATATATGATGTTCGCCGACTATGTTCTGATGCGCATGGGCTTTGCGCCGTTGATAAGTTATTCGATGGCTTCGCTCAGCATTTTTGACTTAAAACGACGGAATTACCCCACCGAAATGCTGACCGAGTTCGGGGTTGATGTCAGGGCCTTTTCCGAACTGGTGCCGCCCAGCTACGTTTTTGGGGAAATTCCGTTGGAGGGGCGTACTGCTCTGGGATTGCCCGCCGGTATTCAGGTGGTGGCGGGGGGTATCGATTTGGCCTGTGGGGTGCTTGGGGCCGGGGTTTCCCCGGTAACCCCGGAAATGGTTGCCGATGTCGCCGGTACCATGGAGCATGCCGCATATGTTACCAGCGAACCGGCCATGAACGAACAGGCATTTATCGGCAACGCTTTATGTTTCTGTAACGTAGTTGATGACAGTTACCTGGTCTTCAAGGGGCTGCCGACGGCTGGTGCGGCAATGCGCTGGTTCAGCGACCAGTTTGCCGGGGAGGAAAAGACCCGCGCCGAACGGGAAGGCCGTAACGTCTATGATGTCATGTTCGAGCCGCTGGTTTTCGACGGCAGGAATGTCATCATGCATCCTTATCTGGCGGGGCACTACGACGATTCCAGCGTCCGAGCCTCGATTCAGGGGATTACTTTGGCGACCACTAAGGACAACATTCTGGCAGGGCTCATTGAAGGCATAACCCATGAGCTGCGCAATAATATCGAGTTGATTGAGAGCGTTGTTTCGCGACCGCTGCGTCGAGTACGGGCGGTGGGTGGCCTGGCACGCTCTGCCAAATGGCTACAACTGCGGGCGGACATCACTGGCCGGAATATAGAAACGGCATCCATAACCGAAGCCTCGGCCCTGGGAGCGGCCATCGTGGCCGGGCTAGCGACCGGGGTTTACAGCTCAACTGAGCAGGCAGTCGGGAGTATCGTCACCGTTAACGAGTGCTATTCACCACGCCAGGAATTCTTTGAGATTTACAACCGCCAGCATGAAATCTACAATGAATCGGCCAGTTCGTCCCATTATTAAATCCAGAACCGGCGGTTTTGTTGTTCCCGGAGTCATATTTTTTGAGCTGATTACGTTATTGATGTTATCATTACGATAAATAGTGATTGTGAGGATTGGGATGAAAAAGAATCGTTTTCTTGTAGCCGTGCTGGTAACCCTGGCTTTAGGTGTGCTCAGTATGCCGCTCGCGTCCTGTAGCGGCGAGGTGAGTTTCACCACCGCCAGGCTTTCGGAGGTAACGATGGCGCACGGGGTCGATGACTCCTTAAGGCCGGTAGGCCCGGCGGACACCTTTGCCGTTGATACCCCGGAGATATACCTGTCGGCCAAGTTCTCGAACGCTCCTTCGGAAACGGAGATTGCCTCGGAGTGGATCTATGTTGAAGGCGAGGCCGTCGGCTATGAGAATACCTTGATTGATTCGGTATCGATTGAGGTTTCCGGCACCGACTATATCTACTTTGCCCTGCCCATGCCGCAAGGCTGGCCCCGCGGGGAATACGCAGTTAAGCTCTATATTGACGGTAAGGAGGCCGAGACGGCGACCTTTACCATCGAGTAACCCCATTATGCGTCACGGATTCTGACGACGCTCGTTCCGGTAGCCACCGCGAAAATACCTGGCTAAGGGGACGGGCTTCGTTGTTTATATGACGACCTTTTTATCCGTTGCTCTGTTCCGTTAATTCGTATGCCTGGATGTCAAGCTGGAGGCCCAATCGGCGATGTCTTGGCCTGGTGATTATGACATCGGTATCGGCAACGGGATTGATGTTACCCCCTTGGGGCCGATTTACATTGACGGTAGCCTGAATGTTGCCAAGAACAATATCATTGACTTCAGCGGTCCGGTCTTTGTCGAGGGCAATATTGATTTTGATAAGGATGCTGAGTTCACCGGCGATGGTGTTATCATGGCGGTGGGTGATATCTACCTGGCCAAGACCAATTATTTCGGAGGTAGTAGTGATTCCATGATAATGTCCCTCACCGGCGATATAACCTTCAAGAAAGAGGCTGTGGTAAGCGCCATCGTCTACGCTCCGGTGGGCAACATTACCTTTGATAAATCGGGAGTGGTTAACGGCAGTGTGCTGGGAGCCAATATCCAGGCGGATAAGGAAGGTAACTTCGTCCAGAATTACGCTTACTATGGCGGTATTCAGCTACCGGGCTACACCTCGGATGCCATCAAGCCGCTTATCTGGGAACTCGACTAGCCGCTCTCATTCCCTTCCCTGACTTCTCCGTTCCGCAGTTCTGCTAAGAAGGGCGTTCGGTAGTAACTACCGGGCGCGCGGTGTTTTTGTGGTTAGAGTTGGTGGCGGCCCACCGGATGCGTCTGATTTTCGCTACCGCCAGGGTGATGATGAAGGAAACACCACTCACCATGATGATGGTTGCCCCCGAGGGTAAATCGAGGGCGTAGGAGAGGAATAGCCCGGCGATGCTGAAGGCTGCCCCCAGAGCGATGGCAATCATCATCATCCGTTTGAGGTTGCCGGTAAAGCGCCGCGCCATGGCGGCGGGAATGGTCAACAGAGCGATAACCAGGATAATACCCACGACCTTGATCAGCAACACCACCGTCAGGGCAATCAGGCATAGTAACGTCAGGTAGAGCCGTTCCACCGGCAGCCCGATGACGGTGCTGAACTCCTCGTCGAAGGAGAGGGCATTGAACTCCCGGTAGAGCAGGCTCACCACCAGGATAATGACGGCATCCAGCCCCACCATGAGTAGCAGGTCCGAGGTGGGGACGGTCAGGATGTTGCCGAAGAGGTAGCTGAAGAGGTCGGGGGCGTATCCGGGGGTCAGGGCGATGAACAGAATCCCCAGCGCCATCCCAATGGCCCAGAAAATGCCGATGGCGGTGTCCGAGGCCAGCTTCGTCCGGCGCACCAAAGTGCCCATGCCCAGGGCCGAGGCAATGGTAAAGACCAGCGCCCCGATGATGGGATTTATGCCCAGGAAGTAGCCAATGCCGATACCACCAAAGGAGGTGTGGGCAATGCCGCCGCTGATAAAGACGAGACGCTTGACGATAACATAGGTGCCGATGATGCCGCAGGCCACCGCCGCCAGTAACCCGGCGCCGACGGCGTGCTGCATGAACTCAAACTGCATTATCTCCATTAGCGGTCGGCGTGCTCCTTGAGGACGCGGTGGGGAATCCCATGGGCAATCATCTGCACCGGGCACTGGTAGGTCTCTTCCAGGTCACTGACGTTGATCTCCTTGGTGCCATGATAGTAGAGGCGGTGGTTGAGACAGGCGATCTTATCGACATAAACCGAAACGGCGCTGATGTCGTGGGAAACCAGGACAATGGCCATCGTTTCCTTGAGCCGGACGAGCATCTCGTAGAAGCCCTCCTGCATGGCGCTGTCGACGCTGGCCATCGGCTCATCGAGAAGCAGTAATTTTGGCTCGGTGACCAGTGCCCGCGCCACGAAAACTCGCTGCTGCTGGCCCCCCGACAGCTTCCCGATTTGGCGATCGGCGTAATCAAGCATGTCGACCGCGGTCAGTGCCTGGTGAGCCGCGGTAAAATCGGTAGCACGGTAGTTACGGAAGAGCCGCTTCTTACCCAACCGCCCCATCAGCACCACCTCACGGACGCTCATTGGGAAGTCGTGATCGAAGAGGCTATACTGGGGAACGTAGCCGATTTCGGTTCTTCCTTGCTGGGGACGGTGGCCCCGGATGCTGATTTGCCCGCGGGTGGGTTTTATCAGTCCCAGCATCGTCCGCAGCAGGGTAGTCTTGCCCCCGCCGTTGGGCCCAATGATACCCAGGAAGTCATGCGGGTAAATCTCAAGATTGACCGCTTCCAGCACCGGCAGGCTGTCGTAGTCTACCCAGAGGTCGTTAATCTCTAAAATCGGGTTTTCGTTCATCATTATTCCAGCGCGGACGCCAGTTCGGTAAGCAACCCTTCAAGATTATCAGCATAGTCTTGGGCCAATGGGTCAATAAAAACAACCTCGCCGTCGATGGCCTCGGCGATAACCTCGGCGCTCTTGGGGTTGAACTGGGGCGAGGCGAAAATCACCTTGATATCATGCTCTTCCGCCTGAGTAATGAGATGGGCTAGTCCGGCTGCGGTCGCTTCCTTGCCCTCTTCTTCGATGGGCAGCATGGTGAGGTCATAGTCACGGGCGAGATAGCCGAAGGCCGGGTGATAGGTCATGAAAGCGCGATTGGTTATCCCGGCCAAGCTCTCACGGGCGGTCTGGTCAATCCCGTTGAGCCTCTCCAGATAGGCGGTACAGTTCTGCTCGTAGTAGTCCCGGTGATCCGGGTCAAGTTCGATGAGACCGTCACAGATGTTCTGTACCATGATGGCGGTGTTGACGGGCGACATCCAGATGTGAGGGTCGGTGGCGCCGTGCTCGTGTTCGTCTTCGTTGTGGACGTCGGTTACCATCTCCTGGAGGGTTACTCCCGCGGCGCAATCAACCACCAGCATGTTCGGATTGATTTCGATAAGCCGCTCCATCTGGACCAATTCGAACTCCACCCCGGAGCCGACCTTGGCGTACATCGCGGCCCGGCTGAGTTCCTGTAATTGGCTGGTTAGCGGTGCGTAGGTGTGAGGTTCCTCTCCCGGCGGTACCATGACGGTAACCGCGACCCGGTCGCCGCCGACCTGCTCGACGAACTCCACCTGGGGCAAGATAGTGACGACCACCCCAAGGCGGTCGTTATTGCTGGGTTTATCCGGTGCGCAACCGCCCCCCAGCGTAGTAGCAAGCGTGGCGATAGTAAATATTACCCCCAGCTTGCGTAGAATACCGTTTGCTGGTCCCCTGGTCATACCTTGTCTCCCTTAATGTTTAAATATCTGTTGACTAGACCTCAGACTGCTGCTGGCAGCGCGGGCATAGTCCGAGGAATTCGAGGAGGTGGGCTTCTATGTTGAACCCCGTCTCGCGGGTCAGCCGTGCTTCCATCTTGCCCAGGTCACAGCCGGTGAAATCAACCACCTTACCGCAGGCAGAGCAGACTAGGTGATGATGGTGTTCTTTGGGGCGGCGTAGGAGATAGCTCCGCCCTCCCCCGGCAACGTGGATCTCGCAGATAAGGCCCAGGTCGGATAGGATATTCAGGGTGCGGTAAACTGTCACCAGCCCAATGCCGGGCGTCTCCCGGTTGACCGCCTCATAAATAGCGGCTGGGGTCAGGTGGTCGGGGCTGTCCTTAATGACGCGGAGTATTGCCCGGCGCTGGGGAGTCAGCTTGAATCCGTGGCGGCGCATGGTGCGGGCGACCCTTTGTTCGTTAAGTACCATACCTGTAATTGAAAACCTTTTTCAATATCAATGTAGGTTAGTATAAGCCGATAACAAGCGATTTGTCAATAGCTGCCAGATTAATAATTCATCCGACAATTAAACGGCTGGCTAGCTATCAAGAGGGGTAAATAGTGGCTGAAATGACACGAAAAAATCACGCCGGGCGCGAAATGTTGACGCCGCTGCTAAGTATATGTTAGAATATCTTATAGGCTGGAAGATAGACCAGCCTATTTTTTTATCTGGAGTTAGCTGTATCGCGGGTCTTCTTCGACAGCGAAAGGTGAACTGATTTGGATATTGCCTACGGAATGACGGTTACCGATAGCGAAGGTGTTGTCATCGGTGACATCAGTAAGGTTATAGTGGATACCTGGACCGGCGAAGTTCGTAAGTATATGGTGCGCCAGCCGGCCGAACTTAACAGCTACTTCTTCACTCCGTCCCAGGTGGCCGAGGTTAAAGACGGTCAGGTCAAGCTCAATGTCCCCCGCGCCGATATCGACCACGCCTGAGCTAGCCTATGCTTCCTCCCGCTAAGCTCTAATAGCCTCTTTCAAAGCTTTGTTTTGTCGGTGAGCGCGTCTTTACACGCCAGGGCGTTCTGTGACATCTGTTCCAGGCCCTGGGCCAGCCGGGCCTTCTCTTCCTGGCTGAGATTCTGGGAGATGATGCGGTTCCATTCGCCGATGACCCGTTTTATCTGGGGCATTAGATCCTGGCAGGCTGGTGTCAGGTAGAGGCGGTGGCAGCGGCGGTCGGTGGGGTCCGTTTCCCGGTAGACATAGCCCAGTTCGACCAGCTTCTTGACAGCACGGGCCACGGTCGTCTTGTCGAGGGTGGTCAGCTCACTAAACTTGTCCTGGCTGAGGCCGGGATTCTTCGCCAGGTGATGGATGAAGCTGATGTGGCCGCTGCTAATGCCGTCAGCGGCCATTTGCTGGTTAAAGAAGGCATGCCCGCAGCGGTGAATAATCGATATCCAGCGGGCAAATGAATCGGCGCCTGGCTTCATTTTAGATGCCCTCCACATCCGGTTTCGGTGCGGTGATTTCTATATCTTTATCTGCATCTTTCATAAGATCATGCTGTGCCTTGAGATTACGCATCTCCTTGAGGAACAGGGCTAGCGTGAAGCCGAAGCCGATGCCGTCGGCAATCGGGTAGGATATCCAGACCCCCTGGAGGCCGAGGTAACGAGGCAATATCAAGAGCAGCGGCAGCAGGAACAGTATCTGACGGGCGGTGGCGGTCAGGAAGGCGGGACGGGCCTTGCCGATAGCTTGGAACAGGGTAGAGGCTACTAGCTGGAAACCAACGAGATACCAGACCAGGAAGATGGTACGCATTACGCTGCCGCCGATTTCTACCAGTTCGATATCGTTACTGAAGATACCGATTATCTGCTTTGAGAAGAAGAAGATAGCGAAGAAGGCGATGACCGATATTATCGTGGCAATCTTGATGGAGCTGTTGATAACCTCGAGTGAACGGTCGTAACGCTTGGCCCCGTAGCTGAAACCAAGAATTGGCTGCAATCCCTGGGCGACGGCGATAAGGGGCATGATGGCAAAGGAAGCAACCCTGCCTACGATACCGACTGCCGCTAGATACATCTCACCGCCCAGACCGACTACGGTCCGGTTGAGCAGGGCCATGACGAAGCTGGTGGAGACCATGCGCACAAAGGAAGACGTGCCGATAGCAATAATCTCTCGCAAGATGTCCCATTTAATCTTGAGGTTGGCGAGATGTATCTTGACCATGCCGCCACCGTTCTGGTAGTAAAAAATCAGATAGCCGCAGGAAACTGCCTGGGCGATGATGGTGGCGGTGGCTGCCCCCCTGATACCCATCCCGAGTTTCAAAATGAACAGGGCATCCAGGCCGATATTGGTGGCCGCCCCAATTATCATCGTCAGCATCGCTACCTTGGCGTTGCCCTCGGAACGGACGGCGCTGTTCATGCTCATGGCAAAGACCTGGAAGATGGCTCCCCAGACAATGATTGACAGGTATTCCTGGGCAAGCGGGGTGATATTCTCCGTGGCGCCCAGAGCGCTCAGCCAGAAATCCATATTGGGAACGATGACTGCAGTGAGGACGATGCTGATGACGACTGATGAGCTGACGATATTGCCCAGCGTTGCCTCTGCCTTGCTAAAGAGCTTGGCTCCCAGGGCGCGTGAGATAACCGAGGCCCCGCCGAGACCAACCATGCCGCCCAAAGAAATGATGAACATCTGGACGGGAAAGGCGATTGACAGCGCGGCGATGCCCAGCGGGCCGACGGTCTGGCCGATGAACATCGTATCGACGACGTTATAAAGCGCCATGACGAACATCCCGACCCCAGCGGGCAGGGATAGTTGCCACAGCAGCTTGCCGATGCTTTCATTGGCCAGTGAGGAATGATACTTATGGTTATCCATGCCCTATTGTACAATAAAAATAGTTGTATATGCAACAAATATAATTTACCGCTGGACCATTTTCGCGGCTTACTTTAGGGTATCCTTGAGGATTTTGGTAGGTTTGTACTATGATATGTAGAAATCCACCAGATAAGGACGCCGCCGATGAATAATTTCCGGGCCGTCATCGAAAACCCGCTGGCTACTTTATTCATTGTTAGCTTGCTTGGCCTGTTGGTGGGACGGATAAGCTTCCGTAATATCCGTATTGGCAGCTCCGGGGCGCTCATTATCGGCCTGGTCTTCGGCTATCTTGGTTTTAGCGCTGACAAGACCTATTTCAACCTGACCCTGGTCCTCTTCCTGGTGGCGGTGGGACTGCTCGCCTCGGAGTATATTTTGGTGGTGCTCCGCAAGTATGGCGGGCGCTTTGCCGTGCTGGGGCTGCTGGTAACCGGAGTGGGCGCGGGCATCACCTATCTGATGACCCGGGCTTATAGCGGTATTGACCCCAGCCTGGTAGCCGGGACCTATACCGGAGCCCTGACTTCCTCGCCGGGACTGGCCGCCGCACTGGAAAGCACTATTGGTAACCCGGAGATGGTGACCATCGGTCACGCCCTGGCCTATCCCTTCGGGGTGCTGATTATCGTTTTCTTCATGCAGTTTATGCCGAAGCTGAGCCGGATGAACATGAGTAACGAAATGGCTCGGTTTTCCGCTGATTTTTCCGACGTCAAGATGACCCACAGCCCCGGAGGCGGTAAGCCGGTTGTCTTCAGCATTATTTTCTACCTTCTGGCGCTGGTGGTCGGGGTTTTAATCGGCGGCATTAAGGTTAACCTGCCGGGTTTGGGCAGCGCTTCACTGGGGAATACCGGCGGGGCGCTGATTGCGGCGCTGGTTATCGGCTATTTCGGCCAGAAGCGGCAGCACTTCACGGTATCGCGGCCGGTGCTCTCGGCCATACGGGAACTGACTCTTACCTTTTTCCTGGCGGTAGTCGGGATAATGGCGGGGGGCGATTTTGTCAGCACGGTCTCGGAATACGGCGGCTCGCTGATATTGATTACCCTGCTCAGCGGTCTGGGGTCTATTTTCGCCGGCTACGTGCTCGCCCGCAAGGTCTGGAAGATGAACTGGATTGTGCTCGCCGGGGCACTCTGCGGCGGCATGACCTCGACCCCCGGCCTGGGGATTGCCATTGATACCACCGGCACCGATGAGGTCGGGGTTGGCTACGGCGCTGTCTACCCGGTGGCGATAATCGGGATGATCGTCTTTACCAAGCTCCTCCACTACGCGGTATAATGCCCGGCGCTGGCAGGGTGCTTAATGAAAAAAAGATGTCGCATCGATAGCTTGCTGGTGGCGAGGGGTCTGGCAGAAAGCCGGGCTAAGGCCCAGGCGCTGCTCCTGGCGGGTGAGGTTGCGGTAACCGGGGTCGTGGCTCTCAAGCCGGGAACCCTGGTGGCGGAGGATGCCGAGGTCACCGTCGCGGCAGCTCCGGGATATGTGGGGCGGGGTGGTCTTAAACTGGAGCACGCCCTCGATGATTTCGACCTCGACGTTGAGGGGAAGGTGGCGGTCGATATCGGGGCCTCGACGGGGGGCTTTACCGATTGCCTTCTGCAGCGCGGGGCCATTAGGGTCTACGCTGTTGACGTCGGTTACGGCCAGTTGGACTATCGGTTGCGGCGCGACCCGCGAGTGGTGGTTATGGAACGGGTCAATGCCCGCTATCCGCTGTCCCTGCCGGAGGCGGTTGACCTGGCGGTAATGGACGTTTCCTTCATCTCGGTGACCAAGGTGTTGCCCTCGGTCGCCGGATTATTAAAACCTGGCGGGGTGGTGGTGGTACTCTTGAAACCCCAGTTCGAGGCATTGAAAGCGGAGGTGGGCAAGGGAGGGGTGGTTAAAGATGTAATGGTGCGGGCCCGGGTGGTCGGCCGTTTCGTAAACTGGTTTACCCGTCACGGCTGGGCGCTCGGTGGCCTGGTAGCCTCCCCGGTGGCGGGGGCGTCCGGTAACCGCGAGTTTCTGGTGCTTCTCAGGCAGTTACCGGGTGTTGACGATGAGACCGAGAAAGGGACGAAAGATGATTAAAGAGAGGGTGAGCTTTAAGGCGGATGGGCTGGAGCTGGTGGGTGAGATATTCCAGCCGGGTACGGCAGGCCCCTATCCGGGGATATGCATCTGCCACGGGATTCCGGCGGAAAAACCGGCGGCGACTACTCCCATCAAGGACCGGGGCTATGCCGAGTTGGCGGAGCGTATCTGCGGGGAGGGCTTCCTGACCCTAGTTTTTAACTTCCGGGGCACCGGGGCCAGTCAGGGGAGTTTCGATATTCTCGGCTGGACGCAAGACCTCAAGGCGGCCCTGGACTACGTGTATGAACAACCGGCGCTTAACCGTAAATCGCTCTCGCTGCTGGGTTTCAGCGCCGGGGCGGCGACCGTGATCTGTGTTGCCGCCGAAGATGACCGGGTTACCTCGGTGGTCTCGGCGGCGGCTCCGGCTGATTTCGAGGGGTTGCTCAACGAGGCCGGCCCGGAGGCGGTTATCACGCGCTACCGCGAAATCGGTATTATTCGTGACGAGTATCCCATCTCCCGTGAGGAGTGGTTGGATGGTTTCCGAAAGGTTAAGCCGGTGGAGCGGGTGGCCGACATCAGCCCGCGGCCCTTGCTGGTGATGCACGGCAGCGATGATGATGTGGTGCCGGTCAGCCACGGCCGGGAGCTGTACCGCACGGCGGGTTCGCCTAAGGATATCGTCATCATCAAGGGACTGGGACATCGGCTGCGCCAGGACGAAGGGGCGATGCTTACTGCCGCCATCTGGCTGAAACGTCAGGCCAGGCGTAGCTGTCAATAACCGGGGCTATGTGACAAGCGCTAGACGGAATTGTTGTCCAGGTTTTGCAAGACCTCGTGCAGCTCCGCTTTCAGGGCGCCGATGAAGTCATTCTTAACCAAATCCTTGACCTGACAAACGGTCTCCGCAATGTGCGGGGTGCGGCTGGCGCCGTGCATCTTGCGCACAATGCCGTCGATTCCCAGGATTAGCCCGCCGCCGCTCTGGCTGGCCCGGGTTCCCGGCAGGTCGGTGAAGAGGTTGATTGATTCCAGGAACTTGAAGAGTACGTTGCCGACGAAGGCATCGCAGACCAGCACGTTAGCCCGGCCGCTCATAATCTGGTGCCCCTCGATGTTGCCGATGAAGTTCAGCGTGCTGCTTTCAAGCAGGGGGTAGGTCTCGTGGGTGAGGCGGTTACCCTTGCTCGGCTCGGCACCGATGTTTATCAGGCCCACCGTCGGCTCGGGGATGCCGAGAAGCTTGCGGCAGCAGACGGTGCCGATGGCGGCGAAGGTGAGCAGGTGGTAGGGGCGGCAGTCCATGTTAACCCCGCAGTCGAAGACAACGGTGTCGGGTAAGTCATTAAAAATAGCGCCTCCGATTATCGGGCGCTCGACGCCGGCAATCATGCCGATGTTGCTGATGGCACTGGTGGCGATGGCCCCGGTCGGCCCGGCGCTAATCATGCCGTTGGCCTGGCCCTCTTTTACCATCCGGGCGGCGACGTTAATCGAGGCGTTGGGCTTACGGCGCACCCCCAGGGCCGGATTCTCCCTCTCGGTAACGACGTCTTCAGCGGCGACGCAGCGGATGGGTAGCCCGGCAGTATCGTATTTTGCCAGCTCGGCGGCGACGACATCCGGCAGCCCGACCAGGGCGATCTCGACGTCATCGCTGCCGGCGGCGATGACGGCTCCTTCGATAATGTCACCGGGGGCGTAATCGCCACCCATGGCATCGACGGCTATCCTGATCTTCTGGCTGGCCTCAGTCACGAGCTTCCTCCTTTATTACCGGATAATAAAAAAACCGCCGGAATAAACGGATATAGTATTTCCCTCCGGGGTTTGCCGGATGGATAAACGAGCCTTTACCGGAAGTGAGCTGTCGCTGGTACCCCGGTATCCCTCAGGCCGGATGCTACGAGATACGGCGGGCCAGCGGCTTGAGGCGCTGCGCCTCGCCGAGGACGTTGGTGATGAAGTCCAGGGGTAGCTTGCAGGTCTTGGCGATATTCATCACCGCGTCTTTCAGGATACTATTCAAGTGCCAAGTGTTCTTCGAGTTTACCAGAAGCGTCGCGAAAGCGCTCTGTAGTTCCCCGATGGAGGCATCCTCCTCGTAGAGGTCAAGACATTTTTCACAGTCGGCGGCCACATCGATGATATCGCGCAGGCTGTTCTGGAGCGGGGTGCCCTGGCGATTGAAAAACCTCTTGGCGCGTTCCAGTTGTTCCTTATCTACCTTAAAACTATACACCGTTAAGTCTCCCATTATTCCCTCCTCTAAGCGCTGAGAGATATCCTTAATTGTAATTAGGTTTATTATATTAGTAATAAGAAGGTACTTACCAAGATTATTACTAAAGGTATACTTTTTGTCAAGGGCGCATTAGTTTTAGCCAGATAGTTTTGCGATTTTGGATAGACTTAGGGCACAAACGGTGGTCATCATTGACCATTACCGTCCGACTTTATTATAATTTGGTTAGGGAGGCATTGGATTTGCGCGAAGCATGCGGTGTTTTTGGAATCTATGCCCCGGATGAGGATGTCGCTCGACTAACCTTCTTTGCCCTTTTCGCCCTGCAGCATCGCGGTCAGGAAAGTGCCGGTATTGCGGCCGCTGACGGTGAGAATATCCAGGTATGTACCGGTATGGGGCTGGTCTCCCAGGTGTTCAGTGAGGCCTTCTTGAGCAAGCTCAGCGGTAACATTGCCATCGGTCATAACCGCTATTCCACCCTCGGTTCCAGCCGGATGGCTAATGCCCAGCCAATTATCGTTGGTGAGGGCGATGAGATGATTGCCCTGGCCCATAACGGTAACATCGTTAACGCCGAGTACCTTCACCAGGAGCTTAGCGAATTGGGGTATACCTTCCGTACTACGACCGACAGTGAGGTAATTGCCAACCTGATCTTGTCCGCTCCGGGGAATGATCTGATCGCCAAGATACGCTATGCTATAAGCCGCCTCCAGGGGGCTTATTCGCTGACTATCCTGACCCGTAACCGCCTTCTGGCGGTGCGTGACCCGCTGGGGGTGCGTCCTCTCTGCCTCGGCAGCAGCGATGGTGGCTGGGTGGTGGCCTCGGAGACCTGTGCCCTGGACCATATCGGGGCCAGTTTTATCCGTGAAGTAACGCCGGGCGAGATTGTCTCGATTGACGGCGGTGGCATCATAAGTCATCAGGGAGCGGTGGGGCGGAAGGCGCTCTGTATCTTTGAATATATCTATTTCGCCCGTCCTGACAGCGTTATCGACGGGCGGTTGCTCTATCAGGCCCGGCAGGCGATGGGGGCTGGTCTGGCCGAGGAGCACCCGGTAGAGGCCGACTTGGTGATGGGCGTACCCGATTCGGCGACGGCGGCTGGTGTTGGTTATGCCCTGAAATCGGGGATACCGCTCGGCGAGGGCTTGATCAAGAACCGTTACGTTGGCCGCACCTTTATCGCTCCCGACCAGCGGATTCGGGACATCGGCGTCCAGTTGAAGTTCAATCCTTTGCCGGAAATCCTTAACGGCAAGCGGGTGGTGCTGGTAGATGACAGTATCGTCCGCGGTACCACCACCCCCAAGGTTATCAATCTACTGCGTCGCGCAGGAGCGAAAGAGGTTCACATGCGGGTCTGCGCTCCTCCCATTCGCTATCCCTGTTTCTTCGGAGTTGACATGGCGACCCGGGGGGAACTGATTGCCGCCCAGAAAACCGTGCCCGAAATCCAGGATTACATCGGGGCTGATTCCCTGGGCTATCTCAGCATCGACGGTCTGATTAAGGCGGTTGCTCTGTCGGCCGATAATTTCTGTATGGCCTGCTTTACCGGGAAGTACCCGATACCGGTGCAATTAGAGATGGACAAACTGGCCCTGGAGAGCCTGCCCGGACGCTGATATATCCGGCGGCGTTTTATTCCACATATTATTACTATTCAGGGGCCTAAACCGCTTTATTTTTGGCGCTAACTCTGGTATCTTATCTGCATCCGGGGTTTATTAAGATATCTGCTAAGAAAGAGAGAACTTAATGAGCGATGCCTATACCCGGGCCGGGGTGAATATTGATGCCGCGGCAGAGACCAAAAAGATAATCGGCAAGCTGGCGCGGACGACCTTCGGCCCGGAGGTTCTGGGCGGAATCGGATTCTTCGGCGGGCTCTACGAGTTTAAGGGCTACCGCCAGCCGGTGCTCGTTTCCAGCGTCGATGGCGTTGGCACCAAGCTCAAGATAGCGGCCGCGCTCGATAAATACGATACAGTCGGCTTCGATATCGTTAATCACTGCGTCAATGATATTTTCACCGGCGGCGCTTCCCCCCTCTTTTTTCTGGACTATATCGCCATGGGTAAGCTGGAACCGGCCACGGTCGGCAGCATTGCACAGGGTCTGGCGGCGGCCTGCCGCGAGGTCGGCTGTGCCCTCATCGGTGGTGAGACCGCCGAGATGCCGGGTATTTATGCCATTGGTGACTGTGACCTGGTGGGTTTCGTCATTGGCGTCGTCGAGAAGGATTGGATACTTCAGGGAGAAACCATCAGTGAGGGCGATGTCATCCTGGGGCTGCCATCCAGCGGCCTGCACACTAACGGCTACTCCCTGGCGCGGCGGATATTCGGCGACCGGCGGCAAGACCTGGAAACTTACTATCCGGAGCTGGGGCGGACGGTGGGTGAAGCCCTCCTCGAACCGCACCTTTGTTATTACCGTACCCTGAAGCCGCATCTACCTGCTATCAAGGGGATGGCCCATATCACCGGTGGGGGCCTGATTGACAACGTGCCCCGCACCCTGCCCGATGGCCTCGGGGCGCGCTTTCATCGCGGCTCGTGGCCGGTGCCGGCCATCTTTAACCTGATGATGGCGCGGGGTGATGTTGATGCGGACGAGATGTACCGGGTCTTCAATATGGGCCTGGGAATGGTGGTTATCTGCTCGCCGGATGATGCCGGACGGCTGGCACAAGCAGTCCCGGAAGCGGTGCCGGTGGGGGAGATAGTACCCTGGTCGGAGAGGCCGCGGGTAATTATTGATTAGACGATGGAATTCAAAGAGGTAATTAATAGGCTCAAAGGCATGGCGGACCCGGAAGCGGTTAGCGGAATGGCGCGTTTCGGGATTAACCCCGAAAACACCTACGGTGTATCGATTCCCAACCTGCGCCGGCTGGCTAAAGAGATTGGCAAAGACCATACCCTGGCCCAGCAGCTCTGGGCCTCGGGTATCCACGAAGCCCGCATCCTGGCCAGCATGATCGACAGGCCGGAAGAGGTCAGTGATAAGCAGCTTGAGGTCTGGGTCAACGATTTCGACTCCTGGGATGTTTGCGACCAGGTCTGCATGAATCTTTTCGAGAAAGTGCCGTTCGTTTGGGATAAGATTGAGCAGTGGTCGAGCCGGGAGGAGGAATTTGTAAAGCGGGCGGCCTTCGCCCTGATTGCCTGCTTGGCCTGGCATGATAAGACGACCAAGGACGACCGGTTCATCGGGTTGCTGCCGCTGATTGTAGCTGCCGCCGACGATGATCGTAATTTCGTCAAGAAAGCGGTTAACTGGGCACTGCGCCACATCGGGAAGCGCAACCAGAATCTTAACCGGGCAGCGGTTGCCACCGCTATTGAGGTACGTGACCTGGGTTCCCGGAGTGCCCGCTGGATTGCCGCCGATGCCCTGCGGGAGCTTACCGGCGAGGCGGTGCAGCAGCGCCTGGCGAAAACTAAGTGAGAGCAAGATAAGGAATGGAAAGGAATAACTTTGAGGGAGGTTTCAATGCGAGCTATTGTTAGCGTGTCCGACAAAACCGGCGTGGCCGATTTTGCCCGCGAGTTAAGCCAGCTGGGGTTTGATGTCTTCAGCACCGGCGGGACCAAGAAGGCCTTGGTCGCGGCTGAGGTGCCGGTGAAGAGCGTTTCGGATATCACCGGTTTCCCCGAAATCCTGAACGGACGGGTCAAGACCCTGCACCCGATGGTTCACGGTGGTATCCTGGCCCGGCGCGACCTGCCGGCCCATACCGAAGAGCTGAAGAAGAACGGTATCGAAACCATCGATCTGGTGGCGGTCAATCTTTACCCCTTCGTACAGACGGTATCCAAGGACGGGGTTACCCTGGCCGATGCCCTGGAGAATATCGATATCGGCGGGCCGACCATGATTCGCGCGGCCGCCAAGAATTTTCCCGGTGTGATAGTCGTTGTTGACCCGGCGGACTACGCGGTGGTTATCGACAAGTTGAAGAGCGGCGGTCTCGACATGGCGGAGCGGCAGCGCCTGGCGCAGAAGGCCTTCCAGCACGTTGCCATCTATGATACCGCTATCTCCCAGTACCTGCGACCTGAAGATGAAGTGCTGCCCGAGGAGATGACCCTGGCCCTCAAGAAGCGCTACAGCCTGCGCTACGGAGAGAACCCGCACCAGCAGGCCGGTTTCTACAGTGAGCTTCGGGTTGGGGTCAAACAGCCGACCGGCATCACCTGGGCGGAGCAACTATGGGGTAAGGAGCTTTCCTTCAATAATATCCTCGATGCCGACGCCGCTTGGCGGGCGGTAACCGATTACGCCGCCCCGACGGTGGATGTTATCAAGCACACCAATCCCTGCGGCTTGGCCAGTCACGAGGATATTGCCGAAGCCTACCGGCGGGCCTTCAGCGGCGATCCGGTGGCCGCCTTCGGTGGTATCGTGGCCTCGAACCGTAAAATTACCGCCGCCATGGCCGATGCGATGAGGTCGATCTTTTACGAAATCGTTATCGCCCCGGAATATGAACCCGAGGCGCTGGAGATACTCAAGCGCAAGAAGAACCTGCGGATACTGGTGGCCGAGCTGCCGCCGGGTTACGGCAAGGCGGAGCCAGGCTACCTGGACGTACGGCGTGTCAAGGGCGGCTTCCTGCTACAAACCTCGGATTCCCTGCCCGAAGATGCCGCTACCTTCAAGACGGTGACCAAGCGCGCCCCCACCGAGGCAGAAATCAACGATTTGAAATTTGCCTGGCGGGCAGTAAAGCACGTCAAGTCCAACGCTATTCTGCTGGTCAAGGACAAGACCCTGCTCGGGATGGGGGCCGGCCAGCCCAGCCGCATCATCAGTGCTCAGATTGCCAAGGAGAAGGCGGGCGCGGACAAGACCAAGGGCAGCGTGCTGGCCTCGGATGCTATGTTCCCCTTCCCCGACGTCGTTGAAGCGGCGGCGGCAGGTGGCATTACTGCCATCGTGCAGCCGGGCGGTTCGATACGCGACGATGAATCCATCAAGATGGCCGATACCCATAATATCGCCATGGTCTTTACTGGCATCCGGCATTTCCTGCATTAGTCATGATGCTGGCTCGTTTGGAGTTGTGAAGTGGCTATAGCCGCGGTTGATAGCCTGCTCGAAGTGGTTGCTGCCCTGCCTCCGGCGGAGCGGGCCCGCTTAGAGCGGCTTTACGCCGTGACGCTGTACCGGGGTGAGCTTCGTGTGCCGCCGGCGCTCCGGGATTGGGTAACCGAACGGTTTGGGTCGGTAGCTAGTGTCAGCGAGCAGCAGGTAACCCGAATCACTAATCTCGTTACTCAGCAGGAGACCCTGTTTAATCCACTGCGGGGCCGGCGTCCCGTCGAGGTTCGGGAAACTGAGGAACTGGAAACGATGCTGGCACAGGCGGCGGCGCAGGATTCCTTTGCCGATGTGCGGCGGACGACTACCGAAGACCCTTTCGGCCGCATCGTAGGCAAGCACTGCGTCACCGCCGGGAATATCGCCAAGTACGACGGCTGGCACGGACTGATCATCTTCAACGATTTTCACCCCCTCCATTTTACCCGTGAACGGATTAGCGACTACCTCAACGTGGCGCAGTCCTGGGCAGCACGGGCCCACCAACGGGATAACGAAGCCAAGTATTTCTTCCTGACCTGGAACTGCCTTTGGCGGGCAGCGGCTTCGATTCGTCACGGGCATGCCCAGGTGATGCTGGGCCGGAAGCGGCACTACGGCCACATCGAGCGGCTGCGCCGGGCGGCGGCGGACTACCGGACTGAGTATGGTGCGAACTACTACGATGACCTCTTCCAGGCGCATTTTAGTGTCGGCGCGGCCGTATCTTGTGGCGGTGTAAAAATTATGGCCCACCTGACCCCGGTCAAGGATAATGAGATCATCGTGATGGCGGATAAGCTGGATGATGCTTTTACCGACTGCCTTTACGAAGTGATGGCCTGTTTCCGGGACGAGCTGATGGTGACTTCTTTTAATCTCGGGCTGACGATGCCCCCCCTGGCCCCGACCGCGGAGGACTGGACGGAGTTCCCGGTGATGGCCTGGCTGGTGGACCGCGGCGACCTCGGCAGCCGGGTATCGGATATCGGTGGGATGGAGCTTTACGCCGCCAGCGTGGTGGCGACCGACCCGCTGGTGCTGGCCGCAAAGCTGAAGGCGCATTTCAACCGGAGAGACCGGGGAGGTAAGCGGGAATGACGCGAGCGGTGTTGGTAATTGATATGTTGCGCGGGTTTTTAGAAGCGGGTTATCCCCTGTATGCCGGGGCGAGCGCGCGACGGGTAATCCCCCACGTTCGGGAGCGCCTGGAAACAGAGATTAAGCAAGGCGCAGCGGTATTTTTTGTCGGCGATTGCCATGCTACCGACGACCCCGAATTCGCCATGTTCCCGTCGCATTGCATTACCGGCACTCCCGAGGCCGAAATCATTCCTGAGCTGGCCGGGATAAGAGGTGAGGTAATCCCCAAGCAGCACTTCAGCGCCTTTTTCGAAACGACGCTTGAGGAGGAACTGAAACGACTGGCAGTAGACGAGCTGGTGGTCTGCGGGGTCCTGACCGATATCTGCATCCTGCACACCGTGGCTGATGCCCGGCAGCGCGGCTACCAGGTCGAGGTGCCGGTTGATTGCGTAGCCGCGATCGACGATGCCCGCCGGGATTTTGCCCTGGAGCACCTCAATAAGGTGCTTGGGGCAGTAATTACCGGAACCAGAAGGGATGAAATATTCGCTCCGTCGCCAGCGGTTGTTGACGGGGAGACGGCCGACGTCTATTTCCGGCGCACCCTTGATATTCTGGAGAAAGAGCACCTGAATCCGGTGGCGACGATGGAGGTTTTCCCCGGACGGGATGGCATCATCTGCGGCATCGAGGAGGTCAAGTCGCTGCTGGGGCGGGTTTTGCCCGAGAAAGCTGAGGTATGGACGCTGGACGAGGGGGATGCGATGCAGTCCAAGGAGGTCGTCCTGCGCATTACCGCCCCCTACCGGGACTACGGGCTTTACGAAACGGCTATCTGCGGCATTCTGGCACACGCCAGCGGCTGGGCGACGGCGGCCCGTCAGTGCGTTAGCGCGGCGCGCGGCCGCCCGGTGATTAGCTTCGGGGCGCGGCACGTACACCCAGCGGTGGCGGGAGTGATGGATTACGCGGCAGTGGTGGGAGGCTGTGCCGGCTGCTCCAGTATTATCGGAGCTCGCCTCTGCGGCCTTGAACCCAGCGGCACCATGCCCCATGCCCTGATTATCATCATCGGGGATACCGCTGAAGCTACCCTGGCCTTCGACAAGCACATGCCGTCGGACCTTCCTCGGATATCGCTGGTGGATACCTTCCGGGATGAGGCTGAGGAAAGTTTGCGGGTCGCCCGGGCGCTTGGTGAGCACCTCGACGGAGTGCGCCTGGATACCCCCCGTGAGTTGGGTGGGGTTACCATCGAGATGGTTCGCGAAATACGGGCCCGGCTGGATGCCGCCGGTTTCGCCAAGGTGCGCATCGTCGTTAGCGGCGGCATCACCCTGGAGCGGATTAACCACTTCCTGGAAAGCAATGCCCCGGTTGATAGCTTCGGGGTCGGCAGCTACATCAGCGATGCCTCGCCGATTGATTTCACCGCCGATTTACATGAGGTCGATGGACAACCGATTGCCAAGCGGGGTAGAATACCAGGGATTACCCCTAACTCCCGCTTGAAGAGAGTCCGGTAGGAGTAACATGCTGGCGCAGACGACCGCATTTTTCGCTTCGTTTTTCGCTGACCCCACCCCTTGGTGAATCGGGCTATCGTTCTACTTCGGGGCCTTCTGGATAATTCCCTACTATCCGCCGCTCTTTAAAGATTTCCGCCTTTGGCTGGTGATGGCGATAAGTGCCTTTATCACCCTGGCGGCGGCCGCCTTTATCCAGATACCACTGCAGACCCTGGCTGGTCAGGCACTGGCGCAGTTCTGGAGCCCCGAGGTCATTATGGGGCGGATACTGCTCTTCGGCATCCCCCAGATACTGATTAGCGGGCTGGTTCAGGAAGGGGCCAAGATTGTGCCGATGGTTTTTTACTGGCGGAACCACAACCGGCGGCTTGAGCTTAAGATGGGCCTGATGATGGGGGCCTGCGCCGGGATGGCCTTCGGGATATTCGAGGCGCAGTGGGCGCACAATACGATTATCAACTCCGTGATGCTGGGGCCGGCCCTGGCGGCTCAGGGGATATTTGCCCTGGCTGGTTTCTGGGAGCGTTTCTTCGTGGTGGCGGCCCACACTGCGTTTTCGGCGCTGGCCGGTTACGGCTTGGCTAAAGGAAAAGGCTGGCAGTTTTACCTGGTGGCCTCCGGGCTCCATGCCCTGCTGAATTACGGGGCGGCGTTGCTGGCGGCCGGTGCCCTGACCGCTATTCAGGTTGAAATCTACGTGGCCGCCATCGCCGGTGGGATAACCGCCTGGGCGCTGTGGCTGCGCTGGCGGAGATCACCGGATGATTACCTGGTAAGCATCAGTCCGGTCTGAACTCAAGACTAAGTAACGTCGGGGTCTCCCCGGTAACCTTGGCCCGCTCGTCAATCCGCCAGCCGACCAGCCAGATTATCCGTCCCCCCGCGCTGACCACGGGTATCCGTGGCCGCCATAGCCGAGGTATCTTTTCATCGATCATGAAACGGTTTATTTTTTTGTCATGCGTCATGCCTAACGGTTGAAAGCGATCGCCGGGGCGGCGGCTTCTCACCACCAGCCGCTCACCAATGCTGGCGGCATCGAAAATGGCGCGAAAGCCATTGTTTTCAGTGAGGGAAGCTTCGTCTTTGGGTGTGAGCCGTGCCGTAATCCGCCAGCCAGGGATGCGGGTCTCGCCCGGTACCTTTAGCGGGGATTCGCCTGCCAGTTCCGGGTAGGGAATCAGTACCGCCGGGTCGCTCCCGATGAGATAGCGCTGGTAGTCAATCAGGAAGATTAAGCCTCCCGGCAGGTTCAGCTTCCGGCCCACCGGTTTGTCCAGCGCCGCCATCACGGCCTCGATGTGGCGGGCCTCGATATCCCGAAGGCTACCCGCGAGCCGGGCGATTGCCAGCCGTAGCACCTGCCGTTTCAGGGCGCACGGTAGCTCCCGCAGCGAAGACTTGTTCAAGATGATTATGTTCTCATGCTCCTCGGCGACCTGCGGCCAGGCCGCGCGTCCGGCGGCTTCGATGAAGTCGATGTCAGCGGCGGCGATTTCGGCGGTACGTTCCAGGGCGGCCTTGATCTGTGGGTTATAGCCCTGGAGTTGGGGCAGCAGCTTGAGGCGCACCCGGTTGCGCAGCGGTGAAAGCGATAGATTAGAGCTGTCGCTGCAGGGTTCTAGATTGTGTTCCCGGCAGTAGCTCATGGTCTCCGCGCGGCTGAGGCAGAGCAGGGGGCGGATGACCCGGAGGCGACTGCCGGAAAGTTCGACCTGCGGGGCCAGGCCGCGCAGGCCTCGGGTGCCGCTGCCGCGAATCAGGTGCAGCAGTGCTGTCTCGATATGGTCGTCACGGGTGTGGCCGACGGCAACGGCCGCAGCCCCGACCCGGCGGGCGGTCTCCTCGAAGAAGGCGTAACGCACCTCACGGGCGGCCTCTTCCAGCGAGAGACGCTTCTCCTGGTGGTAGGCGGTGACGTCACGCTGGGCCACTGTCACCGGGATGCCAAGCCGGGTGGCCAGTGCGCTGACGTATCGGGCCTCGGCGGCGGACTCCTCTCCCCGAAGTTGGTGATCGAGGTGAGCGATGTGCAGCGAGACCTTAAGCTCCGCAGCCAGCCGGTTCATGATATCGAGCAAACAGACTGAGTCGGCCCCGCCAGACACTGCCACCAGCAGCACCGAATCGGCATCAAGCGGGCAGTGCTTACGGAGGTAAGCGAACACACGGCTAGCGAGGGGCTGGTCACTCTGTTGCTTGGTTCTCATCGTGGACGCATCCTCAGGCGGCGTTGTTCAGTATCAGCCGGGTGCGGTGGATGGCATGGGGATGTTTCTGGAAACCGAGGGCCAGGGCTACCTGCTCCGGCCTCCCCGAGCCGCTGGAATCACAGCGCAGCCGCATGCTTAGGGTGCACTCATCGGGCTGGTACTCGTCGAGGTCAATCTCGCTGATGAGCGGCCGCAAGTCATAGTTCCGGGGGCCGGTATCACGGTAGTGCTGCCAGGGAATTTTGTCCCTAGCTATTAATTGGTCGATGTTCTCCCGGACCTCGTCTTCGGCTAACTCGCTGGCGACGGTCACCCGGTATTCGGCAAACCTGATCTGCGCTTGGAGCGACGGCTGCGGGGCCGTGATGAGAATGACCTGAGTAATCTCGATATCCGGCGGCAGCTGGCTACTGAGGGCGGTCTGAAAATAGTGCGGCGAGACCATCCGGGAAAGATGAACGTCCATTAATTCGGCCTCACTGGTTACCCCGATGGATAGCGGGGCCGCCAGCGAGATGCGGGGGTGGGGGCTGTAGCCCTCGGAGTACGCCAGCGGTAGCGCCGCGCGGTGCAAGGCACGCTGCCAGAGGCGAATCAGGTCGAGGTGCGAGATGTATTTAACCCTCTCTCCGCGTTTGAATCTAACCCTGAGGCGGTACATTTTCCTTCTTCTTTTCCCTGGTCAGCAGTATTTCCTCAATCTTGACGCCGCGCATCTTGGTGATGACGATTTTTAACCCCCGGTACTTGAGCTGCTCACCACGGCGCGGGATGTGGCCCAGCAGGCTGAGAATGAGCCCGGCCACCGTCTCGTATTCTCCCTCGGGCAGGTCGAGTTCCAACTCTTCGTTGGCCTCCTCGATACGCATGCTGCCGTCGATCTGGAAGGTGTAATCGTTAATGGCTTCGTAGTCCTTCTCCACCGCTGCCAACTCATCGCCGACCTCGCCGACAATCTCCTCGACGAGGCGGGACAGGCTGACGACGCCGGCGGTGCCACCGTACTCATCGACGATGACCGCCATCCGGTAGTTTTTGTCGCGCATCTCAGCGAAGAGCTCGTTGATGTGCTTGCTCTCCGGGGTGAAGTAGGCGGGACGGGCCAGGCTGTCGATTTCGCTCTGCTTGTCGATGGTGCCGTTGGCCAGCCCCATTAGCACGTCCTTTATTGACAGGATGCCGATCACGTTGTCCATGTTCTCCTGAAAAACCGGGAAGCGAGAAAGTGGTGATTCCGAATAAAGGGCCAGGAAATCGGCAATCGTGGAGCCCTGCTCGATGGCAATAACTTCGGGGCGGGGAATCATGACCTCGCGGACGGGGCGGTCACCGAACTCGAAGACGGCGTGCAGCATCTCGGCCTCAGCCTCTTCGACGGTGCCTTCGCGGTGGCCCATCGAGATCATGGTGCGGATTTCAGCCTCGCCGTAGGAGTTGTCGGCCGGTTCACTGCCGGTCAGCTTGCCGAACTTAGTGGCAATTGAATTCAGAATGATCACCGCCGGGGTGAATATGATGGAAGCAATGTGGATTGGCCGCGCCACCCGGATGGCCGTTTTCTCGGCGTTGTGGACGGCCAGAATCTTGGGGGTAGACTCGCAGAATATCAGCAGGATAACGCTGACGCCAATGGTGGAGATAAGCACTCCCCACTCCTCCCAGACAGAGAGCGCGAGTACCGTGCCCAGGGCGGCGGCGGCGGTATTGACCAGATTATTCCCGGTGAGGATGGTGGACAGCAGCCGGGCGGGATGCTGTATCATCTGCGCGACCCGCTTGGCGCCGGGAACTTTGGTGTTGACCATGTGCTCAATCCGGACGCGCTGCAGAGCGGTAAAGGCGGTTTCCGAACCGGAAAAAAAGGCGGACAGTAACAGACAGATGACGAAGAGGACTAGATATATAATTTCGGTTGTGGTCATAAAGTATCACCCCAATCAAGGGGCAAATTACCGAAGTCTGAAAAACTCCCTATTTAAGATATGTAGCTACATAATAGCATCGCTCGTTGAGGCTGTCAAAGGGGTGATTATTCGGGCGTTAGCGTTATGTGTTATAATTTTCGGGTTGTGAAGGTACTGGGTATCGAGACCTCATGTGACGAGACGGCAGCGGCGGTGGTCGCCGACGGCCGTACCATTCTGTCAAGTAAGATTGCCTCCCAGGTTGACATCCATGCCCGCTACGGTGGGGTGGTCCCCGAAGTAGCCTCACGCCAGCATCTGCTGGCAATCATTCCGGTTATCGAGCAGGCCCTTGATGAAGCCGGGGCCGACCTGGGTGACCTGGACGGCGTGGCCGTAACCCACGGGCCGGGGCTGGCCGGTTCGCTGCTGGTTGGGGTCAATGCCGCCAAGTCAGTTGCCCTGGGCGCCGGTTTACCGCTCGTCGGGGTCAATCACTTGGAGGGTCACATCTATGCTAACTGGCTGGCCGATGTAGACATAACATTCCCGGTGATGTGCCTGATTGTTTCCGGGGGGCACAGCGACCTGGTGCTGATGCGTGGTCATGGTGATTACGTGCTGGTGGGCAGTACCCGTGACGATGCCGCCGGTGAGGCCTTCGACAAGGCGGCACGGATTCTGGGGCTGGGTTATCCCGGCGGGCCGGCCATCGAGCGAGCGGCTACCGTGGCGCCAAGTCTCGAATTACCCCGCTCGTGGCTCAACGGCAGCTACGATTTCAGCTTTAGCGGCGTCAAGACAGCTTTAATGCGACTGGTTGTGGGTGGTGGGGTAAGCGATGCTAATGATGCTGCGGCTTCGTTCCAGGCGGCGGTCATTGAGGTGCTGGCGGCCAAGGCCGTCGCCACAGCTAAAGAATACGGAGTAAGGAATGTCCTGTTGGCGGGTGGAGTGGCGGCCAACAAAGCCCTGCGCCGAGCGCTGGCAGATACATCCCCGGTGCCGGTGCTGGTACCGCCGCCAGTGCTGTGCACCGATAATGCCGCTATGATTGCCGCCGCCGGTTATTACCGCTTCCAGGCAGGGCGGACGGCTAACCTGGCGCTTGACGTCGTCCCCAATCTCAAACTGGTTTGAAAGAACGCTACCTGAAGCGCGGGAAATATTCGGAATCGCGCGACGAATATTTAGAGCTATTTACCGCTGGCCACATACGAAATTAATTCCCGACATTTGAATAGTTGCAACCATCAGAGATTTAGGTTATTATATAGGAAGTTAGCAGTCTCACCCAGAGACTGCTAATAAAGCTAACGGAAGTAAAATAATCAAAAAAGAAGGAGGACTGGCATGGCTGAGAAGATCAAGCCGCTGGCGGACCGCGTTGTGGTCAAGCCCATCGAGAGGGAAACGGTGAGCAAAGGTGGCATCGTACTTCCCGACACCGCCAAGGAGAAACCCCAGGAAGGCAAGGTTATTGCTGTTGGCGATGGCAAGATGAGCGATGACGGCAAGCGGATACCGCTGGATGTTAAGGTCGGCGACATCGTTATCTACTCAAAGTATGGTGGTACCGAGATCAAGATCGATGACGAAGAGCTGATGATACTGCGCGAGAGCGATATTCTGGCCAAGAAGACGGCCTAACCGATACTGGTTATTTATTAAGGAGGATACAAATTGGCAAAACAGATAATTTTTGGTGAGGAAGTGCGGCGGTCGCTGAAAAAGGGTATCGACACCTTGGCGGACGCCGTTAAGGTAACCCTCGGCCCCAAGGGGCATGCGGTGGCGCTGGATAAGAAATGGGGCGCCCCCTCGGTCATTGACGATGGCGTCACCATCGCCAAGGATATCGAGCTGCCCGACCCGTTCGAGAACATGGGTGTCCAACTGGTTAAAGAGGCGGCTACCAAGACTAATGATGCCTGCGGCGACGGCACCACCACCTCGACCGTGCTGGCTCACGCCATGGTTAACGAAGGCTTCAAGAATGTTGCTGCCGGGGCTGAGGCCATGGAATTGAAGAAGGGCATCGAGATGGCTACTGCTGCCATCGTCGAGGAGCTCAAGAAGGCCTCCACCGAGGTCAAGGGCAAGGAGCAGATTGCCCAGGTAGCGACAATTACCGCCGTTGACGAGAAAATCGGCGACCTGATTGCCGAGGTCATGGAAAAAGTAGGTAAAGACGGTGTCATTACCGTTGAGGAATCAAAGGGTATCGCCTACGAGACCGAGTACGTCGAGGGCATGCAGATTGACCGGGGTTACATCAGCCCCTATTTCATCACCAACGCCGAGAAGATGGAAACGGTTCTCGAAGACCCCTACATCCTGATTACCGACAAGAAGATTTCGGCGGTCTCCGACCTGCTGCCGGCACTGGAGAAGATCCTCCAGGTCTCCAAGAACCTGCTCATTGTCGCCGAGGACATCGAGGGCGAGGCCCTGGCGACCCTGGTGGTCAACAAGCTGCGTGGCACCCTGAACGTGCTCGCCGTCAAGGCTCCGGGATTTGGTGACCGTCGCAAGGCAATGCTTGAGGACATGGCCATCCTGACCGGCGGTAAGGTCATCTCCGAGGAAGTCGGCCGCAAGCTGGACTCGGCCACGATTGAAGATCTGGGCCGGGCACGCCGTGTGGTTGCCGATAAGGACAAGACCACCATCATCGAGGGCAAGGGCTCCGAGGATGATATCAAGGGCCGTATCAAACAGATTAAGGCCCAGATTGAGGAAACGACCTCCGATTTCGACCGTGAAAAGCTGCAGGAGCGCCAGGCCAAGCTGGTCGGCGGTGTCGCTGTCATTAAGGTTGGCGCGGCCACCGAGGTCGAGCTCAAAGAGAAGAAGCACCGTGTTGAGGACGCCCTGTCGGCGACCCGGGCTGCGGTTGAGGAGGGCATCCTGCCGGGTGGTGGTGTTGCCCTGATTAACTCGCTGCCGGTTCTCGACAAGCTGAACCTGACCGGTGATGCGGCGACTGGCGCCAAGATTGTCAAGAAGGCGGTCGAGGAGCCGATTCGCTGTATCGCGGAGAACGCCGGCTATGACGGCTCGGTGGTTGTTGATGCCGTTAAGAAGAGCGCGGCAGGGGTCGGTTTTGATGCCTCTACCGGCGAATACGTGGACATGGTGGAGAAGGGCATCATCGACCCGACCAAGGTTGCCCGCTCGGCGCTGCAGAATGCAGCCAGTATCGCCTCCATGGTACTCATCACCGAGTCTCTGGTCACTGATATTCCGGAGAAGGAGAAAGCCCCGCCGATGCCGGGTGGTGGTGGCATGGGCATGGAGGGAATGTACTAAAAACCACATCCATACCGTAAAGGTTATCGAAGAAGACGCAGCCCTTAAAAGCTGCGTCTTCTCTTTTGTAAAATGGGTGTTCTTAGCGGGTTTATTAATGCTTATCGGTACGAGACATAATTGGGTTGGTATGATATGTCTTCGAGCAATTTCCTGAGTTGCGTTGGCATAAGCGGCGGCGACCTTTTATGAAATAAGGGGGAGGAGTTTGGCTTCGCTACGGACCGGACCCACCACCGAGAGGCGTAACTCGTTGTCGTTGATTAGCTCATTGGCCAGGCGGACGATGTCATCGGAGGTAATGGCGTCGATGATGGCAATTAGCTCATCCGGGGTGATGATTTTACCGGTCAGAACCTCCTGCCCGCCCAGCCAGGAAGCGACGCTGCGGCTGTCTTCCAATCGCAGCAGCAGGCGGCCCTTGGCAAACTCGCGGGCGCGATTCAGCTCGTCTTCCGGGATTGGCTCACGCAGCCGGTGTAGCTGCTCCCGGATGGCGCTGATGGCTGTCTCCAGGTTCTTCTTATCCACCCCGGCGTAAACCGTCAGTGCCCCCGAATCCTGAAAATGGTCGAGGTAGCTATTGATGCTGTAGGCCAGCCCCAGTTTCTCCCGAATCTCAGCGAAGAGACGGCTGCTCATGCCTTCACCGAGGACGATATTAGCCATTTGCAGCACGAAGCGCCGAGGGTCGGTCAGGGATAGACCGGGTAGGGCCAGACAAATATGCGCCTGCTCGGTCTTCCTGGTGACCAGGCGCAAACGGTCGGCCTTGGTGGGAGTGAAGGGAGCGAAGTCACGCGGGGATTGGTGGCCTTCCCAGCCGCCCAGCATCTCGGTGATAGCACTAACTGCCTCGTCATGGCCGACGCTACCGGCCACGGTCACCACCGCGTTAGCCGGGTGGTACTGCTGCTTGCGGTAATCAAGCATGGCCGTTAGCGTCATCGCGGTTACCATTTCCTGGCTGCCGGCAATATCGCGTCCCAACTGGTGTCCTGGCCAGAGAACCTCGTCGATGAGCATATTTACGAGCTGCGACGGCGTATCCTGGCTCAGGTTGATTTCTTCGCAGATGACCCTGCGTTCCTTATCGGTTTCTTCCGGGTCGAAGCGGGGGTTTAAAATCATGTCGCTGAGCACGTCCAGCGCCCGCCAAAAGTAGTTGGCCGGCACCTTGGCCCAGTAGACGGTAAGCTCCTTATCAGTGCCGCCGTTCAGGATGCCGCCCACGCCTTCAATAGCCTCCGATATCTCCCGGGCGGCGGGCCGCCGCTGGGTGCCCTTGAACAGCATATGCTCGATGAAGTGGGAGACCCCAGCCTCGCTGGCGGTCTCGTAGCGGGATCCGGTGCCGATAAAAATGCAGACTGATGCCGAGCGGGTGTGTGGTAGGGGGGCGGTAAGCAGGCGCAGGCCGTTAGTCAGGGTTGTTTTCTGATACAAGCTAAGGTTCCTTTCGTCTCAGTCGGCGGTCTTAAGCTCCTCGAAGAGGTTATCAAAGAAGCCTTCATCGATGACCGGGGCCGGCTGATTGAGAAGTTCGGAGTGCAGGGCGGTAATCGAGATATAGCCTTTTTCAATCGCCCAAATATCCGTTTCCCGGTCGGCCACCTGGTCGATTTTCTGGCGTATCAGCCAGTAATAGGCATGACGGCCGTCGTTCCCCTCCTCGACCGAGTTGATGTGGCTTTTGCTGGCCAGCCGGGTCAGCCGGATGCCCTCGATTTCCTCGAGCGGCCGGGCGGGCAGGTTGACATTGAGAAAGACATTACCCTTCAGTTTCTTGTCGATGATGCGTTTGGCCAGTAGCTGGGCGAAGCGGGTGGTCATGCCCAGGTAACGGTCGTCAATTGCCTCCAGTGAGACCGCCAGGGCGTGACAGCCGTGCAGGTAGCCGTTGAGAGCGGCCCCTACCGTGCCGGAAAGGAGAACGTCGTCACCCAGATTGGGTCCGCTGTTAACCCCGGAAACCACGATGTCGATGGGGTTGGTAAATATCTTGCCCAGGGCCAGCATAGCGCTGTCGGTCGGCGTGCCGTCAACGGAGTAGGCTTCGATGTCGGGGACGAGGGGGGTTACCTTCTGCACCCGGAGGGGACGGCGCAGGGTAATGGCTGTGCCGAAGCCGCTCTGCTCCCGGTCCGGGGCGACGATAATGACCCGGCCGAGCGCTTGCAAATCCTTCGCCAGTCTCCAGATGCCGGGAGCCAGAATGCCATCATCGTTGGTGACCAATATTTCCATATATTTCCGGCGGTTTTGCCGCAGCACCTCACTTTTCTAATGAAGTTTAGCACGGACGGCGCGGCAGCGGCAAACCAGCGCTTATACTAACGGTAGTCACGAAAACGGCTGGACAGAGGGGGCGATTGGGGCTATAATTTCAGGTAATAATGACTTTTTCGCAGGTGTACCGGGATTATTCATCCGTTCCCACCGCCTTAACGGGCGATAAACTGTTAGCGAGGTAAGCGCATGGGCGATTTGAAGGCATTGTGCCGGAGTATCCAGGACTTTCCCAAGGAGGGCATCCTCTTCTATGACATTACCCCGATGCTGCGGGAAGGCGAGAGCTTCCGTCAGGTCATTGATGGTATCGGGGAGCGCTATCAGGATAAGCAAATAGACATCGTGGTCAGCATCGAGGCGCGCGGTTTCATCATCGGCCCGGCGATTGCCTATAAGCTGGGGGCTGGGGTGGTGCCGGTGCGTAAAAAGGGTAAACTGCCCTGGCACTGCTACCAGGCGACCTACGAACTGGAATACGGCACCGACGTGCTCGAAATCCATCGTGATGCCATTAAACCCGGCGAGCGGGTCCTGATTTTCGATGACCTGCTGGCTACCGGTGGTACCGCCCGGGCGGTTACCGACCTGGTGCGGAAGATGGGGGGCGAGATCGTTGAGGTGGCCTTTATGATCGAGTTGCTGGATCTGGCAGGGAGAGAGAAACTGCAGGACTACCCCGTCTTTTCCCTGATTCAGTATTGAGAACTTTATCGCGGCCGAGGCCGATATTATTGAAAAGAGGACGCGCATGAGTTATCCGAGAGAGGTTCCTATCTTCAGCAACCGTTACGACGCCGGGTGCAAGCTGGCGGAAAAGTTGAGTGAGTACAAGGGGCAGCCGGTAGTGGTACTGGCGATCCCCAACGGCGGGCTGCCGATTGCCCTCCAAGTAGCCCTGGCGCTTAATGCCGAGCTGGACGTCGTTATCTCCCGCAAGCTGCCGCTGCCGCTGCGGCCGGAGGGTGGCTTCGGGGCAATTGCCGACGACGGGGCGGTGATTCTCAATGAGGGGGCGGTCAAGGAGTGCGGACTGACGCCGGAGCAGATAAACTACCAGATTAACAAGGTGCGGGTGGATATCCGCCAGCGTAGCCTGCTCTACCGGGGCACCCGCCCGCTATCACTGGTCAACGGGAAAACGGTGATTATCGTCGATGACGGGCTGGCTTCGGGGTACACTATGATGGCTGCTGTGGAATCGGTGCGCCGCCGTCGTCCCGGGCAGGTCGTGGTGGCGGTGCCGACGGCTTCGGCAATGGCGGCCAAGCAGGTGGATAAGATTGCCGACCGGCTGGTAAGCTGCGCGGTGGGTTACGCACCCCAGTTCTACGTCTCCGACTTCTACGAATACTGGGATATCCTTAGCGATCAAGAAGGGTTGCAGTGTTTGCGGGAGTGGCGGCTGCGTCAACATGAGTCGCCACGTCTTGAGGTAACCCGCGACGGATCAGCCTAGCCGATAATCACGAAGGCGGTAGTGCTTAGTCTGCCCGGCTGATGGCTATCTCCATGCCCGAACTGACTTGCTTCAGTTGCCGGATATCGCCGAGCACTCGTCCGAAGACATTGACGGCACTGGCGGGGCGTACCTCATTACCCTGGCTCATCGGGGTCGGTCCGAAGAAGATGCAAAGCGCGTTCCCCGGCGGCCAGTAGGCCAGGTCACCGATATCAACCGTCTCCCGGCTGTTTTCCTCTTTCAGCTTCAGCGGTATTGGGAAGTAAATCTCATCGCCCCAGCGCTGACCGCGCTCGCGGATGGGTAAAATGCCCCAGATTGCCTGGGCGGTGGCCGAATCATTAAACTCGGCTTCCAGACGGAGAGAGCCAGCGATGATTAAGGCCGTTCTTTCCTCGGACATGGTATCACCTCCGCTTTATTTGTTATTCTTCCTGCCAGGCGCGTCTTGAGTAGAGGACGAAGCCCAGGACGAGCAGGCAAAGGCACAACGCTATCGCCAGGGCGAGATGGCCGCCGCCGATGGGGTCGTAGCCCGTCATTTCCGCACCGAGCAGGTGGTATCGGATGATGTTGCTGGCGGCCGAAATCGGGTAGAAACGGGAGAACGCCTGTAACCCGGTTGGCAGGATGCCATAAGGGGCGAACATTCCGGAAATGGCGGCGCTAATCACCGAGATGCCGACGCCGCTCATAATAGCCCCTTCCTGACGGTGGATAAAGGTGGCCAGCAGCAGGCCAACGCCGGCCGAGGCGGCGACGATGAGGACGAAAAAGCCGACGGCAATGGCGATGTCCCAACCGCTGGCAGTGTAGCGCCCGCCGATAGCTGCCCCGACGCCGATTACCAGGCCACCCGCCAGTGCCGAAAAGATACCCAGTGCCAGGATCCGCCCCATAAAGTCACGGCGCGGACTGATGGGCATGCTCATCAGCTTGGTCAGCATCCCGTTCTGGCGGTCGCCGGTAATGCTGCTCGGCAGGTTGGTCATCCCGGCCATCATCAGGGCGAAGACCGTCATCGAGATGGTAATCGAGCCCCGGGCATAAGGCACCGCGGCTTCCGGCACCTCGCCGGTAAAGGCTACGGAGCTGATGATTACCCAGACAATCGGCCAGGCGACTGTCCAGAAAAGAACGGCGCGCTCCCGCAGGAACTCCTTCATAGTACGGGTGAAGGATGCGGTTAGCTGGGACAAGCTACTCCTCCTCCCGTAGCTTCTTATCGGTCAGGGTAAAGAAAACGTCTTCCAGTGATGGCCGGGTCATCTCCAGCCGCTGGGCTTTGTGGCCAATGCGGTCGAGGTGATGGGTGACCTCGGCCAGGGTCTTACCGCCGTCCCGGGAGTAGATGCGGTAGCCGTCATCACCGCTGACCAGCTTTCGGTCGAGGCTCAGCTCCCGCAGGCTCTCGGCGATACCGTCATTCTGTATCGCCGTCTCCACGATAATGACATCTTCGAGATTATACTTCGTCCGGAGGTGGTCGGGGTCGCCTTCGGCGATGATGCGGCCCTCGTTAATCAGGCCCACCCGTGAGGCCAGCTCGGCGTCACTGCCGAGATGGGTAATCAGGAATATTGTGGTTGCCTGCTGCTTGATTTGTGTAATCAGGTTGAAAAAATTGCGGCGCGCGCCGGGGTCGAGCCCGGTGGTCGGCTCATCGAGAATCAGGATTCTGATACCCGGGAAGAAGGCGGTGGCCACCTCCAGCCGCTTGCGCATCCCGCCCGATAGCTTGGCGGCCCGCTTGTCGGCGTCCTGGCTCAGACCTACCATCTCTATAATTTCGGGGACCAGTCGGTCAATCTCGCGGTGGGGGATATCGAGCAGCCGGGCGAAGTAGGTCAGGTTCTCCCGAACGCTCAGCTTGGGCGAGGAGAAGTTGTTCTGCGGCACGTAGCCAATAAGATCCTTCATCTGATGCGGCGGCTTGCCGTAGACGGTCACCCGGCCCGAGTCGTAGCGGCGGACGGCGGCGATGATCGAGGCCAAGGTGGTCTTACCCGAGCCGTTGGGGCCCATCAGGGCGTAGAATTCACCCTCGTCGATGCTGAGGTCAACCCCTTTGAGGACGGTATTCGGACCGAAGCTCTTCGATAAATGCTCGGTGCGTATCGCGTTCAAACGGCGGCTCCAATCTGCAGCCCGGTGATTGCCTGATATTGAGGAGATTATAGCTGACACTAGCCGCCGTGGTCAACGACGTCAGATTAGCCGCCGACGGTAACCTTCAGGCCGTGGCCCTCCAGGGTCTGCTTGACTTCCCTTATTTTCGCCACTCCCTCCGGAGTAGACTCAAGCGCTTTCACGTCCCTGAGGACGTAATCGCGCCCCAGGCGCTGGTACTTGTCCTTACCCAGCTGATGGAAGGGCATCAGGTTAACCTCGCTGACGTTATCCAGCCCGGCGATAAATTTCCCTAACTGATTGATATTATCCGGGTCGAGGTTGAAGTCGGAAATCAGGGGCAGCCGGATAATAATGGGTACTCCGCTTTGGGAGAGTTTTGTCAGGTTATCCAGGATGGTTTTGTTGTCGGCCCCGGTGGCCTGGCGGTGTTTCTCCGGGTCCATGTGTTTGATATCGAAGAGTATCAAGTCCAGATAGGGTAGCACCTCTTGGTAGCGCTCCCAGAATACGGCGCCGCAGGTTTCAATGGCGGTATTGATATGCTCGTTATGGGCCTGCCGGAGTAACTCCCGGGTAAACTCGAACTGGTAAAGGGGTTCGCCCCCCGATACCGTCAGTCCCCCTTGTGAGGTTAGGTAGAAATACTTGTCCTTACGGACTTTCTCCATAACCTCATCGACCGAAACCTTGCGACCAACTATCTTCAGGGCCTCAGAAGGACAGTTTTCAACGCATTTGCCGCAGACATCACAGCGCGCGTGTTCAATCTTGGAACCGGTCTTGAAATCGAGGTCGGGATTAACGGCCTGGAGCGGGCAACTAGCAAGACAGGCCCCGCAGCCGGTACACCGGGAACGGTAGAACTCAACCTCGATTTCCGGGGAGATGCACTCCGGATTGCAGCACCAGCTGCAATGCAGGGGGCAGCCCTTGAGGAAAACCATCGTCCTCACGCCGGGGCCGTCATGCAGGGAATAGACCTGGATATTGGTGATGATGCCGTAGACCTTGGATTTTTTAGTTTTGGCCGGAGGTTGCGTCGAATTCGCCGTTAGTGAATCGCTCAAATCGAATCGTTCCTTTCCTCGATTTTGCAAAGAACTACACCATGACCTTACCCCGGCCGTGAGCAGATTGCCCGGCGCTGGTTTGGTTATTGGTTCGTTGCCCCTCGCGTTGGTTAGATATGATGCTCAGTGCGGGCGATGATGCTGTCCTGAGTCTCTTTATCCAGTTCAACGAAGAAGGCGCTGTAACCACCGGTGCGGACGATGAGGTCGCGGTAGTCGTCAGGATGCTTCTGGGCCTCCAGCAGGGCTTCATTGCTAACTACAGTGTACTGGATACTCTGCCCCCTTAGCAAGATGTAGGTTCGCAGCAGGTCGGCCCACTTGTTGATTTCCCGCTCTCCGGTAACCGCGGCGGTGGTGAATTTACAGTTGAAAGCGACACCGTTAGTGGAGCGCCAGGTATCAATCTTGGCTCCCGACTTGTGGAGGCGGGTTGGCCCTTCGAGGTCAACGCCCGCTGATGGGTCCATCGCTGAAGAAAGCGGCTCTCCGGAACCCCGCCCGTCGGCTGAGGCCCAGGTCTCGTTGCCGATGAAGACATAGGTTGTCATTGATTCAAACCCGCCGACGAAAATACCACCCTTGGGGGTGCGGTGTTTCTCGTACTCGTCCATCCAGGCGCTGGAGATGCGCATCGCCCACTTGTCGGCGTAGTCGTCGTCGTTGCCGTACTTGGGGGCCTTGCGGCACTTCTGACGGAGGGCCTCGTAGCCTTCCCAGTTGCTATCGAGCGCCTTGATGAGCTCGTCCATGGTGATTTCTTTGGTGTCGTAGACCAGGTATTCGATGGCCGTCAGGGCGTCGGCGGCGGTGCCCAGCCCGACGGCGATGGCGCCCGTCCAGTTGTACTTGCAGCCGCCATCACTGTAATCCAAGCCGGTGCGGCGCGGGCCGGGGTGCAGCAAGTCGAGTACCGGCGACGGATGGTAATTAACAAAGGCCCAGTCCATCAGGTTATTGTAGATGCAGTTGACATAAATAGCATATTCGAGGTGTTTCTTGACGGCCTCGAAGAATTCGGCCATCGATTTGAAGCTGCGGGGGTCGCCGGTCTCCGGGCCGCTCGGTTTACCGCTGAGGCGGTCAACGCCGTTATAGAGCACGAACTCGACCATCTTGGCCAGGTTGAACCAGCCGGCGTTAGAGCGGGGATTGGTGTCGGCGCCGCAGGTATTGGGGTCGGTGACGTTCTCCTGGCAGCCGATATCGGAGTAGTTGCGCGCTTCCTGTAAGGTGGCACCACGGCTCATTATCGACGGTACGATGGCCTCATCGTTGAGGATGTGGGGAATCCCGGTGCCCAGACGGATTATCTGAAGCGCTGCCTTGAGGATATCGTCCGGGGTATTCTTGTGCATTCGGAAGGAGATGACCGGCTCATCAAGATGGCAGTGGGCGTGTGCCTCCAACATCATGAAAGATAGTTCGTTGGTTGCGTCCTGACCGTCACTGTCCACTCCGCTGAAGGTTACCTTATCATTGGTGCGCATCGAGCGAATACGGCGGGCGCCACGGTACTCCAGCAGGTAGAGACGCTGCCTGATTTTAAGGAAGAGGCATTCCAGCAGCTCCTGGGCCTGCTTCTTGGTTATCAGCCCGCGCTCCAGGTCGGCCTTGAGGAAGGGGTACATGTACTGGTCGAAACGTCCGGCGGAGTGGGAGACCCCGCCGTCGCAGAGATTGATGGCCATGTGTGAGAAGTGCCAGCACTGGACAGCCTCCCACCACGATTCAGCGGGGAACTCAGGCACACGGCGGCAGATACGGGCCATCTCGGTAAATTCGGCCCGTCGCTGGGGGTCGCTGGTTTCGGCCGCCATCGCCTCCGCCATATCGGCGCAGCGGTTGGCGTAGATAATCATGGCATCGGCGGTTATCAACAGGGCCTGATAGAGATTGACCCGGTCGAAGTCTTCGTTACAGGAAATATCGGAGGCGTCAATCTTGTCGATCTCGGCCTGTATCTCCGATTTGAGGCCGGAGAGCCCCTTGGTGAGCACGCTGTTATAATCGGCGACGGTGTGATTGATGGCGAAACCGGCCAGCGGGTAGGATGCCCGGCCGACGAAATGCCCCTCCTCGAATTTAACCTGAGGATAGATGTCGCGGAGCTGGGCAGCGATAACGGCATCGTGGGTACGATGGCGCCAGTAAGGGACGATATCGTCTCGCAGCGTGGCGGCGTCCTCATCACTGACGACCCAGGCATCGACACCGCGCACGCTGAGGGCATCGATTTCGCTGATGGTCTCCCCGACCTCCTCGCAGTAAACATCGCGGTCCAGCCAGTTGGTCATGAACTCCGGCTCGACCTCGGTGGCGGGGACGACGGCGGTCGGGTCACCCAGAATCAACTGACCTTCCTGATAGGGGATGGGGATGTTCTCGCAGACGTGCTTGAAGGCCTTGGCCTTTCTCAGGATGGAGGCTTCACCCTCGGTCTGGCGGTAACTTTCGGTGAGCAGCTTGGCCCGCTCGATGGAAAGATATCCCCGCTTGCCCTGGGGACGCTTGAGCAGATTATCACGCAGCCTCTGGATGCGCTGTTCCTCCGGGTCGTCACTCTTCAGGTTCATACTGTCGAAGAATGGCCCGGACCACATATTGCGGTAGGTCTTGGAGCGTTCCCACCAAGGGATTACCTTCTCGGCTTCAACCTGGTTCATCTGGTCAACCATCTTGCACCTCCCTGTCTTAGTGACTGCCCTAGTCATAAATAGTGACTAGCAGTAGTGTCCGTTCTTATTATGACGTACATCAGTTATACCTATCATTAAGTAATAATCCCGTCTTTTTGTCAAGAAAACACTAATCAATAATTTCTAACTTTTCTAATCATGTAAGGTGTTATATAATATTCCCCAACGGTAAATATTGTTTATCAAAGGAGGCGTGACGATGAAGGCACTACTGCTTAAGGGCCCTGAGGAACTGATCTTTACGGATATCCCAATCCCTGAAATTGGTGATGGTGAGGTGATGGTCGAGGTTAAGTACTGCGGTATCTGCGGCAGCGATATCCACTCGGTGCCGGAGTGCAATCTCTACCCGGCGGGTACCTACTTAGGCCATGAGTTCTCTGGAATAATCACGAAGGTGGGCCAGAACGTCAAAAACTTCCAGGTGGGCGACCGGGTGGTGGCCAACCCCATATATGTCTGCGGCGAATGTTACGCCTGCTTGCACGGCAAGTTCTCCCAGTGCGAACATGCCGCCGAGTGGGGTATTGGCTGCGCCGCCGGTCTCGAGTACGCTGGGGCTTTCTCAAGATTCGTGCGGGTGCCCGTTGCCGAAAGGCGGCTCTACCACCTTCCCGACGAGGTCTCCTTCGAGGAAGGGGCCTTGGCCGAGCCGCTGGCCTGCTCGCTGCACGCGGTGCGGATGTCGAATTTTAAACCGCGCGACCTGACGATGGTAATGGGGGCCGGCATGATCGGCTTGGGGGTTATTGCCCATCTCAAGAGCGCCGGTGCTGGGTTGCTGGTGGTCAGCGAGACCAATAAGAAGCGGTCGGAAGTGGCCAAGAGAATGGGCGCCGACTACGTGTTCAACCCGCTGGAGGAAACCAACCTCAAAGACAAGGTTTGGGAACTCACCAAGGGCCAGGGTATGGACATCGTCTTCGACTGTTCCGGCAACGGTAATGCCTTCCGCAGCGCTACCAGTTTCCTGCGTAAGGGCGGCCAGATACTCCTTAAGGGGATTATCCCCGGGGAAACCCCGGTTAACCTGATGGACATGACCTTCAACGAGTGGCAGATACAGGGCAGCCTGTGCTACTACGCCGACGAATTCCCGATGATTCTGGAGTTCCTCAGGCGCAAGGTGGCCCCGGTCAAGGAGCTAATAACCTCGAAGATTAAGATGAGCCAGATCATTGATAAGGGCTTCGATACTATCAGCAAGCCGGGCAACAGCGAGATCAAGATTATCGTTCAACCGGAGGATTAACTCTTACCTGAAATTAAATAAGCGGGAGGGCCTGGCGTGCGGTTCGTCAGGCCCTTTTATTGTTTACGATGGACTAGTCCAGCGACAGGGGATACTTACCGTACTCCCGGATGGCGGCCACCATCGCCCGGTAGTTCTCCGGTTTCACCGCCGAATGGATCGAGTTGCTGGACATGCAGATTAAACCGCCACCCCGCCCCGCCTTGGTTATGCAGCTTTTGACCTCCTGGCGTACCTCCTCCGGAGTGCCCCAACTGAGCAGTGGGCCGCAGTCGATATTGCCTACCAGGCAGACGCGTTCGCCGTAGCGGTCTTTGGCCTCACCAATGTCCATCCCGGCCTCGGGGTCGATGGGGTGGATGCCGTTGGTGCCGGTCTCGACAATCAGGTCGAAGATTTTCCAGATGTTGCCGTCGGTGTGCTTGATAACCCGGACGCCGCACGCGTGAGCAGCCTCGACCAATTTCTTGAGGGCTGGGGTCAGGAAGCGAGCGGTGTGGCGAGGGGAGACCATCGGTCCTTGGGTGGTGGCGAAATCGCCGGTAATCACGAAAATATCCACCCCGACGTCGATGCAGTTCTTGAGATACCCCAAGTGGTAGTTGAGCACGACGTCGTTGACGCGCTCCACCATCTCAGGTTGGGCAATCATCGCCTTGAAGTAAGCCACGTCGCCGAGCAGGCTCTCGCGGGCCACGTCGAAGACATCGGTGATGGTGGCGATAACGGCCCGCTGGCCCTTGAAGCGCTTGACCAGCCTCTCTAGGCGTTCGTAGCGCCAGGGGAGGTCTGGGTCGGGGGGTGTGTAGTTATCAAGGTCGGCCTCCGTCTTGATGGCTGGTTCCATCGGATGGGCCAGGTCCTCGGCGGTGAAGCGGACGGTGCCGCCCCACTGGTCACGGGCAATTCCCTGGGCTTGGTCCAGGGTCTCGTAGCCCCAGGCGGTCTTGTCAAAGACGGTGGCCCCGTCGAGGTCCATGTGCTCGATGAAATCCTCGTAGCTGGCACCGGGCAGGATGGCATCTCGAACCTGCTGATGAATGAGAAACTCAAAGTGGGGCACGGTATCCGGCTGCCCAAGGTCGAGGGCCTTGTTGAGCCGTTCGAGTCCGGTCAGTTCTGGCATCGGGACGTCTCCTTTCCCGGCTCGCTGATGAGCTGACGGGCCTTGGCGATGGCCTGGGCTGCATCGGTGGCGCAGGCATCGGCGCCGACCTCATCAGCCAGAGCCTGTGTCACTGGCGCCCCGCCGATCATTATCTTGACCCGATCGCGGAGTCCGGCTTGCTTGAGGGCCTCGATTGTCTCTTTAAAACCGGGCATGGTCGAGGTCAACAGGGCGGACATCCCCATTATTTGGTAATCGTTTTCAGACACCGCCTTACAGAAAGCCTCTGGGGGCACATCGACCCCCAGGTCGGTTACCTCCCAGCCGTTGCCCTCCAGCATCATAATAACAATGTCCTTGCCGATGTTGTGAACATCGTTGCGTACCGTGCCGATGAGATACTTACCTTCGGGCGGGGTCTCCTGACGGCTGAGTACCGGCTTGATAACCTCAAGGGCGGCCCGCATGGCCTCGCCGGACATGAGCAGCTCGGGTAGGAAGTATTCCCCGCTGCCGAACAGCTCGCCGACCCTGCGAATGCCGGGGATCATTCCCTGGCTCAGGATATCCCGGGCCTCAGTGCCCGCGTCGAGTAGTTGGGCGGCAATCTCCCGGGCGGCCTCACCATCGCCGTCGATGACACTCTGGGAAAGCTCGCTGAAATCAGGCATTCTCCAATCTCCTTCTTTTCTCCTTCTCACTGCTATTTTAGCTACCAGACATGTCTGATGGCAATTCGCTGGATCCGGCAGATAGCCCATAACTTCCCGTTATTAAGAGAAACGGTGGCCAGCGGCAGGGACTTGGCCGGTGGCAGATTTGGGTGCTGCTAGCCCTTACGAAACTTTCTTTACCTGGAACCGGATAATGGTCTTCATCACCTTGGCATCGGGCCGGGTCAGGTATTCCTCTTCATGAGGGCCAGCGACTTCGTAGCCGTTCTCCGTTATGTGCGACAACAGACGATTAACCGTCGGCTCTTCCGCATCATAGGGCCCAATGTGCAGGATTTGAGCGGTAGGGCCATAGTCCCAAGTGGTCAGCTTCACCTCGATGCCGGGAACCTTCTGGGGTAATTCGCTGGTATCGTCGGGGATGGGGATGCCCATGATTATCGTCCAGTTATCCTTAGGGCTACCCAGGGCATCGGGGTAGCGGGCACGGGGTGGGCTGACCTTGAAGGTAGGCAACCCTTCTTTTTTGAGGCCGAACTTCAGGGTATAGACCGAGCCGTAGAGGGCAGGCATCAGCTCGGAGAAGACCTTATCCGGCGAGCCCTTGCCCACCACTTCGGCCATTTTTTGGGGTGGGATTTCCAGAATCTGCGGGTCGGTCTTTAATCTGCGCGGACTCATATCAACCCCCTTTAACAATTATTAATTGGTTGGCAAGGGATACACTGATTTCATTATATGACTGCCCCGCGTTTCCCGCAATAACCATGACAAAAAATTGGTTAACAGCTAAGAAGACCCTTTTAGTGTTTACGAAAATTACGAAAATTCTCAGGCGTCGGCGAGCAGTTCCTCGGCGTGGCGAAGCAGGGTGACGATGCGCTCCGCCGGTACCTGCTTCGATTCGAGATAGGCCCGGAGGGCCTCCAGGGGGGATATTTCTTCCGGGGTGCGGTTTCCTAGCCGCAGCCGCCGCTCCCGTACCGTTTCGTAGGAAGTGACGGCGTAGTCGGCCTCCCGCAAGGCATTCCTTATCTCGCGGTTGCTGAGCTGCCCCTCATGCCCGGCGGGCAGGGTGATATTGAGACGGACAATGCCGTCCCGGATGGCCTCCGCCCGGTGGTTTAGTTCATTAATCACGGTGGCGGTGGGGGCGATATCATCATTATTAATCGTAATATCGACGGTGAGGAAATTTCGACCCGGTACCGGATGGAATTCATAACTGGTTTGCCGCTGGCCGGTTTCGCTGCGGTCAATGTCCACCATATAGAACCCCTTGTCGTCGCCTTCTTCGTTGAAGCTGACCCGCTCCAGACTGCCGGAGTAGACGACCGGCGGGTTCTCACAGAGCACCTGGTGACGGTGGATATGGCCCAGGGCGATATAATCGAAGGCGGGATGAGCGACGTTACTGAGCAGCATGGTATGCTCCTGGCCGATGGTCATCGTGGCCTCGGAGCTTAACTGGGCGCCGACCACCCAGACGTGAGCGGCCAGTAGGGCTGGGAGAGCCGGGTCGAGCTGGGCCGCCTGACTGCTGACCACCTCTGCCAATGCGGCCTGCAGGCGCTCGTTTATCTGGCCGGTGGTCAGGTTCTTTGTTTCCTCGCGGCTCAGCAGGGTGCTCTTTCGCAGCCAGGGTAGGGACACAATCTGTACCGGCCCCGACGGGGTATTAATCTTGTGTAGACCGGGACGCCCGGCGACATGGACATTCTCAATCGATAGGGTGTCGAAGATTTCAGTAGCGGTGGCCCGGCCCACGGCGTTGGGCAGGTCGTGGTTACCGATGAGCAGAAAGACGGGGATGCCACTTCCGGCCAGGCGATGAATGCGGCGGGCGAACTCCCGCTGCTGGGTGGGGCTGGGCTCGCGGCTCTTGTAGGCATCGCCGCAGAAAAGCACCAGGTCGGCGCACTGCTCAAGGGCGTAGTCCACCAACTGGTCGAAGGCTGCCAGGAAGTCAACCAGCCGTGACGAAAGCCCAGTTTTAGGGTCGGTGTGACCGTAGGTTTCCACCCCCAGGTGCAGGTCAGCAAAGTGGATGATTTTCATATTCGGTAAACTGCTCCCCCGTCGCGCGATGATTTCGGAATTCAGGTCGGAACACTACCCCTCGACCTTCCAAACCTTACCGCCTTCGGGGACCTTAAGGAAATCCTCACCGTCGAGCTTAGCGGCCATGGTCTCCTTGAGGACGGCAACCGGTACCCGTATCTGGTTCATGGAGTCGCGGTCGCGAACGGTGATGGCGTTGTCCTCCAGGGATTCGAAGTCCACCGTGATGCAGAAGGGAGTGCCGATTTCATCCTGGCGGCGGTAGCGGCGGCCGATACTCTGGGCGTCGTCGTAGCTCGCCCGCCAGTTGCGGCGCAGACTGGCGTAGATGTCGCGGGCCAGCGGGGCCAGCGTTTCCTTGCGGCTCAGCGGCAGTACCGCCAGCTTGAGCGGGGCAATCCGGGGGTGCAGCCGCAGAACCACCCGCAGCTCATCCTTGTCCATCTCCTCGTCGTAGGCATCGCAGAGCAGGGCGAGGAAGGTGCGGTCAACCCCGGCCGACGGCTCGATAACGAAGGGGGTAATCTGGGTCTTGCTCTCTTCGTCGAAGTAGGTCAGGTTCTTTCCGCTGGAACCCGAATGTTGGGTAAGGTCAAAATCGCCTCGGTTGGCAATCCCCTCCATCTCCGACCAGCCCATCGGGAAGAGGTACTCGATGTCGAAGCAGCCGCGGGCATAGTGGGCCAGCTCAGCCGGCTCATGCTCCCGCAGGCGTAAGTGATCCTGGTGGATACCCAGTTTCAGATACCAGTTGAAGCGGGCGTCAATCCAGTGCTGAAACCATTCCGCGTCAGTACCGGGTTTTACAAAATACTCAATCTCCATCTGCTCGAACTCGCGGCAGCGGAAGATGAAGTTGCCGGTGGTAATCTCGTTACGGAACGACTTGCCGATCTGGGCAATGCCGAAGGGCAGTTTTCGTCGGGTGGTATCGAGGACATTGGCGAAGTTAACAAAGATGCCCTGGGCAGTCTCCGGGCGCAGGTAAACGGTGCTAGCCGACTCCTCCACCGGCCCGATAAAGGTCTTGAACATCAGGTTGAACATCTGGGTATCGGTCAGCTCGCCGCCGCAGGCGGGACACTTGTTCTCGGTGAGGTCATCGGTGCGCCAGCGCTGATGACACGCCTTGCACTCGGCCAGAGGGTCGGAAAAGCCCTGAAGGTGACCGCTGGCCTCCCACGTCTGGGGGTGCATCAGGATGCTGGTATCCAGCCCAACAATGTCATCACGCTCCTGAACCACAGCCTGCCACCAAGCATCCTTAACATTGCGCTTCATCTCCACCCCGAGGGGACCGTAATCCCAGCAACTGGACAGGCCGCCGTAGATTTCACTGGAGGGGAAAATAAACCCTCGCCGCCGCGAGAGGGAAACAATCTTTTCCATGGTCACTTTCCCGGGTTGTTTCTCGGTCACGCTTAACTCCTTCGCTGGCAATCCGCTTTATACTAAGCATTTTAGCCAAAAAACGCCAGCTTTGTAAAATGGGGCAAACTTTAAATAAAAAGTAATCTTTGTTTCGGTCGTGGCTGTGATGATAGAATGATATTTATGAATCCTGGTTTGATTCCGGAAATGAGGTGCACTGTTGATTATTGATACCATAGTCGTCGGCCCTTACGCGACCAATACCTACATCGTTGGTGACGAGACCAGCCGGCAGGGGATGATCATTGACCCCGGTGATGAGGTCGATAACATTATGGCGCGGGTCACGGCGGCCGGGCTTAACATCAAGCAGCTTGTGCTCACTCACGGTCACATCGACCATGTGGGGGCGCTCAAGGGGATTAAAGACGCCGCCGGCGCCGAAATGGCGATTCACAGCGAGGATTTAAGCTTTCTGACAGGCAAGGGAGCGCGCCTTATCAGTATGCTGATTGCTGGGCTCAGCTATCCCAAACCGCCGACCCCGGAGCGTTTACTGGCCGATGGGGATACGGTTACGGTGGATGGTCTTAGCTTCGAGATAATCCACACCCCGGGTCATACCCGGGGTGGGATTTGTCTCTTTGGTGAGGGTGTCCTCTTCAGTGGTGACACCCTGTTTAACGGTGGTATCGGCCGTACCGATCTGCCGGGCGGTAGCTACCAGCAGATCTTGGAGAGCATCCGCCAGCGGCTGATGGTACTGCCCGACGATACCGTGGTCTATCCGGGGCACGGCCCGGCGACCACCATCGGCGACGAGCGCCGTGATAATCCGTTTTTAAAGGCCTAGTATTTTAAACGACTCAGTCGTTAGCTTGTATTGGTCTCTTTTGGTATTGTCTCTTACAGAACTCCGTTAAAGTGCATCAGTACCGGGGCCAGCAGTAGCGATACGATGCTCATCAGCTTGATCATGATGTTGAGCGAGGGGCCGGAGGTATCCTTCATTGGGTCGCCGACGGTATCGCCAACAACTGCGGCCTTGTGGGAATCGGAGCCCTTGCCACCAAAAGCACCGGTCTCAATCAATTTCTTGGCATTGTCCCAGGAACCACCGGCATTGGAGAAGGTTACCGCCAAAATGAAGCCGCAGGAAACGGCGCCGATGAGGAAGCCGCCAAGGGCAATCGGGCCCAGTATCAGGCCGACGGCGATCGGCACGACGATGGTCATCACGCCGGGGGCAATCATCTGGCGGATGGAGTCCCGAGCGCAGATATCGACGCAGCGGCCGTAATCAGGCTTGGCCGTACCTTCCATCAGCCCCTTAATCTCGCGGAACTGTCGTCTAACTTCATTGACGATGGAGAAACTGCTCTTGCCGACAGCATTAAGGGTCATGGCGCAGAAGATGGCGGGGATCATGCCCCCGAGTAGGATACCGGCGATAACCCGCGGGTCAAGCAGGCTGATTTGGCTGAACTCGATACCCGTTGCCTGGGTATAGGCCAGCAGTAGCGCCAGGGCGGTCAGTCCGGCCGCACCGATGGCAAAACCCTTACCGGTGGCGGCAGTAGTATTGCCCAGCGAATCCAAGGCGTCGGTGCGCTCGCGGACCTCTTCGGGCAGGTCGGACATCTCAACGATGCCGCCGGCATTATCGGCCACCGGACCGTAGGCATCGGTCGCGTCCTGGATGCCCAGAGTAGACAGCATCCCGACGCCGGCGATGGCGATTCCGTAAATCCCGGAGAACTTGTAGGCAATCAGCATCGCCACCACCACCAGGATAATCGGCGGCAGGGTACTCATCAGGCCGTTAGCAAATCCACGGGTGAGCAGGGTGCCCGGTCCGGTCTGGGCCGAATCCGCGATCTGCTTGGTGGGGTTATACTCATAAGAAGTGAAGAAGTTAGTGCTTTCGCCAATCAGCACCCCGGCGATAAGACCGGACAGGATAGCCCAGAAGACATTCATGCTGATGTTGGCGCCCGCGTAGCGGTTGAGCAGCAGAATAGCAAGCCAGGAGAAGACTGCCGTCAGGATTGAGGCTACCACCGTTCCCCGGCGCAAGGCGTTAAGGAGGGCTCCCATCTTGGCCTCGACCTTATCGCTGATGCGAACGGCGAAGATACCAATAATCGAAGCAATGATACCACCGGCGGCTACCATCATCGGTAGGAACCAGGCCGAAGCGGTATCGGTCATGACGTGGGTCGAGAAAACGGCTACCGTAGCCAGGGCCATGGTTGCGATGATTGAATCAACATAAGATTCAAAGAGGTCGGCGCCCATGCCGGCGACGTCGCCTACATTATCACCGACGAAGTCGGCGATGACGGCCGCGTTACGGGGATCATCCTCCGGGATGCCCTGTTCGACCTTGCCGACGATGTCGGCTCCGGTATCGGCGGCCTTGGTGAAGATGCCGCCGCCAATGCGGGCGAAGATGGCCACCGAAGAAGCGCCGAAGCCAAAGGCGGGGATGATCTTGAGGAAAAGGTCGGGGTTATTGCCAAAGGCAAAGTAGAGCACGCTCAGGCCGATAATACCGATACCGACCACGGACATGCCCATCACGGCACCTCCCCGGAAGGAAACCCGCAGGCCATCGTTGAGGCTCTTCTGAGCGGCGGCCGCCGTCCGTGAGTTGGACCGAATGGCGATGTTCATGCCGATGTAGCCGGCCATAGCCGAGGCCACCGCACCGAGGGCGAAAACCAGCGAAACCCACCAGCCGAGCATTGGCACCACCCCGAGGACCACCGCCACAATGGTGACAAAGATGGTTAGAATACGGTACTCACGGCCGATGAACGCCAGGGCGCCTTCTCTGATGGCCGCGGAGATTTCCCGGATTCTCGAGGAGCCCTCGCTCTGTTTCAGAACGTAGCGCGCCATGAGACCGGCAATCCCGAGGCCGATGGCGCCGCATATGATTGCCACAATCATGGGGTTCATAGACTCATACTCCTTTCCAGCTTAATCAGCTTCTGATAATCTTGAGTCCTTTGAATTATATCGTAATCCTCAAGGAACCCGAAGTGGCATTCGGCATCGCTGTCCCTTGAAGCTATTAAAATTGGCAACCATACTCAACCGGTAGCCGCCGGTAACCCCGTGCCTATATTTTGTTCTCGAAGGTGCGGAGCTTGGCTTCCAAACGGTTCTGCTGCATTATCAGGGTCAGGTCGCTGCGCGTTCGTTCCAGGATGCCGCGCACCATGTCGGTGGTGCGGCGGAGTCCCCCGGTAATGGCATCCGGATAGTCCATCGTCACCAGGATATTATAGATATCGTCCATGTCGCTGAGGAACTCCTCGACTCGGGAAAGGTCTTCACGGCGGATGCTGTCCAGCAGGTAACGGCGGAGTTCACCCACTGCCTCACCCAGCCCATTGAGATAGGCGGCCGGCTCGACCCCCAGTTCGTCCGGCGATGGTAGCTGGGCTCCGGTGACTAGGGCCAGGGTAAGACTGGCCTCGGCAAATTCCTTCTGGGCATCCCGGAAGAAGCCGGTGTGCTTGAGCCCGGTGGAATCACCGGCAGCCTCATCAGCGTGGGTCAAGAGATCACGGGCAGTGCTGACCAGTTTGGCGGCGGCCTCGAACTCATGGCGGTGCAGCGTCCGGATGGTGGTCGAGGCATAGCGGATTACCTCACGGCAGAGCGGCAGCACCTGCTCGCGCCGGGCGTCCTTGGCCGAGAAGACTTCACGGATATTCTCGGCGATGGTATCCAGGTTATTGTCCGTCTGTTTCATTCGTAACCTCAATATGATTCACGATTTGGCGGGCGGATATTTCCGGGTCATCAGACCGCAGGATGGCGCTGATAACGGCCACCGAATCTGCCCCGGCACCCATGACATCAGCCACGTTGGCGGCGGTAATGCCCCCGATGGCCACGATGGGTACCGCAACCGCTTCCCTGATTTGCCGCAGGCCATCCAGCCCGATAATGATGGCTTCATCCTTGGTGGGGGTGGGAAAGACCGACCCGACGGCGATGTAGTCAGCTCCGGCAGCGGCGGCCGCTTGTGCTTGGGTAACGGAGTGGGTGGAGATACCCACAATGACGTTGATCGGCAGCATCTCCCGGGCCGCCGCCAGGGGTAGATCATCCTGGCCCAGGTGCAGGCCGTGCGCCCCGCTGGCTAGGGCCAGGTCGAGGTAGTCATTCATGATAAAGAGCACGCCGTGATCTTCGCAGAGAGCCCGTAACTCACGGGCGAGCGGTATCAAGTCTCCCTTGGGGGTGATTTTGTCGCGTAACTGGATAGCGCGGGCGCCGCCGTTGATGAGCTGACAGGCAATCTCTAAATGCTTGCGCCCGGCGAGGGCTTCGGTATCGATAATCGCGTGCAGCCCGGTGACTTTGCGGGAGCCGTCGCGGCGGTTGAGCCGGGAAACCATCTCCCGCTCGATTTCATAGACCTCGAAGCGGGTCTTGAGCAACTGGTCGGAATTAAGTTGGGATGCGATTCCGGTCTTTACAAATTCCTCGATCGTCCGTAACGACTCCTGAACCCGGCGCGAGTTGGCAACCACCAGCAGCGTCAGGTCTTTGGTGGCCTCCTGTCCGGGGGCAGTTGTTGACTGTCCGACGTCGTGGGCCGCATCACGGGACTGGAGCAGGCTGACGTTGAAAGCAGCATCGGCGGTCGCCAGTTGGTGGCGCATGACTTTTAGTCGTCGTGACAGGGTGGCGTCATCGAGCAACAACCGTGCCGTATCCTCAAGAACACGAAGTCCCTCGCAAGCACGGTTGAGATTGACGTCAATGATGCGTAGTGTCTGGTGGGGTTGCGGTGAAATCATGCTCATCTCAGCGGCTAAATTTTAACACAGCTTACCTTGCTGCGTAAAGATGCTTTTAAAACATGATAAGGGTGTTTAACGGGTGTTAAATCCTAGTCTCCGTCGCTGACGGCGTTTTGAATTAGTTCAATCCGGACACATCCCCCATCTTCCCCAAGCTCGATGGCGACGAGATCAATCCGCCAGTCCGTTGCCGGCATATCCTGGCTCTGGAGGTAGTGCCAGCTGGTGGCAATTAGCCGTTCCTTCTTTGAAGCGGTAATCGATTCTTCGGGGTGCCCGAAACCGAGATACTGCCGGGTCCTCACTTCGACGAAGACCAGGCAGTCGCCGTCACGGGCAATGATGTCAATCTCGCCGTGGGGGCAGCGGTAATTGGCAGCGATAATCGGCAAGCCGCGCTGCCTTAGAAACTCGGCGGCCAGCCTTTCGCCATGCTGCCCCGACTCGTGACGCTTCATCAGTGACAGGCCTCGCGGACGGGGGCGAAGGAACGGCGGTGGATGGGGCAGGGGCCGCGCTGGTGGAGATGGTGCAGGTGCCCCTGGGTGCCGTATCCTTTATGAGCTGCCAGTCCGTAGCCGGGATAGACCTGGTCGAGGCGGCTCATCAGGCGGTCACGAGCTACCTTGGCAATAATCGAGGCGCAGGCGATAGAGAAGCAGCGCTGGTCACCCCGGGTAATGCTTAGCTGCGGCAGGGGTATTTCACTCAGCCGCAGATAATCAATGAGCAGCGACTGAGGGGCCGTTGTCAGATCAGCGACTGCCAGCCGCATCGCCAGCCGGGTGGCGGTAACGATGTTATGCCCATCGATGATGTCGTGGGGCACCATGCCGATACCGACGGCGACCGCCGCTTCTTGAATCCGGCAGTAGAGGTACTCGCGGCGGGCCGGGGTAAGCTGCTTGGAGTCTCGAATTTCGTCCCGCCAGGTGGCTTTCAGGGGAAGCGGCAGGATAACCGCGGCCGCGGCCACCGGCCCCGCCAGGGCGCCCCGCCCCGCCTCATCAAGACCGGCGATAAGCCGGTATCCCCGGTTGAGGAAGTCCATCTCTGCTTCGAAGGTAGGTTTCCGGGAGAATTCCGGCTTAGCCCGTTTAATCATCGTAGCCTGTCTCCCCGTCCGGAATGGATTCGATAGTGCCGCCGCCCAGCACCTCATCCCCCCGGTAGAAGGCGATGGTCTGGCCGGGGCTGATGGCATACTGCGGCTCCCGGAAGACTATTTCGAACTTGCTATCACTGGCCTTGATATCAACCGGCGCATCCGGTGACTGGTAGCGGATACCGGCCGTAATCCCCTGGCTTGAACTCGGCGGCTGACCTAACGTCCAGCTTACGTGAGCTGCTATTAGCCGGCGGTGCATTAGTTGACCGCGGTCGCCGATGACCAGTCGGTTAGCAGCAACGTCAATGCGGACAACGTACTGCCGCGCCAAGGCGCCGCCACCCAGGCCCTGCCGCTGCCCGATAGTGTAGTTAACGAGCCCCTGATGACGACCCCGCAATTTACCGGCGGTATCTACGATACCTCCCGGTGCCGGGGGCTGGCCGTTATTAAGCAGGGCACGGTAGTCGCCGCCAGGGACGAAGCAGATATCATGACTCTCTCTGATTTTAGCCAAGTTCAGGCCGCTGGCTTCGGCCAGTTCCCTGACCCGTGATTTCCGCATCTCGCCAAGGGGGAAGATTAGCCGGGATAGCTCGGTTTGTGTTAACAGGCACAAGAAGTAGGTCTGGTCCTTTGCCCGGTCGAATGCCCGGAGCAGCCGGTAGCCGCCGGGTGATGGTTCGATGCGGGCATAGTGCCCCGTTGCCAGGCGCTGGCAGCCCCAGTCGCCTATCCGGCTGAGCAAATGGCCGAACTTAAAGAGCTGGTTACAGCGGTGACACGGGCTGGGGGTTCTCCCGGCGCGGTACTCCCGGCAGAAATCAGCGATGACCTCTGCCTGAAAATCATCCTGAAGGTCGAGCACCTGGAGGGGAATACCGATTGTCCGGCAGGTTTTGTCCAGTACCTCGAAAGTGGCTGCGCAATCCGGGTCGGGCCACAGCTTCAGGTGAAAACCGATGACTTCGTAGCCTGCTTCTTTTAGCCGGAGGGCGGCCACTGCGGAATCGGTGCCGCCGCTCATTGCCACCGCCACTTTCGCTGTGACCATTCCGGCCCCTTTCCGCTAGTTATTAACCGGGTTACTTGTCAGGGGTAGTTGACTGAGGCAGCCGCGTGCTTACCTTGTCCCATATCTCAGCGGCAATCTGGTCCTTGGTCAGGGATGCATCCATTATCAGCCAGCGCTCTGGCTCCGCGGCTGCCAGCGCCAGATAGCCGTCGCGGACTCGCTGGTGATACTCCAAGTCCTCTTTTTCGAAACGGTCGAGGCGGCAGCCGCGGCGGCGCTCTTGCCACTCGCTGGCCGCCAGGTCGAGCAGTATTGTGATATCGGGTACTAAGCCCCCGGTCGCGGCCCGGTTAACGCTTTTAACATTCTCCAGTTCGAGGCCGCGGCCATATCCCTGGTAGACCGTGGTCGAATCGGCGTAGCGGTCGCTGATGACGACCCGTCCTTTAGCGAGATTAGGCTGGATGATGCTGGCTACCTGTTGGGCGCGGGCGGCGTTAAACAGCATCAGCTCGGCGAGTGGGGTGACCTCGATATCATCGTGCCACTTGAGCCACTTCTCCAGCTTCATCCCCAGCGGGGTGCCTCCCGGCTCGCAGGTCAGCACCACGGGAACAGATAGCTGCCGCAGCCGGTCATACAGCCGGTTGGCCTGATAGCTCTTACCGCTGCCCTCGCCGCCCTCGAAGGTGATAAATAATGACATCACAGCTCCTAGCGGTATATCCTCACTCGTCGGTTGGGCTCCTTGCCGGTACTCTGGGAGAGGAGGTCGTTGCGCTCGGCGATAAGGTGCTGGAGGCGGCGGATGTAGGAGCTCTGCGGGCTCAGTTCGATGGCCGTTTCGCCGTCTTTTATCTGCTCGGCAGCCTCCTCCGCCTCGTTGAGAGCGGCCTTAATCGAGTGTGATTGAGCGGGTTTCTCCGACGGATAGATATCGCTCAGCAATTGCTTTATCTGATTAGGGGTATTGCTGCGTAGGACGTAAATCGGTAGTTTCGTATTTTCCGCCTCGTGAACCTTCTGCGGCTTGCGACGGTAGTAGTTCTTGGAGGTGATAAACAAGTTGGCTTCGTCCAGGTTGGAAACGATATTCAGGTCGATATCCATCTCCTGGGCCATCTGCTCAAAACGGCCGCGGTTAACCCCGAAAAGGAACAGACGGTTAGTTCGGTTGCGGCGGGGCATGGGTCGGGTCTGTGGAGCACGCACGTTATTGACCGGGGTCGTGTGCTCGACCTTGACCTCGCCCTCGGCATCCAGCCAGCGGGTCTCAAGGTCGAGGGGGCGGCCGCGCAGGATGGCATCGACGGCCTCACCGACGTCGGGGCGGATGGCAACCTTATCCCAGCCTTGAATCTCAACAACGATGTTAAAGGTCGGTTGCGAGGTGCGTTCCAGTATCGATTTCTGCGTCCCGCGGCGCTTGGCCTCCTCGTCGCCCAGGGTCACTGACTGGATACCGCCGATAAGGTCGGCCAGGGTGGGGTTCATCATCAGGTTTTCCAGGGTATTACCGTGGGCGGTGCCGATGAGCTGGACGCCTCGCTCGGCGATGGTGCGCGCCGCCTGGGCCTCAAGTTCGGTGCCGATTTCATCAATCACGATGACCTCGGGCATGTGGTTCTCCACGGCCTCAATCATCACAGCATGCTGCTGCGCAGGGGTCTTTACCTGCATGCGGCGGGCATGGCCAATGGCAGGGTGAGGAATGTCGCCGTCACCGGCGATTTCGTTAGAGGTATCGACAATAATCACCCGCTTGCTGAAATCATCGGCCAGCACCCGGGCGGCCTCGCGGAGCATGGTGGTCTTACCCACCCCCGGCCCACCGAGGAGAAGGATGCTCTTTCCGGTCTGCACCAGGTCTTCGATGATTTTGATGGTGCCGAAGACGGCCCGACCCACCCGGCAGGTCAGGCCGACAATCCGCCCCATACGGTTGCGGATGGCCGAGATACGGTGCAGGGTGCGGGCGATACCAGCCCGGTTATCGTCGCCAAAGCTGCCAATGCGGGAGACGACGTAGTTAATATCGGCTTCGTCAACCTCTTTATCCGCCAAAATAATCTCACCGTCGGGAAAGCGGGCCTCGGCGGGACGGCCCAGATCGAGGACGATTTCCAGCAGCCGGTGGTTATCGGCCTGCTGCTCCAGCGGCTCGCGTACCGGCGGCGGCAAGATATTAAGCAGGGCTTCGAGGTCGTCGGTGATTACTTTCTGCAAGGTTACCCCCGTGCTTCGGGCGCGGTAACGCCATGAGTTAACATAACATCTTTGCTGTTGCTATCGCCTGCGTTATCAATAATGCCTACGAAGTACTTATGAAAGCGGAGGTCGTCAGTCAGTTCCGGGTGGAAGGCACAGGCGAGGATATTATCCTGGCGAGCGGCGACGATGGTGCCGTTACCGTTGAGCCGGGCCAGTATCTCGACCCTGTCACCGACCTTTTCGATGAGCGGGGCGCGGATAAATACCGCCGGAAATGGCTTTGTCCCCAATGCCAGGATATCAAGGTCAGTTTCGAAGCTGTCTTTCTGCCTCCCGAAGGCATTACGGGTCACCGTGATATCCATTAGCCCCAGCGGCTCAAAATAGTTGTCGGTCAGTTCACGGGCGAGGAGGATCATCCCGGCGCAGGTGCCCCAAACGGGCATTCCGGCCCCGGCCTTTTCGGCGATAAGGGTCTTGAGGCCGTAGTCTCGCATCAGCCGGTCAATGGTGGTGCTCTCGCCGCCGGGGATAATCAGGCCGTCGATCGTGTTGAGTTCGCTGGGCAGACGGATGGGAACTGCGTCCACCTTCAACTTCTGGAGGACGGCAATATGCTCGGCAAAGGCCCCCTGTACGGCCAACACCCCGACTTTCATGCTTACCATCCCCTGGTTGCCAGTAGCTCGTCACCGGGGATCTGCTTGATGTCCAGGCCGGGCATCGCCTCACCCAGGTTCTTGGAGACCTCGGCGATTATCTTGGGGTCATTGTAATGGGTGGTTGCCCGGACGATGGCCTTAGCCCTGACCTCAGGGTTGCTCGATTTGAAGATGCCGGAACCAACGAAGACGCCGTCAGAGCCAAGCTGCATCATCAGTGCGGCATCAGCCGGGGTGGCCACTCCGCCGGCGGCAAAATTCACGACCGGCAGCTTCCCGGTCTGGTGTACCTCTTCCACGAGGGCAAGGGGCGCCCCCATTTCTTTAGCGATACTTACGAATTCTTCTGAAGAGGCGGCTACCAGGCGGCGGATTCCGCCAGCGACGGCCCTCATGTGGCGCACCGCCTCGACGATGTTGCCGGTGCCGGCCTCGCCCTTGGTGCGGATCATCGCCGCGCCCTCGCCGATACGGCGTAGGGCCTCCCCCAGGTCGCGGCAGCCGCAGACGAAGGGGATCTTAAAATCATGTTTCCAGATGTGGTGCGCTTCATCAGCCGGGGTTAATACCTCGGACTCATCGATGTAATCAACCCCCATCGATTCCAGGGCCTGTGCCTCGACGAAATGGCCGATGCGGCACTTGGCCATAACCGGGATCGACACCACCTTCATAATTGCCTCGATGATAGTCGGGTCGGCCATGCGGGCCACGCCGCCGGCGGTCCGGATATCTGCCGGGACCCGTTCCAAAGCCATCACGGCGCAGGCGCCGGCCTCTTCGGCTATCTTGGCGTGCTCCGGGTTGACCACATCCATAATCACCCCACCCTTCAGCATTTGGGCCAGCCCGCTCTTTACCTTCCAGGTGCCAGTTTCCATACTGCCTGCTCCCCTCCTTAATGCCTTGTATTCATGTGTATGTTTATTCTACTACTGTGCGGATGGCTTGGCAACAGGCACACGTGGTGCATGCCCGGTAGCGGTTGAGTTCTCGTAGGTGACTAACGTGCTGAGAAAGGTAAAGCGAGCGTGGCAGAATACACTGGGTAAAAGTAAGAAGATTGCCGGCAGCATCGGTTACGAGCTAAAGGGTGAAAAAGGGCGAAACTAGTCGGGGTTTTCGTTTTCCTTGCCCCAGTTATGCATCAGCTCCTTGACACGCTGAGCGAGAGCGGGGTTGGAGCGCAGCCGCTCGATGAGCACCGGGCAGCCTTCCAGCAGGGTGTTCTGGGCCGCCGTCGCCATGTTAGCCAGCATGTTCTGCATGTTGACGTCGGTCATCTGGGAGGTGTCCATGCCGGGCGTCTGCTGCATCTGACGGCGCAGGTCGTCAGCGGTAAACCGCATCGGCAGGATGCAGGACTTGTACCAGGGGCATTCCTTACACTGTATTATGCTCTGCGCTTCACCTAGAATGTCATCCATGACTAATTAATCCCTTCGCACTGCGGTGCGGCTCCCCATAATCATAGTCTACGGCATGATTTCTTGCAACTGCGCATCGATGCTCGCGGGGCTGTCGAACGGGCCGATAATCTTGTTACGGATAATACCGTCGGCATCGATTAAGAAGGTGGTCGGGACGCCGGGGATCGCGTAAAGGCGGATGGCTTTGCCTTCGGTATCAAGCAGGACGGGGAAGGTGAGCTCGTTGTCCTGCTGAAACTGCTTGATAGTACCGGAGCCGTCGCTGACATTAATCGTTAGCAGTACCAGCTCTTCCGAATCGTATTTCTCGTAAGTTGCCTGAAGATGGTCTACCTCGCTGAGGCAGGGGGCACAGTTAATCTTCCAGAAGTTAATCAGCATTGGCCGCCCCTTGAAGTCTTCCAGGGAGACGGAATCGCTGTCGAGGTCGGGCAGGGTGAAGTTGGGAGCTGGCTGGCCGACGGTAGCCGTTTTTGGCGTGTCGTTCGAGCAGCCGGTTATCATAATTCCCAGGCTTAATACCGCAACCGCGATTAGCAAAGGAAGATGTTTCATCTGCATGTTGGTGTTTACTCCTCATTGTATTTTAGCATTGATGGGCCATTAGAACCAAACCAGTTTTCCTGTCAGGCTGAGGATGCCGAGCACGAGCAGCACTATCCCGCTAATTATATAAACGACTTTCGAGTACCGGGAGATACGTCTCAGTAGTGGCAGTACCGCATCGAAGGCGGCTCCGATTATTAGGAAGGGTATCCCCAGGCCCAGCGAGTATATCCCCAGCAGTACCGCGCCCTGGGAAGCGGTTTCCGAGGCCACCGCCAGGGTCAGGATACCGCCCAATATCGGCCCGACGCAGGGCGTCATCACCAGGGTAAAGATAATACCGGTAATGAAGGAACGAAGAAAGCCGGTGGCTCGTGTTTGCTTGGGGTTAAAGTGTTTTGTGAAGTTAAGCTGCGGTATCTTTTGCCCCAGCAGGAGCAAGGCACCGAAAACAATCAGGATGATGCTGGCTACCCGGCGAATCATGAACATGTGGGCGGTAAGTGACAAGCCCGCCAGCCCGGCGCCGGCTCCCAGGATTACGAATATCATCGAGAAACCGGCCACGAAGACTAGAGAGTGCAGGAAGATATGGACGCGGCGTTTCCCCTCGGTATGGCCGTGGCTTTCCAGAATCTCCGGACCGGCCAGTCCCGCCAGATAGATGGGTACCAGCGGCAGCACGCAGGGCGAGAGGAAAGAAGCGAAGCCCGCCCCCAATGCGGTCAGGAAGGATATGTTAAGCGGTTCCAATCGGCTACCGTCTCCTTGCTGGTGATATAGTAACATGTTAAATGATTAGGCGTTTCATTATCAAGTTAATGAGGTAAAACGACGGCCAGTTTCACCCCGCGGTGTGTTTGCCAAGACCAGGCGGTCATGTTAATATCATCAAGCATCGGTTACGGCGGCGGGAGGACACGAATTGAGACCACTGAGTTACACCCAGATATCAACCTACCAGGCTTGCCCGCTGTCTTACCGGCTGCAGTACATCGACGGCCTGAAACCGAAGGATAAGTGGTATTTCAGCTTCGGGAAGACCCTCCACAAGTGCACCGAGTACTTCTACAAGGTCAAGGTACCCCCGCCGCCGTCGCTGGCCGAGTTGTTGGACTACTATGAGGCCAACTGGATTGCCGAGGCGTACGAGTCGGAAGAAGAAGAGGCACGTTACCGGGCCTACGGCCGCGAGTTGCTGACCCGTTTCTGGGAAATAAACCACCCCGATTTCCAGATGCCGTTGGCCGTGGAGCGGATGTTCAACATTGATATTGACGGGATCAAGCTGCGGGGGTACATCGACCGGATTGATAAGCTGGAGAGCGGCGGACTGGCGATAGTCGACTACAAGACGAGCCAGAATCTGTTCACCGCCGATGACTTAGGCGAGGATTTGCAGCTTACCCTCTACCAGGTGGCGGTCGAGGAGATGTGGCAATTGCCGGTGACGCAGCTTACCCTGTATCACCTGCGCTCGAACACCCCCTGTAGCTGCGGGCCGCGAGATGCGAAACAGCTTGAGGCGGCGCGTGGAATCGTCCGTGACGTGGCCCGGAAGATAGCAGCCGGTGATTTCCCGGCCACCGAGAATCAGTACTGCCCCTGTGATTTCCCGGAATACTGCCCTTACTACCAACATCTTTACCCCGACGCCGTCCCGGTGCCCGCGCGTCAGGATATGCTACCGGGTCTCGCCGCCAGCGAGGCCGTTGAGGAGTACGTGGCGCTTCAGGCGCAGGCTAAGGAAATCGAGGAACGTCTTAAGGCGCTGCGGCAGCAGATTATCGATTTCTGCGAAGCATCCGGCTTGCAGAGCATCTACGGTAGCGAGCACGCCATCACCTACCGCCGGACTGCCCGGACGGGCTACGATGAGGCCGGTCTGCAATATTTGCTGGAAGCCACCGGCAGCTGGGAAAGGGTGCTCAGCTTCGATGCCGCCAAGCTGAAAGAACTGCTTGCGAGCGACGAAATTCCGGAGGATATCAAGTGCAAAATCGAAGCCCTAAAGACGGTGATTGCGGAATCGCCTCGGCTGTGGGTCAAAAAGCTCGCCCCGGAAGAATAAGTCACCCTACCTGTAGCAGCAAGTCTGAATATACAGCGGGCGAAGTATTCTAGAGCAAGGCATCGAGCTTGGGTTGGAGCGCCCGCTCGGGGACGGCACCGATAACGGTGTCGGCCACCTGCCCGCCCTTGAAGAACATCAGGGTAGGGATTGACATGATGCGATACTTGGCGGCGGTCTGCGGGTTCTCATCAACGTTTAAGCGGCAGAACTTAATCTTGCCTTCGTATTTGGTCGCCAGCCCCTCGATAATGGGGGCTACCATCCGGCAGGGACCGCACCAGGGAGCCCAGAGGTCCAGCAGCACCGGGATGTCGGACTTGATTACATCGTTTTCAAAGGTCTTGTCGGTTACATCAACTACCATTGCGGTTACTTCCCCCTTAATCGAGCATTTCGAGCACCATTTACTCAATCTGCTAAGTAATTGCTGGTTTTATAGTAACCTCTTTAGCTTGAGGGCGTCAAGATTAACCCCCAGCCTGGAGTAGCCACGGTAGGGTTTTGGATGGGGTATTAGCTTTTGGGATACTCGGAATCTTGACCGGCAATAGCCGATGGATTAGACTATTTTTGGATGGAGGAATAAAAATGCCGATATACGAATATACCTGCTCTCAATGCGGTCATAAATTCGAACTGCTGCGCCCCGTAAGCCGGGCGAGTGAGGATACCGAATGCCCCAAGTGCCAGGCAGTGGCCAAACGGGTACTGTCATCATTCGCTGCCTTCTCTAAAGATTCGAGCGGTCTGGTCACTCCGGCGCCGGGTGGCATGTCCTCCTGCTCCAGCTGCAGCGGCGGCAGTTGCAGCACCTGCGGCTCGTGAACCCTTCCGGCAGGCCCTCCGGTATCCCGGCAGCACGCACCGGCATCGCCAATCTGCCCCTGCACCACGGGCGTGCCCCGCGCTGGCTGTTTGAGCGCATGGTCAAGCTGGCCCGGGAGATTGTCATTGCCGTCGTCAGTGACTACGGACCGGAGGAGATGCTGCGGCGCCTCGCCGACCCCTACTGGTTTCAGGCGATGGGCTGCGTCCTGGGTTACGACTGGCACTCCAGCGGCGTAACCACCACCCTCTGTGGCGCTCTCAAAGAGGGTATCCGGGGGCTGGAGACGGAGCTTGGACTCTTTGCCTGTGGTGGCAAGGGCAAGACCTCGCGGCGCACCCCGACCGAGATTGAAAACTGGGGAGAACACCTGTCGTTGAACCCGGTGCCCCTGGTCTATGCCAGCCGGATGTCGGCCAAGGTGGATAGCGCCGCCGTCCAGGATGGCTATCAGCTTTATCACCACACCTTTGTATTTACCAGTTCCGGGTCGTGGGCGGTTATTCAGCAGGGGATGAACGAGACCAACCGTTACGCCCGCCGCTATCACTGGCTGAGCGCACGGGCCACCGATTTCGTGAACGAGCCCCACTCCGCCATCGCCGCCGAGAGCCGGGGCGAGACCCTTAACCTGGTAGCGGCGAAGTCGCTCCCGGCCCGTGATACCATCGGCCAGCTAACCCTCAGCGAAAAACCGGAGAAGCTGATTGCCGAACTGAAGCACATCAAGACCCTTAGCCTCCCTGCGCGCCACCAGCTAACGGTGGCTGATTTGCACCCGGACAGCATCGGCCGGATTTTAGTCAGTGCCTACGAACGCCAGCCGGCGGACTTCGAGCGGCTTCTGGGGCTACGCGGCGTCGGCTCCCGGACGATACGGGCCTTGAGCCTGATTGCCGAGCTTATCTACGGTGTCGTCCCCAGCTACCGCGACCCCGCCCGCTACAGCTTTGCTCACGGCGGTAAGGACGGCATCCCTTATCCCGTTGACCGGGAGACCTATAATAAATCAATCGCCTTCCTGCGCGGTGTCATTAACCGCTCCCGGATTGGCCGGGAGGAAAAGAACAACGCCCTGCGCCGGTTGGCTCGCTTCGGTGAAAGCCGTCGCTAGGCAGTGGTCACTTCTGCGGGTGGTGTTGCACGCAGTCGTCTGAAGCCGACCAGCCCGCTCGTGAGCAGGGCCGCGCCGCAACCGGCGGCCACCTTGCCGAACAGCATGGCGGTATCGAACCAGAAGCCTTCTGGAAAGAGCATGATCAGGTAATCCCGGCTCGGGTCGAGCAGCCAGAGATCGTTAGTAAAGGCCAGGAAGTGGAAGCGGAGGAACATGGCGTCGAAGCCGCCGGTCAGGGCACCGACCCCGAGGGCGACCAGCAGCGCCAGGATGATGCTGCCCCCGATGAACATTCCCTGAAAGAGGTCGCGGTAGCGCCGCCGGCGGATAGCGAATCCGAGATAAAGACCGACGTAAATGGCGGTGCCGATGAGAACCCGGTAATCCAGATGAATCAGGGCCTTAACATCCTTGAGGTGGCCGACCTCGCGCTCGTTGAAGAGGGTAAACGGCGCATCGTCCTTGATGACCGTAACGTCGATGTATTCCTCATCCGAGTTGAAGTAACTAATCAGCCCCCGGGCAGCCTTGTCCAGCTCGCTATCGGTCAGCCCTGTTACCTGGCTGATATTATACTTCTCGAAGCCGTCGCGGTAGAGCTTGAGGCTGTTGAACTCGGCGGCGATGGTGGCCGTCATCACCAGCGGTGGCAGGGTGCAGATAAAAATCCATTTGGTGATGGTGGCAATATGGCGCAAGCTAGACTCCCTAAGTTTTACCCTGATTTTACACTACTCCCGGCAAAATGAACACTTAAAGCGACTCGTTACCCTGTGCTATAATAGCCACGATGTTTTGATGCAGCGGGGTAGTTTATGTTCACCCACCTTCACGTCCACAGCGAATACAGCCTGCTCGACGGTATGTGCCGTATCTCATCCCTGATCGAACGCGCTCGGGAGATGGGTATGGACAGCCTGGCGATTACCGACCACGGCGCGATGTACGGTGCCATCGAGTTCTACATCAAGGCCAAAGAAGCCGGGATAAAGCCGATTGTCGGCTGTGAGGTCTACTTGGCGCGTAACAGCCGCTTCGACCGTAATGCCCAGGATAAGGAAAGCTACCATCTGGTGCTGCTGGCCAAGAACGCTATGGGATATCGTAACCTGATTCAACTGGTTACCCGGGCCCATCTGGAGGGCTTTTACTACCGGCCACGCATCGATAAGGAGATACTGGCCGAGTTCCGCGAGGGACTGGTCGGGATGAGCGCCTGTTTGGGGGGGGAGCTGCCCCAAATCATTATGCAAGGGCGACTGGAGGATGCCAAGACTGCCGCTCTCTGGTACAAGGAAAACCTGGAAGACTTCTACCTGGAAATCCAGCGCCACCCGATTACCGAGCTGGAAAAGGTTAATCAGGTTCTGATTGAGATGAGCCGGGAGCTGGATATCCCGTTAGTAGCTACCAACGATGCCCACTACATCAATCAGGAAGATGCTGCCTATCACGATTTACTGCTCTGCATCGGGCGGAACACCTCGGTGAACGACGAGAAACGCTTCCGGATGCCGGGCGATTTCTTCTATCTCAAGAGTCCGGAGGAGATGGCCGAACTCTACCGGGATATCCCGGAGGCAATCGAGAATACCGGGCGCATCAGCGAGATGTGTAACCTGGAACTGGATTTCGGGCGGCTGCACCTGCCGGAGATTGACCTGCCCGCGGGAAAATCAGCCGATGAATACCTGGCCGACCTCTGCGAGCAGGGACTCACCTGGCGCTACCCCGACCCCTCCCCCGAAATCCGGGAGCGCCTTTCCTATGAACTCGACGTTATCCGCCAGACACAGTTCGCTAATTACTTCCTCGTTGTCTGGGATATCATCCGCTTTACCAGAGAGCAGAATATCCTCTTCGGCGTCCGGGGCAGCGCCGCCGCCAGTATCGTACTCTACTGCCTGGGGATAACCGGCATCGACCCGATTGCGACGAAACTCGTCTTCGAGCGCTTTCTCAACGTCGAGCGCAAGGAGATGCCTGATATCGACCTCGACTTCGAGGATGAGCGGCGTGACGAAGTTATTAATTATGTCTCTCAAAAATACGGCTCCGGTCATGTGGCCCAGATTATCACCTTCGGTACGCTGGGGGCCCGGGCGGCCCTCCGGGATGTGGGGCGAGCCCTGGGGATGACCTACAGTGACGTTGACCGGGTGGCTCGGCTGGTGCCGGCGGCGCCGGGGATGACCCTGGAGCGGGCTATGATCGAGAACGGAGAGCTGGCCGCCATCTATCAGGGTGACGAAACTGTCCGTAACCTCATCGAATCAGCTCAGCGGGTGGAGGGTATTGCCCGCCACGCCAGCACACACGCCGCCGGAGTGGTCATCTCCAAGGAGCCGCTCTCCCAAGTAGTGCCGCTGCAAAAGGCCAGCCGGGACAGCGACCAGGAAACGGTGATGACCCAGTTCAGCATGAACGACATCGCCCGTATCGGCTTGCTAAAGATGGACTTCCTGGGGCTGGCTAATCTGAGTATCCTGGGCCGGTCGCGGAATATCATCCGGGAACGCCGTGGTATCGACATCGACCTCGCTGAAATCCCGATGGGTGACCAGAAAACCTTCGACCTCTTAGCCTCCGGCGAGACGATGGGGGTCTTCCAGTTGGAAGGCGCCGGGATGCGTCGTTACATCAAGGAGCTCAAGCCGACCACCTTCAGCGATATCGCCGCCATGGTCGCCCTCTACCGTCCCGGCCCGATGGAACACATCCCCACCTTCATCAAGGCCAAACACGGCCTGGAGCCGATACGCTATCCCCACCCTGCCCTTGCCAGCATCCTGGAGGAAACCTACGGAGTGATTGTCTACCAGGACCAGGTGCTCTTCATCGTCCGGGAGTTCGCTGGTTATAGCCTGGGCGAGGCCGATATCTTTCGCAAGGCAATGGGCAAGAAGATTGCCGCCGTCATGAAGAAGCAGCATAAGAGCTTTATAACCGGGGCGCAGAAGAAGGGCTTTTCGAGCGAGCTGGCGGAGCAGATTTTCGGGCTGATTGAACCCTTCGCGGGCTATGCCTTCAATAAGGCGCACAGCGTGAGCTATGCCCTGATTGCCTACCAGACAGCCTACCTCAAGGCCAACTACCCTACGGAGTACATCACCGCCCTGCTGATTGCCAACTCCGGCCAGGCTGATAAGGTTAAAAGTGCCGCCAACGAGTGCCGTCGCCTGGGTATTATAATCCGGCCGCCGGACATCAACCGCAGCCAGACCGACTTCTCGATTGAGACCGATGACGACGGACAGGGTGCCATCCGTTTCGGCCTGACGGCGATTAAGAACGTCGGCGAGGGGGCGGTGACTTTCCTCATTAAGGAGCGGGAAGAGAAGGGGGAATACCGTTCCGTCGATGACCTCTGCCGCCGCGCTGATTTGAGCAGTGTTAACCGCCGGACAATGGAGAGCCTGATCAAGGCCGGGGCACTGGATTCGCTGGGAGACCGCGGCAGCCTGCTGGCCGGTATTGACGGCATAATCTCCCGGGCGCAGCGTGAGCAGCAACTGCGGGTCAGCGGGCAATCGACGATGTTTGATTTATGGGGCGACAGCGTGCCGGTGCCGCAGCCGGGCATCGAGCTGGAACCGGCCCAAATCCCGGTTGAGGAGCGTCTCGCCTGGGAAAAGGAGTTGATGGGCATCTATCTCTCCGAACATCCCTTCAGCGCCTTGCTTAACCGCGGGATGACGGATAATACCACCCTCTGCGGCCAGATTGACGCCACGCTGGTGGGCGAGATGGTTAGTGTCGCCGGGATGGTAGCCTCGGTGAGGTATCTCTACACCCGGGACGGCAAGCCCTTTGCCAGCGTGGTGTTGGAAGACCTCGACGGCAGCGTTGAGGTCATGGTCTGGCCCCGCGTCTACGCCGCCACCAAGGACCTCTGGCTGGAGGGCAGTATGCTACTGGTGGAGGGTAGGGTCAAGATGCGCGGCGACGATATCCAGCTGGCAGCTGAATCGGTGCGTGATTATCAGTCGGTGGTCAATGAAGAGGAGAAGCGCCGCGCCATCGCACCCCCGGTTACGGAAGCTATTATCACCGAGCCAAAATCGGAACCGGAGCTGCGCCGCTGCCTGACGGTAGTCCTTACCCACAGCGAAGACCCGGATGCCGACGTGTCTAAATTACAAAGTGTTCTCGGCGCCCTCAAGGAGCATCCCGGTAAGGACGAGGTCAGGTTGAGCGTGAGCAACGGCCAGCGGATTACCCACCTGGCCCTGCCCGATATGACGGCTGATTGCGGTCAGGATTTAGTGAAAGATTTGGCGGAGTTGGTGGGCAAAGAGAATATTACTCTTGATGGCAGTGGGGTTGGAAGCGAGAACAACGCCTGATTCCGGCGGAGCCGGACGGACTGCAGAGCAAGGGATGAGGCAACAAAATGGATAAATCCTACCAGGGACACCGCCAGCGCCTCCGGGAGCGGTTCTACAAGGGCGGCCTCGATGGCTTCCACGATTACGAGGTCGTGGAGATGCTGCTCACCCTGGGCTCACCGCGCGGCGACTGCAAGCCACCGGCCAAGGCGGCGATTAAGCGCTTTCAAGACCTGCGCGGGGTGCTTGAGGCAGCTTCCGAGGAGCTTCAGGAAATCGAGGGTATCGGCCCGGCGGGGGCCTTTGCCATCAAGATGGTGCACGAAGTGGCCCGCCGCTTCCTCAAGGAACGGATTATCGACCGCCCGGCCCTGACCTCGGCGCAGGATGTATTCGACTATCTTTACCACTCGATGCGCGACCTCAAGAAGGAAAGATTCCGCGTTATCTATCTTGATTCGCAGAACCAGATTATCGACACCGCCGATATCTCCGAGGGTACCGTGAATGCCAGCGTCATCCATGCCCGTGAGGTGATAGCCGGGGCTCTAAAGCATAATGCCGTCTCGTTAATATTCGTGCACAACCATCCCTCGGGAAACCCTCAGCCGAGCCGCAGCGACATCGCGGTTACCCGCGACCTGGTCTATGCCGCCGCCGTCATGGAGCTCAAGGTGCTGGACCATATCGTCATCGGGGATAATACCCACTACAGCTTTGCCGCCGACGGCCTCATCGAAAAATACGAACTGCAGTTTCTCAGGCTGAAGAGCCGGGAAACGCCGCCGGGGGCGAAGCGGGCCACCGGCTAATAACTGTTGCTTCCATGTCCAGTAGCCGCTGTTTTAGGCTGGTGCCGCCGCGAAAACCACCGGGGCGACCATCGCTGGTGATGACCCGGTGGCAGGGCACGATAATCGGTAGCGGGTTGCGGTTCAGGGCCTGCCCCACCGCCCGGGCCGCTCCCGGGCGACCTAGTTGCCGAGCCAGCCAGTCGTAGCTCCGGGTGTGGCCGTAGGGAATGCGATGAGTAAGCTCCCAGACCCCGCGTTGAAAGGGAGTCGCCCGGCTGGTATCAATTGGCTCCGGGAAAATCACCGGGTTGCCGGTGTAGTAATCACGGAGCCTCTGGCAGGTAGCCGCTAGGTTATTCGTTAAGCGATTAGTGCCGGGCTTTCCCAAAGCGGCTCGCGCCAGGTCGGCAGTTGGTTGGGGCAGGGTAATCCGGCAGATACCGGCAGCGGAGTCGGCTATCCCCACCCAGCCCAGCGCCGTCTCAAAGACCCAGCAGCTTATGCCCGCCACTACCTACTCCAGGTCGGCTTCAATCAGGCCGTAGTTGTCATCGTAGCGACGGTAAACGACGCTGATGTTATCGGTGTCGGCGTTAAGGAAGAGGAAGAAATTGTGCCCCAGGTATTCCATATCGCTGATGGCGTCCTCAACGGTAATTGCCCGGATAGAAAAGCGTTTGTTCTTGACGACCTGGCCCCGAGGTGGGATTTCGGTATCGGCGCCGTTCTTTATCGAGGCGCGGTCTTTCTTCCCCTGACGGCGGTCGTAAAGCTTTCCCTTGTAGTGCTCGATGCGGCGGTGCATCGTTTCGGCAACCCGGTCAACCGTGGTCAGCATATCGCCGCCCCGTTCCTCACCGTAGAGCTTGGCGCCGTTGGTGTTTAGCGTCAGGTGAGCCGCGAACTGCTCCTCCGGGGAGCGGGTCTTTTCATGAATAATCTCAATCCGGGCATCGGTGATGTTCGGCAGATAGCGGCCGAATTTATCCAACTTGCGCTCAATCTGCTGGCGCTCCTTATCGGATAGCGTCATATTCTTGCTGTTAATCTGTAGCTCCATCGTAAGTTACTCCTCTCTTTTTCGCTTACTCAGATTTCACGGGCCAGGGTAAGTCCGTGAACTGATAAGGCCCCGGCGGACTTGATGGCCGCGGCACAGGCATTGAGGGTGGCCCCCGAGGTAATAACATCGTCGATAAGGAGAACACTTTGTTCTCTGAAATCGTCCGGTTGGGCGCAGAAGGCATCGGCCACATTAGCCCAGCGCTGTCTGGCATCACTGGTCTTGGTCTGAGATTCCGATGAGTTGGTTCTTATCAGACTGTTCTCCGAAAGCGGCCAGTCGGTGATTTTGGATAGTCCTCTGGCCAGCAGGTGACACTGGTTATAGCCGCGTTCTCGTAAGCGTTGGGGATGTATCGGCACCGCCACCACCACGTCAACCGCAATTGGATTTACGATTAGGTAGCGGTACAGCAGCCCGGCCAGCTCATCGCTCAGCGCCTTAAGGTTACGGTACTTCAGCTGATGAATGGCGGTACGGATCACGCTTTCGAAACGATACGGCGAGCGTACGCTGTCGAGGTGCGGCGGCCAGTCACGGCACTCCGGGCAATGACTGCCTTCCGCAATGGGATAACCGCAGCGTCGGCAGAGCGGCGGCTCGATTTCGGGTAGCTGCGCGGCGCAATCGGGGCAGATAAAACTGCCTTCCCGGCCGCAGCCGACACACCAGCGTGGAAACACGAGATCCAACGCGGCCCGCTGGAAGCGACTTAATCGCGAAATCACCATGGCGGCTACCACCTTAATCCGTTAATCGTCGGAAGCGGCGGCAACGAGACTGCTTAATGGGAGCGTGAACCGTGAAGATTACCGCTCATGATGGGCTCGTTAATATAGATATCACCATTCCTGATTTTGAGATTGAACCCGCAATCGGGATTGGTGCAGACCCAGGCTTTATAGTGAATGTTGGCGCCCTGGCTACCAAAATCAGATAGCGGCACGAGGTCACCGGTGTTACACTTAAGGCACTTGGGGAATGAAGTCTGATCCATTAAAGTCCACCTCCCAACCAAGGTTTAATTTGTTAACAGTATACACTAGGGTTTCCCCGATTACAAGGACATTAAGGAATCTCAGCGGAGGCTGTCACTGAGCCTGACCGAGGCCAGTCGGGTATAGATGGCTCCCGTTCTGTTTAGCTGGCTCTGCATCAGGCTTAAGGCCGTTACGGTGATAACCGTCGGCACGAAACTGGCCTGGCAGATAAGTTCTCCGAGATTACGGCGCACTGGCGGCGGTAACTGCCGCCCGAAGCGAGCCAGGGTCAAGTGCGGCGTGAAGCGACGGCCCTCCGGGGCAAACCCGAGGGCCTCCAGATTTGATTCCAGGCAGTGCTGCAGCCTAGCAAGGATTTCGGTGTCGCCCCCCAGCCCCACCCAGGCCACCTGTGCCCGTTGCAGATTGGGGAATACTCCGGTCTGCTCGGTGTGCAACCGGAACGGCGGCGTACCCTGAGCCGCCTTTTGGGTGGCTGCGATGATGGTCGGGACGGCGTCGGATGAAATATTACCCAGAAACTTGAGGGTGAGGTGAATCCCGGACGGATTGACCCATTTAATGGAGGCCGTAGCCTCCGCCCGTAGTTTAGTAATAAAAGTCGATAATTTTGATTTGAGTTCTTCAGGCAGTTCAATCGCGATGAAGGCACGAATCGGCGGCATTGCTAGTCTCCCGCCGGCGCTGGTGGCTCGAGCAGTCGGATGGCGTTACCTTCCAGTATTTGATGCCGTGTCGCCTCATCAATATCCAGGGCGTTGACCTCAGCCAGGCTGCGCTCCGGACCCAGCAGCGGCCAGTCACTGCCGAAGAGTATTCGGTCGCTGCCAACGAGCTGGATGACCTGTTGGTAGATGCGTGATTCATAGAGCAGGGGTGAGGCGGCAGTATCGAAATAAACATGAGGCAGCGCTCTTCGCACCTCCGGCATCAGGAAGTAAAATGGCAATCCACCTCCCCAGTGGGCGCAAACAATATTAACCGCCGGGTAACGTATTAGAAATGGATAGAGACAGGAGGGGATAATATCGCCTTTACCGGGGTAGTTATGACCCACCGGCTCCGAGGTGTGCAGCAGTAATATCATCCGGTAGGCCCGTAGCTTATCCAGCAGCGGCTCAATGACGGGGGTAGCGGTGGGGTCAAGCCAGTTGGCATCAGGTCGGATTTCCCCGATGCCGCGTATCCCGCCGTCAGCCAGACAGTCTAGCTCTGCTAATGCCGCTTCCCCAGCCTGCGGCGAAACCGTGCCGAAACCGACCAGGCGGTCGGGATAGCGGGCTACCGACTGCATGATGTAGTCGTTAGTGCGGCGGCAGAGCTCGTGGCTAGCCCAATCGATATTGACAATTACCGCCCGCGCGATGCCGGCCCGGTCCAGGGCATCGATTAGCTCATCGGCGGTCGCGACGGCGGACTTTTTCGAAGCGTAGAGCTCGGCGAAATTCTGATCCGCGGCCAGGTAAGGGCTGCGGTCATGCTTGATATCCGGGGCAAAGACATGAGTATGGAAATCAATTACCATCTACGCAGCGCTCCCCGGTGGTATCCGCAGGTACCGTATCAGGCGGCTTCGGTTTCCTCAGCGGCAGGAGCCGACGCCTCTTCGGCCTCAGCCTCAACCCCTTCTTCGATGGCCTCTTCCTCTTCCTCGATCGCCTTACCGATGGCCTTTTCACTGACCTTGACGATTAGCTCACTCGGGTCCTGGTGGATCGTGATGTCGTCACCGAGATCAAGGTCGCTCACGTGGATAGCCTGATCAACGTCCTCAAGCACGGACAGGTCAACCGGTATCTCGTGGAGCAGTTTATCGGGCAGGCATTCGATGCTGAGGGTGGAGAGGGGATGAATCAGGAGACGCCCCTTGAACTTGAGGGCCGGTGATTCACCGGTCAGGACAATGGGGATGTCGGCCTTGATCTTCTCAGTCTTGCGTATCTGGTAGAAATCGACATGCAGAAGTTCCCGGCCGAAGGCATCCTTCTGGACTTCACGGATTAATACCTTGCGCGGCCGCTTCTCCGAGTCCACTTCCAAATTAAGAATGGTGGTGGTGCCGGCCTTGGTGGCCACGCGTATTAGCTCTTCGGTGTCACACTCAAGCGTTAGTGACTTAATCTTATGGCCAAAGAGGTGGATGGGGGTGATTCCCTGGCGGCGCAGGAAACGAGTCCTTTTACCCACTACCTCTCGCGTACTGGCTTTAAGTGTCAGGTCGTCCATCGGTTAACCTCCTTGCGGTACCCCCCTAATTTAGCAGACCACGGCCCCTAAAATCAAATCGATGGTGTCCGGCCATGACTGAAACGCGAAATTAATCTTGGCTACCGAACGACTTCATCGCCAGTAAAATCATGACCAGACCGAACCCGAAGAGGATCAGGACGTGCTGGTTCAGCGACAGCGGGTTACCACCGAAACTGATGGCGAATTCCGTTCCCGTCGGTTCGGCCAGGGTGACCTGTCGGATAATCGCGATGCCGTAGGTGGCGGGGTTTACTTTGGTCACGTCGCTCAGCCAGCCCGGTATCCCCTGGAGGGGAAAAAAGACACCGGACAGGAAGACCAGGGGGAAGAAAAGCATCTGGGTAATCGCCTGGAAGGCCTCGATGGAGCGGATGCGCGAGGCGAGCAGAACCCCCAGCGAGCCGATAGCAATGGCCAGTAAAAACATCGCGGGTATCAGCAGCCCCACGGTAGTCGGCGACAGCGTTTTGCCGACCAGGGGGGCAAATGGCATGATAATTGCCCCTTGGATGATGGCAATCGTCGCCGCACCGAGGGTTTTGCCCAGGGCCACCGCCGCCCGGTTGATGGGAGCGACCAGCACCTCCTTGAGAAAGCCGAACTCCCGGTCCCAGACGACCGAGACCCCGGCCATGAAGGAGTTCATGATGACCGTCATCCCGATGATGCCTGGGAACAGGAACTGGCCGAAATCAACCCCCGGGCTCATGAAACCGATGCTGCCCCCCAGGCCGCTGCTGAAGACGAACAGAAAAAGAATGGGTATCACCACTGAACCGACCATGCGGAGCCGGTCGTTCCAGAAGCGAATCATGTCCCGATACCAGATGATATAAATGGCGCGCAAATTATTCAATAATAGCTCCCATCAGTGCCGCATCCGCCCCCCGCGGCGGCGAGCCATCTCCCGGAAGCCGTTGGTGCCATCATCCTCCCGTATTTCCCGCCCGGTGAGCTTGAGAAAGACGTCGTCCAGACTCGGGTGGTGCAAACTGATGTTGACGATCCGGGTGCCGAACTCGCGGATGAAAATGGGCAAAAACTCCTCGCCATTATCGACCTCGAAGATGATGGTGTCATGGTCCGTCCTGACCTCGGCTTGGTAACGTTCGATAATCTCCCGGGCCGCCTGCTCGTTATCGGAGGTCTTGACCTTGATAATATCCCGGCTCACCAGGTGTTTGAGGTGCTGCGGGGTGTCGAGGGCCACAATATTGCCGTAGTCAATAATACCGATGCGGTCGGCATTATTGGCTTCGTCCATGTAGTGAGTGGTCAGGAAGATGGTGGTGCCCTCCCGCCGCTTCAGGTCGATGATGTATTCCCAAAGGCGGTTACGGGTCTGCGGGTCCAAACCTAGGGTGGGCTCATCGAGAAAAAGAACCTTCGGCTCATGGAGCAGCCCGCGGGCCAGCTCCAGCCGGCGTTTCATGCCCCCGGAAAAGTTGCGCACCACGCTGTTACGCTTGTCCCACAGCTCCATCATCCGCAGCACCTGCTCGACGCGCTGGCGGCGCACCTCGGAAGGGACGTTATAGACCATAGCGTGAAAATTGAGATTCTGTAAGGCGCTGAGGCGGTCGTCGAGACTGGGGTCCTGAAAAACAAGGCCAATCGACTGGCGTACCTGGCGTTGCTGGCTGACGACATCAAAATCGTTAACGGTGGCCTGCCCGGCGGTCGGCCGGGTCAGGGTGCATAAGATATTAATCGTCGTCGTCTTGCCGGCCCCGTTAGGCCCTAGAAAACCGAATATCTCGCCTTCATGGACCTGGAAGCTGATGCCGTTAACGGCGGTCAGTTCACCATATTTTTTAACCAGATTTTCGACCTTAATGATGCTTTTCTTCATGCGGTTCCTACGGTCACAAAATAACCACGGGCTATACACAAGATACACCCCGGCGGCAGTGACTGACAACAACGATTGCTGCTAAACAGATACGCTTCCCTTTGAAGAATAGGGTAATTTTGATGTAAAATCATAGGGGCGGCGGCGGTGAGATGGAGAGTCTATTATCGTAACGATGGAGAATAAGATGTATCGCAGAATGCTGGTTCCCCTGGACGGTTCAGAGCTTTCGGAAATCGTTTTTCCCTACGTTAGGGACTTGGCGGTGCGGTTGGGTATCGAAGTGATTCTATTTCACGTGCACGGCCCGAGCGATGGCGAGGCGGCCGCGCTCTACCGCGCCTATGTTGACCACAAGGCAGCGACCGTCAAACACCAGGTTACGGCAGCGGGCGAGAATGACATCAAGATAAGGGGCGAGATGGTAAACGGTTATCCCGCCGACGAGCTTGTTCGCTACGTTACGGATAACAAGGTTGACCTGATTCTGCTGGCCACCCACGGCCGCTCCGGGATACGCCGCTGGCTGATGGGGAGCGTTGCCGATAAGGTGCTCAAGGTGGCGCCGGTGCCGGTGCTGTTAATCACGGCAACCAAAAAAGAGGGCATAGCCTACGACAAATGGCCCCGCCACAAGATCCTGGTGCCGTTGGATGGCTCTAAACTGGCGGAGAGCGTCCTTCCCCACGCGGAAGCATTGGCCCGGGAGCACAACCCCGAGGAAACCGAACTGGTCCTGATGCGGGTTTGCGAGATGATAGATGCCTTCGGCTACTACCCGCCAAGCGCTCGCTTCGAGACCGCGGGTGGCGCCGTCCACGTCATGCCGGAGGAGCTTGCCCGCCAGCAGAAAGAAATGCAACATATCATTGCCAAACAATACCTCGCTGAGGTTAAGACTAAACTTGGTGCCACCGGCCTGAAAGTAACAACCGTGATTCGCGACGGCAATGCTGCCGATGAGATTATCGACTATGCCCGCAATAATCCTTTCCACCTTATTGTCATGGCCACCCATGCCCGTTCCGGAATCAGCCGCTGGGCCTATGGCAGCGTTGCCCACCATGTGCTGGAAGGAACCGAAAGCCCGTTGCTGCTGGTCAGGACACACCAGCCCTGACCGTCGGCAGCTTACAATAGAGCGGACGGCTGGCCGTGTGTTTGTGATTGTGGGGCACTGGAGGCCCGCCTGATATACGGTAGGGGAAAGAAAGGTTAAGGAGTACCTACATGGACAATGGCAACGGTAACAATAGCGCAGACGGTTATCCTTCTCAGTACATCACGGAGGTTCTGCTTAAAGACGGCTCGCGGATGCGCCTCAGACCGATTAAGAAGGATGACATCGATCGCTGGCAGGCTTTTATATCCCGTCTCAGCGACCGTACTAAATATCTGCGTTTTCACTACGTGCCGGTACTGGGCCGTGAGGATGCCATTCGTTTCTGTACGGTAGACTATAAGGATGCCTTTGCCTTTGTCGCCGAGGTGCTGAAGCATAATCAGGAAGAGATAATTGCTATCGGGCGTTACTATCGCCTGCCGGATAGAACCAAGGCCGAGGTCGCCTTCGTCATCGAGGACCCTTATCAGGGCAAGGGCATCGGCACCCGGCTCATGGAGTGGCTGGCCAATGTGGCCCGGGATAATGACATTACCACCTTCGAGGCCAGCGTGCTAGCGGAGAATGAGGAAATGATGACCGTCTTCCGGGACTACGGCTTCCACCTCGTCAGCCGTCTTGAAGCGGGAGAATATCATGTCAGCTTCCCCATTGCCCGCACCGGCGTTGTTGCCCAGAAAGAAGAAGAAAGGGAGCGTTTTTCCACCCTCGCCTCGTTGCGTTCCATTCTTTCCCCCAAGTCGGTGGCCATCATCGGGGCCTCCCGAAAGCACGGCACCATCGGCAATCTGATATTCCGCTGTATTGCCCAGAGCGGTTTCTCCGGCGTCATTTATCCCGTCAACCCCAATGCCACCTCGGTCGGCTCGGTCCGGGCTTACCCATCAGTGACGGAGATACCGGATGATGTGGAGCTGGCGGTCATTGTCGTTCCCGCGCGAATGGTGGTAAGAACCGTTGACGAGTGCGGCCGCAAGGGGGTGCGTTCGGTAATCGTGATTTCAGACGGATTCCGTGAAACCGGGGCGGAAGGTGCGGCCCGTGAAGAAGAGCTCCGACTTTTTACCTTGTGGCACGGGATGCGGCTGGTGGGACCAAACTGTATGGGGGTCATCAATACCCACCCCGATATTTCTATGAATGCCAGCTTCTCGCCGTATTATCCGGCTCACGGCAACATTGCCTTTTTGTCCCAGAGCGGAGCGATGGGGCTTTCCATCCTGGACTACGTTAATAAAATGGGGATGGGTATCTCCAGCTTCCTCAGTGTCGGTAACCGCGCCGATATTTCCTCCAATGACCTGTTGCAGTACTGGGAGCAGGACCCGGAGACCAAGGTTATTTTGCTCTATCTGGAGTCATTTGGTAACCCCGGTAAGTTCGCCCGCATCGCGCGGCGAGTATCGGCCGTCAAGCCGATTATCGCTGTCAAGAGCGGTAGTACCGCTGCCGGATCACGGGCGGCCTCCTCGCATACCGGAGCTATGGCGACCTCGGACGTAGCCTCCGATGCTCTCTTTCGCCAAGCAGGTATTATTAATGTGGAGTCCATGGCTGAGCTCTTCGACGTGGCCTCACTGCTGTCGAGTCAAGCCATTCCCAACGGGCGCAACGTGGCGGTTTTGACCAACGGTGGCGGCCCCGGTGTCCTGGCGGCAGATGCCTGTGAAAATAGTGGTCTCAACATGCCGCAGTTTTCCGAGAAAACCAGGGCCAAAATGGCGTCGGTAATCAAGCGTATCACCCATTATAACAACCCCCTTGACGTCACCGCCGGGGCCACTCAGGAAGAGTTTTCCGGGGTGCTCAAGATACTGGCCGAAGATAAGGACTTCGATGCTGTCATCGTGATTACTATCCCCCCGACCACGGTGCCCTCGAGCGTTATGGAACGGGCCATCAAGCAGGCTGCCCCTGAGTTTAAGAAGAAGGCTAAGCCGTTTCTGGCCTGCCTCATGGGGCGTGAAGTCGACGAAAAGAAGCTATCGGTGGATGGCTTTACCATCCCCTGCTATGACTTCCCCGAGAATGCCGTTTCGGCACTGGCCAAGGCTGCCGAGTATGGCGAGGGGCGGCGGCGCCCCAAGGGCAGTATCCCGCGCATCAAAGGTCTGCGGAGGGTACGGGCACGCAAGATTATCGGAGCAGCCTTAATGCGCACCACCCAGCGCCCGCTCTGGCTCTCGGCAACGGAGATTCAGGAGCTTTTGGGCTGCTACGGGATCAGGATTGCCGAGATGGTAAGGGCCAATACCGTTGGCAAGGCGGTCAAGGCCGCCCGTGAGATTGGCTATCCGGTGGTCATCAAACTGGATTCGGCGACGATATCGCACAAGAGCGATGTCGGCGGTGTTATCGTTAACGTCAGGTCGGAAAAAGAGGTGCGTGATGCCTTCAAGAAGATTAAAGAGAACTTGGTAGAAATCGGGCGCGATAAGGAAATGGAGGGGGTTACCGTGCACCGTATGGTCAAGGGCGACGTCGAAACCATTGTCGGGGTCACCCAGGACCCGTCTTTCGGCCCGTTAATCATGTTCGGTCTCGGCGGCATCTATGCCGAGCTGCTGAAAGACGTTTCCGTCCGGCTCCACCCGCTGACCAACCTGGACGCACACGAACTGGTTAACTCGATTAAAATGGCCAAGCTGTTCTATGGCTTCCGGGGCGCCCCGGTGGCCGATACCGAAGCTATCGAGGACCTGCTGCTGCGTCTCTCGGCCCTGGTCGAGGATATCCCTCAGGTTTCCGAGCTTGACTTTAACCCGGTCAAGGTCATGCCGCAGGGTGAAGGTTACTGGATTGTCGATGCCCGCATCCTGCTCAAATAGCCTCGCAAAAAAGTGTTTTGCAGGCTCGAAGGCGTCCTGGACAAGCCTCATAAAGTATGTTAAGCTTACCATGATATTTAGCGAAAGGAGCTAAATTCCGCGAAGGAGGTTGTACGTGCTCTGAAGTTGCGAAGAATGGTAATGTAAGGTGGGAAAATCTGTCTGTCTTAACGCCCACAGATTGATACTATTATACAAGACCCATGCTGCGCAAAGTGACTGAGTCAGCGCCATTCCCCTAGTCGGTAGCTCCGATGTACTAATCTTTCCCATCGCTCTGATTGCATCCCCAGTTTCCTAATCCTCATGCGGTCGCAAGTGTCTTTTTGCCTATCACTGACGAATCTCTATTTGTCTCTGCCTTATATTGCCTTCGCGAGCACTGCTTATTGCGATAATGTTTAATGACAGAGGTAGTAATATTAGTGCCAGCAGCGTACTGCACCGTATCGGTTACGGTCGCAACGACCAACCCTCAGGCCGGGTGGTCACGTTGCTCGATGACTATCTGGAGAATGCACACCATCTTGTCGGGCCGGAATACGCTTACGTTATCCGGAATGTCATTGCGGTTAGCGGTGACCAGATTACTATTGATGGCCCGGTTACCTTTACCAGCAAGAATCTCGCCCGGCTGCTGGGGAACTGCGAGGCGGTGGCGGTGTATGCGGCAACCATCGGCGTTTATCTTGAAGAGACAGTGGAGTCGTTATCCGGGGACGGACTGATGCTTCAGGCGTCGGTGCTGGATGCCATCGGTTCCAGCGCGGTGGAGCGGGTCGCCGGTATGGTGGAAGACCGGGTCAGGCTTACCGCCCGTCTCCGTGGTCTGAAAATCAGCCTTCGCTTCAGCCCCGGCTACTGTGATTGGGACATCAGCGACCAGGCCAGCCTGTTTCATGCCCTGCGGGATGAGACCCTGGACATTACCCTGACCGATTCCTTTTTGATGCTGCCCCGGAAATCCACCTCGGGTATTATCGGGCTCGGCGCTGGTAGTGAAGTAACCGATTATAATCCCTGCCGTACCTGTACTCAGAAGTCTTGCGACGGCAGAAGAAAGTAGGCTTAGAGATATGATGCTGAGGGGGCTGTTAGGCGGCAGTTACAAGCCGCTGGAGGATAATGCCATTGCGCAGATTCACCAGGCTGTGATGCGGGTCATGAGCGAGGTCGGCTTCGAGGCCAATTCGCTCCATGCCTTAGAGGTCTTCGCTGAGTCCGGGGCCAGAGTGGATACCGAGAAACGCCGGGTCTACCTGCCGGAAGCGCTGGTGGCGAAGCTGATTGCCCAAGCCCCGTCGCGAATTATGCTCTGTGGACAGGACAAACGTCATGACATTGAGATGGGCGGCGCGCGGGTTTATGTCGGCACCGGCGGCACTGCCCTCTACGTTTATGATGCCCAAAGCGGCGAGAAGCGACAGGCTACGCTTAACGACCTGAAAAATATCACTCGACTCGTTGACCAGTTGGATAACATCCATCTTTTTATGCTGCCGACCTATCCCAATGAGCTACCCATCGAGCAGGTGGATGTCAACCGCTTCTTTACCGGCCTGGATAATACCACCAAGCACATCATGGGGGGCGTCTACACCATTGACGGGGTAAAGAGCGTGGTGCGGATGGCGGAGATGGTGGCCGGCTCACCGGAAGCACTCCGGGAACGGCCGCTGGTTTCCATGGTTGCTTGCAGCATCAGTCCGATGAAGCTGGATGGCCACTACGGCGATTTGGTAATCACCATCGCCCGCGAGGGCGTACCCCTGGTCTGCCCCGCCGAACCCCTCTGCGGGGCCACCTCACCGGTCACCCTGGCCAGCAACCTGGTGATTCAGATAGTGGACTCGCTGATGGGGGTAGTGCTGGCCCAGATTGTGAATCCGGGCACCCCGGTGATACTGGGGTCAGTAGCTTCCAGTACCGATTTTCGTAACCTCGGCTATCTAGCCGGATCGGTGGAAATGGGCTTGCTTAACGCTGCCGGCGCCCAGATGGCTCAGTTCTACGGGCTGCCGTTCTACGCCACCGGCGGCATGACCGATTCGAAGGTCCTCGATGCCCAGTGCGGCTACGAATCGGCGATTAGTGGTCTCCTCTGTGCCCTTGCAGGGGCGAATTTCATTCACGATGCCGCCGGGTTGATGGAATTCGCCATGACGATGAGCTATGAGAAGCTAGTCATCGACAATGAGATAATGGGCATGGTGCTGCGGGCCGTTTCCGGGATAAAGGTTAATGGAGATACCATCGCTTACGACCTTATCAGTCAGGTGGGGCCGGGCGGTAATTTTGTAAGTGCCAAACATACTCGGCAGTTCATGCGCCAAGAGCACTATCAGCCCCAGCTCAGTAACCGCGACAAACGCGAGGACTGGGAAGAAGCCGGGGGCTTGGATACCAGCCAGCGGGCCAGTGATGAAGTCGCCCGGCTGCTGGCCAACAAACCTTATTGTCTGCCCGAGCCGGTGCGCCGTCGCATACTGGGTGAGATCGCCGGTATCGTTGATGCCGTCGCCTGAGCCGGCACGATGATAATTGGGTATGAGTTACCGCAACGTGAGGAGATTTTGTAGATGCCGCGTCAGGGAATACTTGTCCAGCCGTTTACGAGACTGAATAGAGAGCAAATTGAGAGGCTGCACCGGGCCTCGATGGAGATTCTGCGTAGCCCCGGTGTTATCTGCTATAACCGCGATGCCATGGAAATCTTTGGGGCGGCGGGGGCTGAGGTTACCGCCGTTACCGATAGCGGCGCGCCCCACTGGATACTCAAGGTTCCGGAGCGTATTATCCAGGATGCAGTATCTACTGCTCCCGGTGTGGTCAAGTTAGGGGCCCGTGATGAGGATAATTGCCTCATTCTCGATGGTGCCGAGCCGAGGGTGCGCTTTGCTTCTGGCTCCGAGGCCAATAACTGGCTGGAGGTCGATGTCGAGGCTTTTGTAAGTCGTAGTGACGCCGCCCGTGAGTTCGATTTCCCTGTCTTCCGGATGGAGAAGGGCAACGTTACCAAGCTGGCCCAGGCTGCCCGGCTCTGCGAGCAGCTCGATAACTGGGACAGCTTCCTGAGGCCGGTCAACATCCAGGACCCTGACGTTAACGACGATAATAAAGACGTTAACAAGTTCTTCATTGCCCTCGACAACACCACCAAGCACGTCATGTCAGGGTTGAGCAGCCTGGAGCAACTGGATAACGTAGTACAGATGGCGGAGATGGTCGCTGGAGGGCCAGAGCGCTTCCGAGAGAACCCCATCATCTCGTTTATCACCTGTACCATCAAGAGCCCGCTGCAACTGGTGGACGATACAGCACAGAAGGCCATCGCGATTGCCCGCCGCAGTATCCCGCTGGTCATTTCTAGCTCACCGCAGGGCGGCTCGACGGCACCGATTCAGGAAGCGGGGATGCTTGCCCAGATCAACGCCGAGATTCTTTTCGGGATTGCCCTTACTCAACTGGTGAACAAGGGTGCCCCGGTGCTCTATGGCAGCGTACCGGTGCGCACCCGGATGGACGACCTCAATGACTCCTACGGCGTCCCCGAGTTTAGCCAGTACAATATCGGCTGCGTCCAGATGGCCCGCTACTACGGGATACCCAATTACTCCACCGGCGGTGTCTCCGACACGCAGATTCCCGGCCTGCAGGCATCGGTGGAACGGCTGATGTCGCACCTGCTGGTTACCCTGGCCGGGCCGCAGTACCTGCATTATGCCTTCGGGCTGCTGGAAAGGACGAATACCTTCTGTCCGGTGCAGGCAGTGCTGGACGATACCCACATCGGTATGATTAAGAAGTTTGCTACCCCGGCCGTGGTCACGGATGAAGCCGTCGGCCAGTGCCTGGAGCAAACCCGGAGCGTGATGAAAACCTCGCACAAGCTGTACGTGCGCTACGTACGCCATGCCCTTCGCTCCGGCCAAATTACGCCCCCCTATCCCTTTGAGGGGCACGGTATGAATGACGAGACCCTCATCAATGCCCGGGCGCGCCTGCAGGAACTGCTGGAAAGACCACCCCGGCACATCGATGAGGCAACCCGCGACCGCGTTTTCCAGAATACCAGCGGCCTGCTGGCGCGATTGCGGAACTACTAGGAGGAGACGGTTATGGGACAGGATATCATCGAGACAATCCGAAATAACGTTATTCAGGGCAGGATTAATTGCGAAGACGAGGGGCTGGACGAAGGGATGCAGGGGCAACCCGGGGTAACCGAGCTGGTTGAGGAAGCCATCGCCAAGGGGGTGCCGCTCTCGGATATCGTCAGCCAGGGACTGACCGAAGGAATGAAGGTCGTCGGCGAGAAGTTCGAGGCTAAAGAGTACTTTATCCCCGATATGCTGGCCTCGGCGGAGGCGGTTGGGTTTGCCATGGAAATACTGGAGCCGCACCTGGCCAAGAGTGGTATTACCGCTAAGGGCAAGGTCATCGTGGCCACCGTTAAGGGCGACCTGCACGACATCGGTAAGAACATCGTTACCATCCTGCTGCGGGGCGCCGGCTATACCGTGAAAGACCTGGGTAATGACATCGACGCCGCGACGATTGTCGAGGCGGTACGCAGCGAGCAGCCGCAATTCCTCGGCCTTTCGGCGCTGCTGACCAGCACCATGATCTACATGGGCGACACCATCCAGGCCCTCACCGAGAATAATCTCCGGGACAGCGTCAAGGTTATCGTCGGCGGGGCTCCGGTCTCCGAGGACTTTGCTCATGACATCGGGGCCGATGGCTACGGGGCCGACGGCTTCCAGGCGCTGTCGGTGGTCGAATCACTTAATGCCCAGTGCCGGATAGGAACATAACATAATGGGGGAAAAAGATGCCTACAACGAGGCCCTGGGCAGCGGGCAGTACCAGAAGCCGGGGGGCCTGTTAGGCAAGTATGATAACGTCCGCCGGTTCTGGGAAGATGAGCAACTAGGGCTCTATCTACGGCCTTATCTGGAGCCACTGGTAGACCGCAGGGTGGCCAGCGACGAGCGGATTAACATCCTTGACCTGGGCTGCGGCAGCGGCGACGGCTTCGAACTGATAACGGCGATTAACCGTAACGACGCGGGTCGGGCCGAGAGCGAAACCAAGCTGATTACCGAAGCCAATCTGGGTATCTATCAGGGCATCGACATGAACGATGGCCTGCTCAGTCAGGCGGCATCAATCTACCGGGGCATGAACCAGTTGCAATTCACTTGCGCCGATATTAATGACTGCCGGGAGACCACTGTTCGGTCTTATGACCTCTACCTGGCTAACTACGGCACACTGTCCCACAATAAAGATAAAGCCACCGTCAATTTGCTAACGAACATTACCCGGCGGGCGGCGGTGGGTTCGCTAATTGTGATTGACTGGCTGGGCCGTTTCTCCTACGAGTGGCAGACCCTGTGGACGGATGACTACGCGCGTCACCAGTGGATTGACTATGTCATCTCCTATATCTATGCCGGTGGGCAGTCATCATCGGTAAAGCTGACCCACTTCCCGCTACGGATCATGGGACGGCGTGAGGTGCAAAACATCTACCGGCGGGTAAGGCAGCAGACCGGAGGCAAGCTGAGAATCCGGCGCATCGCTGACCGCTCATCGCTGGTGGGGCGTCACATGAATACCGCCCAGTATAATCCCCACTGCCCCCCGCTGCGGCTACTGGTTAACTCGCTCTTCGAACCAAACCGCACCACCAATCTGCACGATCTGATTATCAGCTACCACCCGCGCGAGGAATTTACCGCGGTGGACGCTTATTATCGGAACCTTACAAATGCCTGGAATTATCTCGTCCGCTGCACCCAGACCTTGCTCGAAGGTAGCGGCTGCCCCGAAATCCCGTCCGGAACGCCGTCCGTTGTCCGGCAGGCAGTAGCCACCATTAAGCGTATCGTCCGCGCTACCGGGTCGATTAAGATGGGCAACCCGCGGGCCAATCTGGTCGAGCCGCAACTGGGTTATTGCCTGCGGGAGATTGAGAGCGGCCTGCAAAAGGGGCTGGGCTGTGGTCACGGTTTGGTGGCGATTTTCGAGGTCGTTAAGTAGCCGTCAGTATTTCCCGTTTAATCACCCGTCGGCCGGTCTCCGGCAGCCGGAAAGCGATTATCAGCGCCGCCACCGAGGCTGCTACTAAAACCAGGAAGGCACGGTCGAAGCTACCGGTAAGGTCGAGGATATTACCCGCAGTAAACGGCCCGATAGCCCCACCGAGATAGCCCACAAAAACCAGACCACTGGCGGTACCGACGTGTTCCCGGGGTACTAACTCAACTAGCATCGTGAGGATAGTAATGAAGCGGGTGGGTATTGAGATGCCAACCAGAGCCATGACTACCCACGACTGCGCGAGGTCGGCCTGAATCGCGACCAGCGCCGTAATCGCCAGCACCAGCGACGGCCCCCAGATGAACGGCCGGCGTAACCCCAAGCGGTCACTCAGGCGTGGCATCAGCAGCATGCCGGGAATCGCCGCCCAGGGTATTATGGAGGCGATTACCCCCGCCATCTCCGGACTGGCTCCCTTCAGCTGTAGTAGTGCCGGTGACCAACCCATCATCGTGTTCATGAAGAACTCGTTGAGAAAGAGCAAAGAGAACAAGCACCAGACGTTACGATTACGAATGACCTCGGCAATCAAGCTCCGCAAGCGGGCATGGCTAACGTCGATAAGCTCCCGCTTGAGTCCTGGCGGTTCCTTGACCAGTAACCACCAGCTTATCGCAGCCGCCAGCGGGGGGATTCCCCAGACCAGGAACGTCCCCGACACGCTTCCGGTTGCCGGATAGACCACCGGCAGCGTCAGGGTAACCACCAGGGCCGATCCCAGCGGTAGGGCAAAGTTGAAAAGGCCGCTGGTGCGGCCAGTCTGTGACGGCGGCGTCCAGGCGCTGATCAGCTTGGGGATACTGGGAAAAGCCAACCCGAAGCCGACCCCATAGATGAAATTGAAGACCAGCAGCTCGGTGGCTGTATCCGCCAGGCCTCGTAGCAGAGTGCCGACGGCAATAATTATCGCCCCGATACCAGCCGCTCGCTTCGGACCGATGCGGTCGGCAAGTAGCCCGCCGGGCAGGGCTAACACTGCCACCATAATCATCGGCGCGCCGTACAGCAGACTGAGCTGGGTATAGCTGATGGCCAGATGCTCCCGGATAATACTTTCCAGGGGTGAGATGACATAAAGTGGCGACCACATGGCAAACACGATAAGGAAAGCGCTGAGCGATATCGTCCAGGGTATCGATGGGCTTGCTTTGTTCATCAGTTTCGGGATGCGTGGTCGCCGGGGGACTGCTGGGGGATCCCCGGTCTCCTTTTTAAGTTACCAGCATAACCTACGCTTGGCAGGGTGTCAAGGTGAAGCTATACCGCGCAGGCTGAATTTGCCGCTGGTAATCAAGCGGTGTTATCATTCCGGTAGCAACACAGCCGGAAGATAGCCTGGGAGATAAGAGATGGAAAACAAGCGCACCAATGAGCCGCAACTACGAGCCCTTATTATCTACTGGTCGGCAACCGGCAATACCGAGAAGGTCGCCCGGCGTATCCAGCAGGCCCTAAAAGCACAGCAGGTCGCCGCCGACCTGTTTACGGTTACCGAAGCCGATGATATCGAGATATACTACTACGATTTACTAATCCTGGGATCACCTTCATATATGTGGTCGCCGCCGGACCCGGTACGGGATTTTCTCAAGCGCAAGTTGCATCTTCATGATGACCACGGCGATGTCAAGCTGGCTGCCCCCAAGATACCCGGTAAAAAGGCGGTGGTATTCTGTACCTACTCCGGGCCGCACACCGGACTGCGAGAGGCAATCCCGGTCGGCAAGTACCTGGGGCAGTTCTGCGAGCACCTCGGCTATGACGTGGCTGGGGAATGGTACATCGTCGGTGAATTCCACGGCCGCGAAGACCGCAGCACCCAGGGTTGTCTCGGCGACATCCGGGGCCGTCCCAACGAGGCCGACCTGTGCCAGGTGGACAACAGCGTCGCGGAGCTTGTCCAGTCCATGCACTCGGTGGGTTAGTTATTAGAGGGTTCGGCCAATTCCTTAATAAACACTAACCCCTTGTGCCAATCGATTACTAAATTTACATAACGTACTTTAAAAAATTAAATCTCAGTGGGTAGTATGTTATGAGTTATCATCCATTGGAGAAAGGGAGAAAAACTATGAATTTCAAGGGCTACGGGCGGTCCGACGGGATGGTCGGCACCCGCAATCACGTTGGGGTTATGGCTACCGTCGGCTGCGTCAATGAAATCGTGCTCGCAATCTGCCACCAGATAAAGGGCACCATCCCGATTACCCATACCCAGGGCTGTCTCACGGTTACCTCCGACCTGGAAATGGTCCAGCGCACCTTAATCAACTTGGGAAAAAACCCGAACCTGGCAGCAGTGCTGCTGGTCGGGCTGGGCTGCGAAAGCGTCTTTCCCCTTCAGATTCGGGAAGAAATCGCTAAGTCGCAGAAGCCGGTGGAGCTTATCGGTATGCACCAGTTGGGGGGCAGCATCAAGACGATTGCCCGCGGTTGTGAGATTGCTCAGCAGATGGTTCTCGATGCCTCGGAAATCAGTCGCCGGGAATTCGACGCGTCACATCTAGTACTGGGGTGCAAATGCGGCTCCTCGGATGCTACATCTGGGCTGTCCTCAAATTTGGTCGTCGGTGAGGTCGCCGACACCATCGTCCGCGAAGGAGGCACTTTCCTTTTCGGGGAGGTCTGCGACATCATGGGTTCGGAGCAAATTCTGGCCCGGCGGGCCGCCGAGGCCGCTACCGGGCAGCGGATTATCGATTCCGTTAACAATCTGATTGACATGGCCCAGGCAATCAGCGCCGATGTGGTCGGCTGCCAGCTTACCGAGGGCAACCGCAGGGGTGGCCTCACCACTGTGGCCGAGAAGGCCATCGGCGCCACCACCAAGGCTGGCAGCACCCCGCCGCAGGGCTTTATTGATTATGGTAATCGGCCGTCCGGTAAGGGCCTGTGGGTGATACCCACCCCCGGCCGCGGCTTTGAGAACCTGACCGGCTCCGCCGCCGCCGGAGCCACGGTGCACCTCTTCACCACCGGACTGGGCGCCCCGGAAGGGCACCCGCTGATGCCGGTCATCAAGATTACCGGTAACATCAACACCTGGCAGAAGTTGAACAGCCACATGGACTTCAACGTCAGCAGCCTGATTGAAGGCACCGAAACGATAGCTGCTGCCGGTAAGCGACTTTTCGATGAGATACTCAAGGTCGCCTCGGGCAAGCTGACCAAGGCGGAAGTCCTGCGCTACGATGAGAGCATGAATATATTGACCTACGGGCCGGTTATTTAGGGGGGATTAAAATGGCTAAGGCAGTAATGGTTAACCCTGGGGATAACGTGGTGACGGTTGTTGCCGACGTTGCGGAAGCGGAAGAGGTGACCTATGGAGCCGGTGCGGAAGCCGGTAAGGTCACGGCGATAGAGGCAATCCCCTTTGGGCACAAGATAGCGATCAGCCGCATCGGTAAGGGCGAAGATATTATCAAATACGGTGAGATCGTAGGCCAGGCCGCGACCGATATCGCCGTTGGGCAGTGGATTCATACCCACAATACCATCGAGACCTACGTTCCCTCGCGCTAGTGGAATAGCTGGTTTAGAGGCGAGGCAGCCGCAGGGCCATCCCGTAGTGCTCAATAGGGTCGGGGATCTGCAGTGCCTTGAGGATGCCGTAGAGCAGTGACGAGCAGCTGGAGACGACTGGTTTACCGATTTCCTGCTCGGCGATATCAACAATGCCCATTATCTGGCTGAACATGCAGGTGACGAAGATGCAATCCGCCTCAGGAGCAGCCTGATGGCCTTCCCGGACCAGCCGGTAAACAGGGTAGGGATTGTGACGGAAGTCCCAGTACTCCTCAAGGGTCTCGAAGCCCAGGTGTTTAACCGTCAATACCTCGAATCCGGAACCTTCGAGGAAGGCGATCTCGGCGTCGAACATCGCTTTGAGATAGGGGCCGACGAGTGCTATTTTGCGAGCCCCCAGGTCTTTTAATAGCTCGATGACGGCGGTGGTAGTCGTTGTTGCCGGAACGCCGGCAGCATCTTCAATCAGCGAGACAATCTTCTGATCATAACCCACGCCACCGATAAAGGAACCGGCAGTGCAGCCCAGGGCAATTAAGTCCATTTTATGCCCCAGGTTCAGCTTCTTTGCCTCGGATGGGATAAACTCGGTCAGCTTCCGCACGCCATCCGGGGTGGGCGCTTCCATCCCCAGTATTGCCCGCGAAAATCTGATGCCCGCCGGAGCCAGCACATCGTACTCCCGGAACATTCCGGCTATCGGGGACAGCAACCCAACCTCAGCCCGCCAGCCCTTGAGATACTCCTGATATCTCATATCTTCCGTCATTGCTTCATCTCCATCTTTCAGCGATGTAATATTATATCAGATTATCACTAGTCGTGTGTGGAGGTTTCCGTCCGCATTTACAAATTTTATGTAGTAAATATTAAGTATTTTATTCTCGGTAAGCTTCATTCTATAATGAGGTTTCTGGTTACTAATATTTGAGTACAGAGCAGCGATTCGGGTTGAACCACTCTGGAGTACGGTGCTATGATGTTAATGAGCATATGACCATTACCAGCAAGTTTCGTCCTGTCACCCGCCAAGCGGCTGTCTCCCGTAATATTAACCCGCACGAAAACAATCAGAAAGGAATCACATCATGGGCAAACGAATTGAATCCGATTCACTAGGCAACGTTGAAGTTGCCTCCGAAAAATACTGGGGGGCGCAAACCCAGCGCTCGCTGGAGAATTTCAAGATTGGCACCGAGCGTTTTCCGCGGACCTTTATCCGGGCGCTGGGCATCGTGAAGAAGGCTTCTGCCCAGGCTAATCTGGAGCTGGGAGTCCTCGACAAAGATTTGGCCGCGGCTATTGTCAAGGCTGCGGACGAGGTCATCGAGGGCAAGCTCGATGAGCACTTCCCGCTGGTCGTCTGGCAGACGGGGAGCGGTACCCAGACCAATATGAACGCCAACGAGGTCATCTCCAACCGGGCGATTGAGATGTTGGGTGGGATTGTCGGCAGCAAGAAGCCGGTTCATCCCAACGACCACGTTAACAAGTCGCAGTCGTCCAATGATGTGATTCCCACCGCGATGCATATCGCCGCCGCCGAAGACATTAACCACCGCCTGCTGCCGGCCCTGAAGCACCTCAAGCAGGCCGTCACGGATAAGGTTACTGAGTTCCGGGGCATCGTCAAGATCGGCCGGACCCACCTTCAAGATGCGACCCCCATCACCCTGGGACAGGAGTTCTCCGGCTATGCCAAACAACTGGAGCTGGCGATTGGCCGCGCCGAGGGTGCGCTGGCGAATCTATATAAACTGGCTCTAGGAGGTACCG
>Ga0272441_10000362_pt1 | contig 104377 bp, 117 predicted proteins | sample SSMProp6N_FD_193582 | JGI IMG/M metagenome (GOLD analysis project Ga0272441, IMG submission 193582) | Marine sediment archaeal communities from Little Sippewissett salt marsh, Falmouth, MA, United States - SSM-Prop-6N | ecosystem: Environmental > Aquatic > Marine > Wetlands > Sediment ...
GCCTTAAAAAAGACAGATATACCTTTGCATGCCATTGGTCTGATCCCTTCAACCGACCGAGGAGCTATTAAGCATTTATTGCGTCAAAATGAGTGCGTGGATCTTATCATCCCTCGGGGAGGAGAAGGGCTGATCCGTTTTGTGGCCGAGAATTCACTTATCCCGGTGATCAAGCATTATAAAGGGGTGTGTCATATTTATGTGGCTGAACATGCCGATTTGAATATGGCCCATAAGGTTTGCATTAATGCCAAGGTCCAAAGGCCGGGGGTGTGCAACGCCATGGAGACCATGCTGGTGCATAAGGATGTCGCGCAGCGTTTTCTGCCGGTTATTGTGCATGAATTGAAACAAAAGGGTGTGGAGATCCGTGGCTGTTCAACGACACGCAAGATCTTGAAGCAAGGCGTTGTTCCTGCTACGGAAAACGATTGGCGTGAAGAATATTTGGATCTGATCCTATCGGTCAAGGTTGTCAATTCATTGGCTGAGGCGATTGATCACATTAATACATATGGCTCCAGGCATTCAGATGCCATTATAACGGATAACAAAAAAGAGGCGGCAATCTTTATGAACGCCGTTGATTCTGCTTGTCTGTATGCGAATGCCTCGACGCGTTTTACCGATGGCTTTGAGTTTGGGTTTGGCGCTGAAATTGGCATCAGCACCGACAAACTCCATGCGCGTGGGCCGATGGCCTTAGCGGAATTGACAACGTATAAATATTGTATTTACGGCCAAGGGCATATCCGACAGTAATATATTTAGGGAAGGCGGCTTTAAGCAAAGATGAAGAGAATCGGTCTTTTAGGCGGGACCTTTAATCCCATTCATATTGGGCATTTGGCGATTGCCCAAAAGGCCGTGGAAGAATGTAAGCTGGATAAGGTTTATTTTATCCCATGTCAATTGCCGCCGCACAAAAGAATTTTATCGATGGCCCCTGCCGCGGCTCGTTTGACCATGGTGCGTCTGGCTATCCGCGGGAACCGGTATTTTGACGTCTCGGATTCTGAAATAAAGAGACCGGGTAAGTCTTATTCAGTGGATACGATTAGATATTTTCGAAAGAGGAAGCCCCCGTCACGCTTGTTCTTTATTGTCGGCGGGGATAATGCCTCCAGCTTACATACATGGAAGGATATAGAGCAGATCGCCCAATGGGTTACATTCATTATCGTCAATAGGCCCGGGCATAAGATTTTTGTTCCCAAAGGCATAAGATATATCGGCATCACCATGCCCGGCATTCAGGTTTCGGCTTCCTATATACGCCGCTGCCTGCGCCATCATAGATCGGCAAAGTATTTCTTAAGGGATAATGTGCTGGCCTATATAGAGAAGAAGAAATTATATCAAAGCTCCTAAATTTTATTTAACCATTACAAATATTATTAGTTATTGAGAGGGGTAATTCAATGAATGAGCAAAAGCAAAATGCAATCAGGTTCGGAACGGATGGATGGAGGGCGGTTATTTCCGATACTTTTACATTTGAGAATGTGGCCATTGTCGCCCAGGCCATTGCCGATTGGATACGTTGTGACCTCAAGAAGGCCGCCAATAAGAATAAAACTGTCGCGATCGGCTATGATACCCGATTCATGTCGGGCGATTATGCGCGGATCGTTGCCAGAATTTTAGCGGCCAACAAGATCGAGGTGTTGTTAGCGGACAGCCCTGTCCCGACACCGGCCTTGAGTTTTGGCGTGCCGCACAATGGATGTGTTTGTGGGGTTATGATAACCGCCAGCCATAATCCCTATCAATTCAACGGGGTCAAGATCAAGACCGCCCAGGGGGGTGGGGCCGGTAAAGATATTACGGATGTTGTCGAGAGTTATTTATGCCAAACGCCCGTTGCCACAATGAGTTTTACTGAGGCTAAGGATAATAAGTTGATCAAAATGTTTGACTTTAAAAAGGATTATTTGGCTTTCATAAAAAATTATATAAATTTGAAGAAGATCAAAAATGCCCGGTTTAAGGTTTTGATGGATGCCATGCATGGAAGCGGGAACAGCTTGATTGCCGATGTTCTCAAGGGGACGAAAATCAGACTTTCCTTGATGCGTGAAGATATAAATCCTTTTTTTGACGGCAAAAAGCCCGAGCCGGTGATTGAGTATTTAGATGGCATTTTAGGCAGGGTCAAAAAGGAAAAATTCGATTTGGGCCTTGTTTTAGATGGCGATGCCGACCGCATTGCTGCCGTGGCCAAGGGCGGTGAGTTTATCCATCCCCAGAAAATATTGGGGCTTCTTATTTTGCATTTGGTCCGTAACCATGGTCGTCAAGGGGGGGTGGTCAAAACAATTTGCGGCACAACCATGATTGATAAGATTGCCGAGAAATTGAACTTAAAATTGTTCGAAACACCCGTCGGGTTTAAATATATCTCGGATTTAATGGTATCCGAGACCATTGTGGCCGGAGGGGAAGAGGCCGGCGGCATGGGGTTTCAGGATTATATCCCGGAGCGCGACGGCACCTTGGCCGGGCTGCTTCTTCTGGAGATGATGATATATAACAAGAAAGACATTAAGAAGATCGTGCATGATATGGAAAAGGAGTTTGGGCGTTATTATTATGAACGATCTGATGTTAAGTTATCCAAAGGGTCGTTTGATCTAGACAAAATCAAGAAGATCACCAGGCTGTTGGGCAAGAAGGTTGTTAATATAAAGACATTCGACGGGGTTAAGTTGATCTGTGAGGATGAGAGTTGGTTGATGTTGCGTCCTTCGGGAACGGAGCCTCTGGTGCGTGTCTATTCAGAAGCTAAGTCACAAACCCGGGCCAAGCAATTGATCAAATATGGGGACAAATTGGTGAGAAAGAAATAGACCTCGCCGTTAATCCGGTTATTAATAAAATAGCGCTATGTTATATTGGTCAACGCGGTTCTTATGTTTGCTGTTGCAGTTCGTCTATTTTCCCATGACCGTTTGGGGAAGGGAAAATTTTCCTGCCAAAGGCAGCTTTATTCTCGCCAGTAACCATTTAAGCAATTTGGATCCCCCGATCATCTCCCTGCTCCTGCGCCGGCGATTCCACTTCATTGCCAAAGATTCCCTGTTTAAGAACAGGTATTTTGGCTGGTTTCTGCGCAATACCGGAACGATCGCGATCAAAAGGGAATCCTCTGACTTTAGAGCGTTACGCGCGGCCTTAAGAGGATTGCAGAAGAGGCCGATTGTCATCTTTCCCGAAGGATCCCGGGATGCTGTACGGCGTGCGGCTAACCGAGGGCAGAAATCATTCTCGGGCATAGGCTTTTTAGCGGCTAAGAGCCAGGTCCCGGTCATCCCCATTAAGATCGTTGGTTCGGATAACGTAATGCCGGTGCATGCAACGAAATTGAGGCGCTATCCGGTTAAGGTCATTATTGGTAAGCCGGTCCAATTCAGCAAGGATGATCTCTACCCCCAGATAACTTATCGTATCATGAGTGATATTGCCAATCTTGATATCCCTGCCTGAAAGAGACACTTGTGAAATAAGATTTTAATTGACAAAAGTTTTTTATTTGCGATAATGTAAAAACTTTAGGCTTTAGGGGTTCTATCCGTATGCCCCTCGTCTAGAGAATCTTAATAAAAAGGGGTTATAAATTACTATGAGTGAGAATGATCAAATGTCAATGGCCGAGCTTTACGACAAAACCTTGAAAAAAATCCATGAGGGCGAAATAGTCACGGGGACAATTGTCGCCTTGACCGACAAGGAAGTTGTCGTCGACGTGGGATATAAATCGGAAGGCTTTGTGCCTATCGAAGAGTTTAGAAAAAAGGAGGAGCTGGAGGTTGATCATCAGATTGATGTCTTGGTAGAATCTGTTGAAGATGATGAAGGCAAACTTGTCCTCTCCCGGGCCAAGGCAGAGAAGGTCCAGGGGTGGCAGAAGGTCATGGTCGATGTCGAAGAAGGCCATGTTGTCGAAGGAAGAGTGATCAAGCAGGTGAAGGGCGGTTATATGGTAGAGGTGGAGGGGGTTGAAGGCTTTTTGCCATTATCTCTTTCGGCATTTAAAGGGTACCCGATAGAAAATATCCTGGCCAACACCTACACATTTCAGGTCGCCAAGATCAATAAACAAAGACGCAATCTCATCCTTTCCCGTCGGGATGTTCTTCAAAAGGAACGGGAAAAGATCCGTGAAAAACTTTGGTCCGAGCTCGAAAAAGGCCAAAAACGGATGGGGACGATCAAAGGCATCACTGATTTCGGGGTCTTTATTGATTTAGGTGGGGTTGATGGCCTGTTGCATATCACCGATATGAGTTGGGCCAGGATCAACCATCCATCGGAGATGGTGTCGTTAGGGGATAAGATCGAGGTGCTTATCCTGGACTTTGACAAGGAAAATTCAAAAGTGTCGCTGGGCTTAAAGCAAATTAGTCCTAATCCGTGGGATGACATCTATGACAAATATCCTGCCGGCTCCAAGGTGAAAGGTAAGGTTGTTAATATTATGCCCTACGGAGTCTTTATTGAAATAGAGAAAGGGATCGAGGGCCTGCTGCACTCTTCGGAAATATCCTGGCAGAAGAAACTCGTTAATCCCCAGGAGATGTTTAATTTGGGTGATGAGGTAGAGGTCCAGATTATTAATGTGGACAAGGATTCCAAGAGGATATCTTTGAGCATGAAGCAGCTTGAGGAAAATCCCTGGCAGGATGCCGAGAACAAGTTCACTGTCGGCTCGCAGGTCAAAGGCATCATTCGCGGGTTTACGGATTATGGAGCCTTTGTCGAGCTCGAATCAGGGTTGGAAGGGATGATCCATGTCTCTGACATGTCCTGGACTAAGAAAATTAATCATCCCCAGGATATATTGCATAAAGGACAAGTTGTTGATATTGTCGTTTTGGGTGTCGATTCACAAAATCATAAGATCACCCTTGGCTTGAAACAATTGACCCCTAACCCATGGCCAGAAATAGCTGAGAAATATCCGGTTGGTTCAGAAGTGGAAGCAGAGGTTGTTCTGAACTCTAACTTTGGTGTTTTTGTCAAGCTCAATGATGATGTCGAAGCTTTGGTCTATTCTTCGGAGATCGATAAAGAAAAGGCGGCTGCTCTCAAGCCTGGAGATAAACTAAAAGTCAAGATCATCAAAGTTGATGTTGAACAAATGAAAATAGGGGTCAGCACACGTTTGTCCGAAACGTCGGAATAAATCCTTTCACGACGTAAAATCCAATACTTTCTTGATCTAGCAAAAGTATCTTTATTTCAAGATAAGATGAGTATCTGTGTTTAAGATGACGAGTAAAGAGACAATCGATAAGATACTTCGCGGCACATCGGAAATAATCGATGTCCCTGGCCTTAAAGAGAAGGTCAAGCAAGGCATCCAAGAGAAAAGACCCCTTCGCATTAAAGCCGGATTTGATCCTACCGCGCCTGATATTCATTTGGGCCATGTTGTCCTTTTACGTAAACTCAGGCAATTCCAAGACTTGGGTCATCAAGTCTACTTCTTGATCGGCGATTTTACGGCCCAGATCGGGGATCCTTCGGGAAGGGATCAGCTGCGACCCAAAATGTCTTTGGAGACGATCAAGGAAAATGCCATAACCTACAAGAGCCAGGTCTTTAAGATCCTCGATAAGGATAAGACCAAGGTTGTTTTTAACAGCAAATGGCTCAATGCGATGACGCCGCAGCAGGTCATGGAGTTATCCTCGCTTTCGACCGTTGCTCAGATGCTGGCCCGCGCCGATTTTAAGAAACGTTTCGAGGAAGGACGGGAGATTAGCATCTTGGAATTTATTTATCCGTTGTTACAGGGATATGATTCTTACCATCTTAAGGCCGATATCGAATTGGGCGGTACCGATCAGAAGTTTAATTTGCTTATGGGAAGGCAGATCCAGGAGGCCCTGGGGCAAAAACCCCAGGTTGTGATCATGACGCCTTTGCTGGAAGGGACGGACGGGGTTAAAAAGATGAGTAAGTCCCTTGGGAATTATATAGGTATTAATGAGCCGCCATCCCAGATTTTTGGGAAGGTTATGTCGATCAATGATGAGTTGATGATGCGATATTATGAGGTTTGTACGCATATGGATCTGGATGAGGTAAAAACGCTGCACCCCAAGGAAGCCAAGCTTAATTTAGCCAGGGAGATTGTTGGGCAATTTTATTCCCTCAAGATTGCGGAGGATGCCAAGGCGGAATTCGAGCGGATCTTTAGCCAGAAAAATGTGCCTGATGATCTAAAAGAATATTCACTAAAGCCAACGGCGCAGGAAAATATTATTGATATTTTGGTGCAGGCACATATGGTGGCCTCCAAAAAAGAGGCCAGGAGGCTTCTTAATGAAGGGGCCCTATCACATGAAGGACAAAAGATATCTTCTGATACGTGGGTACCTAAGGCCGGCGTGTTGAAAATCGGCAAAAGAAGGTTTTTGAGGCTAATTTAGAGGGATTATCTGAGTCTTAACTTGAATATTTTGAATACGATATAATCCTAAAAAGGAAAATAAAAATACTTGACAAATTAGGACAAGTATCCTATATTACTCCTTTTAATCGCCCCTGTAGCTCAGCCGGTAGAGCACGTCCTTGGTAAGGACGAGGCCACCGGTTCAAGTCCGGTCGGGGGCTTTTGATAAGGAAGAAAGTTGTAATAATGCGGGAAAATATTCAATTTGAGTGCACTGAATGTCGACGGGTGAACTATAGCAGCATGAAAGATAAAAAGAAGTCGCCGGATCGCATTGAGCTCAAGAAATTTTGTCGTTTCTGTCGCAAACATACGAATCACAAAGAATTGAAGAAATAAATTTTGTTCTTTAATGGTAAAATGTTCTGTTATTGTGATAGGCCTGTAGCTCCAACTGGCAGAGCGACGGTCTCCAAAACCGTATGTTGTAGGTTCGAATCCTACCAGGCCTGTAACCTGGTAGCCAAATTCTCTTAAAGAAACTGCGATGATCAAAAAGATTACAAATTTTATAACCGAAGTAACCGTTGAGCTGAAAAAGGTTTCTTGGCCGAACAAGCAGGAAGTCCTGAATTCGACCTGGATCGTTATTATCAGCTCGGCTTTCTTAGGCCTGTTCATCGCGGGTACAGATTTAATTTTATCCAGATTAATAGCCTTATTATTTTAGGGAAATTCATGGCACTTAAATGGTACGTCATTCATACGCAAACAGGAGCCGAAGAGAAAGCTCGTGCTGGACTGCAGAGCAGGATCAAGACGACTAATCTCAAAGAATATATCAATGAAATTGTTGTGCCAACGGAACAGGTCTCTGAGATCCATGGGGGCAAGAAAAAGATATCCGCCCGCAAATTTTTCCCCGGCTATATTCTGGTCCGAATGGAGATGAACAAGGAGAGCTGGTATCTGGTTAAGAGCACTCCCGGGATCACTGGCTTTATTGGGGCCGGCCGAAAGCCGACAGCTATTTCCGACGAAGAAGTTGACGCTATTATCAAGCGGACGGAAGATACCGAAACAAAACCGAGTCCCAAAATAACATTTGATGTAGGGGAGGCGGTACGTATATCAGAGGGACCTTTTGCGAATTTTACAGGGTCTGTTATGGAGGTTTATCCGGATCGGGGGAAATTAAAAGTCAGCGTATCGATTTTTGGCCGCTCAACATTGGTTGAACTAGAATACTGGCAAGTGGAGAAAATATAATGGCAAAGGAAGTTATTGCTCAAATCAAGCTATATGTTCCAGCTGGACAGGCTAACCCGGCGCCGCCTGTTGGCCCTGCGTTAGGGCAGCACGGCGTTAATATCATGGGTTTCTGCAAGGCCTTTAATGACAAGACCAAAGGCAAGGAAGGGTTGATCTTACCGGCTGTCATCACTGTGTATAAGGATAAGTCTTTTGATTTTATTATTAAGACTCCTCCGAGTTCTGTGCTTATTAAGAAAGCAGCCAATTTGGCTAAAGCTTCGGGGGAGGCCGGCAAGGAGAAGATCGCGACACTGACAAGAGACAAAGTTGTTGAAATAGCCAAGACAAAATTGGAAGATTTAAATACTGCTGATATTGATCAAGCCGTAAGAACCATTGAAGGTACAGCACGGAGCATGGGAATTGAGGTGGTGGACTAATGGGTAAGATGACTAAAAGAAGAAAGGCGAATTCTGAATTGCTGGGTGACAAGAAAGGCTATTCTCTGGAAGAGGCGATCAACCAAGTCGAAAATTTTGCTAAGACCAAGTTTGATGAGACTGTTGAACTGCATATGAAGTTGAACATTGATCCCAAAAGTTCCGATCAAATGGTCCGGGGAAAAGCCGTTTTGCCGCATGGGACCGGGAAGAAGATCAAGATAGCAGTCTTTTGCAAAGGCGAGAATTTACAAAAGGCCCAGGCCTTAGGGGCTGATTATGTAGGGGCGGAAGACTTGATCGAGAAAGTTTCAAAGGGGTTGATGGATTTTGATAGTGTTATTGCCACACCTGATATGATGCGTGATTTGAGCAAATTGGGCAAGGTCTTGGGCCCGCGAGGATTGATGCCGAGCCCTAAGACGGGAACCGTGACCCAGGATGTAGAAAAGGTTATCAATGAGGTCAGGGCCGGCCGTGTTGAATTTAAGTCGGATAAGCAGGGTGGCATACATGTGGGGTTTGGCAAGAGGTCTTTCGGCAAGGAAAAATTGATGGAAAATGCCAAATACATTATGGATGCTATCAATCATGCCAAACCTTCAACTATCAAAGGTGATTTTTTTAAATCGCTTTCGATATCAACGACAATGGGCCCGGGCCTAAAGATCAGTTTATAAGAGCAAGGAATTATTTAAAAATGGAAAAGGTTGAAAAAGTTGGTCATCTTTTAAGACGGAATTTGATCGAGAATATTAAAGGCTCCGTAGAGGAGAGATCGAACGCATTTTTGATCAGTTATTCTTCGCTTTCAGGATCCCAGATGAATGATCTGCGAAAAGACTTAAAGCGTCTGGGAGCTCAAATGTTCGTTTCAAGAACACGGTTGGCTCGCCTGGCCTTAAAAGAAATTGAACAGGAAGAGTTTTCAAGTGTGCTTTCCGGGCAAACAGCATTTGTTTGGAGCAATGCTGACGCCGTTACTGTTTCCAAGCTTCTGGTTGATTTCACTAAAAAGAATGATAATGTCTCCGTTCGCGGGGCTGTGTTGGATGGGGCCTTCCTGCCCGATCAGGATATTAAGCGCCTTGCGGACTTACCGAGCAGAGAAGTGCTGCTTTCTCAGCTTTTGAGTGCGATCCTATCACCCATCACCACGTTAGCCGGACATTTGAATGCAAAATCAAGAGATTTGCTGTCGATATTAAAACAATTGAGTGAGAAAAAAGGGGGTAGTTGACATGACGGAAAATACAAATGAAACTTCTGCGGCCGCGGCCACAGAGGAAAAAAAGGAAAGCGTGAAGCTTTCACCAAAGCTCGAGGAGCTGGCAAAGGCCATCGAAGGTCTGACGGCTTTGGAATTGGCAGATCTTGTTAAAGGATTAGAAGACCGATTAGGCATCCAGGCCGCCGCACCCATGCCGGCTGGCATGATGATGGCAGGCGCCCCAGCTGCGGGGGCAGCAGCGGCAGAGGAAGAAAAGACATCCTTCTCTGTTGTTTTAGCGGATGTGGGTTCTAATAAGATTTCGGTTATCAAAGAAGTAAGGGCCGCCACCAATTTGGGGCTTAAAGAGGCCAAGGACTTGGTCGAAGCCGCACCGAAGCCGATCAAAGAGGATGCGAGCAAGGAAGAAGCCGAAGAGTTAAAGAAGAAGCTGGAAGCAGCTGGCGCCAAAGTAGAACTTAAATAATTTGGTTATTTAAGGTCATTTCCCTGCAGGCACCGAGGCAATGAAGCGAAATCTGACCTAAATACAATTGCATGTGCCCATTGATCATTTTTAAATGATCATTCCGAGAATCAAAAAGCATGCTTATTCAAAAAAGTAAAGATTTGGGGGAATTGGCATGACTTTATTTGGATCAAAAGCTGGAATGGGTTGTTTTGGGCAAAGTTTATTAATACACATTAAAAGGTAGAGCATAAAGATATGAAAAAACTGAAAATCAGAAATTTCAGTAAAGTCCGTGATACCTTTGAGTTGCCGCGTCTATTGGATATCCAACTGCAGTCCTATGAAAATTTCCTTCAAAGGGATTTAACCCATGATCAAAGAAAAGATCAGGGTCTCGAAGAGGTCTTTAGAGAAGTTTTCCCCATGGAGAGTTATGATGGCCAAATTAAACTGGAATATATTAGTTATTATTTAGGCAAAGAAAAATATTCCAGCTTTGAGTGCCAGCGCAGAAGCATGACCTATTCTGCCCCCTTAAAGGTCAAGCTCCGTTTAATCACGCCTGTGGACATTAAAGAGCAAGAAGTTTATTTCGGTGATTTTCCTCTGATGACCGAAACCGGCACCTTTATTATTAACGGGGACGAACGTGTCGTCGTCTCTCAAATTCAGCGGCCGCCGGGCGTTTCTTTTGAAGAGGAAATGCATCCTACCGGAAAAATAATCTATCATGGCCGCATCATTCCCTCCCGAGGGGCTTGGTTTGAAGTTAAGTATGATCTTAATGATGTCCTTTCCGCTTATATTGACAGAAGGCGTAATTTCCCGGCAACCCAAATACTCCGTATCATGGGATTATCAACAACCGAAGAGATGCAGCAGATGTTCGGGGAAGATTTTGCCAAGTTAACAAACACCTTAGAGAGGGATCAGACCAATAATAAAGAGGAAGCCTTGCTTGATTTCTATCGCAAGATGCGCCCCACAGAACCGGCAACGGTTGAAGTCGCTGAAGCCCTTTTCTTTAGGTTGTTTTTTGATCCCAAGCGTTATGATTTAAGCAAGGTGGGACGCCATATCATTAATCGTAAATTGGGAACACAGGTGCCTTTGGACAACCGTGTATTGGATATCAATACCGTAACGGCGGTCATTAAATATTTATTTGCCCTTAGAATGAGTAAGGGAGAGACCGATGATATTGATCACCTGGGTAATAGGCGCATCAAGACCGTTGGCGAACAAGTTCAGAATCAGGTGCGCATCGGTTTAGCCCGTTTGGAAAGGTCCATCAAGGAACGTTTAGTTGTCATGAGTTCCTTTGAAAATTTGACAGCCCATCATCTTATTAATTCACGCTTATTTTCCAACCAGATCAACGATTTCTTTGCCCGCAGCCAATTATCCCAGTTTATGGATCAAGTCAATCCCCTTTCTGAAATGACCCATAAAAGACGTTTAAGCGCTTTGGGGCCGGGCGGTCTTTCGAGAGAAAGGGCTGGATTTGAGGTCCGCGACGTTCATCCGACACACTATGGCCGGGTTTGTCCTATTGAAACACCGGAAGGGCCCAATATTGGCCTTATTTCATCGTTGACGACCTGTGCCAGGGTCAATGACCTGGGTTTTATTGAAACGCCCTATTATAAGGTAGATGGTGGGCGGGTATCGCGCAAGGTCGAATATTTAACCGCGGATATTGACCAGACCAAATATATTGCTCAAGCCAACGCACCTGTTGATAAAGATGGCCGCAATATTAATCAGGAGACCATTTGCCGTTATAAAACAGACTTCCCGCGTGTTAAACCGGCTGACATTGACTATAAAGATGTTTCCCCAAACCAGTTGGTTTCGGTGGCCAGTGCGCTTATCCCATTTCTTGAGCACGATGATGCCAACCGGGCGCTGATGGGATCCAATATGCAGCGGCAGGCCGTTCCGTTGATGTGTACGGAGGTCCCCTATGTAGGAACCGGGATCGAAGAAAAAGTTGCCAGAGATTCCGGGGTGGTTGTGATCGCCCGTAATTCGGGCAAGGTTAAGAAAGTCGATGCGCGCGAGATCGTCATCGGCGATGTCGTCTATCCATTAAAGAATTTTATGCGCTCTAATGCGAATACGTGCATTATGCAAAAGCCCCTTGTCCAGTTGGGTGATGATGTGCACGAAGGGCAGACTATCGCGGACGGCGTCGGGACAAAAGACGGCCGGCTGGCCTTAGGCCGTAACGTTTTAGTGGCGTTTATGCCTTGGCGGGGATACAACTTCGAGGACGCCATTTTGGTTAATCGCCGTTTGGTGAGTGATGATGTGTATACATCAATCCATGTTGAGAAATTTGAGATTGAGGCCCGTGAAACCCGGTTAGGGAACGAGGAAATCACTCGCGATATTCCCAACGTTGGGGAAGATGCCTTGAAAGATCTGACCGAGGGCGGCATCGTCCGTGTCGGGGCCGAGGTCAAGGCCGGTGATATCTTGGTCGGCAAGGTTACCCCTAAGAGCGAAAAAGAATTAACTCCCGAAGAAAGGCTTTTGCGAGCCATATTTGGCGAGAAGGCGGCTGATATTCGTGATACCTCCTTGACATTGCCTCCGGGAATTGAAGGGATTGTGGTTAATACCGAGATCTTCCAGAGAACGGAGCGCGGCCGTAAATCCAAATCGGATAAGGCCAAAGAGCAGGAAGCCATTAAGAAGATCAAGGAATATTACAAGCAAGAGATCGAGTTTATTGAATCCGAGAAAGAAAAAAAGTTATGCAAACTTCTCAATGTTTCAACCAAGAAATTATCCAGCATCAATGTAGAGAGCATCGAAGATAATGATGTCCGTGATCTCGTCGACTTCTTTAATCACAAGATCACAGAGTTGGTCGAGGAAGAGGGCCAGGAAATTGACAGGGTTAGAAGAGGGGATGAACTGCCGGCAGGTGTCCTTAAAAGGGTTGTTGTTTATGTCGCAACCAAAAGGAAGTTGGCCGAAGGGGATAAGTTCGCTGGCCGACATGGTAACAAGGGGATTATATCCAGGATCCTCCCGGCTGAGGATATGCCGTTTCTAGCGGATGGCACACCGGTGGATATTGTCCTAAATCCTTTGGGCGTTCCTTCCCGCATGAATGTCGGGCAGTTATTAGAAACTCATTTGGGATGGGCCGCTCACGTTTTAGGTTTTCATGCAGAAACTCCTGTTTTTAACGGGATTGGCGAGAATGAGATGCAGGAACTTTTGAAGGGTGCCGGCCTGCCATCAGACGGCAAGACAACCGTATATGACGGGTTTACGGGAGAGCCATTCGATCAAAAAGTCACAGTCGGTTATATTTATATGTTAAAACTCAACCACCTGGTTGATGAAAAGATCCATGCCCGCTCGATAGGCCCCTATTCATTGGTTACCCAACAACCTTTGGGCGGCAAGGCTCACTTTGGCGGTCAGCGTTTTGGTGAAATGGAGGTTTGGGCCCTGGAAGCGTATGGCGCTGCCTATACATTACAGGAAATGCTTACCGTAAAGAGTGATGATGTGGCTGGCCGAAGTCAGATCTATGAAGCGATTGTTAAGGGAGAACAGAAGTTAACAACAGGGACGCCAGAATCGTTCAACGTTCTTGTTAAAGAACTCCAGGGATTATGTCTCGATATTAAATTAGAAAAAGCGAACCAGGAATCCACTAAAGAAAAAAAGGATAAATCTTAAGGAAGCTTTTTCTTTGCTTCAAAGGAGCAATAATGGCAACTATAAGAAAAGATATATACGATTACGACGAAGATAGAATCGCGATCAAGATCGCTTCGCCTGAAATCATTCGTTCATGGTCTTTTGGCGCCGTTAAGAAGGCCGAGACGCTGAATTATAGGACGCTTAAGCCGGAAAAGGATGGGTTATTCTGTGAGAGGATTTTTGGTCCCCAGCGGGACTGGGAATGTAATTGTGGTAAATATAAGGGGATCAAATTTAAAGGGATAACATGTGACCGTTGCGGTGTCACCGTCACCCGCTCCTCTGTCCGTCGGGAGAGATTGGGCCATATTGAATTGGCAGCCCCGGTTACCCATATTTGGTTTTATAAGGCTGTACCCAGTCGTCTGTCGGCTTTATTGCAAATCTCCTTACGGGATCTTGAGAAGCTGATTTATTATGAGGAATATGTGGTCATCGATCCAGGGGACACGTCTTTAAAAATGAAACAGTTCCTTTCTGAAGATAAATATCAGGAAGCGATCATGAAACATGGCAGTTCCTTTAAGGCAAAGATCGGTGCGGAGGCCGTCAAAGAACTTCTTAAAGAAATTGATCTAACGACCCTTTGTAAAAAGCTCCGTAAGGACTTGGATAAATCAAATCCTGCTGGCACGAACGCCAAGAAATTATCAAAAACCCTCAAAATAGTTGAAGATTTCAAGATATCGGGGAATAATCCTGAATGGATGGTTTTAGATGTGATCCCGGTGATTCCGCCTGATCTTAGGCCATTGGTGCCTTTGGAGGGAGGGCGTTTTGCCACATCGGATTTAAATGATCTTTATCGTCGGGTTATCAATAGAAATAATCGGCTTAAAAAGCTCATTGACCTTAAGGCTCCTGAAATTATTATCCGTAATGAGAAGCGAATGTTGCAGGAAGCCGTGGATGCGCTTTTGGACAATGGTCGCCATGGCCGCCCTGTTCTGGGGTCAGGCAACCGACCGCTGAAATCGTTATCGGATATGCTTAAGGGCAAGCAGGGCCGTTTCAGAATGAATTTGTTGGGTAAACGCGTGGACTATTCGGGCCGTTCGGTTATCGTCGTTGGTCCTGAATTGAGATTGCATCAGTGCGGGTTGCCCAAGAAGATGGCATTAGAATTATTTGAGCCGTTTATTATTCGTAAATTGCGCGAAAAAGGATTTGTCCATACGATCAAGGGTGCCAAGCGCATGGTGGAACGGGCCAAGATCGAGGTTTGGGATATCCTGGATGAGGTTATCCAGGACCATCCGATCATGCTCAACCGCGCCCCGACCTTGCACCGGTTGAGTATCCAGTCTTTTCAGCCTGTGTTGGTGGAGGGCAAGGCCATCAAACTTCATCCGTTAGTCTGTGCCGCCTTTAATGCTGATTTCGATGGCGATCAAATGGCCGTACATGTTCCGTTGTCTTTAGAGGCCCAAATTGAATGCCGCTTGGAATTATTATCTGTTAATAACTTATTCTCTCCTGCCGATGGGCGGCCGATCGTGTCCCCAACCCAGGACATGGTCTTGGGTCTTTATTACTTGACAAAGGAAAATCCAGATCTGGGCATTCAGGATAGGATTTTTACGAATTTAGATGAGGTCCTGGTCGCGTTAAATGACAATCAATTACGTTTGCACAGTGGCATTAAGATGCGTGTTGATAAACAGCTTTGGGGTGAAGAAAAGCCTTCTTTGATCATCTCGCAAGAAAAAGTTATCTCTGACAACAAGCAGGAAAAGAAAAAGACCGAATCCAAGTATCAAATTATTGAAACAACCGTGGGACGCGTCTTTTTCAACGAATTATTGCCTCAGGGTTTTGGATATGTTAATGCTACTTTGGATAAAAAGAAAATAGGCGCTGTTATTTCTGATTGTTATAAACGTTTTGGCCAGGATAAAACAGTTAATTTATTGGATCGGGTCAAAAATTACGGGTTTAGGATAGCCACGAAGGCAGGCATTTCAATATCGATATCGGATTTAACAAGCCCGCCGAGCAAGGATAAATATATTAAGGAAGCTAAACAAGAGGTTGGCAAGGTTGAGGACCAATATCGTAAGGGTATCATTACACGACGGGAAAGATATAATAAGATTATTGATATTTGGACCCATACAACGGAGAAGCTTTCAGATTTAGTTTTTCAGGCCATGGATTCTTTTAATCCAGTATTTATCATGGCCGATTCCGGGGCCCGCGGATCGAGATTGCAGATCAGGCAGTTGGCCGGGATGCGTGGTCTCATGGCAAAACCTTCAGGAGAGATCATTGAAAACCCTATCACCGCTAACTTCCGTGAGGGCTTAACGGTGTTGGAGTATTTTATTTCAACTCACGGGGCCCGCAAAGGGTTGGCCGATACGGCCTTAAAGACAGCTGACGCAGGCTATTTAACCCGCCGTTTGGTGGATGTGGCCCAAGAAATGGTTATTACTGAGAACGATTGTGGCACCTTGAACGGCATTACTGTTTCTGCGATAGTCGAGGGGGATGAGTTGGTTGTGAGTCTCAAAGAACGCATCACAGGTCGTGTGGCGCTGGACAGCATTGTTGATGTTATCACGGACCAAGTTGTCGTTGACGCGGGAGAAGAAATTACAGAAGAAAAAGCAACGGTGATCGAGCAGTTGGGGATCGAAAAAGTGCGTATCCGCAGTGTTTTGACGTGTGAATCAGAGCGCGGTGTTTGCATTAAATGTTACGGCCGCAATCTGGCAACCAGGCGTCTGGTCGAGATCGGGGAATCCGTAGGCATCATTGCTGCTCAAAGTATTGGGGAACCGGGCACGCAGTTAACGATGCGGACTTTCCATATCGGCGGTACGGCATCTCGGGCTGTCGAGCAGTCATATTATCGCTCGAAGAACAAAGGTATCATTAAGTATCATCAATTACGCGTTGTTGAGCGTAACAAGGAATATGTTGTTTTGAATCGCAATGGATCCATTAGTATCAACAATGAATATGGTCGCGAGTTCGAACGATACCAGTTGCCCCAAGGGGCCACAATCAAATATGCTGATGAATCGACTGTGGAGAGCGGAACGATTTTTGCCACATGGGATCCGTATACAATCCCGATCATCACCGAAGTTAAGGGGCAGGTTAATTCTGAAGATTTGATCCAGGATGTTACGGTCCAGGAAGAGCGCAATCCCATGACAGGCATTACCGAGCGAGTTGTGGTTGAACATAAACTCGAATATCATCCCCAGATCATTATTACGGATGAGAAGCATGAAGTCGTGGGTATTTATTCGATACCGGTGGGGGCCCATATCCTTGTTAATGATAAACAACAAATTAATGCAGGTGATTTGATCGCAAAGATTCCTCGAGGTATTGGTAAGACAAGGGACATTACGGGAGGTCTTCCGCGTGTGGCCGAGCTTTTTGAGGCTCGCCGTCCCAAAGATCCCGCGGTCATTACAGAAATTGACGGTTTTTGTGAGTTTGGGGAGGATCGGAAAGGGTTGAGGACGATTGTTGTTAGAAGTGAAACTGGAATGACAAAAGAGTACACTATCCCGCATGGAAAGCATCCTAATGTCTATAAAGGGGATCGGGTATTTGCCGGGCAACAATTGACGGATGGACCGGTTGTCCCTCAGGATATATTACGAGTTTGCGGGGACAAGGTTTTACAAGAATACCTGCTTAATGAAATTCAGGAAGTTTATCGATTGCAAGGGGTCAGAATTAATGATAAACATATTGAGCTTATTATTGCCCAGATGCTTAAAAAAGTACGGATCGAGGATTCTGGAGATACCAATCTTCTTGTAGGAGAACAAGTTGACAGGATTAAATTCAAGAAAGCCAACGAAGCTGTTATGAAGAAGAAAGGAAAGCCGGCCCAGGCAACACCGTTACTGCTTGGGATTACTAAGGTTTCGTTGACGACTGAAAGCTTTATTTCTGCAGCGAGTTTCCAAGAAACGACAAGAGTGTTGACAGAAGCAGCAGCTTCTGGTAGAATCGACAATTTACGTGGGTTAAAAGAAAACGTTATCGTAGGTCATTTAATTCCAGCAGGTACGGGATTAAGATGTTACGATGAAGTGGAAATGGTGAAATATGCCAACGATACAACAACTGATCAGGAAGAGCAGACAGCAGAAGCGGAAAAAAACTAAATCGCCTGCCTTGGTAAGATGTCCGCAAAGACGCGGCGTGTGCCTGCAGGTGAGGACGATGACTCCCAAAAAACCTAACTCTGCCTTGCGTAAGATCGCCAGAGTCCGTTTATCAAACCGTATGGAGGTTACATCGTATATCCCGGGGGAGGGACATAACCTTCAAGAGCACTCTATTGTTCTTGTTCGCGGCGGCCGTGTTAAAGACCTCCCTGGTGTGCGATACCATATTGTCCGAGGGACATTAGATACGGCAGGGGTCAATAATCGGAAGAAATCTCGTTCGAAATATGGAACGAAGAGGGAAAAATAAAAATTATCTGAGAAAATAAAATGCGTAAAAGACGAGCTGACAAAAGAAACCCTGAACCAGATCTCCAATATAAAAGTGCCTTGGTCTCTAGGATGATCAATGCGATTATGATCAAAGGCAAAAAGACGACGGCCGAGAGAATTGTTTACGGGGCTTTAGAGGACTTGCAAAAAAGAACTCAAGAAGAAAATGTAATGAAGGTATTTAATAAGGCGATAGATAATGTGAGGCCCAGGGTCGAATTAAAGCCACGAAGGGTCGGTGGGGCCACGTACCAGATCCCTATCGAGGTTTTGGTCCCCAGGGGGAACTCGCTGGCTATCAGATGGATCAGGGATTTTGCCAGGAAGAAAAAAGGGAAGCCCATGATGATCAAATTAGCTGATGAACTTATGGCAGCCTATAAACAAGAAGGGCCGGCAATCAAGAAACGTGATGAAACGCATAAAATGGCGGAAGCCAATAAAGCATTTGCTCATTTGCGATGGTAAATTATGTGGACTCCAACATCGGGTTGGAAGAAAAGAAAATAACGAATTCGGATTGTAGGAAACGATCTAAAGATATGTCAGAGAAGCATCCTTTAAAAAATACACGTAATATAGGAATCATTGCGCATATCGATGCCGGTAAGACCACAACGACCGAGCGGATCCTTTTCTATGCCGGCGTTATCCATAAAATGGGAACGGTGGATGAGGGCAACGCGACCATGGACTGGATGGCGCAGGAGCAGGAGCGGGGGATCACGATCACATCGGCCAATATTACCTGTTTCTGGAAAGATAAGAAGATCAATATTATCGATACGCCGGGACACGTGGATTTTACCATTGAGGTCGAGAGATCCTTAAAAGTATTGGATACCGCGGTTGTCGTCTTGTGCGCCACCAGCGGGGTCCAATCGCAGACCGAGACTGTATGGCGCCAGGCCGACCGCTACAAGGTCCCGAGGATCTGTTTCATCAATAAGATCGACCGCATGGGCGCCAATTATGATGCCGTTATCCAGCAGATCTATGATCGCCTGGGAGCCAATGCAGCGGCTATTAATTTCCCGGATGGTGCGGAAGATGCCTTTAAGGGTATTGTTGACATTGTTGAAAGAAAATATATTTTTTACAAAGATGATTTGGGAATGGAATTGGAGCGGCAGGAGATCCCTGACCATTTGAAGGAAAAAACAGAAGAATATCATCATATCCTTATTGAGAAGTTGGCGGATGCGGATCATGACATCATGGAGAAGTATCTGGAAGAAAAGGAAATCACGGTAGAAGATATCAAGAAAGCGATTAAAAAGGGCGTATCCAAGAACATATTTCTGCCAGTTATGGTCGGAACTGCCCTGAGAAACAAAGGTATCCAACTTCTCTTAGACGCCATTACTGAATATTTACCTTCTCCGTTAGATGTCATCCCCATCAGCGGTATCAATCCTAAGACACATGAGCACACGACCCGTCAACCTGACCCCAAAGCGCCGTTAAGCGCGCTGGTTTTTAAGATCGCCACCGACCCCTACGTTGGAAAATTATATTATACCCGCATATATTCCGGAACCATCAATGTCGGCGCTACTCTATATAACTCAACGAGACGTATCAAAGAGCGTATTGCCAAGATCGTTGTGATGCATGCCAACAAGCAGGAAATCGTACCCAAGGCGGAAGCCGGGGATATTGTGGCCTTGGTGGGCTTAAAAGAAAGCAAGACCGGCGATACTATCTGTAATGAGAACAATCAAATACTCATTGAAAGCATGAATGTCCCTGAGCCGGTTGTCTCTATGGCGATCGAACCCAAGACAAAGGCTGATCAGGACAAATTGGGCCTTGCTCTGAGAAAATTTTTGGATGAAGATCCATCGCTGAGGATCCAATACAGTGAGGAGACCGGAGAGACGATCCTTTCCGGGATGGGCGAGCTGCATTTGGATATTATTATTGACCGCATGAAAAGAGAAGCGGGAATAGACACTCATATCGGGCGTCCGCAGGTGGCCTATCGCGAGACTATTACGGCAAAGGTGCGCGGGATCCAGGGTAAGTTCATCTCTCAAACAGGCGGCCGCGGTCAGTACGGGCATTGTATTATTGATATTGAGCCGACCGAAGAAAAGGGGAAAGGTATCCTTTTTGATAACAAGATCCGCGGTGGCTCGATCCCACGGGAGTATATTCCGTCGGTGGAGAAGGGGATCCGTGAAGGCGCGCAGAACGGCATCCTGGCGGGATATCCGATCACCGACATTGCGGTGACCTTGGTCGACGGGTCTTTTCACGAAGTCGATTCAAGCGATCTGGCTTTTCAGATGGCCGGGAAGATGGCCTTAAAAGAAGGTTTGCAGAAAGGGGCCTGTGTGCTCTTAGAGCCGATCATGGATCTGGAATGTTCCGTTCCAGAAGAATTTATGGGGACCGTTATCGGGGATCTCAATACGAGACGCGCCAAGATTGTTTCGATCGGCACCAGAGGAAAATTGAAGACAGCCCGATGTGAGGTTCCTTTAGCAGAAATGTTTAATTATGCCAATGCCTTGCGCTCATTGACCCAGGGCCGGGCATCATTCAGCATGGAACCGGCATTTTACGCGGAAGTACCGTCGTATGTGACCGGAAAAATTTTAGGTGATAGAGATAAGGCTTTAGCCAAGAACAGATAAAGAACAAAATACTTTAAAAGGGGGGAAATCATGGCAAAGGAGAAATTCGTAAGAAGCAAACCTCACCTGAACATCGGGACTATAGGTCACGTTGATCACGGAAAAACGACGTTGAGTTCCGCGATTACGATTCAGTTGAGCAAAAAAGGATTGGCCCAAGTTCAGTCGTACGATCAGATCGACAAAGCGCCGGAAGAAAAGGAAAGAGGCGTTACGATCAACATCGCGCACCTCGAGTACGAAACCGAAAAAAGACACTATGCGCACATCGATTGCCCTGGCCACGCTGACTATATCAAGAACATGATCACCGGCGCGGCCCAGATGGACGGAGCCATTCTCGTTGTTTCTGCAGCAGACGGGCCTATGCCTCAGACCCGAGAGCATATCCTTTTGGCGCGTCAGGTTAACGTTCCTCGTTTGGTCGTCTTTTTGAACAAATGCGACCAGGTTGATGATAAAGAACTTCTTGATCTGGTTGAGTTGGAAGTCCGCGAACTTTTATCAAAATATCAGTTCGATGGCGATAATACGCCGATTATCAAGGGAAGCGCTTTGGATTCCCTTAATAATCCGGATGATGCCGAGAAAAACAAGCCTATTATTGAATTAATGCAGGCCGTTGATGATTATATCCCGGAACCGGTTCGTGAGCTCGATAAGCCATTTTTGATGGCTGTTGAAGACGTTTTCTCTATCTCGGGCCGCGGTACTGTTGCTACCGGACGTATTGAGAGAGGCAAGATCCATGTGGGTGAAAACGTGGATGTTGTTGGTTTAAGACCGGAATCCCAGAAGACCGTTGTGACCGGCGTTGAGATGTTTAGAAAAGAGCTCGATGAAGGACAGGCCGGCGATAACGTTGGATTGCTCCTGCGCGGTATGGACAAAGATACCATTGAGAGAGGCATGGTCCTTTCTTTACCAGGCTCCATTACACCGCATACGAAATTCAAGGCTACGGTCTATGTTTTAACCAAGGAAGAAGGTGGACGCCATACACCGTTCTTTAAAGGGTATCGTCCGCAGTTTTATTTTCGTACCACCGACGTTACCGGAAACGCGGCTCTTCCCGAGGGCGTTGAGATGTGTATGCCCGGCGATAATGTTGAGCTGGAAGTAGAACTGATCACCCCGATCGCTATGGAAAAGGAATTGCGTTTCGCTATCCGCGAAGGCGGTCGTACGGTTGGTGCTGGTGTTGTTTCCGAGATTATCAAGTAACGTTTTATTATAAATGTCACAAGGTAGGAGAGATTAAGTCCTAGGAGCAAAGATTAGGACATAAAGGTTTCCCCCCTTTGAATAATCTTTGCTCCTCTCCTGAAAAAATAGTCTGTTTTATTGTGAAAGAGCAAATATGCAGAAGATAAGAATTAAATTGAAAGCTTATGATCATCGGTTGATTGATCAATCAGCCCAGGAAATTGTGGATACGGCCATTCGTACTGGGGCCAAGGTGGCTGGCCCAGTCCCATTGCCAACCAAAAAGGAGCTGTATACAGTTTTGCGCTCACCTTTTGTCAATAAAAAGGCCCGTGAACAATTTCACCTGGTGATCCATAAAAGATTGATTGATCTTGTTGAGCCGACAGCCAAGACAGTTGATGCCCTGCGCAAGCTTAATTTGCCTGCGGGTGTTGATGTCGAAATCAAACAATAGGTTTTTAGGAAATGATCAGAGGAATATTAGGCAAAAAAATTGGGATGACTCAGATTTTCGACAATGACGGTAATGTGATCCCCGTTACTGTTATCGAAGCTGGTCCTTGCCCTATCCTGGAGATCATCGAAGCCCCTATCAGGAAGATCAAATTGGGTTTTGAAAAAGCCAGGGAGTCTAAATTTAAAAAACCAGATTTAGGATATTTTAAAAAGGTTGGTGTCTCACCCATGCGTTTTATTAAAGAGATCGAGTCCAGCGATAACAAGGATTATCAGGTGGGGCAGGAGATCAAATCTGACCTTTTTAAGCCGGGTGATTTTGTGGATGTAACCGGTATTTCTAAAGGGAAGGGTTTTCAAGGCGGCATGAAGCGATGGCATTGGTCCGGAGGCCCTAAGGGGCATGGTTCCATGCATCATCGTCGCGTCGGTTCAATCGGTCCCAGCGCAGACCCGTCACGCACATACCGCGGGTCTCATATGCCCGGACAGATGGGCTCACGCCGCGTGAGCGTTCAAGGATTGCGCGTGATGCATGTGGATATTGACAATAATCTTCTTTTGGTTAAGGGTGCGGTCCCTGGGTTTCGAAAGTCGTTATTAACGATAAATCGATCCAAAAAGAAAGCCTTTAGATCTTTAGAAGAGAAGAAAGCAAGCCATGCCAAGAGTCGTAACCCGATGAAGCACAGTAAAGCTAAAGCTAAGGGTAAAAAGTAATTATGGGAACGTTGGCCGTATTAAATAGAGCTGGTAAGGAAGTTGGCAAAATGGATTTGCCGGCGGGGGTGTTTGATAAGCGAACGAATACACGTGTTTTGCATCAAGCCATATTAGGTTATCGGGCTTCCCAACGGCAGGGTACGGCTTCAACCAAAGAGCGTGCGGATGTCCATGGCAGCAAGACGAAACTTTACCGTCAGAAAGGTACTGGACGGGCACGCGTTGGCGGTGTTCGTTCTCCCATCTTTAAGGGTGGTGGTGTGGTTTTTGGGCCGCATCCCAGGGACTTTTCAGTTAATTTGCCCCAAAAGATAAAAAGAGCGGCTTTACGGGAAGGTTTGAATGCTAAGTTTCAAGCCGATCAAATTTTATGCATTGACGATATCAAGGATGATTTTTCAAAGACAAAAGAATTTGTCGCGGTTCTAAAAAAATTAAAATTAAGCGGCAAGATATTGGGTGTTTTGGATGGTTCCAGTGAAAGCATTGTGCGCGTAAGTCGCAATATTTCCAGGTTCGAGCTCAAAAAAGCCATGGATGTTAATGCCTATGATCTTATGAATCATAAATTTATATTGATAAGTAAAACGGCCTTATCGAGTTTGCTAAAACGGATTGAAAATTAATCATGATAACAGATTACGATATTATTCAAACGCTTGTCAGGACAGAAAAGGGTTCTATGTTGGAACCTCAACGCAAATATGTCTTTCAGGTATCTTCGCGGGCCAACAAAATCTCTATCAAGAAAGCCGTTGAGACCATCTATAATGTCAAAGTGCACGATGTTAACTGTCTTGTTGTCCCGGGAAAGAGGAAAAGGGTTAGGCAGGAATTTGGTCATACGTCACAATGGAAAAAAGCGATCGTTACCTTGAAAGAAGGCAATAAGATAGATATTACCTAAAAGAGTCTACCAAAGAACGAGATATGGGAATCCGAAGATTTAAACCGATTACTAATGCCTTAAGGCATGCCGCCCTTCCTAATTTCAGTGAAGTTACGAAGAGCAAGCCTGAAAAATCTCTTTTAAGGCCTTTAAAGAAGAGCGGAGGGCGTAATAATAAGGGACGGATCACATCGCGGTTTCGCGGTGGTGGCCATAAACGCATGTATAGGATTATTGATTTTAAGAGGGCACGGGTGGATGAGCCGGCGACGGTTTTAGCCATTGAGTATGACCCCAATCGTTCCGCAAGGATAGCCTTGGTGGAGTATCCTGACAAGCAAAAAACTTATATTCTAGCGCCATTGGAATTAAAGGTGGGAGATCAGATCCTGAGCACCAGGGAAAACGATATAGAGATTAAGGTTGGTAATTGTATGCCGTTAAGCAAGATGCCGTTAGGGACGCCTATTCATAATCTTGAATTTCATCCGGGTAAAGGTGGTCAAATTGTTCGTGCGGCGGGGAATTCGGCTCAAATCATGGCTAAGGAAGGTAAATTCGCGCATGTGCGTCTGCCCTCCAGAGAGGTGCGGATGTTTTTATTAAACTGTCGAGCGACTATCGGGCAATTGGGCAATGTGGAACATGAGATCACTTCTTATGGTAAAGCTGGCCGTACCCGATGGTTGGGGCGCAGGGGGCATGTCAGAGGAGTCGCTATGAATCCTGTTGATCACCCTCATGGGGGCGGCGAGGGGAAAGCTCCTCAAGGAAATCCGCATCCCGTAAGCCCTACCGGACAGGCGACGAAAGGATTGAAGACGCGGAAGAAAAGAAAATACTCTGATTCTGTAATTGTTAAAAGAAGAAAAAGGAAAAGATAGTCTATGCCACGTTCAATCAAGAAAGGTCCGTTTACAGATGACTCCTTGTTGAAAAAGTTGCACGAGATGCAAACAACAGGGAAGAAACAGCCCATTAAGACATGGTCGCGGAGGTCGGTTATCCTCCCTGAATTTGTGGGTTATACTGTGGCCATCCATGATGGCAAAAAACATATCCCTGTCTTTATTACGGAAAACATGGTTGGGTACAAATTTGGTGATTTTGCTCCCAGCCGTATATTTAGAAAACATGGTGGCGTCAAAGCCAAGAAAGCACCGGATAAAACTTAAAAATGATTGCAAAAGCTAAATCTAGTTATTTAAGGGTTTCTCCCACAAAAGTTCAGCCGGTCATTAATTTGATCCGGGGCAAGGATGTTATGACTTCCTTAGCCTTATTGACCTATGTCAATAAAGGGAGTGCAAGAACAATCAGTAAACTGTTGAATTCAGCTGTCAGCAATGCTAAAAAGCAGGGATTGAACGAAAAACAGTTGTTCATTTCAAAAATAACGGCGGATCAAGGGCCGGTGTGGAAGAGATTTCGAGCTGCGGCTTTTGGTCGGGCCACACGCATTTTAAAAAGGACAACACATATTACAATTGAATTGGATTTGATCACAAAATAGGAGCTCTTAGTGGGACAAAAAGTACATCCATATGTTCAGAGAATAGGCATCAATAAAAATTGGCGGAGTTTATGGATTGCCGGTTCAAAGGATTTTGCCGGGAATGTTAGTGAGGATTATAAAATTCGTCGCTATATTATGAAGAACTTTGTTCAAGCGGCTGTTTCCTATGTGGTGATCGAACGTTTAGCGGAGCAGATCCGTGTTCGAATAGCCTCCGCCAGGCCGGGGATTATTATCGGGAGACGTGGCGCCGATATAGATAAGCTTAGAGAGGAACTTAAGAAAATATCCAATAAAGAAATATCGATTGAAATTATAGAGATCAAGCAGCCTACGTTAGAAGCTCAACTAGTGGCCCAAAACGTTGCCTTTCAGCTTGAAAAAAGGGTGGCTTTCAGAAGGGCTGTTAAAAGAGCCATTGATCAATCAGTTCAATCTGGGGCCCTGGGGATTAAGATCAGCGTGGCCGGACGTTTAGGCGGAGCTGAAATGTCAAGGCGCGAAACCTATCACCAAGGCTCTATCCCTTTACAGACATTTCGGGCGGACGTTGATTATGGGTTTGCCGAGGCGTACACCACTTATGGGGTTATTGGAGTAAAAGTATGGATTTATAAGGGTGAGATCATTCGCGAACGAAATACCGGCAGGAATGTTCAAAATAAAAGGGAAGTCAAGGCCTAAGGTTTAGGAGATAATTTTATGTTACAGATGCCACGAAAAGTAAAGTATCGCAAGGCTCAGCGCATGAAGAATCGCGGTGTTGCTGTTCGCGGAACGAAATTGGTCTTTGGTGAATATGGCCTGAAGGCACTGGAAAATGGGTTTATTGCAGCCAATCATATGGAGGCATGCCGGGTTGTTGTGGCCAGGAAGTTGCGTGGCGCTGGAAGATTATGGATTAATGTGTTCCCGAACGTGCCGATCACAAAGAAACCTGCTGAAACCCGTATGGGCAAGGGAAAAGGAGAGCTGTCTCATTGGGGATGTAGAGTTAAAAGAGGTAAGGTCGTTTTTGAGATCGGTGGTGTCCCCGAGGATTTTGCCAAACAGGTTTTTCGCCTTGTGGCATTTAAGTTGCCCTTGAAAACGAAGTTTATTTCCAGAGAGGGACATTAGTTAACCTGACGGATAATTTAGGGGTTTTTAGAATCATGAAAATCAAAGACATTAGAGCGCTCAGCCCAGATGATTTGTTGAATAAAGAGAAGTCTCTTAAAAAAGAACTTTCGGAGCTTAGGTACCAACGCAAGATTGGCCGTGTCGAAAAACCATCCCGGTTTAAAATGATCAAAAGGGATGTGGCGCGTATTCAGACAATTTTAAGAGAAAAAGAGCTTGAACTTGCCAAAGATAAGGCATAGTGACATTCAAAGATATTAGGAGAAATAATGGACATAAGGCCGAATAGAAGGAAAGTTTTAATTGGAGAGGTCATTAGTGACAAGATGAACAAGACCAGGATCGTTCAGATTCGCTGGTCCACAAAACATGAGAAATATTTAAAAACGATTAGGCGGGCCGCCAAATTTAAGGCGCATGATGAAAAGAATTCTTCTAAGATCGGTGATCAGGTGAAAATTATGGAAACGCGACCCCTTTCCAAGGATAAACGGTGGGTCATAACAGATATACTCAAGGCTTCCCAAATCATTCAGGAGTAGGATTTAATGCTTTATATGAAGTCTCTATTAGATGTGGCAGATAACTCCGGGGCGCGTAAGGCCTCTTTAATAGGCGTATTGAATAGCAAGGGTCGCCGTTGGGCCCAGGTTGGAGATGTTGTCCGTGTAAATATAAAGGAATCAGCTCCAGATGCGGCTTTGAAAAAGGGTGAAAAGGCCAAGGGTGTTATCGTCAGGACCACTTTCCCTATTAAACGGGCCGATGGTTCGTCCGTCAGGTTTGATAATAATGCCCTGGTGATCATTGATGATGCGGGCAATCCCAAGGGGACGCGTGTTTTTGGACCCGTTGCCCGTGAATTAAGAAATTTGGAATTTATGAAAATCATTTCCCTTGCTCCGGAGGTTGTTTAATATGTTGCGCATTAAGAAAAATGATAAGGTTATGGTCATTGCCGGTAAAGATAAGGGTAAATCAGGTAAGGTTTTGCGCGTTTTCCCGAGACTTAACCGTGTTCTTGTGGAAAAGATTAATATGGCGAAGAAGGCCAGGCGTAAGACCCAGCAAGATCAACAGGGCGGGATCATAGAATTGGAGATGCCCATTCATATATCAAATGTGATGTTGGTGGATCGTAAAACCAATCAACAAGCACGTTTTGGCGCTTCTGTCCTAAAGGATGGGACTAAAGTAAGAATTTCAAGAAGAAGTCAGGATTCCATTTAATCATGAAGCAAACGATGAAAAATTACCCAAGGCTTTTGAAAAGATATCGGGAGGAAATTATCCCCCAGATACAGAAAGATTTTGATATAAAAAATCTTATGGCTGTTCCGCGTCTCGAGAAGATCGTTGTTAATATGGGCGTCGGGGAGGCCATTAATGATATCAAGATCCTTGAGGGGGCCATGAATGATATGGCGACTATTACAGGGCAGAAACCTGTTATCAGAAGGGCCAGGAAGGCTATTTCAAATTTTAAGTTAAGGGAAGGCATCCCCGTCGGCTGCAAGGTGACGTTGCGTCAGGCAAAAATGTATGAATTCTTGGACCGGCTGGTTAATTTCTGCCTGCCGCGTATCCGCGACTTCAACGGTGTTTCGCGGAAATCTTTTGACCAGCAGGGGAATTACACCCTTGGCATCGTGGACCAGGCTATTTTTCCTGAAATTGATGTCGGGCGTATCCAAAGAACGCAGGGGATGGATATATGTTTTGTTTTTAACCATGGCCCGCGAGAACACACGGAGAGGGTATTGACCCTTTTGGGCATGCCATTTGAGAAAGCCTAAACCATACGAAAGGTATATACAATTTTATGGCAAGAAAATGTTTAATCAATAAAGCGGCCCTCAAGCCAAAATTCTCTACGAGGCAACATAACCGGTGCAATATTTGTGGGCGCCCGAAAGGCTTTTTAAGACGCTTTGGTATATGTCGTATATGTTTCCGGGAATTGGCTTGGAAGGGGGAGATCCCCGGGGTCCGTAAAGCCAGTTGGTAATTTATCTATAAAAAGGGAAGAGAGAGTATGTCATTAAGTGATCCAATCGCAAATATGTTGACAAATATCCGTAATGCCTTACAGGCTGGTAAAGAAACTGTTGATATACCTGCTTCAAAATTAGTGGGTAAGATCCTTGAGATCTTTAAGACCTCTGAATATATTGAAGATTTTCGTTTATTAAAAAATAGTGTTCAAGGGACTTATAAAGTCTATTTGAAATATGATGATAAAAAACCGGCCATCAAGGGGCTCAAGAGGATATCCCGACCCGGATTGCGTACCTACGCTTCAAGTGAAGAAGTGCCGCGTGTCTTAAACGGGTTAGGGACAGCCGTGATCTCTACATCCAAGGGCGTGATCTCAGATCGGGAAGCCCGAAAATTAAAGATCGGCGGGGAAGTCGTCTGTTTTATCTGGTAATCGTTAACGTTTAAGTGGATAATTATCATGTCAAGAATAGGTAAGATACCAATCAAAGTACCCAAGGAAGTCAAAACAACTATGGATCAAGATGCCATAACCATAGAAGGACCTAAGGGGAAATTATCTTTATCCATCCCTGCTGGGATCCTTGTTGAGCAAAATGATGATTCCTTGGTTATTAAGCGCGCCGCCAATACAAAGCAATTTCGTTCGAATCATGGGACGATGCGGGCATTAATATGGAATATGATCGTCGGTGTCACAAAAGAACATAAAAAGGAGCTTGAAATTCAAGGGGTTGGGTTTCGCGCCCAGTTACAGGGGAATAAACTCACTATCAACCTTGGTTTCAGCCATCCTGTGGAATTTGAAGTTCCTAAAGAGGTTAAGGTTTCAGTCCCCAAGCCGACTTCCATTATCGTTGAGGGAAATGATAAAATGATGGTCGGGGAAGTGGCCGCTCGTATTAGAAGCCTTAAGAAACCTGAGCCATATAAGGGAAAAGGGATCCGTTATGTGGATGAATATGTAAGAAGAAAACAGGGGAAATCTGTTACCAAATAATAAAATGAACACGAGTAATACTAAATTTATTAAAAGGCAGGGTCGGCATAAAAGAATCCGAAAGAAAAGTTTCGGATATGAATCAAAGCCAAGATTGTGCGTATCCAGAAGTCTGAAGAATATGCATGCCCAATTGGTTGATGATCTTAATGGAAAAATATTGATTGGATTGTCAACCCAAAATAAGGACATTAAAGCCAAGGCAAACAATAATGGCGGTAATATCAATGCGGCCTCTGTCTTAGGGGCCTCAATTGCTGACCTGGCGAAAGGGAAGGGCATCACAAAGGTATGCTTTGATCGCGGCGGCTATCTCTATCATGGTAGGGTCAAGGCGTTTGCCGAGGCTGCACGTAAGAATGGTTTAGAGTTTTAATGACATATGATCTTTTGCTAAAACCTTGAATGGAGTCCTAATGGATAAAGAAGAAAAAAATATAGAAAAGAACGAACAAGGGAATACTGAAAAAAAGGTGTCTGACCAGCCAAAACAAGTTGCTGAGAAGCAGGCTGATCAAAAGAGCCCGCAAGAATCAAAGAGATTTGGTTCGGGACCTAGGGGCAAGCGCCCACCTAGGGGAGCAGGCCCCTCAAGACAGCAAGGCGATGCCGTTTCTGAATTTATTGAGAAAGTACTTGCCATCAAAAGGGTCACGAAGGTTACCAAGGGTGGCAAGAAGTTATCTTTCAGTGCCCTGGTCGTTGTCGGTGATGGTAAGGGACACGTCGGTTTTGGTCATGAAAAGGCTGGTGAGGTTGCCTCCGCCATAAAGAAATCGTTAAATATTGCCAAAAAGAATATGGCGCCCATTCATCTTAAAGGGACGACTATCCCCCATCAAATAATTGGGGTGAACGGGGCCGCCAGGGTCTTGTTGAAGCCGGCTTCGGATGGTACGGGTGTTATCGCGTCTGGTGCCGTGCGGGCTGTCTGTGAGGGCGCTGGAATTCATAATATTTTGACAAAATGTCATCGTTCGAACAATCCGATCAACGTGGTTAAGGCAACGTTGAATGGATTAACGAGTCTGAAAACAAAAAAAGAATAAAATATGCAAGTACATGATTTAAGAGCACCGTGTGGTTCGCGAAAGAAAAAAAGGATTCTTGGCAGAGGGCGTGGGAGCGGTCGCGGGAAGACTAGTGGCCGTGGACAGGGCCGCAAGCAAAATGCCCGTGCCGGTCGTGGGATCATAAATTCTTTAGAGGGCGGGCAGATGCCGCTTATCAGAAGATTGCCGAAGGTCGGCTTCAGGAGTAAGCGGCCGATTTTGTATCAGGTTATTAAAGTCGGCGATCTTTCTCGTTTCAAGAGCGGAACAGTCGTCGATCCATTTCTTTTGAAGGACAAAGGGCGAATTAAGAACATTTATAGGCCGTATAAGATCTTGGGGGTCGGAGAGATTAAGAATGCATTGACAGTCAAGGCTTATGGTTTTTCTAAAAGTGCTCAGGAAAAGATTGTCAACGCTGGTGGGCAGGCTGAGGTTATTGATCAATCAATGATTAAAGAAGCAGAGATGGCTTCTAAAAAGTGATATGTTATCAGCTTTTGCGAATTGCTTTAAAATCCCGGATTTAAAGAAACGTATCCTCATCACATTGGGTATCATTGCTCTCTATCGTGTGGGATGTTTTATTCCTATCCCGGGTGTTAATGCATCAGTCCTTACAGAATATTTTAATTCGTTAGCGACATCTCAGACGGGTTCGATCTTTGGCATCATGAATATGTTCTCCGGTGGGGCGATACAGAAAATGACTGTATTTGCCTTAGGGATCATGCCGTATATCTCGAGCTCTATTATTATGCAGCTTTTAACGGCGGTCATCCCGGCCTTGGAAAAACTCTCTAAGGAAGGTCAGGCCGGCTATCATAAGATCAACCAGTACACACGTTATGGTACGCTTGTCCTTTGCTTGGTTCAATCCTTTTTTATTGCCTTGTGGCTGGAAAAGGGGATGCAAGGTCAGGGGCTTCAAAATCTGGTGAATAATCCGGGCTGGGGCTTTCGCTTTGTCAGCGTCATTACATTGACCTCGGGGACCTTGTTGCTTATGTGGCTCGGTGAGCAGATTCAAGAAAGAGGTATCGGTAACGGGATCTCTTTGATTATTACGGCCGGGATAATTTCTCGGGCACCTCAGGCCGTCAGTACTTTAATCCAGCTCCTTTCAGCCAAGACGGTCGGGGCAGCTCAGCTGCAGCCGCTTCAGTTGCTGGTCATGGTTGCTTTTCTTATTGGGGTTATCATTACCGTTACGCTGATAACTCAAGCTCAGCGCAAAATTCCTGTACAGTATGCCAGAAGGATCGTGGGGCGGAGGGTTTACGGCGGCCAGAGTACTTATATTCCGCTTAAGGTGGATACGGCGGGTGTTATTGCGATTATTTTTGCGCAATCTATTATTTTGTTCCCTGCCACCATAGCGAGCTTTTTGCCGTTCCAGGGATTGCAGGCGATCACGAACATGATAAGCCGGGGACATGCCCTCTATTATTTTATTTATGGGTTATTGATCATATTCTTTTGTTATTTTTATACGGCGATTGTTTTTAATCCTGTTGATGTTGCCGAGAATATGAAGAAGCATGGTGGTTTTATTCCGGGGGTCCGGCCGGGGACACAGACGGCTGATTATCTAGATTTTGTTTTAACCAGGATTACATTGGCCGGGGCCATATTTATATGTGCTATTGCGGTTATGCCGGATGCGATTATGGCTTCCTTTCAGGTCCCGTATCTTGTTGCTTCCTTCTTTGGCGGTACAGGTGTATTGATTATGGTCGGTGTTATGTTGGATACCATGAAACAGATCGAATCACATCTTATCATGCGTCATTATGAGGGTTTCTTGAAGGGCGGAAGGATTCGAGGTCGCCGATGAGGATTGTTCTATTAGGAGCGCCTGGGGCCGGGAAGGGGACGTTGGCCAATCACCTTAAGACCAAATGCGGCGTTCTTCATCTTTCTACCGGGGATATGCTTCGCGAAGAGATGAAGAGTGATTCATCCTTGGGTAAGGAAGTCAAAAAGTATGTTGAAAGCGGCGCCTTGGTCCCGGATGAAGTTGTGATTAAGCTCATTGAAAATAAATTAAAAGGTGCGGATGTCGCCAAGGGGTTCCTTTTGGATGGTTTTCCTCGGACGGCAAAGCAAGCGCAGAATTTGGATGAGATCCTTGAAGGTATGGGGCAGCCCATTCAATATTCCTTCTTCATGGAGGTTAGTCTACCGGTTATTTTGCAGAGGTTAACGGGACGCAGGGTGTGTCGTCAATGTGGGGCTGTATATCACATAAAGAATATGCCATCAAAAGTTGAGGGGAAATGCGATGTTTGTGATGGGGAGTTATATCAAAGACCCGATGATAATGAGGCAACAATTCGCACCCGAATGGATGTTTATACAAAAAGCACGACGCCTGTGATTGAATATTATGATCAGCAAGGTAAGCTCAAGAAGGTGAATGCCGAACAAGAAACCGAAAAACTTTTTGATGAATTGATCGGTATTATTGGCCAAAATGATGGCAAATCAGATAAAGATTAAGACCCCTGAAGAGCTTGATGTATTACGCATTGCCGGAAAGACTCTTTCAGATATTGTTGCAGAAGTTGTTTGTTCTTTAAAAACAAATATGACCACTCAGGAAATTGACCTGGAGGCTGAGAAATTGATAGCCAAGCACAAGGTGATCCCAGCTTTTAAGGGGTATCGAGGCTTCCCGGCTTGTACATGTATATCAGTCAATCAGGAAGTTGTGCATGGGATCCCGTCGTTAAAACGGGTTAAGAATGGAGACCTCGTGAGCATTGATATCGGTTTGATTTATAACGATTATTTCTCTGATATGGCTATCACTGTTCCTGTTGGTCAAATAAGTGCCGAGCGTCAAAAGCTGATGGATGTAACGCGCCAATCATTATTGAAGGGAATCGAGCAGGCGCGCGTTGGTAATCATTTGTCGGATATTTCTCACGCGGTTGAGCAGCATGCGAAGGCGCATAATTTTTCTGTTGTCAGGGATTTTGTGGGACACGGGATCGGAAGGAACTTGCATGAGGAACCTGAGATCCCAAATTATGGCCCGCCGCATTGTGGCCCTGTTTTAGAGGAAGGTATGGTTTTTGCCATAGAACCGATGGTGAATATCGGTTCGTGGGAAACAAAGATTACCGATAATGGGTGGACCGTGGAAACTTTGGATGGGACATGTTCAGCTCATTTTGAGCACACAGTCGCCATCACAAAGAATGGTCCTGAAATACTGACCCAATAGTATATGGCCAAAGAAGAACTTATAGAAGTAGAAGGAACAATAACCGAAGCGTTGCCGAATGCGCAATTTCGTGTTCAATTGGAGAACGGACACGAGGTGACGGCACATATTTCAGGCAAGATCCGCATGCATTTTATTCGTATTTTGCCGGGCGACAAGGTAAAAGTTGAACTGTCTCCCTATGATCTATCACGGGGGCGAATAACTTATAGAAACAAGAAATGAAGTAACCTTACGGATAAATATTGAGGCTATCATGAAAGTTAAATCATCTGTAAAAAGAATATGTAGTAAATGTAAGGTCATACGAAGGAATCGTGTCGTTCGTGTGATCTGTGATAATCCAAAACATAAACAGCGTCAAGGGTAATATAAGGGAAAAGGAACATTATTATGCCTAGGATTCTCGGTGTTGACATTCCAAGAGAAAAGCGAATTGAGCATGCGTTAACATATATTTACGGCATCGGCTTAACACGCTCTAAGGAAATTTTAAACCAAGCTCAGATTGAACTTTCTCGTCGTGGCAAAGACTTAAGTGACGAAGAGATCGCTCGCATTGTGGCCGTTATACAAAACAGTTATGTGATCGAGGGTGATCTTCGCCGCGAAGTCAATCAAAATATCCGCCGGCATATGGATATTGCAACGAGCCGCGGCCTGCGACATCGCAAGGGGCTGCCTGTCAGAGGACAAAGGACCCGCACCAATGCTCGCACACGAAAGGGGAAAAAATCAATTTTTGGGAAACGTAAGGATAAATAAAAGAGGAAGACATGGCGAAAGATAAGGGAAAAGGAAAAAGCAATAAGGAAAAAAAGCTAAAAAAGAAGTCACTGAAGGGCGTTACGTCAGGAGTTGTTCATATTCAGGCGACGTTTAATAATACCTTGATTAATATTACAGACAAGCAGGGCAATGTGATTGTCTGGTCAAGTCCAGGGCATGTCGGCTTTAAGGGATCAAAAAAATCAACACCGTTTGCCGCACAAATTGCAGCTACCGAAGCGGCTAAACAAGCCAAGGAATTGGGCATGCAGAGTGTTGATATTATGGTTAAAGGTCCGGGATCAGGACGTGAGTCGGCTATCAGGGCCGTGCAAGCCGCTGGATTGAGCGTGACATCTATTTGCGATGTGACTCCTATGCCGCATAACGGGTGTCGTCCCAGGAAAAAACGTAGAGTTTAGTTAATTGAACAGATAAGAAAGGGATCTATTTTATATGGCTAGAGACTTAGAACCTAGTTGTCGTAAATGTAGACGGGAGGGAGAAAAACTTTTCCTGAAGGGCACACGGTGTTATACGCATCGATGTTCTGTGGACCGGAGATCTTATGCCCCTGGCGAGCACGGAATGAGACGAACGAAACTGTCCAATTACGGTCTGCAGTTGCGGGAAAAACAAAAGGTTAAAAGAATATATGGCATGCTGGAAAAACAATTTCGTATTTATTTTAGTAGGATCGTGAGAAAGAAGGGCGTTACCGGGCATTTACTGCTTCAGTTACTTGAGAGAAGATTGGATAATGTTATGTATCAGTTGGGATTTACATCCTCGAGAAAGCAGGCTAGGCAGTTTGTGAGTCATGGTTTTGTTTATGTTAATGATAAGCGTGTCAATATACCTTCCTTTATTGTAAAGATCAATGACGAAATTTCTTTAAAATTTAAAAATAAGGGCCAGAAAACGATTAAAGAAATCATCAAGGATAATGAAAATAGGTCCATTCCGGCCTGGCTGAGTTCGGATCCGGATCATTTTAAAGGTAAAATCCTAAGGTTACCTGAAAGAGAAGATATAACGTTCCCTGTCAATGAGCAGTTAATCGTAGAGCTTTATTCCAGGTAAAGCCTCGGTAAGATCACCTGAATGAGGAGGAAAAGATGGGAGTAAAATGGCGTGATTTCCAAATGCCAAAAAGATTAGATTGTGATGAGTCTAGTTATTCATCAACATATGGACGCTTTATTGCAGAACCTTTCGAGAGAGGTTATGGTGTTACCCTCGGTAACTCATTGCGAAGAATTTTGTTATCTTCTTTGGAAGGGAGTGCCGTGACGTCCATGATCATTGAGGGCGTCCAGCATGAATTTTCTACCATTCCCGGCATCATGGAACCTGTTACGGATGTTGTGTTGAATGTCAAAGGTCTTGTGTTGCGATCTTATTCCAAGGTTCCCAAATCTGTGTATATTAAAAAAGATCAGAAAGGCGAGGTCAGGGCTAAAGATATTATCTGTGATGAGACTGTGGAAGTCATTAATCCGGATCATCTTATAGCGACCTTAACGGAAGATGTCCCCTTCAATGTGGAAATGGAAGTTTGTCGTGGGCGTGGGTATGTCCCGGCTGAGGTCAATAAAAAGGAAACTGATATTATCGGGAGCATCGCGATCGATTCCATCTTTACGCCAATCGTCAAGGTCAATTATACCGTTGAAAACACCCGGGTTGGCCAAAGAACGGATTATGATCGACTGATTCTTGAGATTTGGACGAATGGCTCGATTAATCCCAAAGAGGCTTTGCTTTACGGGGCTAATATTTGCCAAAGACATTTGGACGTTTTTGTATCCTATGGCCAACTCCCTGAAGAGGAAGAGGAGGAGGAGGAAATTTCCGCCGAGGAACAGGCGATGTATGAGAAGTTAAGATTGCCTATCTCGGAGCTGGAGTTATCGGTTCGCAGTGCCAACTGTTTGAAAGATGCCAATATTAAGACCATTGCGGATCTCGTTAAAAAGACCGAGTCTGAATTGTTAAGCTTCCGTAACTTCGGGAAGAAATCATTGACAGAGATCAATGATCTCCTTAAGGTGATGGGGTTGCATTTAGGCATGAAGGTTGATGCCAAGAAACTTAAAAAAACAGAACAGCAGGTAAGCAGTTAGCATAAGTATACAATAACTGCTTATCAGAAGTTGATTCGCCTGGTTATTTGTAAGGCCATGGACCGGTTGAAAGGATCATCATGAGACATCGTATTGCTGGAAATAGATTGGGCAGAAACTCGAGCTGGCGTAAAGCTACGTTAAGAGACATTGCGAAAGCCACCTTAGTGCGGCAACGCATTTGCACCACTCAAGCCAGGGCCAAGGAGGCCAGGAAACTGGTTGACCGATTGATTACTTTCGGGAAAAAAGGCACCTTAGCCCATAAGCGCAGGTCATTTGCTATTCTTTGTGATCATAAGTTGGTCAGTCAGCTGTTCACCAAGATTGCTCCGCGTTTTTCAAGACGCCAGGGAGGTTATACTCGTATTATTCCTGTTTCGCATCGTCGTGGGGATAATGCCCGCTTGGTTTATCTTGAGTTGACCGAGAAAGAAGAGGTCGTGTTAAGTAAGGCCAAATCAGCCGCAACGTCTAAGGCAAAGAAGCTAGACGTTTCCGGGATCACAAAGCCCCCTGATAAAGATGCGTCTTCACAAGAAGTGTCACCTTCCAGTGAAACGGCTTCTACCCTACACAAGAAAGAGGTTGTCCACCCTGATAAAGATAAGAAGCCCAAGAAGAAAATGAGCGGAGGCATACGTAAAATTTTTCGACGTAAAACGGCTGAATAAGTGTAACGAGAGGGCTGAGAAATGAAGATCAATCACCGCGTCACACGGCTTGTGGCATCATCAACATTAGCCATTACGTCACGTGCCAAAGAGTTAAAAGCCGAAGGATATGATGTTGTGAATTTTGCCGGGGGTGAGCCGGACTTCGATACCCCTCAGGACATCAAAGATGCCGCCATCAAGGCCATAGAGCAGGGGTTCACCAAATACACACCCAGTATTGGTGCTGTTGATTTACGCGAGGCCATTGCCGATAAATTAAAGAAAGACAATGATCTTGAATATTCACCCGCCCATATAGCTGTATCCTGCGGGGCCAAACATTCCCTTTTTAATACGATTTTTGTTTTAGCCGATGAAGGTGATGAAGTATTGATTCCCGCTCCTTATTGGGTCAGCTATCCTGAAATGGTTAAATTAGCAGGGGCAGAACCAAGATTTATTCAGACATCAGAGGCTTCTAATTTTAAGATTACAGCCAAGCAACTTGAAGAGAGCATCACGTCCCAAACAAAAATATTGATTCTTAATTCCCCTTCGAATCCTACGGGTATGGTTTATACCCGCCAGGAATTGGAGGCCATTGCCCAAGTTGTGGTTAACAATAATATATTTGTCATCAGCGACGAGATTTATGAAAAATTACTGTATGAAACCGATGAATATACATCCATAGCCTCGTTGGGAAAAGATATTTATAACCAGACGATTACCATCAATGGCATGTCCAAGGCGTATGCCATGACCGGATGGCGTATCGGGTATTGCGCTGGTCCCCAGGAGATTATGGGGTATATTAAGAAAGTTCAGGATCATTCCACGTCCAATCCTTCGTCCATAAGCCAAAAGGCAGCTTTGCAGGCGTTAAAATCCTCTTCGGAAAGCACAGTCTCCATGTGCGCGGAATTTAAAAACCGTCGGGACCTGTTGATGGCCGGCCTGGACCCTATCCCGGAGATTAATTATATTAAGCCCCTGGGCGCCTTTTATCTTTTCTGTGATATCTCCCCGTTGGGTGACTCTTTGCCTATTGCCAAGAAAATTTTAGATGAAAAGCATGTCGCCGTGATACCCGGAGACGGATTCGGTGCTCCAGGATTTGCCCGTTTAAGTTTTGCCACTTCAGTGGACAGAATCAATGAAGGGACGAGACGCCTTGCGCAGTTCGTTAAGGAATTGAAATCTCGTTAAATTTGCCTCCATTTCTTCTTTTTTTATTCAGCGATTTCCTTTATAAAATAATTTTATTTTTAATGTAATTACAAGTATAATAACTTTAAGTTTTATAACTATTCATACAATAGAGGAGATTATTATGGAACTGAGAGAGTTATTATTGTTATCAATTCAAAAAAGGGCTTCAGACTTACATTTGACCTATGATAGTCCGCCCATATTGAGAATCGATGGTAAATTGGTGTTGACGAAAGAGGATCCTTTGGCCCGGGATCAATTAAAGAAGATGATCTATAGTATCTTGACGGATGCCCAAAAGGAGAAATTCGAGAAGGATTTGGAATTGGATTTTTCCTTGGCCCTATCAGGGATGGACCGTTTTAGAGTTAATGTCCATCTGCAACGCGGGGCGGTAGAAGCCGCGTTCCGGCGTATACCTTTATTCATCCCCAATATGCAGGAGCTTGGTATCCCTCCCGTTGTGGCGGACTTTGCACGCAAGCCGAATGGGTTGGTTTTGCTGACAGGCCCTACCGGGACCGGGAAGACGACGACGTTAGCCGCATTGATCAATTTGATCAATGATGAGAGGGAGTCTTTGATTATCTGTATTGAGGATCCCATTGAATATGTGCATTTTAATAAGAAATCGATTATCAAACAAAGGGAAGTTTACAGCGATACAAATAGTTTTGCCGAAGCTTTAAAAAGATGTTTGCGTCAGGACCCCGATATTATTGTAGTCGGAGAAATGAGGGATCTTGAAACTATTTCGACAGCATTGACGGCTGCTGAAACCGGACATTTGGTTTTGGCGACCTTGCATACTCCGGATGCCCCACAAACGATAGAGCGTATTATTGATGTTTTTCCACCGCATCAACAGCAGCAAGTTAAGTTGCAGTTAGCCTCGGCTTTACAAGGGGTTATAGCGCAGCGTTTGTTGCCCCGTGCCGACGGTGAGGGGCGGGTTTTAGCAACGGAAATCATGGTCGCCACACCTGGTGTCAGAAATTTAATCCGGGAGCATGCCATTGAACAAATGCCGACATCCATTCAGACAGGAAGCGCCCACGGGATGCATACGATGGATAAATGTCTGCAAAAGTTTTATCAGCAAGGGATCATCACCTATGAGACGGCCTTAAACCATGTAACCAATCAAGAGGAATTCAAGCAGTTGATGCAAAAAGAAGAGTGACCTCGGTTGCCTTTTATTTAAACTTTTATTTAATTTATCTTGAAAAGAGCTTTGTGTCCTGATAGATGACGTTGTTAAATCCCTATAATCCCCGTTTGATTTTTTAAAAGAGCGGGGATTTTTTAATCGCAGAAGATGCCATTAATAAAAGACAGACAACTTATTGTTCACGATTTGGGTCTCATTGATTATGAAACCACCTTTTTGCTGCAGAAGAAAATTGTCCATGATGTTATCAATGGCGCTGATGAATGTCTTATATTATGTGAACACCCACCCGTTATTACTCTGGGCCGATTGGCCCGAGCTGAAAATATATTTTTATCTGAGGCATCTTTAGCCGATCGGCAAATCAAGAAAGTTCACGTCGATAGGGGGGGGGATGTGACGATTCATGCACCTGGGCAACTTGTAGTCTACCCTATCCTGGATCTCTCTAGGCATACCCAAGATCTTCATGTTTATATTAGGCAAATCGAACAAGTTGCCATTGATTTACTCGCCGATTTTGGTATATTGACCTTTAGAAATTCTGGCTATACTGGGGTCTGGACGGGGTCTAAGAAAATAGTTTCGATAGGCATTGCTGTTAAGAAATGGGTTGCCTATCACGGGTTTGCCGTGAATCTTGACATTGATCTGGATTTATTTGCATTGATTCGGCCCTGCGGCCTTGATGTTGAAATAACCTCTGTGCGGGAAATCCTAAAAGAAGATATTAATGCCATCGATTTCAAAAGGGCCTTGATAGATAAGGTGTCCCGTATTTTTAATTTTTCAACCATTGAAAGGGATAGGCTATGTCCGAACAGACCGTGAGTATTAACTTGCCATTTTTGGGCGAGGGTATCAAGCAGGCCAAGATCGTGGGCTGGAATTATAAGCCTGGGGATCAAGTGCAGTTAGATGATGATGTCGCGGAAGTCGTGACGGATAAAGCGACATTTCATATTCCTTCACCCTGTCAAGGTATGCTTAAGGAGATTTGCGTCCCGGAGGGGCAGGATGCACAGATTGGACAAGTCTTAGCCCTTTTGGACCCATCTCATGGATAACATAAAATGGATGAGACCATGAAGCGCAGAGTTCTTTTGATGTATATCACAAAGGTGTCGGGTCATCGTCAGGCGACCATGGCCATTCAAAGCTCTTTAAGACAGTTGTGTCCGCATATTGAGACGCCCCGCATTAACGGGTTCGGTTATACATATCCCCGACTTGAAAAGATTGTTAATAAGGCTTATTTGAGCGTGATCAAAAGGACCCCGAAGATTTGGGATTATCTTTATGACAATCCCAAGGTGGTCAAGAAATCCGGCTCCATAAAGAATTTTTTGCATAAAACAAGTCATTCAAAACTGAAAGTCTTATTTGACCAGTACAATCCAGACACAGTCGTCTGTACTCAAGCCTTCCCGTGTGGTATGGTCGCCGATTTTAAAAGGTCGCATCAATTAAAAATTAATCTTATCGGCGTCCTCACAGATTATGCGCCACATGCCTATTGGATCAATGAAGGGGTTGATTATTATATCGTTCCCAATGCGGAGGCCAAAGAGCGCTTTATTAATAAAGGCCTTCATCCCGATTCCATTAAGATCTACGGTATCCCTATCCATTCGAAATTTGCCGTCCAGTTGGATAAACAGCCCATTGCCCAAAAGCTCGGCATTGATCCTGACAAGCCTGTTGTCTTGATCATGGGCGGGGGGCAGGGATTGGGCCCCATGCGGGAGGTTGTTAAGTCCTTGCAGGCGATTAAAATGGATCTGCAGATGATTGTCATAACGGGGACCAATCAGAAACTTACTGATTGGTTGTCAAAAATGAGATCCCAGATCAATAAAAAGCTGATCTTTTATCAATATGTGCATAATGTCGATGAATTAATGGAATTGGCCACGTTGATCATTACCAAACCTGGCGGCTTAACAACCAGTGAGGCCTTGGCAAAAGGATTACCCATGCTGATTGTTAATCCCATTCCAGGTCAAGAGATGAGGAATACCGATTTTTTATTAAAGACGGGCATCGGGATTCGTATTGATGAGACCAATGATGTGGGTGAGGAGGTTGAGTTATTATTAAAATCTCCTGAAAGACTGGCGTCCATGCGCAGGGCGGCTTATGATAATGCCAAGCCCCATGCATCGTTGGATATTGCCAAATTAATTTTAGATCATCCATTAGCTAGATAGGAATTGTAGCGAGGGATTGTTCATTCATTATGTTTAAGTATTGGATTTATAAATTCGGTCAATTTTGGGTGCATAGGCTTCCGTTGAAATTCGCCTATAGAATTGCCATGCTCATATCGGACGTACAATATTATGTGTCCTTCCGTGACCGAAAGGCGGTCAGAGATAATTTGAAAGTCGTGTTGCGAGAGAATGAATGTGTAGATCATTTGGTGCGGGATGTGTTCCGGAACTTCGGGAAATATTTAGTTGATTTTTTCCGTATGTCCAAGGATGTTAACCTGGATTACATCAGGCGTAATATTCGTATTTCCAACCTGGAAACCTTGAAGGAAATCAAAGCGGGGGGTAAGGGCGGCATTATATTAACGGCGCATATCGGCAATTGGGAGTTGGGGGGTGTTGTGTTAAGTCACTTGGGCTATTCAAGCTTAGCCATTGCCTTGCCCCACAAAGAACGTCCCGTTAATAATTTATTTGATCAACAAAGACAGCTGCATGGGATTAATGTGGTGCCGATGCAGTTGGCTATTCGAAAGTGTCTAGAGGCCATTAATAATAATCAATTTGTTGCCGTATTGGCTGATCGAAATTTTACGACGAGCGGAGAGATTTTTGATTTTTTTGGCAAGAAAACCCTTTTTCCCAAGGGAGCGGCGATTTTTTCTTTAAAAACGGGGGCGCCTATCATCCCGATCTTTTTGATTCGTGAAAATACGTCTAAATTTAAACTCATTGTTGAAAAACCAATTTATCCTCCTGCCATCATGGATAAGGAAATTGATCAGAATACGCTTCTCAGTCTTATGCGCCAATATATTAATGTGATCGAAGAGAAGATTCGGCAACATCCTACGCAATGGTTAATGTTTAGAAGATTTTGGATACATTAATTTATGGAAGAGCAACTAAAATCCAACAACAATGATATCTGTGTTGTGATTCCCGTTCATAATGAATGCCGCGCGATAGGGCGTCTGGTTGAGGGGATATGTTCTAAGAATTTAGATGTGATTGTTATTGATGATGGCTCTATTGACGGGTCGGGCCGTATTGCGCATGAAAAGGGGGCCCACGTTATTTACCATGAAACTAAAAAGGGCAAAGGACTTTCATTGCAGGAGGGTTTTGCCCATGCCTTAGAAAAGAATTATAAAGGCATTATAGCCATGGATGGTGATGGTCAACATGCTATCGAGGATATTGATTCATTCTTGACGAAGGCCAAGGAGTTTCCCTCCAGTATAATAAACGGGAACCGCATGCAGAACGCTGAAAGGATGCCGTTGATAAGACGTTTAACCAATGGCATTATGTCCTGGTTGATATCCTTGGTCTGCAAGCAGCATATACCGGATACGCAATGTGGATTTAGATATATTCCTGTCAATATCCTTAAGGAAATTGAAATCAATTCCAATGATTTTGAGATTGAAACGGAAGTTTTAATTGAGGCCTCTCGTCATGGCTATCCTGTTGCTTCCATCCCCATCAAGACTATTTATCAGAATGAAAAGAGCAAGATTAACCCTTATAAGGACACGATAAGATTCTTTGCCTATTTAATGCGCGAATTGTTCCCAAAGAGGTAGCTTTATTGGTTGCCAGGGGCCGGGGGATGTCCATAAAATAATAATTTTTAAGATAAAATAATGCGGCAACATACCACCAACTCTTCTAATGCTTCATTCCTCGTTCCCACCCATTACGAGAATAAAAGTTTTGAGTTTTCCTTGATTGTTTCTTTTTTGATGCATATTGTTATTTTTGCCATTCTTTTTTATTCAAATATGCATTATACGAAAGAAACCCAGAAGAATATTGAGATCATTTATCAAACGCATATACAAAAAGCCAAGGCAAAAGTAAAGGCCGATGTTAAATCTTTACGTAGTGTTCACATTAAGCATGAAAAACTTAATCCCGGTGTATTTAAAAAAGCAAATGCTGCGATCCCGCCGCAGCTAAAAGAGGCTGGCAAACGACCTGTTAAATTTGAGATCACAAAGAAGACACTGAGCGCGATGCCCATGGCCGATGAAAAGAGACATATATCCGTACCTTTCCTGGATTCAGAAAAGATATCCAGCCCTCGATACCTCGATTACCATGAACGCATCCGTAATAAGATCAAAAAGCGCGCTTATCTTTATGTTGATAATCCCCAGTTCGAATCTGGAGAGGTATACCTAACATTTGTGCTTTTGGCCGACGGATCCTTGAAAGCGATCAAGATCTTAAAGGATAAAACGGAGGCGAATGATTATTTAAGGAATGTAGGCTTAAGAAGTATCCGTGAATCCAGCCCTTTTCCGCCTTTTCCCCAGGATCTAAAATATCCAGAACTTTCTTTTAATGTTGTTATAGCTTTCGAAATAAGTCGTTAAGGGGAAAGTGTCTTTATTGACAACGATTTGTGAAGATGATATTCTAGAAAATCAAGAGGATGTGATCATAAATTGAGAAAGGACGGTTGTCTTGGAAAAAGAAAAACATGTTGATGAGTCATGGAAAGAATCTGTGGAAACAGAAAAGAAGTCCCTTGAGGGCGACCAGGCGGATCCTTCTGTAGAATCTGAGGCCCAAAAACCTGCTCCTAAGGGCCAAGAGGATGACTTTCAACTCAGTTTTATTAATTATATATCGAGCTTGACCTTTCAGGCCCTCATTTTTTTAGGGGAGATCCCTCATCCAGGTGAAGGGAATAAGATTGAAAGCAATCTTGTCCAAGCCAAATTTGTCATAGACACATTAATTATTTTACGTGATAAAACGAAGGGAAATTTAACTCAAGAAGAGGATAATTTGCTTAATGCCTCCATTTATGAATTGCAGGTTAAATACGTTGAGCATTCCAAAAAGAAGGGGACTGTGTGATCGATAAAAAATTGTTGGACATTCTTGCATGTCCTGAGTGTAAAGGAAATGTTATCCAGCAGGATGATACCATTGTCTGTCAGAAATGTGGTCTTCGCTATCCCATTAAGGAAGGCATTCCGGTTATGTTAACAGATGAAGCCGAGCCTCCTGCCTAAAGGGTCGTTGATTTTTTTACAGATAAACGATACGTATAATTAGTCTTATATATAAGGAGGTCCCTTTGAAAAAAGTATTGGTCATCCATGGTCCTAACCTTGATTTATTAGGCCAACGTGAAACAGATGTCTATGGAATATCAACATTACAAGATATCAACAATCAACTCGAACAATTGGCTCAAGGCAACAAAGTTGCTTTAACATTTTTACAATCAAATCATGAAGGCAATATCGTTGATGCCATAGGAAAAGCCCCTCAGGAAGGATTTCATGCTATTTTGATCAATCCCGCGGCGTACACACATACCAGTGTAGCCATCAGGGATGCCGTTTCTGCTATTAATATCCCTACAATAGAAGTCCATTTATCCAATATTTATGCCAGGGAAGATTTTAGGCATAAATCACTCATTGCCCCTGTTAGCTTAGGGCAGGTAAGCGGTTTTGGTGTCCAGAGTTATTTCCTGGGTCTTCAAGCCATCATCCATTTGCTTAATAATTAATTGATCGTTAAGGAATCAATCCCCTGGATAGCCCTGTGAATCATCGCATAAAAAAATTAATTTCCTTATTTGAAGAACAACGCCTAGATTCCTTCCTTGTCACGGATAGTGCCGACATTTCATATTTGACTTGTTTTCCATCAGAAGAAGCCTGGCTTTTGATCTTTGCTAAAAGGGCGTACTATCTAACGGATAGTCGCTATGTCTTACAAGCACGTCAAGGGCTCAAAGGCGTTTCTGTTAAGCAATGTCAAAAATCCTTAATCGATTCTGCGGTTGATTTAGTTAATGGGATGAAGATTAAAAGGTTGGGTTTCGATCCGCGGCATGTGTCGCTTTTTACTTATCAGAAACTAAGGTATGGTTGCGCTAATAAAGTTTCCTTGGAGGGTGATCAAAAAGGGCTTATTGGTCATTTGAGGGAAATTAAATCTCCTCAAGAAACACGCAAGATCAAGGAGGCGATCGCATTAACCCATGAAGCTTATCGATATCTTGGGCAGATTATAAAACCAGGAATAACAGAGTATCAAATATTTTTAAAATTGGAGCAATTTGTAAAAAAATTAGGATATTCTTTTTCATTTGATCCGATTATTGCCTCTGGGCCTAATTCATGCCATCCCCACGCGAAGATAACCCATAGAAAGGTGCATAAAAATGATGTTGTTCTCGTCGACATGGGTATAGATGTCCAAGGGTATAAGTCCGACTTGACACGCATGTTCTTTTTAGGTAAAATACCAGCTCTTATAAAAGAATTCACAGAGCTTGTCGGTGCGGCTCAAGATGCTGCGATTGATAGAATTCAACCTGGAGTGAAGGCATCTATTATCGATCAGCAGGCACGTAACTTCTTTAAAAAAAGGAAGTTATCAAAATATTTCGGTCATGCATTAGGCCATGGGGTCGGCCTCGAAGTCCATGAAAGACCAAGGATCTCCCAAAAGAGTCAAGCCATTCTTAAACCAGGTATGATTTTTACTATTGAACCAGCCGTTTACATCCCTAATAAATTCGGTATACGTATTGAAGATATGGTCTTGGTTACGCAGAAAGGACACCAGATCTTAAGCCGTTAATTTTTTTTATTAATAATACTTATACATCCATTTATATTTATGACAATAACCATCAACGAGATCAACTCTTCAACGGCCTTAAGGGTTGGTGGTGTTATTTATTTAGTCCAGGAATATCACCATGTGAAGCCTGGGAAGGGAAGTGCTTTTGTGAGGGTAAAATTTCGCAATTTGGAAACCGATGCTGTTTTGGAGAGGACTTTTCGCTCTTCCGATAAGCTGGATGATGTTAATTTGGATGAAAAGGATCTTGAATTTTTGTATTCATCCGGGGATGATTATTATTTCATGGACCATACAACATACGAACAAGTTTTGATAACCAAGGAGCATTTGGGGGATGTCCGTTTATTTTTAAAGGAAAATCTGGAAGTGCGTGGCACCTTTTTGGGCCCTCAATTATTAAAAATCACCCTGCCTACATTTATACAATTTCAAATCGCCGAAACAGAGCCCGGCATCCGGGGAGATTCCTCTCGGGCCGGAACGAAACCTGCAAAAATCGAAACGGGGGCCATGATACAGGTGCCTCTTTTTGTAAATACCAGTGACTGGGTCAAGATCGATACCAGATCCGGATCATACGTTGAAAGGGTTTTGAAATGAATTTAAAAGAAATAAAAGAAATCATCTCTTTGATGAACGAAAATGAGTTGGCCGAGATCGAGATCGAAAGAGAAGGGGGCAAGATTAAGATTAAAAAAACAATGGATGCATCTTCTGCTGCCGTAGGGCCGCCAGCAGTGGCTCAGCCCTATCGGGTCGAAACCCAGGCCGCTCCACCAGCGGCTCCTGCAGAAAAGGCATCACCTGCCACATCAGAAAATACAAAAAGCATAACATCTCCCATGGTCGGTACCTTTTACCGCTCGCCTTCACCTGAATCACCGCCTTTCGTTGACATGGGGCAAATTATTGAAGTTGGGCAAGTGGTCTGTATTGTGGAGGCCATGAAACTGATGAATGAAATTAAGTCTGAGTTCAAAGGTAAAATCGTTCAGATCCCTGTCGACAATGCTGAGCCAGTTGAATTCGGTCAGCCTTTATTTATTATTGAACCCGTTTAATGGGACAATTTTTATTTTAAATTTCTAATGAAGGGTTGTTTTGATGTTTTCTAAGGTATTGATTGCCAATAGAGGGGAGATAGCCTTAAGGATCATTCGCGCTTGTCGTGAATTAAATATTCAGACAGTAGCTGTCTATTCCAAAGTTGATCAGAATTCACTTCATGTCCGTTTTGCCGATGAGGCTGTTTGCATCGGCCCGGCCCAAAGTAATGAAAGCTATTTAAACATCCCGGCCATCATTTCAGCGGCAGAGATTACGGATGTCGAAGCCATTCATCCCGGGTATGGGTTTTTAGCCGAGAATCCCCATTTCGCGGAGATCTGTGAATCTTGCAATATTACCTTTATTGGTCCGTCAGCCGAATCCATACGTCTGATGGGCGATAAGGTGAGGGCTCGCGAGACCATGCGTAAGATCGGAGTTCCCGTCACTCCCGGGGGCAAAGGCGTTATCAAGGATGTTAAGGAAGCCCTTGAGATCGCTAAAAAGATCAAATATCCTGTTATTATAAAGGCTGCGGCCGGGGGTGGGGGTAAAGGGATGAGGGTCTGTCATAACGACGTTACCCTGACCAGCTCTTTTTCTATGGCTCAGAAGGAAGCCGAAGCAAGCTTTGGCAATCCCCATTTATATATTGAAAAATACATTACCGATCCACGCCATATTGAATTCCAGATATTGGCGGATAAGTACGGCAATGCTGTGCATCTGGGAGAACGTGATTGCAGTATCCAGAGACGGCATCAAAAGTTGATCGAGGAAGCCCCCTCTCCGATTATGGATCATAAATTACGAAAAAGGATGGGAGACATTGCGGTTAAGGCTGTCAAGGCGACAAATTACCATGGGGTGGGCACCATTGAATTTCTTTTGGATAGTTCGGGAGAATTTTATTTTATGGAAATGAATACCCGTATTCAAGTGGAACACCCTGTTACAGAAATGGTAACAGGGATTGATTTGATCAAGCAACAAATACTGGTGGCGGCTGGTGAAAAATTGCGGCTTAAACAGGACTCCATAAAAATGAACGGGGCCGCGATCGAGTGCCGTATTAATGCGGAAGATCCAGCAAAGAATTTTATGCCATCCCCCGGGAAGATCGAAGAATTGAATTTTCCAGGAGGATTTGGTGTCCGGGTCGACACGCATATTTATCCGGGGTATATGATCAGCCCTTTTTATGATTCCATGGTAGCGAAATTGATTGTCTTTGCCAAGACCCGTAAGGATGCCATTCGGATTATGCAGCGTGCCTTAGATGAGTTTTATGTGGCTCCGATCAAGACGACGATCCCTTTACATGCAGAGATTTTAGAGCATCCGGTCTTTGCCGAGGGTAAAGCAACGACCCACTTCTTAGATAAATTCTTTAAAAGTGCTCTGGAGGCTAAAACATGAAAGACGAATATAAGGTAGATCTGGGTTCCATAAAAGTTCATAAAAGGGTTTTAGCTGAGATCGTCCATAATGCCATCCTTGACCTTAAAGGATTGCGGTTAAAGTCTCAAGATGTTGTTTCAGGGATGTTTACTGATTTATTGGGGATTAAGAAATATCCGGGCATTTCCGTTTCTGTTGATAAAAACAATCAGGTTGCCATCGAGGTTAAAGTCATTATGCACCACGGTATGAATATCCCTCAACTGGCCAAACAGGCCCAGGATCTAATTAGGCAAAGTATCGAGCAGACGGTGGACATTGAATTAAAAGATATTCATATCAACGTTCAAGGGATGGAGAGACCACCCGTCAAAGAGTGAAAGCCATCTGTGGTGTGCGGTTTATATTGCCAAGATGCCAGGATGTTTATTCAAAGAAAATGATGTAAAATTTAATGCTATGTGATTGTGAAGCTTAATTTATTTATAGGATTATTAAAGGAGGGATAGAATGAAATTAGTTGCGCGCCTTGCCGTTTTGGTTTATGCGACGTCTTTCTTGTTTTTAGGTTGTCTCATCGGCCTTTTTGCTTTACGATTCATTCCACTTCTTGAAGTCATTCAAACCTTATCCGCTTTTTATACAGATAATCAATTACGGTTAATCCTGGGAATATCCGCATGCATTATTTTAACGATTAATTATATTTTTTCCCGCTCCATATCCGGTGAGGAGCAAAAGGGCAAAGTCATTGCATTCGATAATCCTTCAGGACGGGTGAGTGTTTCATTAAATGCCCTGGAGGACCTCGTCAGGCGGGTGATCGCCCGAGTGCAAGAAGTGAAAGATGTCCGTTGTTCCATCACTGCTTCAAAAAAGAAACTGAGTGTTAATGCCCGATTGGTGTTGAATTCTGAGGTCAATATACCAGAGATGACGTCCCAATTGCAGGAATTGGTCAAAAACAGGATCCAGGATACCATCGGCATTGAAGAGATCGTTGTTGTCCGTATTCATGTTGTCAAAATGATCCCGGCTCCGACAAAGGTCAAAAAGAAAGAAAAGAAAGAAGTGGATGGTTCATCCGTTGAGACTGAAACCTCTGTGCCATTTCAGGGATATAGGGCCTAGACAGTATAAGGCATTTTTGCATACAAATAATATGAATCCATAAGGCGGTTAGTTATGAAAAAAATTGGTATTTTGACGGGTGGAGCGGATTGCCCCGGCTTGAATTCAGTTATTCGGGCTGTTGTTCGTAAAGGTGTGCGTGAGGGGTACGTGATCACAGGTATCAAGAACGGGTGGAATGGGCTCATTGAGAATGACATGCGGATCCTGGATCAAAGGCTCACATCGGGTATTCTGGATCGGGGCGGGACGATATTGGGTACGAGTCGGATAAGAGTTCTGGATAATCCAGAGAATGTAGCCAAGATCGCAGAGAATTTTAAGCGAAGTGGCATGGATGCCCTCATTGTTGTGGGTGGGGAAGAGACGTTAAAGATCGCGTTGGCCCTCCATAAAGAAGGAAAGATTAAGGTCGTCGGTGTGCCAAAATCCATTGATAATTCACTTTATGGCACGGATTATGCTTTTGGCTTTGATACGGCCGTTAATATCGCAACGGAATGCATCGATAGGCTTCATACGACCGCGGAAAGTCATCATCGCACGATCGTTATTGAAGTCATGGGCCGCTACACCGGATGGATCGCTTTGGAGGCTGGCATAGCCGGCGGCGCGGATGTCATATTGATCCCTGAGATCCCCGTGGATATGAAAAAAGTGGCTGATGAAATAAAAGTGCGGCATTCCCGGGGAAAAACATTTAGCCTTGTTGTGGTGGCTGAAGGCGTCAAAATAGATGACCCGAGTATTTCTAAGGACGTGTTGCATCGACGTTTTGGCGATATCGGGGAGATCGTTGCGAAATTTATTGAAAAAAGAACGGGCTATGAAACTCGTGTCAGTGTCTTGGGGCACATTCAACGGGGAGGGACGCCTACCGCGTATGATCGGCTGATCGGCACCCAGTTTGGGATCAAGGCTGTTGAATTTGTCCAGGAAAACAAATTTGGATATATGGTCAGTTTAATTAACAATAAATTGAAACCTGTGCCTATTGAAAAGGCTGTCACTAAAAGAAAGACGGTTAATTTGCAGCTTTATGAAATGGCGCAGGTCTTTTTTGCCGGTGCATAATTTTAATAAGGTGGAATAAAGATCATGAAAGAAATTATTGAGAAAATTTTTCAGGAATCCATCAAGGTCAAGCAGGATACCCTTAAGGGTAATTCCGATGAGATCATAAAAGCAGCTGGAGCCATTATTGATGCATACAAAAAGAAAAAGAAAGTCATTATCTTTGGTAACGGTGGTTCTGCGGCAGATAGTCAACATGTAGCCGCCGAATTGATCGGCCGTTTTCAAAAGGAAAGGGAGGCCCTGGCTGCGATGGCATTAACGACGGACACCTCCGCCATAACCGCTTTAGGGAATGATTATAGTTTTGATATCATTTTCTCCCGCCAGATTGAGGGATTGGCTTCTGAGGGGGACGTGGTCATAGGTATATCGACCAGCGGTAATTCGGCCAATGTGATCAAGGGTATCAAGACCGCCGCGCAGATGGGGTGTCGGACGATCACTTTAAGCGGAAAACAGGGGGGGCAATTGGCCCCTCTATCTGATATTAAGATTGTTGTCCCTTCCAGCAACACGGCACGCATCCAAGAATCGCATTCATGCATCCTTCATTGTATTTGTGAATTGGTGGAAGACAGTTTGTTTTAATATGAATTTTATGGAAGTGGAGCCCTTTGAATACCCAGGGAAAAATTATAGGTATTGATCACCTAAAGGCTGAAATAAGGCGCCATAGGCGCTCGGGGAAAAAGATTGCTTTTACCAACGGCTGCTTCGATATACTTCACTTAGGCCATGTCCGTTACTTGGAGAAGGCAAAAAAGAAAGGGCGCGTTCTTATTATTGGTTTGAATAATGATCGGTCCGTTCGCAGGATAAAAGGTCCCCAACGACCTATTCAAAATCAACGTGCCCGCGCCGTGGTTTTGGCCGCCTTGGCGTGTGTCGATTATGTCATTCTGTTTCATGAAGAGACCCCTTATAAATTAATATCAGCCCTTAAGCCCGATATCCTTATTAAGGGGGCTGATTGGAAAGGCCGTGGGGTCGTTGGGCGCGATATAGTTGTTAAAAACAAGGGCCGTGTTGAATTGATTGCATTTGAACCAGGCTTTTCGACCAGCAAAATTATCAAGAAAATTAAAGCGTGTGCATAAGAAGACGGATAAAGGGATTGAGAGAATAGTTGACGCCAACCTGAATCGAGCCAAAGAAGGGTTGAGGGTTTGCGAGGATATTTTTCGTTTTGTATTCGAGCATACGACATTGACGGGGGATCTTAAAAAAGCCCGGCATCAATTGTCAACCATCTTCGATAAATGGCAAATAGCGCAAGCGATTCAAAGCCGGGATGCTGGCCGCGATATCGGCAGAGGCACAAATTTTGAGAAATACCAAAGGAAGAACACCCAAGATATTTTTTATGCCAATATCCAGAGGGTCAAGGAATCGATACGGGTCTTGGAGGAGTTTGCAAAACTAGCACAACCCAAGGCTGCTAAAAATTTAAAGAGGTTGCGTTATAGGATCTATGAGCTTGAGCAAGTGGCAACAGCAGCGTTCAAGAAACGTTAGGGAGTATTTGTCAGAGGCCAGGCTGTATCTCATATTGGACCGGGACGTTAAGGGCTATGATGGGCTCTTTGAAATTTTAACGCAAGCGGTTGAAGCTGGGGTCGATATTATCCAGTTGCGTGATAAGGTTGGGACAGCACGTGAGATTATAGATTTCTCAAGAAAATGCATTCATTATATTGATGGACGGCTTCCCTGGATTATTAATGACCGTGTGGATATTGCCTTAGCTGTGGGGGCCGATGGTGTCCATTTGGGGCAGGATGATCTGCCTATTGCTCAAGCCAGGGCCATATCCGGAGAAACAATGATTGTTGGTTCCTCCTGCCAGACCATCGAACAGGTTGAGCAGGCCCAGCAGGATGGCGCGGATTATATCGGTTTTGGATCGGTCTTTAAGACACTAACGAAGCCTGATCGTTCAGAAATGAATCTTGATTTACTGCGGCAGGTGATTGTCAAAAGTCATATACCTGCCTTTGCCATCGGGGGTATCAATCAAGAAAGGCTCTCCCAGATCAGGGACGTGGGTATCAAACGGATTGCTGTCACACGAGCTATATGTTTAGCTGAGGATATCCCCCAGGCGATTGAAGGGTTGTTAGCCAGTTTTTAATTTGCGTAATTTCTAGGGTTATTAAAATAAATGTTTTGGAGTGAGACAATTTCAACTGCGAGGGTAATTCAATGGTAGAATTTCAGCTTCCCAAGCTGACTACGCGGGTTCGATTCCCGTCCCTCGCTCCATTTGTTTCTTGTTCTTTTAAAAGATGGATGTTTTGTAAAGGCTCATTGATTATTTTGATCTTACTGGCAGCTGGCTGTACGACGATCAATGAAATACCGGAACAAGACACTCTTTTCAGGCCCCAAGGTGTCTATCATAAGGTGAACAAGGGAGAGACGTTGTGGCGCATCGCAAAGGCCTATCAAAAGGATTTGGTCCAAATAACCAAATATAACAATATCCCAGATGCTGCCCTGATCGAGGAAAACCAACTTGTCTTTATCCCGGGTGTTGAGGAAACCGTTGCCATTACGGCGGCCGATCAAGATCCTAATGAAGACGAGTTTATTTGGCCTCTTAAAGGGAAGATCATAAAATATTTTGGCGAGCGTCAAGGGGTGGATGCCAGCAAGGGGATCCATATCCAAGCACAGGACGGGGATCCTATACAGGCTGTGCGTCGGGGAGAAATCATTTTTGCAGATTATTTGGCGGGATATGCCTATACCGTTATCGTGGATCATTTAGATGGGATCTTTTCCGTTTATGGACAAAATGCTGAAATATTGGTGGATGTTGGTGACTCCGTCCTCAAGGGGCAGGAGATCGCTAAGGTGGGCAGCAAGGGAATGAAGAGTTTTTTATATTTTGAGATTCGTAAGCAGGGAGTCGCTGACAATCCTTTATTTTATCTTCCAAGATAAAGGAGTCTTCATTTTTAGGAAGTAAGGATCTGATTAATGAAAATTGTTGATTTGGATAAATTCTACGATCGCAAAGAAATCCTGGATCTTTTAAAAAAACGGATACTTGATCTCAAGGAGGGATATAGGCAAAACATTGCCTTTTTGGGGAATCGTTATATTGGCAAGACAATTATCCTTCAGAAGTTTATTTCTGACTTGCAAGATATCCAAATTTGCCCGGTATATTTGGATTTGGAAAATAAGGAGCTCGATGCCATTTTTGAGAAAATTACCGGGGGTCTTTTATTTCATTGTGCGAAAATAAAGAAATTACCCCTGCGGCATGATGTCAAATCCTTGTTAGAGGAATCCAAGGGACATATCCCCCACACACACCGTGCCATAAAAAGAATTTACTCTCTCTTGGCCCACCACAAATCTAATGAAGCCTTTCGGGAAATGATCCTATTGCCACAAATTTATTCAAAGGAGATGAATGTCTTTTGTGTCCTTTTTATGGATGAATTTCATTCATTACAAGATTTAGGGATCCCTAATGTGTTCCAGGAGTTGGGCAAGAAGATCATGACCCAAAAGAGATGCCTTTATGTCGTTACGAGTTCCTTCTCGATCTTAGCGAATAATATTTTATCAGAGAAGTTGTCCCTTTTATTTGGCAACTTTGAGGTAGTTCATGTCCATTCCTTTGACTTGAAAACAAGCTGTGCCTTTATTGATAATTGTATTGACGATGTGAAGATCTCCGATCCCATCAAGTGCTTTTTGGTGGATTTTACCGGCGGGCATCCCTTGTTTTTGAGGCTTATTTGCCAAGAGCTGGGGAATTTATGCAAGATGCATCAACAAAAGGAGATCTTTATCCCTCTTGTTCAACTTGCCATTGAGAATGTTCTTTTTAACCCGTGGGGGGTCTTGAGCCGGCATTTTGATTTATTGTTAGAAAACCTGACATCGGAGAAGGGGCATAATGTTATCATAAGGATTTTATCTGCCCTAACAGAAGAAAAATATAAATTAAAAGAATTAACGGAAGGCCTCGGGTTAAAACAGTCCCAAGTCTTGGTGAAGTTGAATTATCTCATTGACCATGGGGTTGTTTTGAAGAATGGAAGCCTCTATTATTTGGCGGATAAATTGATGAGGTTTTGGTTGAAATTCGTTTTTCAAATCAGACAACAATCTTTCGATTTTAATCCGGAGCAACGGCAGTGGCAATTCCGTCGGGAACTGGAGCATTATTATGAGAATTTTAAGATCAATGCCCAGAAGGATTTCCCCACACGCATTATGGAGTTGTTATATTGCTTTGATAAAGAAACATTGCATATCAACGGACGCCGATATCGACTGCCAGTATTCCGCAAAGTCACAAGATTGAAAATGGTCGAAATAACGAAAGGATGTATGGAGATCATTCGTGGGATTTCAGAAAGCGGGGAGTGGTTCTTTGCCTTAAAGGCCGGGTCTGTTAATGAAAACGATATTAATTTGATTCTTAAAGAGAGCCGTAAATCTATTGGTAAGCCACGTAAGCATATTTTAATATCCCCTTCGGGAATTGATGATAATACAAGACTTAAGGCCCTGCAAGAACGCATGTGGGTGTGGAGCGAAGGGGAGTTGAGCACTCTGTTGCATATGTTCAATAAGCCATTCATTCCAGAGTAGACCTTTATGAAAATTGGTGTGCTTTCAGATACGCATTCAAAAAGGTTGCCGGTTCAGTTGATAGCCGTCCTGGAGCAAGTAGATTTGATCATCCACGTCGGCGATTTTTGTGATGTTGATGACTACGAGGCCTTAACAAAATACAATAAACTCGAGGCCGTTTGCGGCAATATGGATTGTTCCGAGCTTTGCACGATGCTGCCGCAAAAGAAAATTTTGGATCTGGAAGGATTTAAGATAGGGCTTTTTCATGGCAGAGGGGCCCCGCATACTGTTTTAAATAAGGCTGCCGAAGTCTTTAGACAGGAAAAGCCGGATGTTGTTATTTTCGGGCACTCGCATCAACCGATTAACAAAGAGATCGATGGTGTTTTGTTTTTTAACCCAGGGTCCCCTAATGACAAGATCTTTGCTCCGTATTGCTCTTATGGGATCATTGAATTAACCCCGCAAGGGATTAACGCAGAAATCATAAAAATTTAGGTTCCTATGAAAAGAATTTGGGCCCCTTGGCGCATAAAATATTTGACCAATACAAAACAAAAAGGCTGTCTTTTTTGTCGTCTTCAAAAACAAAAAAGGGATAAAAAGAACTACATTTTTTTAAGAAAAAAGTACAGTTTTGCGATCCTCAATGCCTTCCCGTATAATAATGGCCATGCATTAATTTTACCTTATCGACATGTGAAAGAATTGGGGGATTTGGCTAAAAAGGAACGTGAGGAATTATTTGATCTTTTGCAGGAAGTCCAGGATTTGTTACATAAAGTCCTTCATCCGGCAGGCTTTAATATAGGGATCAATTATGGCAAGGCGGCTGGGGCGGGCTTCCCCGGTCATGTTCATGTCCATATTGTCCCGCGTTGGGAAGGCGATGTTAATTTTATGCCGGTCATCAGTGATACGAAAGTTGTATCCCAATCATTATCGGCTTTATATGATCAGTTAATAAAGGCCCAGAAAACCAGGGGTTGATGGTATGAGAAAAAGGATCGACATAGAAAAATTAGAAAGTCAAATATTTGCTCCTTATGCCATGCAAAGCAGGGATTCGGCTGGACGGCAATACAAAGAATCAAGCCACGATGTGAGAACATGCTATCAACGTGATCGTGACCGCATCGTGCATAGCGAGGCCTTTAGAAAATTGGAATATAAAACACAAGTTTTCATCATTTTCGAAGGGGATTATTACCGGACACGTTTGACCCATACGATCGAGGTGGCCCAGATCGCACGGACTATTGGCCGCAATTTACGCCTTAATGAGGATTTGATCGAGGCGATCGCTCTAGCCCATGATTTGGGGCATCCTCCCTTTGGGCATGCAGGCGAGACGGCGTTAAATGAGATCATGGCCAGAGTGGGCAAGAAGTTCAACCACAATATCCGCAGTTTTGACATTGTGACGAAATTGGAGAAACGGTATCCTGATTTTGAAGGATTGAATTTAAGTAGAGAGGTTTTGGTCGGTATCTTAAAACACCAAACAAGTTTTGACGAGGCCACATTCCTAAAGAAATATAAGGAAGGCCCCACATTAGAGGCTAAGGTGGTGGATGTGGCGGATTCCCTGGCCTACCTTAACCACGACGTCGATGACGGCTTAAAATCAGGGTGTATCACTGAGGCTGATCTGCGCAAAAGCAAATTGTGGCAAAAGGCGTTGGGGTCCATTGCTCATTTTGAGGCCTACAGTAATGAAATGAGGCGGTATCAGGTTGTTAAACAATTAATTGATATGCAAATTAAGGATCTGCTGCATGCCTCTGACCAACGACTTAAGAAATTGAATTTTAAATCGTCAGCGGATGTAAAAAAGCATACAGAAAAGCATAGGGGGCTGAATCCTATCGGGTTTAGTCCTGCCATGAAGAAACAACGGGATTTTTTGCAGGAACTTCTTTTGAATAAGTTATATCATCATTACCGTGTTGTGCGCATGACATCAAAGGCCAGAAGGATCATTAATGACCTGTTCAGCGTGTATAGTCAGGCTCCGGAACAGCTTCCCTATGATGTTTTTCCGCGCGGCAGGGATTTTAAGAAAGTGCATCATTATAAGAATGAAAAGAAATGTGAAATAATATGCAATCATATCGCCTCCATGACAGATCGGGCGGCGATCGATGAACACAGAAAATTATTCGATGCTTATTCAAAAGTATAACCGTAAGATGATTGAGAGATATTATGCAGCATAATCACTATCAGCACAACCGGATTTCTAAAGATGCAAAATTGATCCTTTCGGCAGTCCATATGGTCTATCGTTTGGTCAATTCAACATATAATGTCAAAGAGTTATCTCTGCGTCTCACGCGTCTGTTATGCCAATTTATCAAGGCGAATTATGCCAGTTTGTATATTTTGGACCCTGGCAAGAAGAGGATCTCATTAATCGCTATTTTTGATAATAAGATTAATGTCCTTTATGACAAGAAGAAAGAAATCGGCAAGATCAGCAAAAGAGAAGAGAGGGTCACCGAAGGATTTGTGATATTTGAAAAGCGCTTGATCGGCCTGCCCTTGGTGGCCGACGAAATCCTTGGCGCTTTATTTATCCGGCGCAAAAGAAACCAGCCGCCGTTTACAGAATTCGATAAGGTGATGTTGTCGGTTTTCGCGGAGCAATCAGTCACGGCGCTTAAGAACCTTCAGTTATATGAGCAGCAGCAGCGCACCATTCTCAGCAGTATCAAGTTAATTGATAAATTGCTGACCAAGCAAACGATCAGGTTAGCTTCCCATACGCCTGCCTATTTTTATATAGTCAAGGGGGTGGCGGAAAAGCTCAACATGGGCCAGGAGGCCATGAAATGTCTTTATTATGCCAGTATCCTTCATGATGCCGGCGCCATAGATGTGCCTTTTGAAGTTCTTTCCAAGACCAGTCAACTGACGCCCCAGGAATTTAAATTCATCAGAGATCTCCCGACTAAGAGCGCGGAACTTATCAAACCCGTAGAATTTTTGCAGCCTGTTTTGCCGATCGTTCTCTATCATCATGAAAAATATGATGGGACCGGGTATCCCTCCGGGCTTAAGAAAGAACAGATACCTCTTGGCGCGAGGATTTTGGCGGTTGTCGAGGCCTTCGAGGCCATGATCCGGGGTCGGCCTTACCGTAAAAAGGTCTCTATCGATAAAGCCCTGGAAGAGCTCCAAAGGAATAGTGGTACCCAATTTGATCCGAAAGTTGTAAAATGCCTTCAGGAACTTTGTCAGCAAAAAAAGTTCAGAAATTACTTGAGAAAGATCGTTTGAGTTTCTTATAATAAAACAATGAAAGATTATTTTCACAGGCATACCCAGTTTGAACTTTTCCCCGGAACGGTTAATTCTGCAGAACACAAAGAGTCGGCGCGTAATTTTTCGCGGACATTAACCATCCCTTTGGAAAATTTCTTTGTTTTGGCGGTCGTTATCATTATGGGGTTGGTTGTCGCTTTTTCCCTTGGGGTCGAACGCGGGAAAAAGATAGTTTTTAAAGGGGATGCCGATGTAACAAAACCCATTTATTCAGAAGTGGTTATAATGGATCAGGAGGCTTACGCCGAGGTAAAATCCCCTTCTCAAGATCTGGCGGATGAATCTTTGGATAAAAATGGTATCGAAGAAAAGGCTCAAATTCAGCCTGAGGAAACTAAAGGTACCCTGGCAGCCCTGGCACCTATGGGACCTATGCAAAAGAAAAAGCTGGATATTTCGGGGGAAAAATTATATACTGTCCAGGTTGCTTCTTTTAGACAGGAAAAATATGCCCAAAAAGAAGCGGCGAGTCTTAAGGATAAAGGGTATGAGATATTTGTTCTTCCTAAAGGAAAATATTCAATTGTGTGTGTGGGAAAGTTCGCGTTAAAAAGGGAAGCCCAATCAGTATCCCATAGCCTGAAAAAACAGTATAAAGATTGTTTAATAAGGAGTTTATAGCATGTCGTTACATCCATCACTTAAGATTGACACGGCGGGGGCCCAGCAGCGGACCGTCTTGACCCGCATTGAACGCATTAAAGATTTGATGAAAAAAGGTCTTTGGGAGGATGAGAAGAGTGTGTTAGCCTTACCCAAAACCAAAATCGTGAGGGTCAAAGCGAAAAAAGAAAAACAGGAAAAGGCTGAAGAGGCTGCCGAAGCTGGTGCTGAGAAGGCCGAAGCCCCAAAAGCTGAATAAAATCGCCCTTTCTTTTTCTGTATCTTTATCTTTTATGAAAGAGATACAAAGAATCAACCTTCCCATTGCGAATACCAAATTATTGATAAGAACTGCTTGCGTCTTATTATTTTGGTTGCCTGCAGTTTTTCCAATCACCTATGCCCAGGCACAAGAGTTTCCCTATGTGGGGGTGGCTGTAGGTCAGGACATTAATGTCCGTTCAGGGCAAAGTAAGAATTTTGAAGCGGTTGCTCAACTGAAGGAGGGGGAGAAGGTTGTTGTTGTTGGTAAGGAGTACAGTTGGTACGAGATCAAGTTGCCTGTTCAGGCCAAAAGTTATGTTTCTGCTGATTTTATTTTGCAGATGCGTGATCATGTGGGGAGGGTTACCGGCGACAGGGTCAATATCCGGTCCCGGAAGGATTTAGGCGCAACAATTCTGGGGCGTCTTAATAAGAATGATTTGGTCCGTATTCGTTCGACATCTGACCAGTGGATTGAAATTGAACCCATCGAGCAAAGTTTTGGCTGGGTCCATGAGGACTTTATTGCCTTTTACTCAAAGGATCTGCCTCCTGCCAGGGTTGTGGAATTACCGACCCGTAATATTTATAAACGTAAACGCAGAGAGCAACGACAAAAGGCCCAAGAGATAAAAGTTGAGACAATCACCCATATTGTCAAAGCCAAGGCGCCTAAGCTGCCGCCTAAGCCGCCTGAGGCCAAAAAAGAGCCGGAGCCTAAGGCAGAGCAAAAGAAATTCATTAAGATAACCGGGGTTATCCGGCCCCTGGGGGATAGATCGATAACACAGAATATTCGTCATCAGGTAAAAGCGGAGGATGATCAAACATATTATTTAAAAGGATATCGTTCGATTATTGATACTTTCCTCAACTATAAAGTTCATATTGAAGCAGAACTCCTTTCAGATATCCAGGCCCCGGCCCCGGTTGTTCTGGTGCGTAAGATCGAACTCATTCTTTGAGAATCGCCTCGGACTGGGAAATAACTCATGATAATGTTGGAAGAAATAATTCAGGTTGTTGTTGTCTTGTTTATAGCCGTTGTTTTTCATGAATATGCTCATGGATGGATGGCTTATAAAAGGGGGGATCCAACAGCCAAACTTATGGGGCGCTTGACGCTCAATCCTTTGAAGCATATCGATCCTGTGGGGATGATAGTGGTGCCCTTAGCGTTGAAACTATTAGGATTTAAATTTGTCATCGGTTGGGCAAAACCTGTCCCCGTTGATTTTTCTCGGCTCAGGAATCCCAAAAAAGATATGATCTGGGTGGCTTTAGCAGGACCTGTGACCAATTTTTGTCTGGCTTTCTTATTGAGCCAGTTTTTGTATCTAGCACCGACAGCTTATTTTTATGAAACGATGAGTTTGGCCGTTATATTAAACCTTGTGATTGGTTTATTCAATCTTATACCCATACCCCCTCTGGATGGTTCTCGTTTGGCTATGGGGATGATGCCATCAAGCTGGGCGCAAAAATATGCCCGTCTGGAGCCCTATGGATTTATTATTCTTATCGTATTATTAAATATCGGTTTTTTGGATTTTATTTGGTTTTTGGCCCTGCTGATGGCTTCTGTCTTTAGGGTCAATTTCTTGGCGCTGTAATACATTATGGGGAATAAGTTCAAGGAAAGGTAAAATATGTTTACTGTTAAGGTGGAACTAAAAGAGAATCCGTATAATATTGTCATCGGGAAAGACATTCTTAAAGATTTAGGGTCATATGTGAAGGATTTACATATTGGGACTGACGCGGTCGTTATCACCAATCCTATCATTAGAAAGCATCATGGGCGGATATTGGCTCGGGGATTAAGGGCGGCTGGCTTTTCCGTTAAATTCATCGAGTTGCCCAGCGGGGAGCGAAGTAAGTCGGCCCATATTGCGTTCCAGGTCATCAAAACGATCGCGGATTATGCTATTAAGAAGAAAGTTTTTATCGTGGCCTTCGGGGGTGGCGTCATCGGTGACCTGGCAGGATTTGTTGCTGCCATTTATAAAAGAGGAATCCCCTATATCCAGGTGCCAACGACATTGTTGGCTCAGGTAGATTCGGCCATTGGCGGTAAGGTAGCTGTCGATCTGCCTGCAGGAAAAAATCTTATAGGGGCATTCTATCAACCCCGGTTGGTCTGGAGTGACGTGAGTGTTTTGCATACCTTGACGAGGCGTCAGATCAAGAATGGGTTATCAGAGACGATCAAATATGGGATTATTGCCGACAGGTATTTATTTGATCATATCGAGATGAAGGCAAAACAGCTATTAGCTTTAGAATCACAGGTTCTTATTGATGTCATATTAAGTTGTAGCCGCATTAAGGCCCGGGTTGTTGCCAGCGATGAGAAGGAGACCCGGGGCATACGGACGATCCTTAATTTCGGGCATACCTTAGGGCATGCCGTCGAGGCCGCTGATCAATATAGACATTATCATCACGGTGAAGCGGTGGCCTTGGGTATGCGCATGGCTGTTTTTATTTCTTTCCGCATGGGCTTGATTGCTGCGGACGCTGTTGGCCGTATTGATAAGGTCATTTCTGATCTGGGCCTGCCCACGCACATTAAGGATGTCACGACCAGGGACATATTGAAACACATGCAATATGACAAGAAATTCCATGCTAAAAAGAATCGCTTTGTATTGGCTACGGCCATTGGCAGTGTTAAGGTGTTGGAGGGCATTGATCGGCGGATCATTCGCTCGGCCCTTAAGAAATGCATGACATGAAGATTGATTCAAAGATCCTTTTCGGTGAGGTCCCGTCTAGTCGCTTGCCTGAACTTTTAATGTTTTAAGCTTGCCATTATCAAGGATTGTTACAGAATTTGAAGTAATTTCTGTAACTGTAATATCGTTGATCACATCACCTTCCTGGTAAATATTGTCATTGATAAGGGCAAGGGTTTGGTCATCCATTTTCATAATTCCCTTAATAACAATTTTTGGTTTTTCTTCTGCCTGGGTTTTGGGAGAGATTACAGGAATGCGGGGGGGTAGGGTTGTTTGCCTTATGGAGTCCAGGAAGATTTGTTGGGTTGTTTGCCATTGAACGGTATAAAAATATCCCAAAATCAGGATAAGGATGATGGAAGCAGTCACAAACAAAGTGGTTTTATTTTTGGCGCTAGAGGAGAGCACTTTGTCGGTCTTTTGCTTTGTTGAGTAAGAGTTAGGCCTATTGGATGGTGTAATAGCCGAGGGGTTTGGGGTTGCAAAAGTATCTTGCGATTGATCTTTGGGGATATTCTGTTTTTTTACCTCAGAGTTATCCGGTGAGGTATATCCAGGTAAATTTTTTTGCACCTTTTTTAAGGCGTCATGAATGATGCTCATGTTTGGATACAGATCTCCTCTGCGCTTTTTTCTATGATATTTGCATCAATCATATGGGTTCCTTCAACGAAACCCGATAAAAGGGAGCGGTCGCATAATATATTGATCAAGCGAGGGGTGCCTTGGGTTAGGCGGTGGATCAAATCAATGGCCTGGGGCGTGAACTGGACAGATGGTTCACTTTGAGATTGGTCCATAGCTATTTTTAAACGGTGATAGATATATTGGTCTATATCTTCTTTTTGAAGGGGATGGATATGGTATCTAACGGATATCCTTTGGGTCAATTGCCGCAGAGAGGTGTTTTTAAGTTTTTGCAGTAATTCTGGCTGTCCGACCAAGACAATTTGAAGGAGTTTGGCTTTTTCAGTCTCCAGATTAGAAAGGAGACGGATTTGCTCAAGTTGTTGTGATTTAAGATTTTGCGCTTCATCAATAATCACGACAACATTGTTTCCTTGATAAGACTCTTTGAGAAGAAAATCATTGAGGGCTTCTATCAAAGCCAATTTATTCCTGAAGGAACCCTCAATGCCTAGATCTTTGAGAATGAGTTGCAATAATTGTGTTTCCGAGAAATAAGGGTTGAGAATAAAGGCTGTTTTGACATGCCGGTCCAAGCGGTTCAAATAAGCCCGGCACAGTGTGGTTTTTCCGGTCCCGATCTCTCCGGTGACAACGATGATCCCGGTCCTGTGTTGGATCCCGTAGATAAGATGGGAAAAAGCCTCTTTATGCTGTGAGCTGGCAAAAAAGAATTCCGGGTCGGCCGTGACGCTGAATGGGTTCTCTTTGAGATTGAAAAAGTCATTATACATTGAGATGATTATATCATGTCATTGTAAAGAGGTAAACTTTGAAATTTTTGTAAATATATTCAAGATGAAATATTTGTAATAATTCTTTTGATTCTTAAACAAAAAAGGATTGTCAGTCGGTGAGTTTATGATATAATTCACCCAATACAGGTAAATACCTATAAATGATCCTGCCCTATGGATGAAAAACGAAGCTTTAAGCGGATAAATTACAGAGAGCCGGTCCTCTACCGGTTGTTGTTCGATCAGCCGGATATTGGCTGTGTGGGGTATGATATCAGTGCCGGTGGGATCAGATGTACGGTCAATGATTTCATCCCCTTAGGGAAAGAAATTCAATTAACGGTTCATTTAACAAGAGACGATCTTGTGGCGTTAACAGGCCGGGTTGTCTGGGTCAAACGACTTGCTCATGGTGAGAATTACCAAGTTGGCTTGAGGTTTGTTGAAACGAATGGGATAGACCCCATTAAGGAGAGGCTTGCTGATTATATCGAAGCCTCGAAAAGTTTTTCCTAGGTAGTATTGTCGTGGTTTTGTATGTTAACTAATAAGTATAATAGAAAGGATTGAAACGAATTATGGCAGATCAAAACGCCGAAGAGCTTAAAAATTGTGCTGGATGCAAAAAACCGGTGAAGAGGGCAAAAAGATATTACCGTGATGGCAAATATTACTGTAATAAAAATTGTTGGAAAAAGGCTAAAGCCAAGGCCGCAGCAACCCCAGAGGAATAATGTATGGTGATACCGGAGAGAAGAAAACATCCAAGGCTTGAGGGAAATATCCCCGTCAAGATTTGCAGTGATGATTGCGATTTGGTAACGGAGACGGCTAACCTGAGTCGATCAGGATCTTATTGTAAGGTCGATAAATATATTGAACCCATGACCAAGCTTAAGATCCATCTTTTGATCCCTTTAAAAAAAGGACAAAAAATTATCACTAAAAAAGTATCCTGTGATGGGGTTGTGGTTAGAACGGAATCCGTCCCCGGACAGCCCTATTATAACGTGGCCATATATTTTAATGATATTACCGGCAAGGATGCGGATTATATCACGGATTACGTTAAAACCGCTTTGCACCATTAATCACAAGGGGTTAAGCCTTTTTAAGTCTGAAAGGATTTTTTATGGAAAACATATTGAATTTAACGCCTGGTCAATCGCTTATGATATTGGCTTTAAATGCCTGGATATTCGTTGTATTCCCTGTGCTCGTTCTTAAAAAGCTCAATTATTTAACTGCCCTTTTGGAATCACAGTTTGTTCAAGATGACCAGGAACCTAAGGCTTGATCATCTTGCCCGCCTTCATGTGATCACGACAAGCTGCTACTTTTATGGGAATTAAGATTAAGGTTTTATATGAAGACAATTATGTGATCGTTTTTGATAAACCATCAGGAACCTTGGTTATACCCGCCCCGGGACACGATAATAACGCGACCTTAACTCATGTAGTCAATAAACAATATGCTTCTGTCCAGGGGTATCGTTTGCATCCCTGTCACAGGCTTGATAAGGAAACATCCGGGGTTATTATCTATGCGAAGGGCAAGAAAAATCAAAAAATGATGCGTGATATTTTTCATGAAAGGGGTGTTAAGAAAAAATATATCGCTTTTGTCAAAGGGCATATTAAAAAGAAGAAAGGGCAGGTAAAATCTTTTATTGTTGCTCACCCCAAGGCGAAATTAGGCAAACGTCGCAAAATGGCCATGACCGCTTATAAGGTCATCCGGGAGTTTAGGGGCTTTAGCATGGTTGAAGCGTCCCCCCATACCGGCCGGACACATCAGATCCGGATACATTTTAGGCAATTGGGGCATCCCCTGCTTGGCGAACGTATTTATGCCTATAGAAAAGACTTTCAAGTGGATTTTAAAAGATTGGCCTTGCATGCCCAAGCCATAGCCTTTAAACATCCTGTCATGAAGAAGAATATTTCTGTCCGGTCTCAGTTGCCCAAAGACATGGTGGGATTTCTGAAAGGATTTGGATATAGTACATCACGTTAATAAAATATCAATTGGAACGAGGAGGTTATCTTGCAAACGTCTACACTTAAGGGAAAATCCTTAAACGAGTTGGCGCAAATATGCCATGCTATTGCCGTTGAGAAGGGTTTTTGGGATGAGGAAAGGAATGTCGGGGAGGCCCTTATGTTGATCGTGACAGAATTGGCCGAGGCCATGGAATCATACAGGCGCCAGGAACCTGATAATTTTAAAGAGGAGATCGCGGATACTTTTATCAGATTGCTGGATTTATGCGGCGGGATGAATATTGACATTGAAGAAGAGATTGGTCGGAAATCCGAGAAGAATAAGAAACGCCCATATAAACACGGCAAGATCTGCTGATATTCATCAAAGAGGTCTTCTTTAATGAAGGGGGAGGGATCATGAGAAAAATTTATTATACTGTATTGTTCGTTTTTATGCTCGGCTGTACCACAGCAACTATCCCGAATTATTTGCCTGATATTAAGCCATACACCAAGCGGTTTTATGCTGATTATGATGTGACCTTGAAGACGATCATACGATCCTTAGAGGATTTGGGCTGGGCCATCGAAAAAAAGGCCAATCCTATTGTTTATGAACAAAACATTGTGGACTCCCCAGGGAAAAATCAGATTTTGATTATTACCAATGTTAGGCAGACCCCGATGTTTTTAGGCACACGCTACGCCCGTATCAATATTTTATTGAGCTCCATAGATAACATTTCTGATATTGAGATCAGGTATGTAACGATTACCGCCCTGCCTTTTAAATCATTGCGAAGTTATGAAAACAAGAGTGCCGTAGAGAGAATATTTGATCATATCAAGAAATCTCTTGAAGAGGCATCATAGGGATTCTTTGGGGCCATGCAGAAGTTCAACCTTACAAGCCATTTTCATCCGGTAACCGAGCAATTGAACGCGGTGGATGAGCTTGTTAGGCACATTCAATCCGGCGTGCTTTCCCAGGGCCTTCTGGGGGTCACGGGTAGCGGAAAAACATTTACATTAGCCAATGTGATTGCCAGAGTTAATAAGCCCGTGTTGGTCATCTCTCACAACAAGACCCTGGCAGCACAGTTGTATGGTGAGTTTAAGGAATTCTTCCCCGACAATGCGGTAGAATATTTTGTCAGTTATTATGATTACTATCAGCCCGAGGCTTATGTGCCCCAGACCGATGTCTATATAGAAAAAGATGCTTCCATTAATGACCGCTTAGACCGTTTGCGTCTGTCGTCCACCACATCCTTGATGTCCCGAAAAGATGTTATCATTGTCGCCAGCGTCTCCTGTATTTATAACCTTGGTTCTCCGGAAGAATATGCTCACTATCTAGTGAATTTTGAGCAAGGTCAGGAGCTCGATAGGGATGAAGCGATTAAACAGCTTTTGGAGATTCAATACGAGAGAAATGATTATGATTTTAGCCGGGGCAAGATCCGTGTCCGCGGGGATGTGCTTGAGGTTTATCCAGCCTATCGCCAGGATGCGATCAGAATTGAATTTTTTGGGGACCAGGTGGAACGGATCAAGCAAGTGGACCCGATCTCTGGCCATGGAAGATCGCAATTAAATAAAGTGGCTATTTATCCGGCAAAACACTTCATTGTATCGCAGCCTCATTTGGAACAAGCATTAAAAGAGATATTGGAGGAAATGCATCAAAGGGTTGCCCTCCTCAAGTCAAGGGGCAAGCTTTTAGAAGCGCAAAGATTGGAATCCCGGACCAAATATGATGTGGAGATGCTTAGGCAATTCGGTTATTGTCCGGGCATAGAGAATTATTCCCGGGCCTTGTCCGGGCGCCCGGCAGGAAGTCGTCCTTTTTGCCTTTTGGATTATTTCCCCGATGACTATTTGGTTTTTATTGATGAATCGCATGTAACGTTGCCTCAATTACGTGGGATGTATGAAGGGGACAGGGCGCGCAAGGAAACGTTGGTCGAGTATGGCTTCCGTCTGCCGTCCTGCTTGGATAATCGCCCTTTGACATTTGATGAATTCATGGCCCTCATTGGCCCAAGGATATATGTTTCAGCGACACCGGGTAAATTTGAATTAAAGGACAGTCAAGGCAGAATGGCAGAGCAGATTGTTAGGCCGACGGGCATCGTTGATCCGGAGATTATCGTAAGGCCAACGCAGGGGCAGGTTGATGATTTAATAGAACGATGCCGGCGTCGGGCCAAGAAGAAGGAACGGGTTTTGGTGACGACGTTAACGAAACGCATGGCCGAGGACCTGTCACAGTATTTAGAGGATAAAGGTCTGAGGGTGAAATATCTTCATTCTGATATAGATACCATTGAACGGACTAAGATATTGCAGGATCTAAGGCGTCGCAAATTTGATTGCCTGGTGGGTGTCAATTTGTTGCGGGAAGGGTTGGACCTGCCGGAGGTTTCTTTGGTCGCGATATTCGATGCTGATAAACAGGGGTTTTTGCGGTCGCGCACCTCGTTGATCCAGGTTTCCGGCCGCGCAGCGCGTAATATTAATGGTCAGGTCATCATGTACGCGGATCAAATCAGCCCCGCCATGCGGGAGGCCATCGACGAATGCGAACGACGCCGCATGATCCAATTGGATTTTAATAAAAAGCACAACATCACACCACGGACCATTAAAAAAGCAATTAAGGAAGGGATTGAGGAATTGGCACAAGATCAAGCGGACAGCATTGTTTTGGAGGCTGCCGGCCAAGATGAGGATGCCTTTTTTGTCTCTCAAATGATAAAGGATCTAGAGCAACAAATGGAATTGGCGGCACGTAATCTTCAATTTGAAAAAGCAGCCCTTTTTCGTGATAAAATAAAAGAGATCAAACAAGATTTTAAGGCCATGAAGCATTAATATGGGAGTGAAGCCGATGAAAAATTATCCTGTGCGCTTAGTTGTTGATATCGGTAATACAAATACTAATTTTGGTGTTTTTTTAAAGAATCGATTAAATAAATCTTTTTCTATAAAGACATCAACGCAACAACGAAGGTATCGTAAGCATATTAAGCAAATTTTGCGAAGGGTACAGCAGGATTATCCTGAGTTAACCAAAGTGATCGTTTGTAGCGTTGTTCCTTATGCGACACGGTGTTTCAGTCAACAAGCTAAATCCGAATTGAAGCGCAAGGTTATACTTGTTGGCAAAGATCTCAAGGTGCCAATTAAAAATAAGTATTCGCGCCCTAAACAAGTTGGCCAGGATAGGCTTGTCGGGGCCTATGCTGCTTCATTTTTATATGGCAAACCTTTAATTATTATTGACCTCGGGACAGCCATCACCATGGATGTTGTATCACCCAAAGGTGATTATGTCGGGGGCATCATTATCCCTGGGATCGAATTATCACTTCAGGTTTTGTTTGCCCGCGCGGCCCTGCTCCCGTTGGTAGAGATTAAAAAGCCCAAGAATGTGATTGGCCAAAATACCCAAGAAAGTATATTAAGCGGTATTTTTTGGGGCTATGGCTCTATGATCAACGGCCTTATTTCACAAATTAAAAAAGAGCTTAAAATCAAGCCTAAGATTGTTCTGACTGGGGGGCATTCAAAAATGATGAAAACCTATTTGCGGTACAATGCCAAGATTGATATGGATTTGATTATGAAAGGATTAAATATATTGGGGACAAATATGTAAGGATTTTTTTGAGGGGATATGGTGTTTATAGCACTCTAAATTTTAGAGTGCTATTTTTTGGAGTAAAATGTGACAATCAAGGCCAATAAAAAAAATTCTTGACAAAATTTATAAATTACATTACATTAGCACTCTGCTGATCAAAGTGCTAAGTTGAGTTTTACAAAAATATCTTATCAAGGAGGTGTGAAGGTGAAGATTCAACCATTAGCGGACAGGATTCTCGTCAAACCATTAGAAGCAGAAGAAAAAACAAAAGGGGGCATCGTTCTCCCGGATACAGCTAAAGAAAAACCGCAGGAAGGCCAGGTCTTGGCTGTTGGTAAGGGAAAGATTTTAGACAATGGTAATGTCCAAGCTCTGGAAGTTAAGGAAGGCGATCGCGTATTGTATGGTAAATATAGCGGATCAGAAATTCAGACGAAAGATGGTGAGGATGTGTTGATTATGCGCGAAGAAGATGTTTTAGCGATCATTAAATAAATTGTAACGAACAAGATTAAGCAAACGAATTAAAGAAAAAATTATTTTTGAATGGAGGAGTTAAGATGGCAAAACAACTACAATATGGTGATGAAGCAAGACGATCGATCCTGGCCGGGGTGGAGAAACTCTCCAATGCCGTTAAGGTCACGTTAGGCCCCAAAGGAAGAAATGTCGTCTTGGATAAGAAATTCGGCTCGCCGACAGTGACAAAAGATGGTGTTACTGTTGCCAAGGAGATCGAATTGGAAGAGCCTTATGAAAATATGGGTGCTCAGATGGTCAAGGAAGTTGCCGAGAAGACCTCTGACAGTGCCGGCGATGGGACAACGACCGCGACGGTTTTGGCCGAATCCATTTATCGCGAAGGGTTAAAGAATGTGACCGCGGGTGCCAACCCGATGTCGTTAAAACGCGGCGTTGATAGCGCTGTCCAAAAAGTAGTCGATAAAATTTCCGAACTGTCCAAGCAGATCGACCGTAAGAATACAAAAGAGGTGGAACAAGTCGCCACAATCGCGGCGAACAGCGATACATTGATCGGGAAGAAGATCGCTGAGGCCTTTGAAGCAGTTGGAACGGATGCGCCGATTACGGTTGAGGAATCCAAAACCATTCATACCGAGCTGAAAATCGTGGAAGGTATGCAGTTTGACCAGGGTTATCTTTCTCCATATTTTTCCACAGATTTGGAGAAGATGGTCTGCGAGCTCGAAGATCCTTATGTATTGATCTTTGAAAAGAAGATCTCCAACATCAAAGATATGCTGCCCCTTTTGGAAAAAGTTGCTAAAAGCGGGAAGCCCTTGGTCATTATTTGTGAGGACGTTGAAGGTGAGGCCTTGGCCACATTGGTTGTCAACAATATGCGCAAGACATTGTCCTGCGCTGCTGTTAAGGCCCCGGGATATGGGGATCGCCGTAAGGCCATGTTGGAAGACATAGCCATTTTAACCGGCGGGAAGGCCATTACCGAAGATTTAGGCATTAAACTTGATAATGTGGATCTTAATGACCTGGGTCGTGCCAAGAAAATCAACATCGATAAGGATAATACAACTATTGTTGAAGGAGCCGGCAAGACCGAGGATATTAAATCCCGTATCAAGCAGATCGAGAATTTGGTCGAAGCCTCGGATTCTTCTTATGATAAAGAAAAATTAACTGAAAGAAAAGCCAAGTTGGCAGGTGGGGTCGCGATCATCAATATAGGGGCTGCGACAGAAACCGAGATGAAAGAAAAGAAGGCCAGGGTCGAAGATGCCTTGCATGCAACGCGAGCCGCTGTTGAAGAAGGGATCGTCCCGGGCGGTGGCGTGGCTCTGCTGCGATGCATCGATACGGTCAAGAACCTGAAATTGAGCGGTGATGAAAAAGTAGGTTCCGAGATCGTCTTAAGGGCCTTGGAGGCTCCGGTGCGCCAGTTATCAGCCAATGCCGGTCTTGAAGGTTCGGTTATTGTAGAGAGATTAAAGAAAGAAAAGATCAATGTTGGTTATGACATCAATAAAGATGAATATATCGACATGCTCGAATCCGGTGTCATTGATCCTGCCAAGGTTACCAGGATGGCGTTACAGAACGCTGCCAGTATTGCGGGTCTGTTATTGACAACGGAAACGCTTATCACCGATGCCCCAGAGAAGGATAAGGGCCAAGGAATGCCTCCGATGCCTCCAGGTGGCATGGGTGGCGGCATGGGCGGTATGTATTAATATCGTCAATTTTTATAAAAAAAGGCAAGGAAAAAATTCCTTGCCTTTTTTTTATTATAAACAGTCTATTTATTTTATTATAATATGCATTAGAAAATAAAAGTGATTTTTACATAAATATTGACAATTTCGTAGAAATTAACTATCATATAAGCTTAATCATTAAAAAATATATCAAAGAACCCTCAAAATTTAAGTAACCCTTTTAATTTCAGGAGGTTAACACCCTATGGCAGAATGGATCGGAATCGGAAAAAGGGCCAGACGTTGTTATGGATTTGATGAAGTTGCCTTGGTCCCGGGGCGCACAACTATCAATCCCAATGAGGTTGATGTTAGCTGGTCTATGGGAAAAATGAACTTTAATGTCCCTATCCTGGCAGCGGCCATGGATGGGGTCGTGGATGTTCACTTTGCTATAGCAATGGGTAAGTTGGGAGGGATTGCCGTATTGAATTTGGATGGTATCCAGACCCGATACGAAAAACCGAACGAAGTATTAGACGAGATCGCCAATGCAACTCCTGAAGAAGCCACCAAACTTGTCCAGAGCGTTTATCTCAAGCCGATCAAGGAAAAATTGATCGCCAAAAGGGTGAAGGAAATAAAGAAGGCCAAGGTCCCGGCCGTTGTCAGCTGTATCCCTCAAAATGCCAAGAAATTTTCAGAGATCGCGATCGATGCCGGTTGTGATATTTTTGTGGTTCAATCAACTGTAGCTGCTATTAATCACGTTGCGACTGAATATAAGATATTAGATCTGAAAAAATTCTGTAAAAACAGCAAAGTCCCGATCATTATCGGGAATTGTGTGACCTATGATGTGACCCTGGAGTTGATGGAATGCGGGGTTGCCGGTATGTTGATCGGAATCGGCCCGGGGGCTGCCTGCACAACACGCGGTGTTTTGGGTATCGGTGTCCCGCAGATCACCTCCACGGTTGATGCGGCTGCCGCAAGAGACTATTTTTATACTCGTTCCGGGAAATATGTTCCGATCATCACTGACGGGGGGATGCGTATCGGCGGCGAGATCTGCAAGGCCTTTGCGGCCGGCGCCGATGCGGTTATGGTCGGGTCAGCTTTTGCCAGGACAGAAGAGGCCCCGGGAAGAGGATATCATTGGGGCATGGCGACATCGCATGCCAACTTGCCCCGCGGAACGCGAGTTAGGGTCGGTACAACCGGGACCGTTAAGGATATTTTATTCGGGCCGGCTAAAGTCGATGATGGTTCCCAAAACCTTATCGGAGCGCTTAAGACTTCCATGGGATCTTTGGGTGCTGACAATATCCGCCAGATGCATGATGTTGAGATTATTATCGCGCCCTCTATCCAGACGGAGGGGAAGGTTTTTCAGGTCGGTCAACGCGTTGGCATGGGGAAATAATTATGTAATCTACCCTGTGCCGGATAAGGCCCTTTTATTACAGTTAATTTTGGGGGTAATATGAAAAAAGGTAAAGCAAAAAAGAAGACTTCCGTGAAGTCGAAGAAAACCAAGGCAAAAACCAAAAAATCAGCCAAGAAAGTCGCACGCAAACCAAAGTTGAAATCCAGGCTATCCAGAAAGATAGCTTTCAAATCCGCCAGGAAACCCAAGATCAGAAAACGGTTGAAATTATTAAAGACAAAAAGCCGGCTGCATTATAAAGTTACCCGCCCCCGAAACAAAGATCTGATTCTTATCTTGGATTTCGGGTCGCAATATACCCAGCTGATAGCCAGAAGAATCCGCGAAAATAAGGTCTTTTCGCGGATCGTTCCTTTCACTATCACTCCCGAAGAGATCAAGAAACAAAACCCGAAAGGACTTATTTTTTCAGGCGGTCCGTTAAGTGTTTATGATGAGAATGCGCCGGCCCCGAACCCGGAGATCTTCAAAATGGGCCTACCCATTTTGGGGATTTGCTACGGATTACAGATCATTACCCATATGATGGGCGGTAACGTCAGAAAGAGCAAGGAGAGGGAATTCGGCCGTTCTGAACTTTTTGTGGACAGCAACAAGGACCTGTTTTTGAATCTCCCGACGAACCTTACCTGCTGGATGAGTCATTCGGATCAGGTAACCAAGTTGCCTACAGGGTTTACGCTTATGGCCCATACCCTCAACGCCCCCTCTGCCGCTATCGCAAATCGAAGCAAGAAGATTTTCGGCATTCAATTTCATCCGGAAGTTGTTCATACACAAAGGGGATCGCAAATATTGGAGAATTTTATTTATCAGATTTGTGGATGTTTTCCCCGCTGGACAACAGCCAAATTTATCGATGCCTCTCTTAAAAATATTAAAGAAAGGATCGGGCGACAAAAGGTCGTTTTGGGGTTAAGCGGGGGCGTGGATTCTTCGGTCGTGGCCTTGTTGCTATCAAAGGCCATTGGGAAGAATTTACATTGCATTTTTGTTGATAATGGTTTATTGCGCAAGAATGAAGCCCAGGCTATAGAAAGAACCTTTAAAGGCCATTTTAAAATGAGCCTGCATTGTGTTGATGCCTCCAAGCGTTTTTTGCAACGATTGAAAAACGTGGTTGATCCCGAATTGAAACGAAAGATTATCGGTGATGAATTTATAAAAGTTTTTCAGGAATCGGCCAAAAAGATTAAAAATGTATCCTTTTTAGCCCAGGGCACATTATATCCGGATGTCATTGAATCAATCTCGCCGATTGGCGGACCGTCGGCCACCATTAAAAGTCATCATAATGTTGGCGGCCTGCCCAAGACCCTTAAGCTTGAGCTCATTGAACCTTTGCGCGAGTTGTTCAAGGATGAAGTGCGTGTTATCGGGAAGCAATTAGGCCTTGGCGAATCTATTGTGCATCGGCAGCCTTTCCCGGGGCCGGGGTTAGCGGTACGCATTATCGGGGAGGTAACATCTGAGAGGTTGGATATCTTAAGAGAGGCGGATGAGCGTGTTATGGATGAAATCAAAAAGGCCGGATTATATCAGGAGATTTGGCAAGCCTTTGCCGTCCTTCTGCCTGTTAAAAGTGTCGGGGTCATGGGCGATCAGAGAACCTATGAAAATGTTATTGCCATTCGCTGTGTCAGTTCCGTTGATGGCATGACAGCTGACTGGGTGCCATTGTCGTATGATATTCTTGGGAAGATGGCCAACCGGATTATTAATGAAGTCGCGGGGGTTAATCGAGTATGTTATGATATCAGTTCCAAGCCTCCATCGACGATTGAATGGGAATAATGCAGTATTCGCCTGCATCCATCTTTATTTTTTCTTTCTCAGGGACAGAAACAAAATAATTTCCCTAAATGCCATCCACCCGCTGATGGCTGACGTTATTGTATCTCATGTATCATTCTGACTTCGTACATCTGCATGTCCATACGCAATACAGTCTTCTTGATGGAGCCTGCCGCATCAACGAACTCATTAGCAAAGCAGTTCAATATAAAATGCCTTCGCTGGCTATGACGGACCACGGGAATATGTTTGGTGCCGTCAATTTTTATCAGGCCGCGGTCAAGGCCGGTGTCAAACCAATCATCGGTTGCGAGATGAACATCGCCCCCGCCAGCCGTCATCAAAAGACCCCGCAACAAGGTCCCTATTCTCATTTGGTTTTGTATGCCCGGGATGAACAAGGGTATCAAAATCTTATGAAGCTTGTCTCAATTGGGTATCTAGAGGGTTTCTATTATAGACCCAGGATCGACAAGGAAGTCCTTGCAGAATATTCTCAAGGCCTCTTAGCCCTTTCGGGTTGTTTGAAAGGCGAGGTGTCTCAAAAGATATGCAGCGGCAACATTAATGAGGCGCTAAAGTCAGCGGATGAGTTTGAGCAAATCTTGGGTAAAGGGAATTTCTATTTGGAGCTTATGGATCATGGCATACCCGAGCAGAAAGTTTCCAATGAGGGCCTTATCAAGGTGTCCAAGGAACTAAGTATCCCTGTGGTGGCCACCAATGATGTGCATTATTTAGAGCAATACCAGACGAAGGCCCATGATGTGCTTTTGTGTATACAAACCCAAACGAATTTAAGCAATCCCAACCGAATGCGCCTGAGGTCCGATCAGTATTATTTTAAGAGCCCGGAGGAAATGAAGAAGTTGTTTGATTGGATCCCTCAGGCCATAACGAATACATTAAACGTGGCCGAAAAATGCAACGTGGATTTGCGTTTTGATCGGTACCACCTACCCCATTATGATCCTCCCGGTGGCCTGAGCCAGGAAGAGTATTTAAAAGAGTTATGCCAAAAGGGCATTCACCAACGTTACGGGGAAACGAATCCCGAAATTGAAGCGCGCCTAAAGCATGAACTTGCGGTCATCAAGAAAATGGGTTTCATTTCCTACTTTTTGATCGTATGGGATTTTATCCATTATGCGAAACAGCGGGGCATACCCGTTGGGCCGGGCCGGGGATCGGCGGCCGGAAGTCTGGTTAGTTTTCTCTTGGGGATCACGAACCTGGATCCCCTTAGATATAGCTTGTTGTTTGAGCGGTTCCTTAATCCAGAGCGGTTAGGGATGCCGGATATTGATATTGATTTTTGTTTCGAACGCAGGCAAGAGGTCATTGATTATGTTACCAATAAGTACGGGAAGGACAATGTGGCGCAGATCATCACTTTCGGCACGATGCAGGCACGGGCGGCCGTGCGTGACGTCGGGCGGGTCATGGAGGTCCCGTATGCGGATGTGGACAAGATTGCCAAGATGATCCCGGCAGAACCAAAAATGACTTTGCAAAAGGCCCTGAGCGTTGAGCCGCAATTAACGAAGATCTACAGGGAAGATAAGATAACCCAAGAGGTCATTGAGACGGCCCAAGTGCTAGAAGGCTTAAACCGTCATGCCTCGATCCATGCGGCAGGTGTCGTGATCGGGGATAAACCCCTGACACATTATGTGCCTCTTTTTAAGTCATCGGATGATCAGGTCACAACGGGTTTTTCCATGGATGGTATTGCCAAGATCGGGCTGCTCAAGATGGACTTCTTGGGATTAAAGACATTGACGGTCATTGATAAGGCCATGAAATGGGTCAAAAGGCGACATGATATAGATCTGAACATGGATGCACTGCCCCCGGATGATGCCAAGGCCTATCAGCTATTAAGCTCTGCGCATTCTGCCGGCATTTTTCAGTTGGAAAGTTCGGGGATGAGGGAATTGCTCAAGAAAAGCCAGCCGACAAAATTCGAGGATCTGATAACTATTTTAGCCTTGTACCGGCCTGGCCCTATGGGCAGCGGGATGCTGGATGATTATATAAAACGCAAAAAAGGCGAGTTTTCTATTTACTACCCGCATCCCAAACTGGAGTCGATCCTTAAAGAGACCTTTGGTATTATTGTCTATCAGGAACAAGTTATGCAGATGGCAAGCACGTTGGCCGGCTTCAGTATGACACAGGCCGATCATTTAAGGCGTGCCATGAGCAAAAAGAACCCTGAAGTTATGGATAAAATGCGTCGCAGCTTTATTGAGGGATGTCATAAAGCCAGCAAGATCAAAGAGGAGGAAGCCAATAAATTATTCGATTTAATTGAATATTTTTCGGGCTATGGTTTTAACCGGAGTCATTCAGCGGCTTATGCTTCGATATCCTATCAAACCGCTTATTTGAAGGCCAATTATCCGGTCGAATTTATGTGTGCCCTGTTAACTTGTGAAAAGGATAATACTGATAAAGTCGTTGAATATGTCAAAGAGTGTGAGCAGATGGGGATAACAGTCTTGCCCCCCGATATTAATGAAAGTGTGACCGAGTTCAGTGTCGTGGATGACCATACGATCCGCTTTGGTTTATTGGCGGTTAAGAATGTCGGGCAGGGGGCTATTGAATCGATTGTTGACAACAGATCAACGGATGGCCCCTATAGTTCTTTTTTTGACTTTTGCGAAAGGGTCGAATTGCGCCTGGTTAATCGAAAGGTGACGGAAAGTTTGATCAAATGCGGGGCTTACGATTCCTTTAAATTGCATCGATCCCAGTTATTAGCGGTCATTGATACGGCCTTGCAGCGTGGGGCGAAGGCCCAAAAGGAAAAGGAATCTGGCCAATTTTCATTTTTTAATATGGAAGAAGATGCCGCGGGATTCCGTAAGGATGTTGAGGCTATTCCGGATTTGCCCGAGTGGCCTCAGAAGGAAATCTTGGCTTATGAGAAGGAACTCTTGGGTTTTTATATAAGTGGCCATCCATTATCGCATTATAAGATCGAGATCGATAAATTTTCCGACTATACGACCAAGAATATAAAAATGGCCATTGAGGGGCAAGAGGTCAAAATAATGGGGCTCATCAATAGTGTGAAATTAACGACCACCCGAAGGACCAATGAACGGATGGCCATTATCCGAGTCGAGGACTTGGAGGGGGATGTGGAAGTTGTCATTTTCCCTTCTACTTATAATAATTTAGCTGATGTCTTAAAGGATGGGGAGGTTGTCGTTGTCGTAGGGCGTGTCAGTTTCAGGGATGAACAGGCTCATATGATCGCCTCAGATATTAAGAGGATTGATGATGTGTATAAGTCGATCAGGGCCATTCGGATAGATTTAACAGGGATGGATGAGAAGGCCCTTGATTCTTTTCGCACGAAATTATCGAAATTCCCCGGCAAAACGCCTTTGTATTTGAAGTTGGATACAAAATCCAATAAAAGCGTTCAAATATTGGTGGGCAAGGATTTTTTTGTTCAGCCTAGTGCCCATTTGATCAATGAAATCAAGGATTTTCTTGGAGAAAGGGACTTTTCGCTTACTCTGTGAGCCTTTATGTCAGGCCAAGTGGGTATTAAATTTAAGGATAAGCATAATCCGGGACGTCATATATTTTTCTTGACACTGTAACATCTTGTTGATACTATACTTAGGACTAGGAGGTGATTTCATGACCAAAAAAGACATCGTCCTTAAAATCACAGATATGACTGGGATTAAACAAGTGGATGTCAAGACAATCGTCCAGAAGACCTTTGATGTAATTGTTGACAGCTTGGTGCGCGAGGAGAAAGTGGAATTACGTAATTTTGGCGTATTCAAGATTAAAGAGCGCAAGGCACGGTTCGGACGTAATCCCCGTACGGGTGAAAGTGTTCCTGTCCCGCCAAGAAAAGTCGTGGTCTTCAAACCCGGTCTTGAGATGAAGCAAAGAATAAAATAATTACATAATTCGTAGGACTAATAGCAATTTATTAGTACTACTTAGTTTATATTTATTTTTATGTACCTATTAAATAAGGGCGTCCTTAATATTGTAAAGGGCGCCCTTCAGATTAAATAAGTTTGGAATCAATGACCACAAAATTATCAATCCCTAGAGGCACAGCGGATATTCTTCCTGAGCATATTTTTCTCTGGCAAGATTTAGAATCAACAGCCCGCAGCATTTTTCATGCATATAACTACAAGGAAATGCGCACACCTATATTTGAGGACACGGCTCTTTTTGCCCGTTCTGTAGGTCAGACCAGCGAGATCGTCCAGAAGCAGATGTTGAATTTGGCTTCCCAGAAATTAACAGAAGATGGAAATATCCAATTAAGTGGTTTGTCGTTAAGGCCGGAAGGAACCGCCTCGGTTGTCCGATCGTATATAGGGAATCATATTGACAAAAAGGAAAAGATATCAAAACTATATTATATTGGTCCTATGTTCCGGGGCGAGAGGCCTCAGAAGGGGAGATTAAGACAATTTCATCAAATCGGGGCCGAGGTCATTGGTCCTGGTGCCGGGCATCCTTATTTGGACGCAGAGGTGATATCCCTATGCATTCATATCCTTAAGGATTTTGGATTAAGCGGGTTTAAGTTAAAGATCAATACGTTGGGTTCCCCCTCAGATAAACAGAAGTACGCAGATATCCTAAAACAAAAATTCATGCCCTATTTAAAGAATTTACCAGAAGCGCTGCAGAATCGGTATCAGGAAAATATCTTCAGGATTTTGGACAGCAAGGACCGCCAAAGCAAGGAAATAGTCCAGAAGGTCAAGATCGACGATGATTATTTATCCAAGGACAGCCGTGAGCATTTTGATCATGTTAAGCAGGCCCTGGATAGCTTGGGGATAGAATATGAACATGACCAGAGGCTCGTGCGAGGTCTGGATTATTATACCCACACGGTTTTTGAGATCAAAGACGATCGGCTGGGAAGTCAGGATGCGCTGGGTGCCGGGGGCCGGTATAATAATCTGGTCAGGCAATTAGGCGGCGAGAAGCGCTTGGATATTTTTGCCCTGGGATTTGCTTTAGGGATTGAGCGGATCCTCATCGCCATGCCGAAGAAACCTTCAACCGATGGGCCAAGAGTGCAGGCGTATATCCTTCCCATGAATGTAGGGGCCTTTATCAAGGCTTTTGATTTAGCCAAAGATCTTCGCACTGCAGGCGTGTCTTGCGATATCAATTATAGCAACATTGCCGCCGGCATGCGCCAGCAGATGACAATGGCCAATAAATCACAGGCCCGCTTTGCGGTTATCATCGGGGAAGATGAACTTAAAGAGAAGGTTGTCTCGATCAAGAATATGGACACGGGCGCCCAGGAGAAGATTGCCTGTGATGATTGGAACACGATCATAAAAAAATTGAAAGAAGCATAAAAGGAGAGAAGACAACAATGTTACGCACCCATACATGTGGAGAATTAAGGAAAGAGCATAAAGATCAGGACGTGACGTTATGCGGCTGGGTTCATCGCCGCCGCGATCACGGTAAGCTTATTTTTATCGACATCCGCGACCGTTACGGCATCACCCAGGTGGTTTTTGTCCCGTCCGTATCCCCTCAGGCGCATAAAACCGCTGAACAACTTGGCCCGGAGTTTGTTGTTAAAATTACCGGGAAGGTCAATGTCAGGCCTCCCAAGAACGTCAATCATGATATTGATACAGGAGAAATTGAATTATGCGCCGAAGGTCTGGACATCTTGAATCCCAGCCAGGTTCCTGTTTTTGAAATAGAGGATGACGCTGAAGCCTCTGAGGAGCTGCGTCTGGCCTACCGTTATTTGGATTTACGTACGGCGAAATTGCAAAAAGCCCTGCAGTTGAGGCATCGGCTGTGTTGGTTCATTAGAAGTTTTCTTAATGACGAGAAATTTTTAGAGATTGAGACACCTGTGCTGACTAAGTCAACCCCTGAGGGGGCCAGGGATTTCTTGGTCCCGGCCCGTTTGAATCCGGGTAAATTTTATGCGCTGCCTCAATCACCTCAGTTGTTCAAACAGATTCTCATGGTCGGTGGGATGGACAAATATTTTCAGATCGTCAAATGCTTTCGTGACGAGGACCTGCGCGCTGACCGCCAGCCTGAATTCACCCAACTTGATATGGAAATGTCCTTTGTGAGCGAAGAGGATGTTTTTGCCATCACGGAACGGATGTTCCAAAAGATCATGAAAGAAGTGAAAGGCATAGATATACCTGTTCCTTTCCCGAGGTTGTCGTATCAAGAAGTCATGAAAACGTATCAAACGGACAAACCGGACATCAGAAAAGACCAAAATGAATTTGCATTTCTTTGGGTTGTAGATTTTCCTTTATTTAAATATAATAGTGAAGAAAAGAGGTGGGAGAGCGAGCATCATCCGTTTACTTCTTTTCGCCATGAAGATATGCACTATTTTGAGAGTCAGGAGTATGATAAAATTCGCTCCTGTTCTTACGACCTTGTTTTAAACGGATGTGAATTGGGCAGCGGGTCCGTTCGTATCCATCAGCGAGATATCCAGAATAAGATATTCGATATATTGGGAATGGGAAAGGAGGAAATTGACAAACGTTTCGGTTTTCTTCTTAAGGCCTTTGAATACGGAGCGCCTCCGCATGCAGGCGTGGCTTATGGTATTGATCGTTTGGTAAGTATTTTAACCGGGTTGGATTCTATTCGTGATACCATGGCCTTTCCCAAGACACAAAAGGGGAGTTGTTTGATGACGGATGCGCCATCAGATGTCAATCAAGCGCAATTAAAAGAAATCGGGATTGAAACCATTAATGATATATAATATAACCATTATAAAAGGGATTAACCTTTAAACATTGATTTATTAGGAGGTGGCTATGTCAAAGCGATTGAGACAGGCAGGGATATTGATTGTGATATTTACTTTTTTGGGTTGTTCCAGCACGGGGGTGACTACCCGTGGGTATGTGGAGGAGAAGGAAAGGGTTGACCAGGAAATGTCAGGGGGCAATTACGGCTATATCAGTGGTCAGCCAACACCGGAGGACCGCAGTGAATATAAGAAGACCCGTAAGATCTACGTGCTGGAGTTCACCAAGGAAGTCGATCAGCCGGAAGTCGAACCGGTGGTGATCACCAGGACCAAGGTTGAAACGGTTCCCGTCGAGACCGCACCGGAACCTGCTGTGCCGCAATGGGCTCAGCCGGTTCAAATCCCGCCGATAGAGGATGAGACGGAGGATCAAGGGGCCGTGGAAGGGGCCTTGATCGAATATGAAGTCCAAAAAGGGGATACGCTGCAGAAAATATCAAAGAAATTCTATGACACGTATCGCAAGTGGCCGCAGATCCTGGATGTGAATAAGGATGTGATCAAGGATCCCAATCGCATCAAGCCGGGCATGGTCTTGCTTATACCAACCGAATAAAGCAAGGCATCGGACTTCAACTATCATGGAAAGAAACGTCCATTTAAACGATAATAAAGACATCCAATCTTTATTTGGCAAGTATGATCAGAATTTAAAGATCATCGAGAAAGGATTGGATGTCCAGATCATGCGTATTGACAAGGGCCTGAAGGTAACCGGCAAAAAGGAGGATACCCAGCGGGTCGTTGATCTTGTCGATTATCTATTGAGCATCATCGCCAGCGGTCGGGAGATCAAGACGCATGATATCAGCTACGCTATCCAGCTTACCAAGCCCGAACAGGGCGTAGATTTCAAAAGATTGGCCAAGGAAAAGATCGAGGTCTTTACCAAAGGCGGCCTGGTCACCCCCAAGACCAAAGGGCAGATCGAGTATGTTGAGGCCATTAAGCGTTATGATATTGTCTTTGGGATCGGCCCTGCCGGGACCGGTAAGACATATTTGGCTATGGCCATGGCCGTTAATGCCTTAAAAAAGGGAATCGTCAGGCGTATTATCCTCACCCGGCCTGCCAGGGAAGCCGGCGAGAATTTGGGTTTCTTACCAGGCACGATCGTCGAGAAAGTGTCCCCTTATTTACGGCCGCTTTATGATGCCCTTTATGATATGATGGACCCTGATAAAGTGGAGCAATATACGGAACAGGGGATCATTGAGATCGCCCCATTGGCTTTCATGCGGGGCCGCACCTTAAACGATGCTTTTGTCATTTTGGACGAGGCGCAGAACTGCACGCCTTTTCAGATGAAAATGTTTTTGACCCGGTTGGGGTTTGATTCGAAAAGTGTTATTACCGGTGATGTGACCCAAAGCGATCTACCCAAAGGCACGCCCATAGGGTTGGTTGAAGCACAGCATATATTAAAAGGGATTGAAGGGATCTGTTTTGCCCAGTTAACAGGGGCTGATGTCGTCCGGCATGAGCTTGTCCAAAGGATCATTGAGGCTTATGGAAAGGCCGAAAAGGTTTGATAAGAACCAAGAATTAAAAAATAATAACGGCTTATGAAAGATTTTATCAGACAAAATATTACCGTTCCCCAAGCTTTGCTGATCATTGGTATTGTCATTTTGATCGGATTATTGTGCGCTATCTCCCGGATCTCATTGATTATGCCTTTGGTCCTTTTAATGCTCGGGGCCTATTTACTCATTCTTAAGAAACCTGATTTTAGGCTCTATTTGAGACTGGGTTTATTTCTCTCGGCTGTGGCCTCGGGAACTTACGCGGTCGTGCATTATAGCACGATTAATCCGTACTACATCCCTATTGCCAGCATCGCCATGCTGACCGTTTTATTGTTTGATGATCTGGAGCTGGCATTTATCATGTCGTTGGCCAGTAGTTTACTGGTGAGTTATATTTGGGATGGACAGCTTGATACCATGATGGTCTTTTTTATCGGGGCTATCACCGGCGCCTTTTTTGTGAGAGGGGCCAGGCGTTGGGGCACGATTATGAATACGGGCTTGGCGGTGTCCTTTGTTTCTCTTGTCAGCTATCTATTAATATACCAGAAAGTCGGCATGCCTTTAATTAGGGATATGCTTAAGGAAAATATCCTCCCCTTGAGCCTTAACGGTATCATTTCGGCCTCGGTTGTGTTTGTGTCACTTAAATTTTTTGAAATGCTTTTTGGTTTATTGACAAATTTAAGCCTTTCCGACCTTTCAGATTTCAACCAACCCCTGTTAAGACGCATGATCTTAGAGGCCCCGGGGACATATCATCATAGTTTGATTGTCAGCAATTTGTCGGAAACGGCCGCCGATGCGATCGGCGCCAACGCGCTGTTAGCGCGGGTGGGCGCGTATTATCATGATATCGGCAAGATGGAAAAACCTGAATATTATACCGAGAATCAAATCTTGATCGGCAACAAGCATGATAAGATCGAGCCCTCGATAAGTCGATTGGTCATTTTAAATCATGTTAAGGAGGGGATGGAATTAGCCAAGAAATATAAATTCAATCAGCGGATCATTGACTTTATTCCTCAGCACCATGGGACGAGTCTGATGCATTTCTTCTATCAGCGGGCGCTGGAGGAGGCCAAGGACGATACGTCTATCAAGGAAGAGAATTACCGCTATCCCGGGCCTAAGCCCCAAAGCCGTGAGACGGCGATCGTCTTGTTGGCCGATTCCGTCGAGGCAGCTATACGAGCCCTCGATGAGACCAATCCCGTCAAGATCGAAGAGGTCGTCAGAAAGATCATCAATAACAAATTTATAGATGGCCAGTTGGATGAATGTGATTTAACCCTTAAGGATATTGATTTGATCGCCAGGACATTTACGCGGGTCTTAAGTGCCATGTACCATGGCCGTGTGAAGTATCCTGAGAAGAAAAGTGACAATGATAATCGACATCACAAACCAGCAACGGAAGATCGTGATTCCCGCCAAGAAAATAGCCGCGATAACAAAAAGAATTCTTAAGCAACAGGGGATTGCGCGCGCTACCCTCTCATTGGTTTTTGTTACCGATCATAAAATAAAGAAATTAAATAAAAGATATTTAGGTCATGACTTTGCAACGGATGTTTTAGCGTTTGACCTGAATGCGTCCCAGGGCATGCCCATTAAGGAGGCTTCGCTAAACGCCGAAATTGTTATTTCCACCACAACCGTCTGCCGTAATGCCAAAAGGTTCACCACAACGCCTTTCAAGGAACTAATTCTCTGTATCATTCACGGCATCCTGCATTTAAGCGGCTACGATGACCATGGCCCCCAAGATGTCATTAAAATGCGGGAACGGGAGGGTCAGATAATGGGCAAGGTATTGACATCATAATTGGAGGATATATGTTCATATGATCCTTAAGACCGAGGGGATTGTCCTCAAGACCATAGATTTTCGCGAAACAAGCCGCATAGCCACCTTTTTTACCAGGGATTATGGCAAGGTTAGCGGTATTCTCAAGGGGATCCGTAAGGATCCGCGTAAATTTTCCAGTAGTTTGGAGCGTTTCTCCGTCAATGATATTGTCTATTACCAATACCGCAATTCCGATCTTCACTTGATCAGTCAGTGTGACCTCAAGGAATTTTATCTGCCCATCCGGCAGGAATTAAAGAGGTCTTTGGCCACGCATTATATGCTTGAGCTGGTCCATTTGATCATGCCCTCGGAGGAAAAGAATCGGGATATTTACGATCTCATGAAGGATTTCCTGGCAACGCTCAGTGATGAGGGGTCCGTTGATCCGTTGGTGCATTTTTTTCAAATTAAGATATTGCTTCTTTCCGGGTTCAAGCCTCATCTGGATACGTGCGTGAAATGCCAAAAACAGATTAAAGGCCGTTCGCGCTTTAGTCTTAAGGATGGGGGATTGGTCTGTCACCAATGTCCGTTAACGGATACCCCTGTCCATTATATCTCACCGGGGACGGTGGCCTCCATTATCCATGTTGAAAAGAATGATTGGCCCAGTTGTTTGAGGCTGAAGTTGACAAAAACCTCACAAAAGGAACTCAAATATATTCTTAATAATTTTTTGATGTTTCACCTGGGCAAGAAGATCAAGTCAGCCAAATATCTTTAAGGGATCATGTCTGGGTTACTTTTTGAGATACAAAGATGATTTGTGTGCCGCCGGCCTCGGCATTTTTAATTGTTTGAGGATGTCCTGGGCCAGCGTTTTGCCGATTTGACTGATTTGGGCCAGATCGTCAACAGAAGTGCCTTTAAGATCCTGCAGGTGTTGATAACCTTTGTCGTAAAGGTGACGGGCGCGGATCCGTCCCACACCCTTGAGTTGTGTTAAGGATAGCAGTTCCTCGTTAACTCCGTATTTTAACCGTTGCTGTATGGTGGCCATGGGAAAGCTGAGGTTTTTCATCTCGAATAGATCGGCAAAGACCAAGGCCGCATGCATGAGCCATTGGTTTAATTCGACAACTCGGTAGATATCGCCGGGTCCCATGCGGAAGGTGTCGCAGAGGGTTTCCTCTTTTTCCTCTTCTATCCATGCGTTCAAGAACATGGTTGTCTTGGCCACCGAAATAAAGATGAAATAATCATCCAGGATCGAAATATCGTCGCGGTTAAGGACAAATTGATCCAGGTTCTGTGAGGCAAATAGGTCCACTTTTTCCCATTCACTTTTGGCGACATTCATTTTGGGGCTGTCGGGGCAGCAGCCCAACAGGTGCAGCATGCCAATCGGCGTCAATGCATGGGACGCAGCCATTTTCCTAAGGCCCAGGCGAAGAAGGATGGCGGTCACGGGGTCAATATATAGACGGCTGGTGCATTGACCGAAAGCTGTGGCAAAATAACGAAAGCCTTCCTTGTCAATGAAGTGTTCATGTGCGAGAAAATCAAAGATCGACCCGATCATCTCGATCAAATTGGATGATCTCTTTTGATAAGCCAAAAAAGTATGGGACATAAAATCAAAGGTGCTTTTCACATCATGCACGTATCCTCCGGCAATAGCCGCTAAGATATGGATGCGCAGGGCTGATTCTTGCTCCAGTTTGGAGATGATCGGCTCCGGGTCCGCTAAGATATATCTGTCAAAAAGGGCCTGAGATTCTGACAGGGATTTAGCGATCAAGATGGCTTCTCCGTAGGCGTCATATTGGGGGCGGCCGGCGCGGCCGGCGCATTGTTTGTATTCAGAGGTGGGGATGAAGGCCGAGCCCAGGCCGCTTTCGAAACGCTTGCAGTCGCGGATTATGGCGCGTCGAGCCGGAAGGTTAACCCCGGCGGCCAGTGTCGGTGTTGAGCAGATGACTTTAATGACATTTTTTTTGAAATTTTCCTCGATTAATTTTCTTTGGTTCGGCTTCAAGCCGGCATGATGAAAGGCCACGCCGTGCCTGATCACATCAGATAATTTACGGCATATTTTGGTTGCATCCGTTTTGGCCCCGAGTATCTTTTGGGCTATCGTGTGCAATTCCTTGATTTCCCCTTCCTTGAGGGTGGAGGCAACACACCCGCAAAGTTGGCGGCTGGAGGATTGAGCCGACCGGCGTGAATTGACAAAGACCAAAACTTGTCCTTGGCCCCGTAATGTATCCAAAACCAATTTGCTCAGATCATCAGGCCGCTCTTCTTTGATGAGTTTACACCCGTCATCCATAAATTGGATGACTTCGTTAAAATAAACGCCTTCTTTTAGCGGGATGGGGCGCCATGTGCTTTTAACAAGATCGGCTTTAAGCCAGCCAGCGATGTCCTCGGCATTGCTCACCGTGGCGCTCAAGGCAATTAATTGTGCGTCGGGATTGAGTTGTTTGATCCGTGTGGCAAGGATCTCTAAGGTCGGCCCGCGTGCCCCGTCGTTAAGGAAATGGATTTCATCAAAGACGATCACATCAAGCCCGTCAATAAGCCATTTAGCCCGGGAACGTAAAAGCGAATCGACCTTTTCAGCCGTCGCGATCAACAGATGGAATCGATTCAAGGTGCGTTCACGGGCATCCAAATCGCCTGTGGCCATACCGACGTTGATGCCTAAGGGGGCGAACTTTGTTTTGAAATCATCATACTTTTCGCTGGCCAGGGCCTTAAGGGGCACAATGTATAAACACCGGCCGGCTGTTTCCAGTAAGGTGCGCACAATGGCTAATTCAGCGATAAGGGTTTTCCCGGCGGCGGTCGGTACGGACATCACGAGGCTGCGTCCATTCAGGACGCCTTTGCGGATAGCCTCGGCCTGAGGGGGGTAAAGATCCTTAATCCCGGATCGGCTAAACACACCGACAGCTGTTTTAGAAAATTTATATTTCTTTAAAGTTGATTCTAATTGCATGGAGGGGATTATAACATAGTCATTTCCGCTCTCACAAGGTTTTTAAGCATAAAGGGAAAGATTGTTTTTCCATAATATGTTCTTTTTTTAAAGTTGACCATTAGATAAAAAATCCTTATAATTCTTATACTTATATTAATAATAGACATTAATCCTTATGCGGTTCGTTATACAGCGTGTTAAAAAAGCACAGGTGACAGTCAGCGACAAGATCATTGGCAAGATCGGCCGGGGGATCCTTATTTTTATTGGTATCGAAAGCGGGGATAAAGAGGGGGATATCGATTATTTCGTTCGCAAAATCACCGAGCTTAGGATCTTTGAAGATGCGGCCGGCAAGATGAATCTTGCAGCCGGACAAGTGGGCGCTGAGTTTCTTGTTGTATCACAATTTACGTTATTGGGTAATTGTGATAAAGGCCGTAGGCCTTCATTTGATAAGGCGGCTGACCCCAAGTTCGCCGAAGCCATGTATGATCTGTTTGTCAAAAAATTGCGTGCCTTGGATTATAAAGTCGCAACAGGAACATTCCGGGCCATGATGGATGTGTCCCTTGTCAACGACGGCCCGGTTACATTTATTCTATAAATCATCAACGTGACCATCCTCGGTTGTACGGAACCATGACGCTTATTGATACCCACGCTCATTTAGAACAAATAAAAGACCTTTCGGAAAGCTTGGTTCAGGCCAGGGAGCAGGGGGTGGAGGCCATTGTCGGTGTTGGGGTCAACCTTGTATCGAATCAAAGGAATATTGAGATAAAGAGAGAATTTCAGGACCCCACCATTTATCTGGCCTTGGGCATCCATCCATCCGAGATCCAGGACGAGAAGATTGATGCAAGTATTGAGTTTATCATAGCCCATCTTGGTGAGGCGGTGGCGATCGGCGAGATCGGCCTGGATTTCTGGTACAAAAGGGCCCGTAAAGATACTGAGGTCAAGGACAGGCAAAAAGATGTTTTTAGGCGGCAATTAGTGATCGCCCAGAAATCAAATTTGCCGGTCATTATTCATTCGCGCGGGGCGTGGCAGGTATGTCTTGAGATGGTGCGTGAGCTTGATATGCATCAGGGTGTTTTTCATTGGTACAGCGGGCCGCTCGATGTTCTTGAAGAAATCTTGGATCAGGGTTTTTATGTTTCGGCGACACCCAGCTTGGCGTACAGCCCTCAGGCCAGGGCCGCCATCAAGGCAGCTCCCTTAGAGCGGGTTTTGCTTGAGACAGATTCCCCTGTTTTTTATAAAGATAAGAACAGCGACGAGGAGGGTTTTCGTGCCACCCCTCGGGATGTTTTTAGGACATGGGATTTGGTGTCCCAATTGAAGGGGGTTAATCCTGAGGATGTGGCGCGCATTTGTTGTGCCAATGCGCGGCGGGTATTTAATTTAATGGAAAGCGTAAAGAGGACGGTGTCGTGAAGAGGACCATAGCGCTCATTGTGGGTATTATTCTTATTGGCTTTGGGGCCTATATTATATTCCTGGAGTTCCAGGCGAACATTAACATAGCGGACGTATTGCCGGATCAACCCTTATTTGTCGGACGCATCGTTGATATGGCCCAAAAATTGGAAGACTTGAAAGAGAGTGCGTTGGCCCGGGAGCTTAAAGGGATCAATGTGAGCACAATCTTGCGTCAATTGGAAGCGGATCCACGGCAGATCTTATATGTTGAGAATTTCCAGGAAAAAATTCTTACCGATGAGACCCGCCAGCTTTTTAACCAACTGTTCGGCCGGGAAGTCGCTTTAGCGGCGTATCCACCCGTTAAAGATGATTGGACACCCCAGACTCTTGAGCAATGGCCCCAATATTTTTATTTTGTCACACGATTGCCCGGAAGGGCCCATATGATGGAATATATGGGCCAGTTGTTTGCCCAATTCGAGGACGACATAACCCAGGAAACGGTCCTTTATAAGAACCATAAGATCTATTTGATTCAAAATAAGGATAGCCATGTTCCCGTCGCCTTCACGCGCCTCGGCAATCTGATCGTTCTAGGGCTCGGGCAGAAAGCCGCACGTGACTGTATTGATGTATATAAAAAGGATCGGCGATCCCTGTCACAGGACCCTGAATATATTTCTTTGTCGAATAATTTTTTGGACAAAAACGAAGCCGAATTTTTCTGTAATTTAGGCATGCTGGGAGCCAAGGTGAAAGGCATGCTTCTCAATATGTTTGCTACTAGCAAGAAATGGGCTCATTTGGGAAATGAAAAGTTCAAGCAAAACATGGACCAATTGTTCGGGGTTACATACGTGGGGTGCTCCATGACATTTGAGGAGGTCCTTAGATTAAAAGGGGACCTGTATTATTCCAAGGAGGCCTTTGGACCGCGTTGGTCCTCCTTGCTTGAAAATGCTCCTCAAAAAAACCCGTCTTTGGGGTTAATTTCTAAGGATGTCAAGGCTTATCTTTGGAGTAACTGTTATGATTTTAAATCGGTTTGGCAAGAGATGAACGAGGGCAAGGCGCTAGCCCAAAAGGGGGATGCGGCCCAACCAACTTTCAAGCAGCTCTTGTCTATTTTTGAAAACAACGTGGGGCTTGATATAGAGGAGGACATCCTGTCTTTGTTGGGCCGTGAAGTGGCTTATGCCTTTTGGGATGTCAAAGTTCAGGGAATTGTTCCTATCCCTGGCCTGCTTTTTACTCTTAAGGTCACGGATACTCAGAAGACCCTTGACGTAATGAAGAAGTTGGTGGAAAGCCAGAAGGTCTTTCGCCTAGATGTTGATAATTATTTGGACTATCCGATCCATTATATAAACGTTCCTTTAATCAGTGATCTTGAGCCGGCGTATGCCGTTATTGATTCATATCTGTTGATCTCTCCCAAGCGGGAGATCCTCAAAAAGGCGATTGATACAAAGGTGACCCCCACAAATTCATTGCGGGCGCATCCGCAATTTAGCGATGCTCGTTTTGGATTACAGGAGCCAGGCAATGCTCTTTTATTTTTGCAGTTGCCCCAAATGGTTAAGGAGATTGAGGTCGTATCCAATTGGATGAACCAGCGACTGGATAAGGAACAAGCAAAACAAAAAGCCTTTCGCAAAGGTCAGGAGAAATATTTGGCCGATATACACGACCGATTGAAACAACAACAAGAGGAGTTGGAAAAGACCAAAACTGAATTAAAGGCACGGGAACCCCAGAGGTTGGAGTTGATGGCTTTGGAAGAACAGCAGACGACTGTCTTGGAAAAGATACGCGAGATGCAGGTATCCATACCTAAGGAAGATCTGATCTATAATGAACAATGGAAAGAGTTGCGTGCGCGTGTGGGACGATTGAGGGTACAAAAGGCCAAGATGGACTTTATCGATGAGCTTGACCTCCTCGCAAAAAGAAAAGATGCGCTCGAGAAAGAAATTGCCGCCACGCAGGAAAAGGCTGACGAGATCAGGGCAACAATAGATCAATTTGATCAATCAGAGCCCGTTGTGAGTCGGGGGCAGCGGGTATTCTGGAAATATGTGATGGATCCGCTATTAAAGAGTTTTGGACAAGTTGATTTTCTTATCGGCAAGACGTTGTTTGGGGATGAGATGATCGAAACATATTTCTATTGGAAATTGAAATAATTCCATTTGGCTTGATCTATGGTGGATAATCGGCAGGAAAGTTCCTTATCATTCGGCTCGGGAGACTATTGGGAGGGTTCCCAAAAGTATGGGGGGGATGTCGTCTTAAGCGGATATAAATTATACCTTAAGGATGGTCAGCATGACCTTGCGAAAACATTCATTCCCTTAGAGAAAGTCGTTCGTATGAAAAAGAAGGGATCCCGTATCGTTTTTGATGTCAGGCCATCATTGATGGAACGCTATACTTGCGGCATCAATCTTGGGAGACAGGCCGCTTCTTTGTTGATTGATGAGATCCTTGACAGAAGACAGCTCAAAAAAAGATTATTGAGGGCTGAGTGGGTCGATATATCGGAACATCCATGATTAGGCCCTTAACAAGAATTTATTTTTAAGGAGACCTCACATGAACAAATATATAAGGTCATTCAAACTGATTTTATTACTTTTATGCATCGGATTATTGGGGTATGCGGGCTACAGGGGATATCATTATTATCAAAAGACCGTCCGTGAAATGAAGATGCTCAAAGCTATTATTCAGCGCCTTGAGGCTGATTCGCGTATTGCCGAGGTCTTGGTAACGGATGTTACCTATAATCCGATCACCCAAAAACACATGACGACAATCAAATTTTTGGAATTTGATAGTGCTGGGCAGCCCATGGAACCGAAATATTTCACATTTAATGGGAATATCATTCAATTTCAGTCTTTGGTCGTTCGTTTTAAGGATGCGTATGTCAAGGCGGGTGATGCCCTGAGGGGCAAGAGCATTTATCTGTTTTGGAAGGTTTTTATCCTCGACGGCAATAAAACCCAGGAATATGAGATTTCCAAGATCAATGAGGTGCCTTCAGGCTACAGGGTGGATAGTGTGCCGGACGCATTTGAAGGCGAGATATGGAAGACGTTTTGGCGGCTGGCCTTGGACGCCCAGGAGGCTTTAAGTAAAGGCATTAAAAATGCGCAGATCGAGGCACCCGGAACAAAATTCGTTCCCGGGATGCTCTATACCCTAAAGATCGAACATGATGGGGGTATCCGGATCGATGTGCAGGAGATACCGGCGATCTTAAAGGGCGAGAGGATCCATAAATAAAAATTTTCCCGCCTGACGGGGTACCGTTTCTAAAAGCGCGGTTGACAAAGAAAGATGTTGTTTATACACTAACGTGGCGTTAATTGATATGTATAGGATAGTTAATAAATTGATCTTAGCCCCGGATGTTATCCGTCTGGATATACTGGCTATGGACATTGCCCGCAGTTCAAGGCCGGGGCAATTTGTCGTTATCCTTGCCGACGAAAAAGAAAAGCCCATACCGTTGGCTGTCATCGATGCCGATGCCTCGAGGGGGACGATCATGGTCGTTGTCCACGCCTGTGGGCCCTCGAGTCGCAAGCTCGGCCACATGGCTATCAATGAAAATATTTTTGCTGTCATGGGGCCATTGGGAAAACCGGCACGCATACAGAATTACGGCGAGGTGGTCTGTGCGGCAACGTCGGTGGCCACGGCCCAGATCCTACCGATATGTCGGGCCTTAAAAAATTCAGGCAATAAAGTTACCGGCGTTTTTTCGTCCGGACTGGGACGCAAAATCCTGCTCGAACCGCAGTTGAGGCTGGCCTGCCATAAGATAATCACCAAGACCCAGGATGGTTTGTATGAAAGACGCGGCGGCGTCGTTGATGTTATTCGCGATTGTATGACAAAGGGTCAGATCAATCTTGTTTATGCGGTCGCCCCGGTGGAGATGCTCAGAGAGATTTATGACCTGACCAGAACGAAGGGCATAAAGACGCTCGTCCAGCTCAATACGTTCATTTCCTGCGGCACGGGACTCTGCGGATCTTGCCGGGTACGTATCGGCGGGAAGATGGCCTTGGTTTGCCAGGATGGACCTGAGTTCGATGCCGAGGAGGTTGATTTTGATGTCTTGAGGCGCCGTGATAAGGCCAAAGATTCATTGCAGGTCATGAGCTCAGCGGAACGACAACCTTCGGAAACGGCCGATGTGATATCAAAATTTTTCCCAGGGCTAAGGAAAATGATCTAATGCCTGAAAAAAATATAAAAATGATCCAGCCTCAGCCAACTATCCAGGCCAAGGATAGAAGATTGAAGAACTTTAATGAGGTTTCTTTGGGTTATTCAAAAAGGATCGCGACGGAGGAGGCCCGCCGTTGCCCGCAGTGCGCTCAACCAGCCTGCCGCCAGGGGTGTCCCCTGGATATTGATATCCCGCTTTTTATTCGCCTTATTCGGGAAGGCCATTACAAGGCCGCTCACGATAAAATACAGGAGCAGAATCCTTGGCCGGGGATTTGCGGTCGGGTTTGTGCGGCGCCCTGCGAGAAGGCATGCATTTTAAACCAGGAGGGGGATCCGATCGGCATCCGGTCTTTGGAACGATTCGCCTACGATCATGGCCGCAGGAAACCTTTATTTTCCCAACAACCCGCATCCCCTAAAGAAAAACGGATCGCTGTTATTGGTTCTGGCATTGCGGGTTTAACAGCTGCCTGGGAATTATCAAGTTATTATTCCGTTGTTGTGTACGAGGCCTTACCCTATGTGGGCGGTGTTTTATCCTATGGGATCTCGGAATTCCGGTTGCCCAAAAAGATCGTCGAGGAGGGGATCGGGGACTTAAAAGAGAGGGACATCGCTTTTAAAACAAATTATCTGCTCGGCTCAATACTTAAGGTTGAGGATATCTTGGCCCGTAATTTTGAGGCGGTTGTTCTAAGCCCGGGACGAGGCGGGGTTTTGCATTGCGATATGCCGGGTATTTTTGCGCCGGATGTTTTGTTTGCCGAAGAGATCCTGGTGGCCGCTAATTTGTGGGATAAAGATGTTCTCTTAAGGGAAGTTAACCGTAAAGTCAAGGCAAACGTGGTCATCCTTGGCTCGGATTATGGCGCCATGGACGTGGCCAGGATCTTACGGCGCCTGGGGAAAAATGTTGCCGTGGTTTTTCCCGCTACGGAAGAGGACCTGAATATTTCAGCTCAGGAAAGGGACCAGGCCCTGCAGGAAGGCGTTGTCCTGCATCCGTTGACAAAACCCATTAAAATTCTAACGAACGAGAACAATGATGTTGTCGGTGTTACATGCATGAACATGGATTTTGCCGATGCCGGCGGCCATGGGGGCTGGGAGATCTTACCTGTTCCCGATTCTGATTTTACATTGGATGCAGAAACCGTGATTGTCAGTCAGGGTAAAAGGGATCCTTTATCATATAAAAGGATGATCCCGAATTTGAGATTAGAGCAAGACGGCTCAATATGGATGGATCAAGAGACCGGAATGACTTCCATGAAGAATGTTTTTGCCTGTGGTCAATCCGTTGATATGTTAATGACGTTACCCGATGCCATTGCGGATGGTAAAAGGGTGGCCCGAGGTGTTGTGCAATATCTTCAAGAAAGAAGGAAAGATGCCTGAGAAAATTTCAATTAAGGATGTTGTCGCTCAAAAGAAATCCGGCAAAAAGATCACGATGCTAACGGCCTACGATTACCCCTTAGCCACCCTTGTGGATAAGGCCGGCGTCGATATTATTTTGGTGGGGGATTCCCTGGCCAATGTCGTTTTGGGGCTTAAGTCGACGAAAGAAGTTGGTATGGACGAGATGATCCATCATGCCAAGGCCGTGCGCCGGGGTGTTCACCACGCCCTTTTGGTGGTCGATATGCCTTATGAGGCCTATCAACTGGACATCGATCAAGCCCTGGACAATGCCGCACGACTTATGCACGAGACGGGATGTGATGCCGTTAAAATTGAATGGTTCGACAAATGTCTTGAGGTGACACAACGTTTGGTTCAGGCCGGTATACCCGTCATGGGGCATTTGGGATTGACGCCGCAAACGGCCGATCGATGGGGGGGCTTTAAAGTTCAGGGCCGGGATTTGGCATCAGCCCAGAAAATCATGGAGCAGGCCCGGGCGTTGGAGGATACGGGGTGTTTCAGCATTGTCCTGGAATGTATCCCCCGGCAAGTGGCCGCGATCATCAGCGATGACCTTTCCATCCCGACGATAGGGATCGGGGCCGGGGCGCAATGCGACGGCCAGGTGTTGGTCACGCCCGACTTATTGGGCTTGATTGAAGGGCATAAACCGAAATTTGTTAAACAATATCTTGATGGCGCCAATTATATTATGGAGGGATTACAGCGTTATTGTTCGGAGGTTCGTTCGGGAGCTTATCCCGATCCCGGGCACAGTTATTCCATGATCCAAACACAGGCGCAAAAGGCTGATCGTTGTCCGTTATGGTTCAAGTCTTTTTTGCGGGCTATTGCCCGGGGAATGCTGTATATATCCAGAACGCTTATTCGCATCATGCCCTATTGGATGTTTAAGGTTTTTGTTTTCTTTTTTATTGGTCTCGGGCATTGCTTGATGCTTAAAAAGCGCAATCTCGCCCTTGTGAATTTACAGAAGGCATTTAAGGATGACAAAAGCCCCCAGGAGCTTAGGCGCATTGCCCAGGATTGTTTTAACGGTTTTGGCAAGGGCATGGTCGAGGTCATTTATTATGCTGACCGTGCCCATCTTTTGCCACAAAAGGTCACGATTGAAGGTCAACAACATTTGGATAAGGCCCTCAAAGGCGGTCATGGGGCTGTTTTGGTCAGCGCCCATTTTGGCAATTTCCTGTTAATGTATTTTCGTATGATTGTCGCCGGATATAAAACAAATGTAATCATGCGCCGGGTCCGGGATGAGCGGTTCGAAAAATATATTTCTGACTTTCGCAATCAATTCGGATTAAAGACCATTTATGATCTACCGGCCCGCAAGTGTGTTCAGGAGTCATTACGCGCCTTAAGGCATAATGAGATATTATTTATCTTATTGGACCAAAACTACGGAACGGACGGGAGGGTCTTTGTCGATTTCTTTGGCCAAAAGGCGGCCACCGCAGCCGGTCCTGTTGTCTTCTCCTGCCGGACGCAAGCACCCATTTTGCCTATTTTTATTAAGCGCCAGGAAGATGATACCCATAAGATTGTGATTGAACCTCCGGTGCCCCTTGTTCAATGCGGGGACGAACAGGAGAATATCGTGCATAATGTGGCTAAGTTAACCAAGATTATTGAAGACCGTATCCGGGAAAACCCGCATATGTGGGGTGGATGGATGCATAAAAGGTGGAAAAGCCGCACGGTTGAGGAGCAGTCTTTATTGGATAAACTACAAGAACGTTTGCAAAAGGAATCCGGCCAGTGAAGAAATGCCCCTTTTGTGCGGAAGAGATCCAGGACGATGCGATCAAGTGTCGCTACTGCAATGAATTTCTGGACCCACAGTTAGCCATTCACAGGGTTCAAAAGGGCAAAAAGAAAATAGCGTGGTACTATAGTAATTGGGGCCTCATTATTGGATTTTTATGTGTTGGGCCACTGATGCTGCCTTTGGTATGGTTCAATCCGCGATTTGATATCAAAATGAAGATGGCCTTATCAGCTGGTATTATATTAGTCACATGGGGGCTTATATATATGATTACACCTCTTATTAAGAGTATTAGTAACTATTATTCATATTTATTTAATCAAATTTTATAACGGCTTTTTTATTAAAAAACTTGCTTTTTTGGGGGCTTTTGATAGAATAAAAACTCCTTTTTCTATTCTGACTTGATCTTCGTGGCTTAGTCAGCCCTTATTAAATTAATGACTTTTAGGATTTAATTTTATGTCAAACCGCATCACCATGGATACGATCGTATCCCTTTGCAAAAGAAGGGGATTTCTTTTCCCGTCTTCAGACATTTATGGTGGCTTGGCGAGTGCCTGGGATTACGGGCCTTTAGGCGTGGAGCTTAAGAGGAATGTTAAGGCGGCCTGGTGGAAGTCGGTTGTCCATAGCCGCGATGATATGGTGGGCCTGGATGCCAGTATCCTCATGCATCCCATGACCTGGCAGGCCTCGGGACACACGGAGAATTTTACCGATATCCTCGTCGACTGCAAAAACTGCAAGAAACGGTTCCGTAAGGACCATGTCGGCAAGAATTGTCCTTCCTGCGGTAAGAGTGACTTCACCGAGGGAAGGGCTTTTAATTTGATGCTCAAGACGTTCCTGGGGGCCGTTGAGGATGACAGCAGCGTTGTGTATTTAAGGCCCGAGACAGCCCAGGGCATTTTTGTGAATTTTGCCAATGTCGTTGAGACGGCCCGCAAAAAGCTTCCTTTCGGTATCGCCCAGATCGGCAAGGCCTTCCGCAATGAGATCACCCCCAGCAATTTTATCTTCCGCACCCGCGAGTTCGAACAGATGGAGATCGAGTATTTCACCCGCCCCGAGGAGGCCGAGGCGTGTCATAAAGAGTGGATCGAAACACGTTATAATTGGTATCTTGATCTAGGGATCAAAAAAGAAAAACTGCATTTAAGGCCGCATGCCGAGGATGAATTGGCCCATTATGCCAAGGGGTGTACGGATATTGAATACGAGTTTCCTTTCGGGATGTCGGAACTCGAGGGGATCGCCAACCGGGGCGATTTTGACCTCAAGCAGCACGCGCAGTTCAGCGGGAAGAATTTGAAATACAAAGATAAGGTGACCCAGGAAGAGTTTTATCCCTATGTTATTGAGCCGTCCGGCGGTGTGGACCGCGGGACCCTGGCGTTCTTGACCGACGCCTATCATCAGGAGGAAGTCAAGGGGGAGAAGCGCGTTGTTCTAAGACTGCACAAACAGTTGGCGCCTAACAAGGTCGCTGTCTTGCCGCTCTTGAAAAAGAACAATGATATTGTGACCATGGCCAAGGCGCTCAAGAATGATATTCTTAAATTATATCCTTGTGTTTATGACGATACGGCCTCGATCGGCAAGCTATACCGTCGGCAGGATGAGGTCGGGACATTCTTCTGCGTGACGGTTGATGTCCAATCGCTGGAAGACCAGCAGGTGACAGTGCGCGATCGCGATACCATGAAGCAGGAGCGTATCGCCACGGCCCAGTTGATCGGTTATCTTAAGGAAAGGCTTGATTAAAGGTTTAAGCTTTTGGCCCTCGGGGCTTTGGAGAAAGAGCTATTTTCAATAATAATAAAGAAAGGGTAGGAACTGATGGCTAAGAAGTATGTGTATTCATTTGGAGGAGGAAAAGCAGACGGTAAAGCTGCAATGAAAAATTTGTTGGGTGGGAAAGGCGCCAATCTGGCGGAGATGGCCGGACATAAGGATCTTCGGTTACCGGTCCCGCCGGGATTCACGATCACGACGGATGTTTGCACGTATTATTACGCAAACAAAAAGAGGTATCCGAAAGAATTAAAAGCGCAGGTGGCCGCAGCGCTTAAGAAAGTGGAGCAGCTGACCGGCAAAAAGTTCGGCGATCCTAAGAATCCGTTACTGGTTTCTGTGCGCTCGGGTGCGCGAAAATCCATGCCCGGGATGATGGAAACGGTCTTGAACGTCGGCCTGACCGAAAAGACGTTGGCCGGATTAGCGGCCAAAACTGGCAATGAACGATTCGCCTACGATGCCTACCGCAGATTGCTGACCATGTATAGTGATGTGGTTATGGAAAAAGGCGGTGGCTTGGAGCCTGCCGAAGGCCAGGGCATCCGCAAGCAGTTGGAGAAGATCCTGGATGCGGCCAAAAAAGAAAAAGGTGTCAAGGTCGATTCCGATCTTTCCGCCGAGGATCTTAAAAAGGTTTGCACCAAGTACAAGGCCAAGATCAAAGAGGTCTTGGGCAAGGAATTCCCGGATGATGCCATGGGGCAGCTCTGGGGCGGTATTAGCGCGGTCTTTGCCTCCTGGAACGGCAAGCGCGCGATTTCCTACCGTATCATTGAGAACATTCCTCATGAGTGGGGAACCGCTGTTAACGTCCAGACCATGGCCTTTGGCAACACCGGCGATAATTCCGCCACCGGCGTTGCGTTTACCCGCAATCCGGGCGATGGGGATAACAAATTTTACGGTGAATATCTGATCAATGCCCAGGGCGAGGACGTTGTCGCGGGTATCAGGACCCCGGCCCCGCTCAATAAATATTCACAGAGCGATTATAACAAGCATTTGCCGACCTTAGAGGCTTCTCACCGTCATATTTACAAACAACTCGAAGATATCCGCAATCGCTTGGAGCTGCATTATCATGATATGCAGGATATCGAGTTTACCATGGAAGACGGCATTCTCTATATGTTGCAGTGCCGCGTTGGGAAGAGAAACGGTCCGGCCGCGGTGCGCATGGCCGTGGATATGGTCAAAGAGAAGCTTATCTGTAAGGAAGAGGCCGTCCAGAGAGTGACCCCTTCCCAGTTAGATGAATTATTGCACCCGATCATCGATCCGAAAGAAGAGAAGGCAGCCAAGATGCTTGGCAAGGGTTTGCCGGCCGGTCCTGGCGGGGCGACGGGACAGATCGTTTTTACCGCCGAGGAAGCCGTTGCCTGGGCCAAGCAGGGCAAGAAGGTTATCCTTGTCCGTGAAGAGACCAATCCCGAGGACGTTGAGGGTATGCGCGCCTCTCAGGCCATCCTGACCGCCAGGGGCGGGATGACCTCGCACGCAGCCTTGGTCGCCCGCGGATGGGGCCAATGCTGTATCGTCGGCTGCGGCGAGATCGAGATCGCATCCGATAACAAGAGCATGACGGTTGGGTCAGAGACATTGAAGGAAGGCGACTGGATTACGTTAAATGGAACCAAAGGTATTTTCTACGAAGGCCAGTTGGCCATGATCGATGCCTCCGAAGAAAATCAGTTGTTCAACGAATTCCTTAAATTATGCGATAAGGTCCGCACGCTTAAGATCCGCACCAATGCGGATACGCCTGAAGATGCGGCCAAGGCCAGGGTTTTCGGCGCCGAGGGTATCGGACTTTTCCGTATGGAACATATGTTTTACGGCAAGAATTCCGAAGAGCCGCTCTCCAAGCTGCGCAAGATGATCGTTTCCAAGACCGAGGCCGAGAGAAGGAACGCCTTGGATGAGTTATTCCCCTTCGTTAAGAAGGACATCAAGGGTACCTTAGAGGCCATGCAAGGCTTACCGGTCACGATCCGTCTGTTGGATCCGCCGTTGCATGAGTTTGTGCCGCACAACAAGGACCAGCAGCAGGCCCTGGCTGAGAGCTTGGGGGTTGACTTAGAGACCCTTGAGAAGCGGATTGCTTCATTAAGGGAATCCAATCCGATGATGGGGCACCGCGGTGTGCGTTTGGGCGTCACGTATCCGGAGATCACCGAGATGTCGGTCCGCGCTGTTTTAGAGGCGGCGGCTGAATGTCTGAAGGAGAAGAAAAAGGTGTTCCCGGAGATCATGGTGCCGGTTGTCTGTTCTGTCAAAGAATTGGCAGATCAAAAAGAAATTGCACTTCGTGTTTACAAAGAGGTCTGTCAAAAATATAATATGAGAAAGATCCCGCACATGTACGGGACCATGATCGAGATCCCGAGAGCAGCCCTGACATCAGATGAGATCGCAGGCGTTGCGGAGTTCTTTTCATTTGGGACCAATGACCTGACCCAGATGGGATTCGGTTATTCACGTGATGACATCGGTGGATTCTTGCCATCGTATCTGGAGAAAGGGATCTTGCCGGTCGATCCCTTTGCCAGCATTGATGTTGATGGAATCGGTCAACTGATCGATATCAGTGTCACCAAAGGGCGCAAGACCCGCAAAAATTTAAAAATCGGTATTTGCGGCGAGCACGGTGGAGAACCGGCATCGATCGCTTTTTGCCAAAAGGTCGGCATGAATTATGTCAGCTGCTCCCCGTTCCGTGTCCCGATTGCCCGTTTGGCAGCGGCTCAGGCAGCGTTGGCCCAAGGCAAAAAGACCGTTAAGAAGACTAAGAAAAGGAAATAATCAGTGATATTCAGGGGAGGGGTCAATGGCTGAAATATTCGCCATTGACCCAGATACCCTGATGACGTTTACTTATCACTTACCACTTAGCACTTATAACTAACAATATGGATCCTATTAAAGCCTATCTTAAGGATGTCCGTCATATCCCGCTGTTAAGCGCTGACGAGGAGATCACCCTCGCCAAGAAGATCCGCAAGGGGGACCGCAACGCCCGCAATAAGATGATCCGCTCCAACCTTAGGCTGGTCATCAGCATTGCCAAGCGTTACACCAATCTCGGCGTGCCTCTGAGTGATCTGATCGAGGAAGGCAACATTGGGCTTATGAAAAGCGTTGAGAAATTCGATCCCGACAAGGGTTTTCGTTTCTCGACCTATGCCGCCTGGTGGATCAAGCAGGGAATATCCCGGGCCGTCATTGACCAGGGCAAGATGATCCGTGTCCCGGTTTACATGAACGAGGAGATCCTTAAATACAAAAAGGCGGTTGAGAAGTTGACCCATAAGCTGAAGCGTAAACCCCGCCAGGTTGAGATCGCCAAAAAGCTGCATACGACAGTGGACAAGGTTAAGGACATGGAGAATGCCATCGCGCGCATGTCCAGCCTGGATGCGCCGATCGGTGAGGATGGGGATGGCCAGGTTATGGATATTATTCAGGACGAGAGCCTGGTCAGTCCCGATGAACATCTTGAATTGTTTTTCAATAAAGAGCGGGCGCAGAGCTTTTTGGATATGCTCAATGACCGCGAGCGCAAAATATTGGATATGCGTTTTGGGTTGACGGACGGACAGACCCGCACCTTGGCCGAGATCGCCAAGGTCATGGGGGTGTCCCGCGAGCGCGTGCGGCAGATCGAGGCCTCCACCATCAAAAAGATCCGGGAGATCATCAAGCAGCGAAAAACCTCATAGCCATGATGAGCCAGAAGCGCAAAAAGATTTTTGTTATGATTATCCCGCGTTTTGAGGATATCTTTCATTCCTTTTATGCCGGGGAGATCATCAAGGGGGCCAGCATGGCCGCCAGCCGTCTGAACGTGGATGTGCTCATTCATATCACGGATCGCAAAGATCATCGGCATTGGCTGGATTCATCCCTCCTGGACAGGCAATTCGTTGACGGTATCATATTTGCTGACATAGAGAATGATGTCCAGGTTGTTACAAAGGCCATCAAGCAAGGCATGCCGACCCTTATTTTAAATAATTATTTTGAGCAACCTTTTAATTGTATTGCGGTTGATAATTTTCAGGCGGCCTATGCGGCTGTATCAAAGTTGATTGACCTCGGCCATAAAAAGATCGCCACCATTGCCGGGGATCTATCCACCCAGGCCGGTGAGCTGCGTTTAGAAGGGTATCATCAGGCCTTGAAAGACGCCGGGATCAGATCTTCCAAGCGCTATGTGGCGTGTGGCGGGTTTCTACGCAGTCCTGCCCGGGCGGCGGCCCAAAAATTATTGAAATCCAAAAATCGCCCCAGTGCTATATTTGCCGCCTCTGATGTCATGGCCCTTGAGGTTATTGATGTCGCCAAGAAGAACGGGATTAAGGTCCCTGAGGATCTATCCGTGATAGGGTTTGATGATAATCCGCTTAACGGCAGCAGCCCGGTACCCTTATCAACGGTGTATCAACCTCTGGTTGAAATGGGACGTTTGGGTGTTGAGCAGATGAAACAGATCAGCACAGCTAAAGCCAGGTTGCCCGTCAAAATGATGTTATCCGCCCAGTTGTGTATGCGCCGTTCCGCTGCAAGCGGTCCCGACAGTAAGTAATTTTTTGTTTCGTTAGAATACTAAGGAGGAGAACAGCATGGGTAAAAAAATACGCGAGAAAGACCTTCCCCGATATATTCGAGACATCCCTGATTTTCCCAAGAAGGGGATAATCTTTAAGGATATCACGACCCTGATCAATAATGCAGGGGCGTTCAAAAAAGTCATCGATATTTTATTTAAAAAGTATAAGGATAAAAATATTAAGTATGTTATTGGTATTGAATCCAGGGGTTTTATTTTTGGTGGGGCCTTGGCCTATAAATTGAAGGCTGGATTTATTCCTGTGCGCAAAAAAGGCAAGCTTCCGGCCAAGACTAAAAAGGTTACCTACTCTTTAGAATATGGGACCGATACGCTTGAGATCCATGCGGATGCCCTAAAAGCCGGGGATAAGGTCCTGATCATTGATGATCTGCTGGCAACCGGGGGCACGGCTCAGGCTGTGGCCAAGCTGGTCAAGTCTTTTAAGGCCAGGATAGTCGGCATAGCTTTTTTGATTGACCTGACCTTTCTAAAAGGGAGGGACAAGCTTAAAGGGCTGCCGGTGCACACTATAATAGAGTATTAAATAAGATATATATAGTAATAGTACTCTTAATTATGCTCATTGAAATATAAATAAAATATAGCGCCTTATTGGTTTTTCTGGATTTAGAGGTAACCAATATGTCGCATTCGAGTGTGGATTTTAGTGGGTTGC